>Ga0164242_10006588_pt1 | contig 12774 bp, 29 predicted proteins | sample OricomgcompostMG_FD_108783 | JGI IMG/M metagenome (GOLD analysis project Ga0164242, IMG submission 108783) | Miracle-Growth compost microbial communities from Emeryville, California, USA - Original compost - Miracle growth compost (MG) ... | reverse complement strand
CAGGATCGCGTCCACATACTGCGGCGTCCGCTTCACGAGAGCCTCTAGGGCTTCCATGAGGTCGTGAACAACGTCCACCCAGTGGTCGAACTCCTCGACCAGAATCCCCGCCGCCAGAACAGACTTGACCTCTTTGACGGAGTACCGGTAGGACCCCTTGTAGAAGCTGTAGTCCGCCCTCTCCTGGCTGGCCAGTTGGTGTCCGATGCCGACGATGGCCCGGTACTGTGCCCGGTCATCCATCTCCAGGATCTTCACGACTGATCCTCGCGATTCGAGTAGGCGCTCGTGGATCATCTGCTCCACGTCTTCCTCCTCGACGACTCCCGGCCATTGGAAGGCAACGGCTTTAGCTGCCCGCTTGATGGGCTTGGCCAGTTCCTCGATCACGTTGTCCTCTCGTTGTTGGGAGGGGGCCGAAGCCCCCGTCCCGTCGTGCGCGGCCAGCAGGGCTGGACGCTTGGAGCGGACTACGTCCGCGTTAGTTGTCAAGGGCTAGACCTCCCAGACCCGCCCGTCGACCGTGAACCGGCCTCGGTGGATCGGAACCAAGTCCGGGTGAACGTGCTGCCCGTCGATGGTTAGCAAGGCAAATCCCAACTGCCAGTTGCCAGTACCGCCCTTGAGATAGGCTGCACGACGCTGGTCCATCAGGTGGCCCACCTCGACCCCGGTGACGAGGTCCTTGACCACGCCAGCGAATCCGTAGGTGTTGGAGCCAATCCCCTGCCGGTGGGTGTGTCCCATGACCACCGAAGTATCGAACTTCACTGCCGCGTTCCGAGCGGTGTTACCCGCAATCGGGCTCAACTTGATGCCACCACGATGCCCGTGGGTGGTGATCCACCCCGGTGCGATCTTGTTGAACTCAGGTAGGAGCTTGATCCCGAATCCATCGAAGTCCAACAGGTTTTCGATGTGGAACTGATCCTGGAACTCGGCCAGGGCCGGCGCGTACTTTGTCAAGTACTCGCGTGGCCGTAGGTCATGGTTGCCCTCGTGGACCCCGATGGGACCGTCGTAGACGGCCCGGAGAGGCCCCAGGAACCTGCGCTTGGCCTGCTCGTTGTCCTGAAGCATCTGCTTCGAGAACTCCTCAGCAGAGCCCTTCGACCACCGCGACGGAGTCGGGTAGTCCATCAGGTCTCCGATGTGGATAACCGAGTCAGGTTGGTAATCCCCGATGAACCGGATGACCGCCTTCAACGCCTTGCGGTCGTCGTAGGGCATCTGAGTGTCGGAGATGACCACGGTGCGCTTACTCACGAGAAGCTCCTGGCCCCTCGATCGTTTCTACTCATGCGTTCCTTTCTTCAGACGCGATCCAGCAGAGCTGGTCGCTTGAAGCCCCCAGGCCGAAGCCTGGGAGCGGCGGCGGGCCTGAAGTCTGTTGGGGCTCACGGTCTACCCATCAACCACCTCGGTGAAGGGGCCGCAGGGGTCGTGGTTTGTAACGTCGACCAGCGCAGGAATCCACACACCACCGCCACGGACCCGGAAGCCCCAGTTTCCGTTGGGAGCCGTCCAGATGTCTCCGGAGCGGTCCCTGACCTTGACGGCGTATGGGATGGTGTACAGCGAGTCCCATTCGCGGGGCTGGCCCGCCTTCTCCGGGGTCAGCTCCCCGAAGGTTGCGTCCCAGTCGACGGGCTGGGTGGCTTGCTTCGCCTGCCAGAGCCGGGGACCCACCTCGGCATACCCGGCGATGTCCACCCACGAGTCCCGGTGGAGCTTGCCCTTGGTACGGGCTACCTTGAGTAGCACCATCATCGCGGCGTAGTCGAGCACAGTCAGCTCGACACCGAGGTACGCGGACCACAGTGCAACGATCGTGTCGTCGGTGCCGTCGTACGTGTCCTTGCGATCTCCGTTGACGAGGCGATTGGCCTCTTCGAGAATCGACTCGCTCACGGGATCTCCGTGAACGGGGCGTAGTCGTTCAGCCAGGTATCTGGGTTGTTCCAGTCCGCGTCCGTCCGCGTCCACGAATCGCCGTCACGGTCCGTGACAGCCTTGACATCCGAGGGGATCTCGTACGTCTTGTCCCACTGGCGAGGCTTGGCCTCGACTGGCTCGTCCTTCGTCTCGTAGACGAACGCCCAAGAGCCCTTGGCAAACTCGGCCACGTTGATCATCCCGGCTCCAACCTGGAGGTTGCCCAACTCGCCTTCGGTCTCGCCGATTTCCCAGTCCTCCGCTTCCGGGAATGACAGGGTTTCCCCTTCTGGGGTTCGTACATTGATTGCCATGCTTGTCCTTTCGAGAATTGTCAAGTCGTCTACCTGAGACGACCGAGTAGTGCTTGCTTTCCTTGGCTGATCACCAGCGAGTTAACGTCCTCCCCTGGTGGCATAGGAATTACCTTGGCGTTGAACAGAGTTGCTGCCACGGCGTTGGCGAAATTCAGCCCCGGCTCATCACCGTCAGCGAGGATGAACACGTCTCGGTAGCCGAGGAACGGCTCCTTGAAATGCGGCTTCCACGCTTGGGCTCCGGGCACCCCCACCGTGGGGATACCGCAGACTTGTGCTGTGATGGCGTCGATCTCACCCTCGGTGATCGCGATCTGCGAGCTGTTAGCCAGCAGCGCCAGGGTGTTGTACAGCCTGGGGCTGAAGCCGGCCACGTCCAAGTACTTCGGCTGCTCGTCGTCCAGACGGCGGAACCGCAGCTTGACTACAGCCCACCCATACTCCTGCGACCAGCGCAGATACGGGATGGCCAACTTGCCCCGGTACATCTCATGCCCAGGGAGTGGATCTTCCACGTATCCGAGCATGAACTTGTCGACCTCCTCGCGGATGCTCGGAAACGTCAGACCCCGTGTCCCCAAATACTCTTCGACGGGGCTTCCTGGGAGACTTTGGTGGTACCGGAGTGTCGCTTCCCTCAGAAAGTGCCTCTGCGATTCGCTTAGCCTCTGCAAAACTCACCTCCTCCTGCTCCTTGATGATCCGGGTCGCGCTGCCCGATACGGAGCACGCGAGACACCGGAATGCGTTGTACCGGTACGAGATGCCAGCACTGGCGACCCCGTCTCCGTGGAATGGGCAAACGGTCTTGATCCATTCCCGGCCTGTGTCCTTCGGCGGCTTGTAGTCCTCGAAGTACCGCTGAATCGCCTTGACGATCAGTGGAGTCACGTCAGGCATTCGCAGCCCCTGCTCCCGCAGATCTCCACATCGTGGAAGACCTCGAACATTGGCCTTGGGGTCTGGCTGAGTCGCCATACCGGGTCAGACATGACCCATTCCATTGCGGCCCAGTACTCGTCGGACTCCAATTCATGCGGCAGTTGCATCGTCGTCCTCCAGTTCGATTGGGGCGACCACGTAGATCCCGATCCGTTGTGCGGGCGGGAAGATCAGGTAGGTGATCGCCCGCCAGAGCGCCACCACACTGTCCCTGAGATGGCCCAGGACGTTCTTGTTGCAGACGGAGCACAACAGCCCTCGGATGAACCCGGTCTCGTGGCAGTGATCGACCGAGAGCCGTTTCCGGGCACCTGTGGCCCGCTGGCAGATGTAGCACTTGCCACCTTGGTATTTGTAGATCTCCCAGTACTGTTCGGCGGTGATGCCGTAGATGTCCATGAGCCGGCGCTCCCACGCCGCATCCTTGGTCTTCGACTTCCGGGCGCGGTGGTGGGTCGCACACCGCTTTCCCGGTACCGGCTTTCCGTTGCGGATTACCGGCTTGCGGTAGGCGGTGATTCCCTCGGCGATGCAGTCTTTACAGACTGGCGCGGGCATCGTCGTCCTCGGGATGTGTCAAGTACAGGGCATCGCGAATGACGCTCAGCGCCAGCTCCGGGTCTGAGATCATCCACGAGTGATAGCGACCACCGAGCAGCTCGAACCGGCCTCCCGTTGCGACAGCAGCGGATAGTCCCGCGTGCCAAGGAACGATCCCGTCCTCGGAGCCGTGGACGACCGTGGTACGGACGTGGCTGTGGATAGCCCACAGCGCATCAGTAGAGTCGCCTTGCATCATGGCGTTCACCGCCCTGGCGATGCCGGGACCGGACACCGACGAGCCCAGCCTGCCGATCAGGCTGAGCCGCCCCCAGAGCGACCGAATGGAGCCGGCCTTCCGCACATCCCCGTACACATCCTTCAGTGCGCCAGTGAGGAACTGAGCGCCCTTCTTGGGCTGCAATCGGATGGACTCGTGGAACTCGGCACCCACCGCTGCGTCGAGCAGGATCAGAGTGTCGAACGTCAGCGATCCCCAGTGCGGGTACCGCTGGGCCGCCAGCTCGGCGGCGATCCATCCGCCCATCGAGTGGCCCACCACGACCGCCCGAGCGCCTTCGAGCGCCGGGATCTGCATGGCAGCCTGGCCGATGACCTCGGCCATGTCCTTGATGGTGTGGCCCCACGGCAGCGAGTCGCTGCCACCGTGGTCCGGTGCATCGAACGCGAAGACGTGGAAGCCGTTGGCGGCCAGCAGCTCCAGCATCTCGGTGTAGGCACCGGCGCTGACGGAGAGCCCGTGCAGGAACACCAGCGGGATGCCCTGGCCCCCTTCGGTTACCGCCACGCGGAATCCTCCGTGGGTGACGACCTTGTACTGCTTCATTTCGCGTTCGCCCAATCGCATGACGGCCCGCCCGAGCGGGAGCTGTAGCCGGTGGCCTCGTAGATGCAGAGGACCTTCCGGCCATCGGGCAGGTTGACATAGTGCGGGTTGGACCGCACACCGAACGTCTCGTTGGGAGAGCTGCCTCCGTTGTCGGTGTGTCCGTCAACGTCGCAGCCGGTCAGAACGACACCGCAAAGAGCCAGTGCCACAATCAGTTTCTTCATCAGTTTCCCTTCGGGACGATCGAGACGACCGTGGGGAAGCTGCCGAGAAATCCGACGCGGTAGCCACCCGTCTTGATGTCGTAGACCTTGCCCTCTTGGAGCTGGTTCCAGGTGTCGTACGAGCTGAAGCCACCCGCCAGGGAATCCTCCACGATGAACGTGCCACACGACGTTGCCAGTCGCCGCTCGAAGGACGTTGTGGTGCTGTCCTTGGTGCCCGTCACCTTCTGCAGTACGTCCTTGTGCAGCACCGTGCAGTCCGCGTGGACCTTCTGGTTCATCGACGCACAACCGGACAGCGCCGTAGCCGTAATGGCCAGTGCAATAATGGTTTTCTTCATCCGTAATACTCCGCAAACTCTCGTGCTTGTGTTGTGAATGGTGCGAAGCCGTGGTTGACGACCTCGATTCCTGCCGCCATAGCCCGCGCCATGCAGTGCCGTGTCCCTACGCTCTTGCCGAGCGGAAAGGCATGGCACACATCGGCACCGAGCTTGACCATCTCCTGGTTGCGGACAACGCCGGCACGCTTGCCGAACCTGTCCCAGTTGGCTGGGTGGGCCTCTGCCGAGACGGGCCATCCCGCCTGGCGCATCCCCCAGGCCCACCGGTCAGCGATGTCATCTGCGCCGCGAGCGGCACCGTGGACGACGATGATGCCGTCCGGGAACTGCACCAGCTCTGAGTGCAGCGCGTTCCAGACCGTTGTCCTGGCAGCCCAATCCCGGCTGCCGGTGACCAGTACTCGGCGCATCAGTAGACCCACACCTTCCCGTCTGTGGACGTGGCGATGCTGGCGTCGATGCCCTCTCGGAGGGCGAGGAACCAGATCATCTCGGCCTGCTTCTTGCCGAATGGACACTCGTGAATCCCGCTGCGCGGGTAGCGGACTCCGTACTTCACCGACGTACTTCGATGGCCTCGTCCATCGTGTCGAGGAATCTGCGGACAAACCGGTTCAGCTCCGGGACCCAGATCACGTAGTAGTCGATTTCCCCCAGCGAGAAGTTGCGAACCTGCACGTCCCGGAAGTGTTTGTTCATCGAATCCACCTGCGGGCCATCCGGTCTACGTTCTCGTCTGAGACGTTCTGCGCCAGCGGGAACCGCAGCGCGGTCCCAGTGACCTTGGTCTTGACGACCTGCTCCTTGTCGTCCTTGCCCTTGACGAGGATCTTGTGGTCCCAGGAGACCGGCTTGGTGGCAATCAGGCCACCGAGGATCTGCTGGTGGATCGGGTTGGCCTTGCGGGGCATGGCGTTTGGCGTGATGGTCATGGTGTTTCCTCTCGGTTGGTTGGGAATTGTCAAGTTGGGGTCACCACGAAGATTCGAGTGATTCCCCGTAACGTCCGTCGTACCTCTCGGCGTTCTTCAACCACCGACGAGTCCGAGAGCTTGCAGGAGAGACGAACTCGTAGTCGGTGTAGAGGAACGTCCCAACGAACTCGGTCTTGAACTTGCGGTCCTCGACCAGGCCCTCGATGGTGTCCCAGACACGGGCGAAGGTTCGGCCCGAGCCGACGAGGTCGTCCACGAACAGCCACTTCTTGCCCAGGGTGCCCTCGACCGGGTGGTACGAGTGCGAGCCGTCGTTCTCCTTGCGGACGATCAGGTATCTCTTTTCGAGCTTGCGAGCCAGTTCGGCCACCGCCAGGGTGCCCGACAGCCCGGTGCCGACGAGGGTGTCGGCCTTGTCGATGTCGGTGCGGAAGTGGCTAGCGCGTTCGAGCAGCTCGTCTGGGTTGTGTACTGCCCTCATGTACGAGTCGGACTGGAAGTCCAAAACGTCTGCGCCCTCGGCGTTGTCGTACGGGCCGGCTACGGCGGGCCGGGGCCGCGAGCGCGGCAGGCGGGTCTCCCGAGTCTGAGGAGGGAGGGGATCAGACACCATCACCTTCTGCGGGTAGTCCGCGAAGACCTCGGGTGAGAGGTACGGCGGCTCGATGGGCATGGCGGTGCTGGCGGGGATCACCTTGTCGAGGCCCCACGCCTTGGCCGCTTCCTCGGCGGTGATGATGGCGTCCTTCGACGGCATGAAGACCTCATCGAACTGACAGGTGATGATCTCTGCCGCCTGGCGGTCCATCCTCTCCCAGAGCTTGGTCACCGGGTCAGGTGCAGGAGGGTAGATGCCATCCTCCGTCAGGGGGACGACCTGGCAGTCGTTGAAGAAGATCATGGCTGGCGGGCCTTTCTTTGGACTAGTTGGGAATTGTCAAGTCATGGACATGGGAAAGTCGTTCATACAGTGCCTTTTTCGACCGTGCCTCCCACTATCAGCCGGCCCGCGGCATGTGCCTCGGTCTCCTCGTCCATCCCCCGCTTGAGGGAGTTGATCAGCTTGGTACCGCGCATCTTGAGGACCTCGCGCATCTTATCCCCGTTCCACCCAGCTTCCTTGAGCCGCAACGTAGCTCGCGTCTCGTGAGGTGCCATCGGGCTGTGGAGCGACGGGTGGTTGGGGTCCCACGGTCGCGGGTTGTCAGGTCCGTACATCGTCATGTTCATCCTTCGGGAATTGTCAAGTATCTGCGAACAAAAAAGGCGGTCAAGCCACCCAAGCCTGGCCGTCCCATCGCCTGCCATCGGGCAGGTCGATGATGATCTCTCGATCCGGGTAGGCGTCCTTGTGCGCCTTGGCGAATGCCATTGCGGAGCGCCACGTCGGGAACGGGTAGCGCGACGGCTTGGACTGCTGGTGCCAGTCGGGCTTGCCCTTGATCGGCCCCATGTTGACGTAGTGGTACTCGTCCCGGTTCAGGACGATGTTGTTGGGCGATGGCATATTTCCTCCTACTGCCAAGGGATTGTCGGAGCCGATGGGGATGGTGGGTACGTCCGCTCCTGCCACCCATGTGCGGAACAGCGCCACACCTTGCCGTCGTGGGACATTCGTGTCCCACACCAGCAATGGGCGTCCCCCGGCATCGTCCCGTTAGTCGTCACTACCATCAGGCCAGCGGTGGTTTCCGCCGCCGTAGGACGGCCCTGGGCCGAGGAACGGACCCTCACTGTCCGGGCAGTACCCGGAGATCTCGGGGAACGGAATCCACTCCCCCGTGGAGTAGCAGTACGCCGGCTCGGCGTGGGCGGGCGGTGCGGACAGCAACAGAACGAACGTGATGTCGAACAGCAGTTGGGCGATCCCGAAGAACCACACCGATACATGGATGGCTCGTATCCTGTTCATCATCGTCCTAACGTGTCGGGGCACAGCGTGTGCTGTGCTGCGTCAACGATTCCGGGGATGTCAGCCCACGTCAGCGATCCCACGCCAATCTGGCTGGGCGGCATACCCGCCCGGATCTCCCGACAAGCCTCCTGGCCCATGAACAGCTGCCGCGTCTGCGGCATGATGCCGACGTTGACGCCGTGGTCGTGCAGGTAGCCGAAGTACTCACCAGCGTCTGCGTGAGCCGGGGGACCATTCGCTACCAGCCACATCAGTATCGCGGCGGCAGCAGCGATCAAGAGCACGATCTGGGCTACCTTCTTTCCCATTCCTCCACCTCTCATTGTGGTTATCTGTCAAGTGTCAGGCCATGCGAAATTCGCAGGCGTCGGACACATCACAGAACTTGCAGCGATCGACCTCGGGGTTGGGCTCGAAGTTACCAGCCTGGATGTTCTCTTCCAACTCGTGAAACTCAGCGGTGACTGCGTCCTTCGTCCAGTCGGTGAGATCGTAAGGGTACGTTGCCTTTCCAGACTTACCCATCCAGTAGTCCCCGGCTGCGGGCTGCTTGACGCCGTAGGTCTCGGCCACGGCCAGGGCGTACACCCCCAACTGAAGATCATCCCCAGGTTGGTTGCCGGTCTTGTAGTCGCGGACGACCAGCTCGGTCTCCCCGCGCTCGTTCACGACGCGCTCGATCACCGAGTCGATGAACCCAGTGACCAAGACTCCGTCGAGGTCGATGTCGAACCTCAGCTCGATGGCCGGCGTCCCGTCCGGTGCGATCCAGACGGTTTCGTGCGGATGGTTGTCGACCCAGGCGTAGAACTTCGCGATCTGTTCAAGCCCGATCTCGTACCGCCGCGGGATGTCCCTCTTGGCACCGTAGGGGCCAGACCTTGACCACCACTCGAAGTTCGGGGTGATCCTGGTGTACTGGCCGATCTCTTTGGCGTACTCGACCGCGAAGAGGGCCTGAGCCTCCGCCAGAGTCATCGTGAACCCGCTCCGGGCCACTGCCTCCAGGACAGTGTGAACCGCGCTTCCCTGGGGCAACCAGGCCGCAGGACGCTGCCACGCCCGAGGGTTGCGTACCCGAGCGAGGAAGTAGGAGTACGGGCATTTCTTGTACTGGTTGAGTTGGCTTACCGAGCGGGCTGGGCGCGGCCTTGGGTCGAAAGGATCTATCATGCAATGCCTTTCAATGAGCGTGCAGGATGCACATTCGCTCCATCTTCTCTGGGAGATGCTCCGGGGTTACCGGCTCTCCCCACGCCTTGAAGATGTCCACGAACGTGATCTGCTGCGGGCTCGGTGTCTGCCTCGGCCCCGCTGGATGGAGTAAAGCCACCAACGCTTCCCAGGTTCCGCCTATCACGGCGGGGTCCTGGATGCCGGCGTGAATCAGGGTCTCAAGTTCCGACCTGGAGATTAGGTCCGCCAGAGGTGCATACATCCGATCGGTGTCCCGCACGAGGGGGATTCGCCACATGATCAAGCCTTGAGAGGTCCCCAGGTTGATCGTCTGGGCAAAGGCCCATCCCGGTTCGTTCAGGCGGATGATTGCGTCGGGCAGTTTAAGGGCCTCGGCCATGACTTGAAGGGGCACGGAGTCACTCTCTTTACGGATCGGTCAGCGGAAAACGCCATATCATTCTTCCCTTTTCAGTTATATGCGTGTGCTCGTTCACGCGGATGAGTAGATCCCCATCAGACTGTCGACGCTTGCGGTAGGCCCAGCCTCCCGCGTAGCTCACTCCCTCGATCGGAGGGATGTTCGGGTCGAACTCAAGGACGAGGTTTTCGTCCCGGAGCTTCCTGTACCAACCACGAAGTCTCGATAACTTGTCGTGGCTCATACCGTATCCGCCTGTTGCGACATACTCGCCGTGGTCCCGAAGCCTCTTGAACGGAGAGGTATTTCCCATCCGTACCGGAACCTGAAACGGCCACTCCTCCATGACCTGCTCACGCGGTGTGAGCCGGCCTCCGTATGTGTGCTTGATCCACGAAACGTATTGGCGGGTAACGCCGTACATCTCTGCGATCTCGGTCTGGTTGAGTCCCTTGCCTTTTAGGGCCTCAATTATCGCCAGCGTCAGTTTGTTGTCGCTGCTCATGTCTTCGTCTCCCTCTACCGGAGATGCGGGGTACTTTTGCGCCCGTCACGTTAGTTGTCAAACTGGGATACGTCAAGGTTCGGGCCTCTCGTCAAGCCCCACCACTGCGGTGGGGTGGGCGGTAACGCGGGCTGTACAACTGCTGCACGAGGACATAATTACATGCCTGACTAACTAAATTCCGGGGATTCAAGTTCTTTTCATGTAACGACTGGTCAGAACCGGTGCCGGGGCCGAAGCCCCGGCGTCCAGATCGGCTAGGAGAGCACCTCGATGCTGCCCCAGTTGTGCTCCCCGATGAAGGTCAGCAACTGCCCCCAATCCTTGGGCGCGTAGCCCTGGCGCGGGGTCCGTGAGCCGTCCTGTGTCAAGAACCAGCGGCCTGCCGGAACCTTGAGCGCGGCGAACGTGTACGCCCCCCGGTACTTGCGGAAGCGGATCACCGAGCCGGTCTCCGCCGGCTCCTCCGGGACCGCAGCGGCCAGCTCCTTGATTTTGATCCGCGAATGCCCTGTGGTGAGCTGGTGTTGCTCAACCGCTACCGACAGCAGCGAGCGGCGGTACGTCTTTGCCTTCCAGGGGCATACGCAGCACTTCGCTTTGTGCGTCATGTCTTCTCGTTGCCGTCCGCGAAGTAGACGGCCCAGGAGACGAACTCACGCACCAGGTCAGCTAGCTTGTGTACCGGGATCTCCATAGGCTCCCCCACGTCTTTGGCCCAGCCGTAATCGAGCACTCGGCCATCGCTGCTGCGCCGCTCAACCCTCATGGTCTTCTGGACCTGGAGCGACTGGAGATGCCCGTCCTCGTCTACCGGCTGCACTCGGAAGCCGATACGCTCGACGTCATTCGCCATGTCAAACCTCCTATGCCTCAACCACACCCGTGCCAGGTGCAGTGGAATCCGAAGTGATCCCTCCGTGGCCCCTTGTCGTCGCTGTGGTCCTCGTGATGGCTGGAAGATCCCTTGTCATCCAGACCGCACGTTGGTCTCTCGCCGTGCATGACATGCCAACGGCTGTCAGCCTCACGGCTCTGGTGGTGTTGTGCCGCGTGCTCCGCACTGCGGTGCTCACAAGCTGGTGATGCCTTTGCGTGAGGGGCCAGGAGCATCCCCAGGATCAACGCCAGCGCGAGAAACGGCGCTGCCCTACCCGATGTAGCCATTGGCAGCCAACACTTCGTGAGCGACGGACACCGGCCCGCGGCCGGCGTTCCATGCCTCTCGGTAGGCGAAGTCGGTCAGGTCGTCCGGGTCGAACCCACAGACCGACCGGATGACTGCGCTGACACGGTTCTTCCAGTGACGAAAGCTCATTCCACACCTCCGTTGGGAATTGTCAAGATATGGACAACCGAAGCGCCCAGCCGATGTACTCGGTGTACGCCGGCGGGATGGATTCGTTCAGCTCGACTCCCTAGGTAGTCTGAATCCTTTTGGTGGGCGCGCATCTCATCTGCGATACGCTCTCGCCTTGCTGCCTCACGGATGCGGAACAACCGGGCCATGTCTTGTGCTGTGCGCTTAGCCACGCCTTCTCCCTACATCCAGGGTGGGATGCCAAACAGCTTGCGTCCCAGCCAATCCTTGAAAGCCTTGATCACCGCGTCCATTCCTTGCGGAGTGACGCCTTGACGTGTTGACGGTCAGACTTGGTGTGGCCCTTGCGCCTTTGGTCCTCGTGGACACCGGCAGCACGGCCCTGGCCAAGCCTCTTCTCGGTCATGGTGCGGGTGTCGATCATGCTTTCTCCAAGAGAGCCTTGAGCTGGGAGATGCCCTTGGCGTCCAGCTCGACGATGTCGACGTGTAGCGTCTGTAACCACACCTTTCCGCCTCCCACGGACACGTGCAGCTCGTCACCGTAGGTGTCTTTGATGTTGCGGTGGATCATTTGTCGTCCTCCGTCCAGCAGTCACCTACGTTGAGTCGGTAGTCGACACTTGCGATGGGATCAGACTTGCCCGAGTCCCACAGCTGCCCGTTGATTCCGAGAAACCTCACGGTTTTGGACTTGGCGAAGTCTTGCATCAAGCGGTGCTTGCCTTTGCGGCCAGCCGGAACGCTCATGCCGTATGCCAACATGGTCATGCCTCTTTCAGTGCGTTGTTGGCCCACTCGATGGCTTCACCCAGCGGTAGCTTGATGAAGAACACGTCAGATCCGACGTGGACCGCTGTCACCGTGGCGGCAGAAGTTGCCATGTGGGTGATGAGGTGGACGTTGATGGCTATGTACTCGCCGCCTTTGGCGGGGAATGAGACGAACATGTCTTGATGCCTCTCAGACGAAGTAGTCGGACGGGTTACTGTCCCAGTCAGGACCGAGATCCCTCCCGCTGCAGTCGATCTCTTGCGTGTAGAGGTTGATCTGGCAACCCTCGGGCCATGTGATGGTGCCGTCCGGGTGGCGGTAGCCATCGCTCAGTTTCCATGCCTCACATGGCCACAGAGCGACCAAGACTCCACCATCGTCATAACACCCCGGTGTGTGTCCCCAGTCATCACTCTGGGGGCCACAGACCCGGTTGCCATCGTCAACACACGACCAGCCTGGGTCATCCTCCTGGGGAGAAGCCGAACCCTCTGGCGCGTACACGCCGGCCGTCACCACACCCGCGACCACGATTGCTGTTGTGGCCCATGCCTTTGTGACGATCATCCTTATCCT
>Ga0164242_10006587_pt1 | contig 12774 bp, 6 predicted proteins | sample OricomgcompostMG_FD_108783 | JGI IMG/M metagenome (GOLD analysis project Ga0164242, IMG submission 108783) | Miracle-Growth compost microbial communities from Emeryville, California, USA - Original compost - Miracle growth compost (MG) ... | reverse complement strand
GTCCCGCCCTCAGTTACCGCGGGGCAGAAGCGCAAGTTGGAGGAGGCGCAAGAGTTGGAAACCCAAGGCGAGGACGAGCGTGCGATTAAGACGCGTCGTGGAACAGACCGCACCAAGGAGATCTTCGAGCAGGATACGGATAGTACCGAAGACGAGGACGACGACGAAGTTATTATGGTTGGTCTAAGTCCCAGTGTGTCGTCCGACGACAGTTCTCATAACTCACAGAGATCGACATCAAGGGTAGAAGGGCCGACCACGGAGAAACCAGCAGCGGAGGCGTCAACCGAGTTGGGGTTCTTCGGGGCCACTATCGCTAGCGCCGCAAGAGCGCTCTTCGGATTCGGCCGCGAGGCAAAATTACCATCAACAGCTGCAGAGGCGCCAGCTGCAGAAGGGTTAACCGCCAAGGTGCCAACCCGAAGAGGATTGTTCGACCCGAGTCGCACAGCCGAGCCTACGGAGGGACAGTTAGCCCTAAAGGGGGAGCTTGGGCTGAGGCGTCCGGGAATGACCCCGGCAGGATCGGCCCTGGTAGGAGGGTTCGGTAGGAAGCACTCTTCGGCCGCAACGGGGCCAGCGTGGATGGACGCGGCCGACCCGGCGATCATCCGCTCCTCTAAGAAATCCGACGGCTCAACCCGCCTTTGGTCGCGCAGAAGACAGGCCGCCAAAAAGGGGTCGGACTCGCGCCGGCGCAGCCCCCTTTACGGACCGCCGAAGCCGTCCACCCCCGTGTACTCTTCCAGGAATGCCCCTGAAAAGCTCACGAGCTCGTCGTTAAGGCGCGCGGTTCCCTTGGGCCATGTAAAGGGTTGGGCATGACGTCCCCGGTCCTCGGAGGGTATCAAGACGGGAGGAAGGTGGATGACAGGGGCGATGATGGAATGGAAAGGCGAGGAGGGTTGATTGGTTGGACGTTCATTGCTCGGAGGTTATCGGCGGTATCGGCGCTAGGGAAGGTATGTATGATGGAGGTATGGTTGAGGCAGGATAGCTTTAGAGAGTTTTGCTTTTGGGGGCTTTTCTTTCGGTTAGGGGGTTGTAAGACATTCGGTCGTTGAGTAAGGTTTTGAGTTTATTGCCCGGCTACTTTTGCGAGTGGTGGAGTTAGGATTACGAGTTTTCTACAATCAGCTTGCTCTTTACATCAAGTTTCGCAACCACTCCCATGTACGGATCTATCTGTACGTCCCTCCAGAAGATGAAACCCTGAAGACACTCGGAGAGATTTGCTAAGCACCGTGGTGGTGATAGTTTGGTCGGAGACTTTTGGTCGATCTTGACCTCAGAGCATTAACCTCAGTTGTCAGAAATCACACTAGAAAATACCAAAGGTACGATGTAAGTGGGTATGGATCGGCAAAGCCTCGCCATGTGTTTGCCATGCGCCAACCGGACGCTTGCGGCTCGGAAATCGGTGACGCCAAATCCTAGGCATCCTTACGAGTATGCGTACACCGCCGATGATGAGGTCAGTTCAGTTTGCAACCACGAATACGCTCGAGGCTTCGTCAGCACCGACATCCGATATGTGGACCAAAGGGAGGGATGGAGGAATCTCTTGGAGCAGATCTCCAAGATCTCGGAGTTTGGTAGCGCGTAAAGCACCGACATCTCCGCATCCTGGCCACCACTGGCGTGCCTCCAGCTTACCAAGCAGTGCAGGCATCTGGCTCCACCTAATAATTATTCTCGGTCCCGCCAACGGCTAAAATTCGTAAAACTCGGATTCTGTTGGGTTTGCCACAATATACTGGAGGGAGCAGGTACCGGGAAAGGGAACAAAGGGTTTTGCGGCTTATGCCCCCAACCGATGGTACCCAATCTACCTAAAGGTATGGACAGTGCATACCTTCTTCCTCTTGATGGTCATCCCGGGGCGGTTTTTAACCTTCACGCCGTTCCAACACCTCTCCCCCAAGGTCGGATTTCGGATTATGTGCCTTGCGGTTAACCCGCATTGCCGTGCCGTTATTGCCGGGGTTCTGCTACTACCTGGGCAATAATACTTGGTTGCCCATGTCGTGTGCGTCTGTGTGGTCGATTGTTTCAACAGCCGCATTTTGGGGGAGGGGGGGCCTAAGCCAGCCGGGGTCCAGGTCCAGAGTGAATCCTGCAAACGAGGTCCAGGTCCTACTGTGTACTATGTAAATCCGTTTGAAGAAAAGCAATTTTGCATCGGCCCAAAACACTGCCGGCCACCGACCTTCTAAGCTTGTTCTAGCCCCTCTTATGAATGGTTGCCGGCCCCGGTCCCGGTCTCGCGGTGGTGGTCAAAAGTTGCTGGGGTTCCTCCTAAAATGCTGCATTTTTCTTTCCCATCCTACTTTCCATGTAAACGGACACTTGCGTCATCTTTTTGTCCGTCCGTCTCTCGTTTCGGGTAGTCTACACTGCGAGTCGAACTCACCTTCCCCGTCCATCAATTTGTTGTTAAACGGCCAAGCTCACGCAACTCCCCGGATCTTGGCCCCTCCGCTATTATACACCCCAGCGCCTCCACTTTATCTCCATTGAATCCCGTTTCCGGTCCGTTGAAGTTTAAAAAAAACTACAGCCAATTCGGGATGTCCCATTATTAATAGCGACCCGGAGCCTCTTATACATGACATCAATTACCATCCCCGAGCATCTCAGATAGTGTTATCAGAGGCATTCAACTCACCCTCTCCCTCCCCCTTCCCTCTTCTACTCACGCCTTGGCCTGCTCCCCTGCCATGGCAGACCCGGCGCATGAGAAAGATATCAGCCCGGTCGATCCTGTTGCCGAAACTCGTGATAGGCCGAGGTTAGATGAGCCTGTTGGCGAGGAGAAGGAGACCGCAGACGACAATGCGAGGCAAGACAGACTCTCCGTGGACCGCGATTCCGTCCGAGAGGAGGTGACCGGCAGCGCGGCGCTGGATAGGACGAAGAGCTCAGTCACAGATGCCAGCGCCACAACAGCAGCAACTAGCCGCCATGTAGTTAGTCAGCCGAAGCCGTGGTACAAGAATTACAACCCTCTGCAATGGGGCAGGATTAGGCCAGTTCCCCAGGAGCAGACGCCTTGCCCTGAGTACAAGGCTGGTTTCTTCAGCCTGGTGTTCTTCCAATGGATGAATCCGCTGATGACGGTAAGTACTGCCCCTCGGTAACAAAACAAACAATGTCCTTTGGAATCCTTTTTTGGCTGATTTGGCATGACAGACGGGATATAAACGCCCACTCGAGCCCAACGACATCTGGAGCGTGAACCCGAACCGCAGCGCTGAGCCGCTGACGGCGAAGATGAGGGCCTCTTTCGAGCAACGCAGGGAAAGGGGGGACAAATACCCCCTATTCTGGGCCGTGCACGAGACATTCTTCTTCGAGATCTGGCTAGGCGGCTTCTGCCAGCTCATGTCCACCATCTTGCAGTTCATGTCCCCCTTTGTCCTGCGCTACCTCATCCAGTTCGCTACAGACGCGTATATCGCTAGCAAGGAGGGACTGCCGGCGCCACACATCGGCAAGGGCCTGGGGCTGGTTTTCGGCATCACCTTCATGCAGATGTTCCAAAGTCTTGGCACTAACCACTTCATCTACCGGGGCATGCTCGTCGGCGGCATGGTGAGGGGCGTTCTTATCGGTCTGATTTACGAGAAATCCATGGTCATCTCCGGCCGAGCCAAGGCCGGAGGCACCGAGCTGCTAGAGGCCCCTCCAGCGGCGGACAACACGGAGGAGAAGGACGGCAAAACGGAGGAAACGGAAGAAAAGAAAAATAAGAAGAAGAAAGGGGGGAAGGATGCCGAGAAAGGGCCGCCGAGTGGAGTTAAGGGTGACGGAATCGGCTGGGGCAACGGCAGAATCGTCAACTTGATGAGCGTCGACACCTACCGTATCGACCAAGCGTGTGGTCTGTTCCACATCGTTTGGACCGCCCCCGTCGCCCTCGTCGGGACGCTCGTTCTCCTGCTCGTCAACCTGACCTACAGCGCACTGGCCGGCTTTGGTCTGCTGGTCCTCGGCATGCCGCTTCTCACCAGGGCTATAAGGAGTCTCTTCGCTCGGCGCAAGCACATCAACACGATTACCGACCAGCGTGTCAGTTTGACACAGGAAATCCTGCAATCCGTCCGCTTCGTCAAGTTCTTCGGCTGGGAGAGCTCTTTCCTCAAGCGACTCGAGGAAATCCGCAGCAGGGAGATCTCCGCCATCCAGGTCGTGCTGGTCATTCGAAACGGCATCATGGCCATCAGCTTGTCGCTACCCATCTTCGCATCGATGCTCTCATTCATCACTTACTCCCTAACGAACCACGACCTTGCCCCCGCCCAGGTCTTCTCGTCCCTCGCGCTGTTCAACGGCCTGCGAATGCCGCTGAACTTGCTTCCCCTCGTCATCGGCCAGGTCACCGATGCCTGGTCGTCATTTATGCGCATCCAGGAATTCCTGCTTGCCGAGGAAGGCGAAGAAACAGCCGCCTGGAAACCGGATGGCCCCAACGCCGTCGAGATGCATGACGCGGCATTCACGTGGGAGAGAACTCCCACACAAGAAACCGAGACCGTGGGGAAGAAGGGCAAGCCGGCCAAGGTAGGAGGCGTTAAGACAGAGGAAGCGGGCGCTGAAAAGCGACCTGCCTCTCCTGGTGCGAGTTCTGCTGAGGATGCCAGCACGCTTGTTGAGGAGCGGGAGCCGTTCAAGCTTCAAGACCTCAACTTCGAGATCGGCCGCAACGAGCTGGTCGCCGTCATCGGTACGGTTGGAAGCGGGAAGAGTTCGTTGCTTGCTGCTCTCGCGGGCGACATGCGCAAGACGGGCGGTGACGTCGTCCTAGGCGCCTCAAGAGCCTTCTGCCCTCAGTATGCCTGGATCCAGAATGCGAGTGTCCGCGAAAACATTCTCTTCGGCAAGGACATGGATCGGGACTGGTACAAGGATGTCATCAAGGCGTAAGCATTCCCCCAACTTTCCTCGCCGTTCATGATGTTAGATGGCTTACCAAAGTTCTATTAGGTGCGCGCTGCAACCAGACCTGGACATGCTCCCCAACAACGACCTAACAGAGATTGGGGAAAGGGGCATTACCATTTCGGGTGGCCAGAAGCAGCGGCTCAACATCGCCAGAGCCATCTACTTCGACGCGGATATCGTCCTGATGGATGACCCCCTAAGCGCTGTCGATGCCCATGTGGGCCGTCACATCTTCGACAATGCCATTCTCGGCCTGCTCAAAGACAAATGCCGCATCCTTGCTACTCATCAGCTGTGGGTCCTTGCAAGATGCGACCGGATTATCTGGATGGATGGAGGGAAGGTCCAAGCCGTCGATACGTTTGACAACCTCATGAGGGATTCCGCCGAGTTCCGGCAGCTGCTGGAGACCACGTCGACGGAGGAGAGGAAGGAGGGCGAGTTGACCAACAACGCCCCTGGCGACGACGGCGGTGACAAGAAGAAGAAAAAGAAGGGCAAGGCCTTGATGCAGTCGGAGGAGCGAGCTGTTTCGAGTGTCCCGTGGTCCGTTTACGCGGCCTATATTCGGGCCTCGGGCTCGATCCTTAATGCGCCGTTCGTCGTCGCGCTCCTAATCGTCTCCCAGGGCGCCAACATCATGACCAGCTTGTGGCTTTCGTACTGGACGTCGAACAAGTTCGACCTGAGCATGGGCACTTACATCGGTGTGTACGCAGGGCTTGGCGCCCTCCAAGCGCTCCTGATGTTTGCCTTCATGTTTGCGCTCTCCATCTACGGCACCTCCTCGAGTAGGGCCATGCTGCGGCTCGCAATCACGAGAGTCCTCCGCGCTCCCATGTCATTCTTTGACACGACGCCACTTGGTCGGATCACCAACCGCTTCAGCAGAGATGTCGACGTCATGGACAACAACTTGTCAGACGCTATGCGCATGTACTTCTTTAGCATCGCCGCCATCCTCGCCGTGTTCGCGCTGATTATTGCATTCTTCCCGTACTTTGCCATCGCCTTGGTTCCTCTCTTCCTGCTTTTCCTGTTCGCCACGAGCTACTACCGGGCCTCGGCCCGAGAAGTCAAGCGGTTCGAGTCGGTGCTCCGGTCGACCGTGTTCGCCAAGTTCGGCGAGGGTCTGTCCGGCGTCGCTTGCATCCGCGCATACGGCCTCAAGGACAAGTTCATCCTCGACCTCCGGAAGGCCGTCGACGAGATGGACTCGGCGTACTTCCTGACCTACTCCAACCAGAGATGGCTTTCTGTCCGCCTTGACATGGTCGGGAACTGCCTCGTCTTTGCCACGGGCATCCTGGTCGTCACCTCTCGGTTCTCGGTGGCGCCCTCCATCGGAGGGTTGGTACTGTCCTACATCCTCGGAATCGTCCAGATGATCCAGTTCACCGTCCGCCAGCTCGCCGAAGTTGAGAACGGCATGAACGCGGTCGAGCGACTCCTCTACTACGGCACCAAGCTCGAGGAGGAGGCCCCGCCCAAGACCATCGAGGTTCGTAAGAGCTGGCCAGAGAAGGGAGAGATCATCTTCGACAATGTTGAGATGCGCTACCGGGCCGGCTTGCCGCTTGTCCTTCAAGGGCTGAGCATGCACATCCGCGGCGGCGAGCGTATCGGCATCGTCGGGCGGACGGGCGCGGGAAAGAGCTCCATCATGTCGACGCTCTTCCGCCTCGTGGAGCTGTCGGGCGGACGGATCACCATTGACGGTCTGGACATCTCGACCATCGGCCTACAGGACCTCCGGTCTGGACTTGCCATCATCCCGCAGGACCCGACCCTGTTCCGCGGAACCGTCCGCAGCAATCTAGACCCCTTCAACGAGCACACCGACCTGGAGCTCTGGTCTGCCCTCCGCCAGGCCGATCTCGTCCCCGCTGACGGCGGGGCGCCCAACACCACCAACGCCGCCACCGCCGCCGCCGCAAAAGGCGAGAGCAGCAACGACGAGATCTCGCCGGCGGGCAACGCCCTGGCGACCCGAGACCCCTCGCGCATCCACCTCGACAGCATCGTTGAGGAAGACGGCCTCAACTTCTCGCTCGGGCAGCGCCAGCTGATGGCGCTCGCGCGCGCCCTCGTGCGCGGCTCGCGCATCATCGTGTGCGACGAGGCCACCTCGTCCGTCGACATGGACACGGACGACAAGATCCAGGCCACCATGGCGACCGGGTTCCGCGGGCGCACGCTGCTCTGCATCGCCCACCGCCTGCGCACCATCATCGGCTACGACCGCATCTGCGTCATGGACCGCGGCGGCATCGCCGAGATGGACGCCCCGCTGAAACTGTGGGAGAACGAGGGGGGCATCTTCAGGGGTATGTGTGACAGGAGCGGCATCCGTGTTGAGGATATCAGGAGCGCGAGGGAGCAGATGGGAGTTTTGGATGCGAAGCAGGAGGAGAGCTCGTCTGGCGCGGAGGGGGAGTAGTAGCGAGTGATGATGGACAGACGGGGGCACTTAATTACCTTGTCAGTTGAATAATGGAAGCGGGCTGGATAGATAAATTGTTCGGGGCTTCTTGGGACCCAAAAAAAAACGAAGAATTAGTTGTACATACAGTTTACAAACACACACTTAACGACCTGTATAGACACACCGGCAGGCTCCCTACCTTACTTACTCTGTGAATATCGGACTCGAGGAGAATGGCTTCGGCACCCGAGAGGCAAGCCACTCCTGCACCTACACCCGCGAACTCGAAACCTTCTCGGGGAGGTAAATGGGGAAGAGCGGGAGTGCATTGACACGTTTCACGGCGTAATAAACAAGCTGGACCCGCGAGCCTCGGAACCATGGTCGAGCACCGGTAGTCGAAGGTGAAAATTGTCTGTGTCTTACCGCAGATCTGCCAATGCAGGTCGCCGAGCCGATCTTCCCACGGGCCCGTGCAAATCTAGCCCCCAATGGCCCGGCCATAGAGAGGTGCAGCAGAAAATTGATCTTCGTTTCGGGAGTTGCAGCTATACACAGGATCTCCCCGAGTTCCTTTGCAGGAATTTAAAAAAAAAATCATTTGATTTGCATTGTTTCGTTGAAAAGGGGGGAAGAAAAAAGAGGACTAGCTTTGCTGAGTGTGAGCAAATGAATGATACTACGTATATAGAAAAGCAGCCAGAAAACCGTGCCCATGCCAAGCCGGTCGGACTGCCTCAAAAAATCCAAAAGGTCCCCGACTCCTCTAATGCCAGTGGTACACCATGTACAAGAAAATCGCCCGTACGGGGGAGTGTGTGTCGCTTGTGCTCCGGGTCCTCCCTTCTCTCGCATCGTGTATTTGACAACTAAACTTCAACCGCATTACAGCGCCAGTCTCCTTTATAGTCGGGCTGGCGCCCCTCTTCCCCCGTTGTCGTGTTGTCGTGATGAACCCTTCCTCAACGCCTTCCGTTCAATATATAGAACTTGGACTGTAGACATATAGTGGAGGAACCTCAGTACCGTCCTTGCGGGGACGGAGTGAATCGCTGGTGGACATTTCCCCCAGGCGGGAATGCACCCGGGTGTTCGTCTAATAAGTCGTCGAGATATGCACTGGGGGCTCGTTCGCTTGGCGGGTGGTTGAGGTTGAAGGAACTCGTACTAAAGTTCCGTGGGGTGGGCGTTCCCCTCGGACCGAGACTGGGCGAGTCTGGCGGGCTTGGCCCGAGAGGCCCCGTTGACGCGGGCCTCAAGTTCGACAGACTGATCGAGTTTCCGTGGCTGTGCGGAACAGGAGATGCAGAGGTTGCGGCGTAGAAGCCTGACGGCAGGTATCGCGAATCTCGGTTTCCGGAGCCGCCGACGCCCCCGACGCCGGTGGAGGCAGTCGGGGAGAAGAAGAGGTTTGTCTGGCTAGGCGTCGCGGACGGCGTCGGGCCGCGGGTCGTGCGTCGTTGGCCTCGTCCGGAAGTGGCACCCGCAGGCAGGGACGGCGAAGAGTCGCGGTCGCGGTCGGCGTACTTGTAGAATGGCGCGGGCGGTGCCGCAAAGGTGGCCTTGTCGTTGGCGACGTGCTGTGCCATGGCGGCCTTCTCGACGGAGCGGTGCAGCAGGCAGGCCACGACGCCTCTCCATATGAGGACCGCGGCTCCGAACGCGCCGAGAATGGCGCCTACGGCGATGAAGACGGTACCATCCGGCATAGTAGACCGATTCATGAACGGGGCATCCTGCACCGGCGGCGGAGACGGAGGAGGGTAGGTAGGGATGGGGCCACCTCCTTGTTGTGGATCTTGCGTAAGGGTGGGAAACCCGGTCTCTTTGGAATTGGTTTGGGTGGTGGAGATGGCCGGGAAACTCTCCTGGCTTGTGGGTGTGGACGACGACGCACTCGTGGTTTGTCTAGTCTGTCTGTCTGTGTTTGACGTTGTTCTGGTCTGACCCTGACCCTGACCCTGTGTATTCGTATTGCCACCATTTGCAGTCGTCGAGGGACGATTTCCCGGACGGGTATTGTCATTGTTGTTTGTCGTCGTTTGATCTCTCTGAGCGACCGCAACGGCAGAGAAGAGGCAGAGGGCGAACAAAGCCGAGAGGAGAAGCGAGCGCTTCAGTGGTGATCTTGAAGAGCCCATGGTGGCGACGAGATTGGGCGATCCCCGTACGTCCCTTGTGCTGCGATCCGAGGTTCAAGGTTGGGCGACCGGGTGTGTTCGATCGAGAACGACCAAATCGTCCTACTAAGAGCAAAAGAAAGCGCAGCCGCGTCAATAAAACCCGTTCCAAATGGCCAGTGTTGGCTTCGGTTCACTGGGCAAGCGAGGGAGGAGCGAGTGACCGGAAGAGGCGGTCGAAAGGCGGCTGGCGTCGAGAGGGAGAAACGAGGGAATGCCGCAACGCGCGCGAAGAAAACTGGCGGTACAGCGATATGGCAGAGGACGCCGAAGAAGAATACAGAAGGAGAGTTAGTTTTGGATGGAACTTGCGAACATGCCGAGTCGTCACCTCATGGCTTTGATCCCCGGTGAATGTTGGGTTTGCGTGATTTGGCAAGGTTTGTGATGGCTGGCAGTAACGAACGCCCAAGGGAAGCAGGGAAAAGGAGGGCGTTCGTGTTAGTCTTCCCCCCTCTGGTACCACTCAGCCACTAGTAACTTTGGAAGGGAGTGGCCGAGCCCAGGTACGAGGTACCAATACTGGCACTATTCCATCGTCATCTGCCGCTGTCTCAGGGCAACACTTCAGCAGCCGTATGGGACTTGGATGCACCGTGTGGGTTCCACATAAACATCTCCCGCAATACGCGTACAAACCCGCTGAGCGTGGCATATGATTCTATGTTCAGGCTATCTGCGCACTGTAGACGGAAGTCACGGAATATTGTGGGCTGTGCGGTTAAATTAAAACGAAACGCTATCCCTGAAAGGGATGGGCGAACCGGCCGCCGCCGGTCTTGACCCCCGTCGAAATTTTCCACCCTTTTCAAAGGCTTCCGTTCAGTGGGTAGGCAAGCGGCCAATACACCTCCGGCCAGATTCAAACAAAGTGTGCGATATTCTTGATTCACACCCCTTACATTGGCCCCGTATCATTTTTTTTGAAGCTGTCTCCGTTCCCCTCCCTGCGGCGTGTAACTTTTAATTAGCCAGAATGGGTGTCGCAAAGAAGACGAGGAAGTTTGCCAAGGTCAGCTGACCCCGTATTCGACAATTTTTTTCCTCCCTTATCGCCGCTTATCGATATTGGTGGCGGCGAGAAAATGAGGCTCTCACGATTAACACGCTCTGAGTAGGTTAAGCGAATTATCGGCCAGAAAGATGCTCGCCTGAAGCAAAATAAGGACAAGGGCGATATTGGGAATGCCAAAAAGAAGGCTGCCGCCTTCTCGGAGGAGGTCCGGGAAATGTATGCTAACCTTGCTCCGAATATGTCGTCCATCTCCGTTACTGACCGGATATCATCAAAGACCTCAGATGCCGTCGTCCATGTTCTTCGAGGCTAACCAAGCTCTCGTTCCCCCCTACAACATCCTCGTGGTAAGCAAGCCCCCCCGCACACAGACCCCTTCAAACGCCATGAGACTCACACCATATCAGGATACCAACTTCCTCTCACACACCATTCGGGCCAAGCTCCCCCTTCTAGAGACCATGATGGACTGCCTCTACGCATCTTGCAACCCCATCATCACAGACTGTTGCATTGCGGAGCTCGAGAAGTTGGGCCCAAAGTATAGGCTTGCGCTTCAGATTGGTCGCGACGAGAGATGGACCCGTGAGCCATGCACTCATAAGGGGACATACGCGGACGACTGTAGGTTTTTCAGCCTCCTCCATTAAATGCCGGACCTAACGTAAAATTAGGCATCGTCGACCGTGTCATGAAGAACAGGATCTATATCGTTGCAACAAATGGTAGGTCTTGCAGAGAAAAGAGGGCCTGTGTCTCCCTATAGTACCAGATGTGTCTAACTTCTCAACAGACAAGGACCTGTGCAGGAGGATACGAAAGATCCCTGGAGCCCCTATTATGCAGGTAGCTCGCGGGAAGTATGTCATCGAGAGGTTACCCAACGCTCCAACGACCTGAACTCTGCCAAGGCTTGGCTTCCAGACGAATCCAGCGTCGCTCGGGATCTACGGAATACGTTGGCCGTCCTGCGAGGGGCTCATTCACCTGCGGACCACGGGCGACGAACCGTGTATGTCCGATGACAAAAGGCCTCTTGCTATATCGGACGTCCAACTACCCGAAGAATATCTACCTCGAGGGAGTAATTGGTTGCATTTTACAGGAGTTCTAGGACGGTCATGGTGTCCTAGGGACTTTTAGTAGGCTTGCTATGAGTTAACGAGCAGGAGGGAGGATCCTCCAGAGGTGCCAATGGACAGGCCATGGTTCCATTAGAAGCAGCACTCTATTTGCGGGTCTAGACGGTGCGCTGGAGGGGCAATATCGTCCTTGTTACCTCCGCCTTGGCTACAGTGGGAGTAAATACCATCAACCGGCTCATCAGCCAGAACGTCTATAGTCGTGGACATCATAGCAAGAACCTATACGCGAAACCTATCTTATCGTTTCTAAACTACCCTGCTCAGTAAACTTAGATAAATAGAGGTGTCGTCCGTCCAACGGTGGTTCCACACCTCCTACGCGGGGTCGGCTTGCCCAATCAGGGCACTGCGTGCCGTGCTTACTTCACCACGACCTATCTGCTAATCTATGCGTAGGCACGACTAAGAAGGTAAACATTCCAAACGATCCCGTTTGTCAATTTTTAAGTGCGGGAAGGATTCCTGTACAGCCCCACAACTGTGGACTTGGTTGGCATCCCCCGAACACCATGTCTCCAGGGCAACCGTTCCCCGGCTCCAGCGACCCCGATCCGGGATCGGGCCCCAGCATCTCCGATCCCAGCCCGGCCTCGTCCGGCTCCGGTCCCCACCTGTCCATTTCCACCGGCGACCACCATCATCATCATCAGCAGCAGCAGCAGCGGAAGCGCGCCCGCGCCCTCCTCTCATGCGGGCCCTGCCGCGCCTCCAAGTTGAAGTGCGACCGCGCAGAGCCGTGCGGCCAGTGCCTCAGGAAGGCGCGCGTGCGAGCTTGCGTGTATGCGCCCCGGAAGGAGAAGCCGATGCCCGCAAAGGGCTTGGCCGCCCGGCTGAGGAGGCTTGAGGGCATGGTGAGGGGTATGATGGACGGCGAGGGCGGACCGGGGCCGGTCGGCGGCGATGGTGATGTGGACGGACCGAGTGTAGAAGGGGGTGGCGGACGGGCCCAGGTTGTGGTTGGGGGTAGAGGCGGGGGCGGAATGAGTGGGAAGACCTCGACGTATGTGGGTGCAACGCACTTCATGGCCATGTTAGATGATGTGAGCGCATTCCTCTTTCCGTTAC
>Ga0164242_10006586_pt1 | contig 12775 bp, 13 predicted proteins | sample OricomgcompostMG_FD_108783 | JGI IMG/M metagenome (GOLD analysis project Ga0164242, IMG submission 108783) | Miracle-Growth compost microbial communities from Emeryville, California, USA - Original compost - Miracle growth compost (MG) ... | reverse complement strand
GCGCATCTTCGAGCCCTTCTTCACCGGCCGCCGCATCGCCGGCGGCACCGGGCTCGGCCTACCCATCGTGCGCTCGCTGCTGGCTGCCGCCGGCGGGGTGATCGAGGTCGCCGACACCACGTCCGGTGCTCATTTCACGCTCCATCTCCCCACGGCGCGCGAAATCGCTGGTTAATCGGGTTACGCCCAATCGGCTCGCCGCAACCATGATACGCTGCATCTATATCGACGCGGCCGCGCAACTCATATTTCTTGATAAGAACGCCGCCCAAGCCTAGGCGACAGACGGGCCGCTCTGGATTGTCTTGTATAAAGGGGCGTTTGATGAACGTGCAGCCGACGGGGGTCGTCACGCCGGAACGCGGCGACGGCGCTCGCCGGGCGCGGTGGCAGCCGCGCCATACGACCTTGCGGGCGCGACTCTTTATCTGGTACGTCGCGATTGATCTGCTTGCGCTGCTGACAGCCTTCGGCATCGCGCCGCTGCTTCATGGCGCAGTCTATTCGTCGAGCCGGCTCGAGGTTGTGTTCGGCGTGCTGATTCCGGTCTATTTGATGACTGCGCTCAACACAGGCGCCTTCGATGCCGAGCTCATCAACGACCCGCTCCGCGCCGCGGGGCGCGGGATGCGGACTCTGGGGCTCGCTTTCGCCATCCTTCTGCTTGCCGCCTTTTCTCTGAAGGCAAGCGCCGGGTTCTCTCGCCTAACATTGACGATCGGCGGCGCGCTGGCGCTCGGCATCATTGGCGCAGGCCGCTATCTTTTTGCCAGGTGTGCCGAGCGGCTGATTGGCGGCAATCCGTTCAGCATCATCGTGATTTGCGACGAGTTCGCCATTGCCCCTCCCCCAGACGGCTCGATGTTGCTTGCATCCGCGGCCGGGTTCGATCCCGAGAGCCACGATCCCGATATGTATGATCGACTTGCCAAGGCACTGGCGGGTGTCGATCGCGTCGTGGTCAGTTGCAGGCCCGAGCGTCGCGCCGGATGGGCCGATCTACTCAAGGGCGCTAATATCCAGGCGGAGATTCTCATACCCGAGCTGGACGATTTCGCGCCGTTAGGGGTATCGCGCCACGACGGCGTAACCACGATGATCGTGTCAGCCGGGCCACTCGAGTTGACGGAGCGGCTGGTCAAGCGAGTATTCGATACTGCGATCGCGGGCGCCGCGATCCTGTTCTTATCGCCGGTTCTCATCACCGTCGCGATTCTCATCAAACTCGATAGTCGCGGGCCGGTATTCTTTCGGCAGACGCGCATCGGCCGCGGCAATGAGATGTTCGAGATGCTCAAGTTCCGCAGCATGAAGGCGAACGATTGCGATGGCGACGGATATCGCTCGACCAGCCGCGATGATGATCGAGTCACCAGCGTCGGTCGTATTATCCGCATGACGAGCATCGACGAACTACCACAGTTGTTCAATGTGCTGAGAGGCGACATGAGCATCGTCGGCCCGCGCCCGCACGCCCTGGGCTCACGCGCTGCCGACAAGCTGTTCTGGGAGATCGACTCGCGTTACTGGCATCGCCATGCCGCCAAGCCCGGGCTAACCGGGTTGGCACAGATCCGCGGCTATCGCGGTGCCACCGTCCATGAACACGATCTTGTCAATCGGCTGCAGGCCGATCTTGAGTATCTCGACGGCTGGTCGATCTGGACAGACATCATCATCATCCTGAAAACATTCCGCGTCCTGCTTCACCGCAATGCTTATTGATCGTACTACGCGCTACGGCATCGACTAGCTGCACTGCGGGTGGAGAGGTGATCGGGGCGGCGGACACCTCCATTCCGCTTCCCTCGCTCGCTGGTTAACCAGATCACAACTGGCGGTAACCTAAAGACCGATTTTCCCGTCGGGAGTCGGCATCAACATGGTTCTGCGCGTTGCGATCGGGCTTGCTGCGCTGACGGCCGCGACATCGTGCGTCGCGCCGGCGGGCGACTTCGCCGTCGCCGATCATGCGCCGCCCATCATCGCGCCTGCCAAGGTCGCCACCAAGCGCGTCGTCGTGCCGGCCGGCCCGTCGGCGATGCTGCTGTCGCCGCCGCCGGTCAGTTCGGCTGCCGACATTGCAACTAACGCAGCCGTCCTCGCCCCGCGCTTCATTGCCGCGAGCCAGCCCGACGCCTTCAACCGCGCGCTCGATTGCCTCACAGCCGCGGTTTATTACGAGGCGCGCTCGCAGTCGCTCGACGGACAGGAGGCGGTCGCGCAGGTGGTGCTCAATCGCGTGCGCAACCCGGCTTTCCCGAACAGCGTGTGCGGCACGGTTTACGAGGGCTCGTCGCGCAGTACCGGGTGTCAGTTCACCTTCACCTGCGACGGCTCGATGGCGGCGCGGATCGAGCCCGCCGCCTGGGAGCGCGCGCGCCGCGTCGCCGAGGCGGCGCTCAACGGCTTCGTCTATGCGCCGGTCGGCAGCGCGACCTATTACCACACCACCGCGGTATCGCCGTGGTGGGCGCCGAAGCTGACTCGAGTGGCGCAGATCGGCGCACACATCTTCTACCGCTTGCCGGGCAGCTGGGGCGGCTCGCTGGCGTTCGACCAGCGCTACAGCGGCATCGAGCCAATCGCCGCGCCGGGCCGGCTGTTCCGCGAGAAATCGGCGGCGCAGATCGTCGACGCGGTCGAGGCCGGCGTCACCATCCACCGCGGCGGCAGCGACGATGGCGGCGCGACTACCGCGGCGACGACCACAACCGAGAGCTTCGGCGTCCGGATCCACCACGGTGCCGATGTCGGCGAGGCGCGCCAATTCGGCGTCACCGTCCACGTCATGCGCGGCAGCGACACCGCGACCCCCGCAACCTGATCGGGGTTGCGGCTACACCAGCCCGTTCGGTTCGAGCGAAGTCGAGAACCGCTGCCGAGCGGAGCCGAGGCATCCTCGCCTCGGCTCGAAGATGTGTCTCGACTTCGCTCGACACGAACGGCTTGTTACAGTTCGCGCTGGCTGGGCTCATCCGACAGCTCTAAAAACCGCCGTGCCGCCGCCCGATCGGCAGGGTCGTCGAACGCCAGGTCGATGTCGGGCGCGGCGCCGAGCATGTGCATCAGCGCCCACAGCGCGAAGCGTCGCGAGCGATCGGTCTCCAGCCCGAAGTCGACCGCCATCCGCTCGACGCCCGCCGCCAGTGCGCTCGGTGGCACCTCGGCGAGATCGGTGGTGCCGAAATAGCGCCTGAGCTGGTCGTCGAGCTGCATTGCCCAAAGGTAAGGCCCGGCGCGACAGATGGCTAGGCGCGTCACGCTATCCAGCCTAAGCTTTGGGCGCCCCAGCATTTGCTTTGCGGCACAAACGCGCTCGATCGCTAGATAGCGGCGCAGACGACAAGGGACGAAACCGAGGCGAGTATCGTGAGCCTGACACATCTCCAGCGGCTCGAGGCGGAGAGCATCCATATCATGCGCGAGGTCGCCGCCGAGGCGGAGCGGCCGGTGATGCTCTATTCGGTCGGCAAGGATTCGGCGGTGATGCTGCATCTGGCGCGCAAGGCCTTCTATCCCGCGCCGCCGCCGTTTCCGCTGCTGCACGTCGATACGACCTGGAAGTTCCGCGCGATGTACGAGCTGCGCAACCGCGCCGCCGCCGCCGCGGGGATGGAGCTGATCGTCTATCAGAACCCCGAGGCCAAGGCGCTCGGCATCAACCCGTTCGATCATGGCAGCCGCCATACCGATATGTGGAAGACCGAGGGGCTCAAGCAGGCGCTCGACAAATACGGCTTCGACGCGGCGTTCGGCGGCGCCCGGCGCGACGAGGAGAAGGCGCGCGCCAAGGAGCGCATCTTCTCGTTCCGTACCGCGAGCCACCGCTGGGACCCGAAGAACCAACGGCCTGAGTTGTGGCGCGTCTACAATATGCGCAAGGCCAAGGGCGAGAGCATCCGCGTCTTTCCGATCAGCAATTGGACCGAGCTCGACATCTGGCAATATATCCAACTCGAGGGGATCGAGATCGTCCCGCTCTATTTCGCAGCACCACGCCCGACGGTTGAGCGCGACGGCCTGATCCTGATGGTCGACGACGAGCGCTTCCGGCTTGCGCCCGGCGAGGAGCCGGTGATGCGCTCGATCCGCTTCCGCACGCTCGGCTGCTATCCGCTGACCGGCGCGGTGGAGAGTGAGGCGAGCGATCTCAACGCCGTGATCCAGGAGATGTTGCTCACCACCACCTCGGAGCGGCAGGGCAGGGCGATCGATAAGGACGACGGCGGCGCCGGCATGGAGAAGAAGAAGCAGGAGGGGTATTTCTGATGTCCCGCCTGTTCGTCACCCCCGCGGAAGCGGGGGCCCATCTTCCGACCGTTAATCTCGATTGCGCCAGCAGGAGCTGGGTCTCCGCTTTCGCGGGGATGACGTCGGAGCATCCGTTATGACCGAATATCGCCCCGACGCGCTGATCGCCGACGATATTGAGGCGTATCTCGCGCTGCACCAGTCGAAGTCGATGCTGCGCTTCATCACCTGTGGCTCGGTCGACGACGGCAAGTCGACGCTGATCGGGCGGCTGCTCTACGATTCGAAGATGATCTTCGAGGACCAGCTCGCCGCGCTCGAATCGGATTCGAAGCGGGTCGGCACGCAGGGGCAGGAGATCGACTTCGCATTGCTGGTCGACGGCCTCGCCGCCGAGCGCGAGCAGGGCATCACCATCGACGTCGCCTATCGCTTCTTCGCCACCGAAAAGCGCAAGTTCATCGTCGCCGATACGCCCGGCCATGAGCAATATACCCGCAACATGGTGACGGGCGCATCGACCGCCGATCTCGCGGTGATCCTGATCGACGCGCGCAAAGGCGTGCTGACGCAGACGCGGCGCCACAGCTATCTCGTTCACCTGCTCGGCATTCGGCACATCGTGCTGGCGGTCAACAAGATGGACCTGGTCGGCTACGACCAGGCGACCTTCGACGCGATCGTCGCCGATTACCGCGCCTTCGCCGACAGCATCGGCATCGAGGGCTTCGCCGCGATCCCGCTCTCCGGCCTGCGCGGCGACAATATCGCCGTACAATCGGCGACGATGCCGTGGTACGCAGGCCCGACGCTGATCGACCATCTCGAAAGCGTCGAGGTCGATGCCGACGCCGATCGCGCGCGGCCGTTCCGGTTGCCGGTGCAATGGGTCAACCGGCCCAACCTCGATTTCCGCGGCTTTGCCGGACTGATCATCGGCGGCACCGTTCGGCCGGGCGACCGCGTGCGCGTGCTTCCCTCCGGCCGCACCAGCACCATCGCACGGATCGTGACGATGGAGGGCGATCTTGACGAAGCCGTCGCCGGCCAGTCGGTGACGCTGACGCTCGCCGACGAGATCGATTGCTCGCGCGGCGATGTCATCGCCGCCGCCGACGCGCCGCCGCAGGTCGCCGACCAGTTCCGCGCAACGTTGGTGTGGATGGCCGAGGAGGCGTTGCAGCCCGGCCGCGCCTATTGGCTCAAATCGGCGGCGCAGACCGTCAGCGCCACGGTGCAGCCGCCCAAGCACGCGATCGACGTCAACACCATGGCCGAGCTGTCGGTGCGGACGCTGCACCTCAACGACATCGGCCTCGCGGAAGTCTATACCGACCGCGGCATTGTGTTCGAGCCTTATGGCGACAGCCACGATCTCGGGGGCTTCATCCTGATCGACAAGGCCTCGAACGCCACCGTCGCCGCCGGGATGATCGACTTCGCGCTGCGCCGCAGCCAGAACGTCCACTCGCAGGCAATCGAGATCAGCCGCGAGGCGCACGCCGCGCAAAAGAACCAACGCCCGCGCGTGCTGTGGTTCACCGGCCTCTCCGGCTCGGGCAAGTCGACCATCGCCAATCTGGTCGAGAAGCGGCTCCACGCGCTCGGCAAGCACAGCTTCCTGCTCGACGGCGACAACATCCGCCACGGCCTCAATCGCGACCTCGGCTTCACCCAGACCGATCGCATCGAGAACATCCGCCGCGTCGGCGAGGTCGCCAAGCTGATGACCGATGCCGGCCTGATCGTGCTCACCGCGTTCATCTCGCCGTTCCGCACCGAACGCGAACTGGTGCGCTCGATGCTGCCCGCGGGCGAGTTCGTCGAAATCTTCGTCGATACGCCGCTGGCGGTTGCCGAGGCGCGCGACGTGAAGGGGCTCTATCGCAAGGCGCGCGCCGGCGAGCTCAAGAATTTCACCGGCATCGACAGCCCCTACGAGCCGCCCGAGCAGCCCGACATCCGGGTCGACACCACGGCCGAGATGCCCGAAGCGGCGGCTGAGCGGATCGTCGAGCATATCCTGTCGCTGCCGGGCAGCGTGCGATGACCGACACCGAGCTCGCCCGCAGCATCGCCGCGGAGGCGGGCGCGCTGCTCCGGCGAATCCGCGCCGAGGGCCGCGAGCAGGGCAGGGCGCTCGGCGACCGCGGCGATCGCGAGGCCAATGCGCTGATCCTCGCTCGCCTGGCGGCAGAACGGCCCGACGATCGCGTGCTGTCCGAGGAAGCCAGCGACGACCTGTCCCGGTGCACCCGGCAGCGCGTCTGGATCGTCGACCCGCTCGACGGCACGCGCGAATATTCGGAAGGGCGCGACGATTGGGCGGTCCATGTCGGTCTCTCAATCGACTGCCGGCCGGCGGTCGGCGCCGTGGCATTGCCCGACCGCGGCGAGGTGCTGGCAAGTGGCGATCCCGTCGCCGCGGCGCCGGGACGACCGCGCCCGATCATGGTGGTCAGCCGCACCCGCCCCCCCGAGGTCGCGCTGAAGGTCGCCGAGGCGATCGGAGCCGACCTGTTGCCGATGGGCTCGGCCGGCGCCAAGGCGATGGCGGTGGTCGATGGGCGGGCGGACATCTATCTCCACGCCGGCGGCCAATTTGAATGGGATAATTGCGCGCCCGTCGCGGTGGCGGTTGCGGCGGGCCTGCACGCCTCGCGGATCGATGGCAGCCCGCTCGTTTACAATTGCGCCGATCCGCTGCTGCCCGATCTGCTGATCTGCCGCCCCGACCTGGCCCGTTCGATAGTCGATGTGGTGAATGGGGCGTGACGGTTTGATTTGATCGAGTTCGATTTCAGAAGATCGAGCTTCAAATCCGCTTCACATCAGTTCGTGTCGAGCGAAGCCGGCAAGTCTCGGCTCTCTGCGGCTGAACCGTCGGCACAGGCTATTACGATCCTGATTTCGTGCTTGCTGTTCTCGGGGTATTCGTCCGGAGCCCGTGCCGCCGGTGCCCCATCTATCCGTTTGTGGGTTGCACGTGCCCGGACAGGACAAAAGAAAAACCCCGCCGGCAGCACCGGCGGGGTTCTTCGATCTTTCGATCGGGCTAGGCGATCAGCCCGGGCTCGACGGCGACTTGTTGTTGTTGTCGCTGGCGACAACAACGATGCCGGCGATCACGGCAGCCGCGGCGAGACCGCCAACGACATAGGTGCCGGTTGCCGAACCCTCGTCCGACTGCGAGCTCTTGCGCTTCAGCGGCGCCAGGGTGCGGAGGCCCGTCACCGGCGCGTTCTGAACGCTGGGAAGCGCCGCTGCCGAACGAGTGGTCGCAGCCATCGCCACCGTCGAGGAGAGCAGGCCGACAGCCGCACCCATCCCCAGAAGTACCTTACCAACGTTCATTTCCAGTTCTCCTCGCTGAATCTCGCTTTAGTTGATGCCCAATAACCGATTCGACGGGAAAGGCAACCTCGATTTTTGCGCCGATCGACGAAACCGACGATGCAACCCGATGACTTTCCTGCCTTTCGCGGATAACGCCATTCTGTCGCGCCGTCTACAACGAACATCCCGGTGGGCGAGTTCCGGCGATCATGTTGCTACAAGGTAACACACCCATGCGATTTGCCCCTCCACGACGTGCTGCGACAGCCGGGGCGCAATCATGGCGAGTCGGGCAATTCGTGATGGGAGTCGTCCTTTCGCTGGCCGTGGCTTTGCCACAGTCATCACTTGCCGATTCGGCGACGGACCTGGATGCTCGTCTGGAGGCGCTGCGTCAGGCTGATCTGCGCCTGGCCACAGTGGCTTATCGGCTCGACCGGGCGAATGACGCCCTCTGCCTCAAGCACGGGCCGCTCAGCGGCCTCGTACTGCACGGCAGCATGGATTACGATCAGTCGGTGCGGCCCGCGGTGATCCGCCATTTCCGCTTCGAGGCGCCGATCGGCATCGAAGGGGTGGTCGTCGATAGCCCCGCAGCCGCGGCCGGAGTCCATGCCGACGATTCGCTCGTCGCGATCGACGGCACGCCATTTGCCGCAAGTGCCAAGCGCGCCAATGCCGTCGCTGCGATCGATACGGCGGGGATTGGGCGGCCGATCACGCTGACGTTGCGGCGCGATGGTCGCCCACTGACTGTCACCTTGAATCCGGAGCAGGGTTGTCTCGCTCACGCCGAGGTCGATATCAGCGACGATCTCAATGCCGCGACCGACGGCACGACGATCCAGGTCGATTCGGGCCTGATGAACCTCGTCGGCGATGACGACGGCGCGTTGGCGGCGGTCGTCGCGCATGAATTATCGCACGTCGTGCTCGATCATCCCCACCGGCTGACCGCGGCACACGTCAGTCGCGGGCTGTTCAAGGGATTCGGCCGCAGCGCGAGGCTGTTCAAGCGGACCGAGGACGAGGCCGATCGGCTCAGCGTCACGCTGATGGCCAATGCCGGCTACGATCCCCAGGCTGCGGTGCGCTATTGGCTGACCTATGGGCCGAAGCTCAACGACCATGGCGGCCTGGGCAGCACGCACTCGTCCTGGCGCGACCGCGCCGATCTGATCGCACGGGCGGTGGCCGCGATTCCGCCCGATGCGCCGCGACCGATCGTCCCCGCCTGGATCGAAAGCCGCACGCAGCCGCTGCGCTGAAAGTTCAGGAGATGCCGTGGTAGCGGCGATACCAATCGACGAAACGCGGGATGCCCCGCTCGATAGACACGGTTGGGCGGAAGCCGAGGTCGCGCTCGATCGCGCCGATGTCGGCGGCGGTGGCGACGACATCGCCCGGCTGCATCGGCTGCAGGTCGCGGATAGCCTTCCGGTCGAGCGCGCCCTCGAGCACGTCGATCATGTGCGATAGTTCCTCGGACCGATTGTTGCCGATGTTGTAGACCGCATGTGATTCTTTGCTGCCGCCGGCCTTGGCCGCGCCGTCGTCGGCCGGTGGATGGTCAAGCGCGGCGACGACGCCGGCGATAATGTCGTCGATGTAGGTGAAGTCTCGTCGCATTTTACCGTGATTAAACACCGGGATCGACTCGTTGGCGAGAATTTTCCGGGTGAAGATCCACAGCGCCATGTCGGGTCGGCCCCATGGCCCGTAGACGGTGAAAAAGCGAAGCCCCGTCAGCGGTATGCGATAGAGGTGGGCATAGGCCTCGCTCATCAGTTCGTTCGACTTCTTGGTCGCGGCGTAGAGCGACACTGGATGATCGACACGATCCTCGACACGAAACGGATAGCTGTCGTTGCCGCCATAGACCGACGACGACGAGGCATAGACCATGTGTCTCACGCTGCGATGACGGGCAAGCTCGAGCAGATTGAGATGGCCGATGAGATTCGAGTGAGCATAGGCGTGCGGGTTGATCAGCGAGTAGCGGACCCCCGCCTGAGCGCCGAGATGGACGATGCGATCGAAGTGCCGGTCGATCAACGCGGCCTCCAGCGCTGCGGCGTCGCCGAAATCCACCTCGCACATGGTGAAGCGAGCGCCGAATTCGGTCAGTGTTGCGACACGCGCGTGCTTGAGCGCGGGATCGTAATAATCGTTGAAATTGTCGATGCCGATGACGTGCTCGCCGCGTTCCAGCAATGTTCGGGCCAACGCTGCGCCGATGAAGCCGGCCGCCCCGGTGACGACAATCGCGGTATCGCTCGATGGCATGATTTCTCCTCCTGCAGGTGGGGCGTGGCCCTACCAGAAATAAACGCTGGCGATCAGGCCGACGACGAAGGCGATGCCGAAACCGATCTTGAACTCGCGCGTATGCCACAGCCTTCGCACCGGCACGAGTGGCCCATCGTCGTGATCGAGGCGGACAAAGCGCGGATAGATCAGCAGGATTACCGTAGGCCACAATAAGGTCAGCCAGAAATCATGCAGCGAGCCGCGGATATTGCCCTCGTCGGTCGGGAAGACGACCTGCGTCAGATCGTAAATTTCGTTGATCACCTCAGCGGCGAAGGTGATCAGCCAGGGCCGCCAGTCCCATGGTGGCCGTCGCAGCGCGAAGGCGGCGATCGTCAGCACCAGCATACCGGCGATCACATGCAGCGTGTCGTCGGGCAGGCCGGTGATCCGGCTCAAATCGATCTTGGTGACCGTCCAATTGAAGTTGCCGAGCAACCGGGTCATCCGCGGCCGCTTTCATGGCGATGCGCCGTCTGCTCGATCATTCCGGACAGGCCAGGATCGCTGCGGCGGTCTTCGCTCAGCCGCAAGCCGCGGCCATTCGCTCGCCGGCCGAGGCGGTGAGAATCCAGCGATCGGCGCCTTCCAGCCCCAGCGCCGTCAGCCGGCCGGTAGCAAAGGCGCCCGTGTCGATGCCCAGCCGGTTGGGGCGCTCGACCACCGCATCGCTGATGCTGTGGCCATGGACAACGAGCTTGCCGAACTCCCAATCGGTATCGAGGAATGACGACCGGATCCACCGCATGTCGGCGCGACGCTGCTCCTCGATCGGCACGCCCGGGCGCAGACCGGCATGGACGAAGACATAGTCGCCGATCTCGACCCGATCCTCGAACGCCTCCATGAAAACGATATGGCGTTGCGGCACATGGGCACGGATCAGCTCGAGCAGCTCCTCATAATCGGTCCGCTCGTAATCGCGTTCGCTAACGCCGTAGCTCAGGATCGTCTCACGACCGCCGATCCGCACGAACAGGCGCAGTGCTTCGAGGTCGCCCGCCAGCGCGCGGAGGAAAATCTCCTCGTGGTTGCCGATGATGAAGCGGGCATGGCCGCGCTGCTCGGCAAGATCGATCAGCCGCTCGACGACGCCGGCCGAATCGGGCCCGCGGTCGACGAGATCACCCAGGAAAACGAGCTGCGTCTGAGCGTCGCCGCGCGCGGCATCGTCGGCGCCGATCTGCTTCAGCAGGTCGTCGAGCAGGTCAAGGCAGCCGTGGATGTCGCCGATCGCATAGGCTCGCTGACCTTCGGGCAGCGTGCGGACGATCGGCTCGCTTGTCCCCGGCCGTTTGCGGAAAAGTCCCATCACCATCGTTACGCTTACAGGTCTCGCTCGCGGTCGTCACTCACGTATCCGCAGCACAACCAACGAAAGAGGTGGTCGATCCCGGCGGACAGGCGCGCGGGCGACATGCCACACCGCCCTTTACCGTTCAACCGGCGAGGCGCACGGTCGGGGCAGCGGCGCGACCGGCCGGCTGGTCGGGCCAGATGCCGCGCGTGTCGTAGACGATCTTGTTGGCGCGCTCGTCCAGCGGCACCGACTTGAACAGCTCGTGATCGACCAGCACGATCATCATGCCGCATGTCTCGATTGCCTCGTCGATGTCGATCAGCCGCGTGCCGCTCGTCGCGAGCTGCGGCGGCAGCGCAGCGGCATAGGGTTCGACGATACGGATCTGCGACCCGAACCGCGCGGCGAGCCGTTCGACTACCTTGAGCGCGGGGCTTTCGCGAAAATCGTCGATATTGGCCTTGAAGGCGAGCCCGAGGCAGGCGACCGGGAGGCCGGGATGGCTGGCGATCAGCGCTTCGGCGTGCGCAACCACATGCTCGACTTTGCCATCGTTGACCAGCCTGGCGGTGCGGATCAGCGGCGTCTCCTGCGGTGCGGCGCTGACCAGGAACCAGGGGTCGACGGCAATGCAATGGCCGCCGACGCCAGGGCCGGGCGACAGGATGTTGACGCGCGGATGGCGATTGGCGAGGCGGATCACCTCCCATACGTCGACACCCATCTTGTCGGCGACAAGGCTCAACTCGTTGGCGAAGGCGATGTTGACGTCGCGGAAGGCGTTTTCGGTCAGCTTGGTCATCTCCGCCGCCCGAGCGGTGGTGGTGATGCAGGCGCCGCGCACGAAGCGGCGGTAGAAGGCGAGCGCTTTGCGTGCGCAACGGGGCGTAATGCCGCCGATCACGCGATCGTTGTCAATCAGCTCGACCAGGATGCGGCCGGGCAGCACGCGCTCGGGGCAATAAGCGATGGCGATATCGGCGGTCTCGCCCGTTCGGCCCGGCACCTTGAGATCGGGGCGCAGCTCGGCGAGCAGGTCGCGCACCTTCTCGGTCGTGCCGACCGGCGAGGTCGATTCCAGGATCACCGTGTCGCCCGGCTTCAGGACGGCGGCGATCGTCGTGGCCGCTTGCAGGACATAGCCGATGTTAGGCCGATGATCCTCGGAGAATGGCGTCGGCACGGCGATGACGAAGACGTCGGCTTGCTCGATCTCGCACGAGGCGCGCAAATTGCCGCGCGCGACGACGCCCGACACAAGGCCGTCGAGATCGACCTCCTCGATGTGCACATTGCCCGAATTGACCGTCTCGACCACCGTTGGCGACACGTCGATGCCGAGCACCTTGACGCCGGTTCGCGCGATCACCGCCGCGGTGGGCAAGCCGATATAACCGAGGCCGAGGACCGCGACCTTGAACTCAGAATCCGAAACCATTGGCGACGATCCCTGCAATCCGTGCCGCCGCGTGGCCGTCGCCGAACGGATTGTGGGCGCGGGCCATGCGGGACCAGGCTTGCTTGTCGTCGAGGAGAGTGAAGATTTCGGAAACGATCCGATCTTCGTCTGCGCCG
>Ga0164242_10006585_pt1 | contig 12775 bp, 13 predicted proteins | sample OricomgcompostMG_FD_108783 | JGI IMG/M metagenome (GOLD analysis project Ga0164242, IMG submission 108783) | Miracle-Growth compost microbial communities from Emeryville, California, USA - Original compost - Miracle growth compost (MG) ... | reverse complement strand
CTACGGAGAACGCTTCCATTCTTCGAAGATGTGTTCGATACGATGTGTGCGTGCAACATCCTCAGTCCCTGGCCTTCACGCCCACGCTCACACTGCCGGTCGCTCCCGAAGCGGCGCAGTGCGGGTTTCCGTCGCCCCTTGCTTGTGTACGTCTAAACACTGTCCAGAGGGCAGGGTCGGGAGCCGCAGGCGTCGTTGAGAGGCTACTAGTCCGATCTCACGGAGAGTGTCGCAGTCTCACGAAAGCTGTCGGACTGTCTCACGGGAGTGTCGGAATCTCACGAACCGCGTCGGATGAGGCGCGTCCGGTCAGGTGCGATGGCTAAGTCGTCTCCCAGCCGAAAAGGATCGTTTTCGGAGTACTAGAGGTGCGGTGCCGGGGGTCCCAGAGTCGTGTTCCGTACGTAACTCGTCATGGGTAATCCGGTGGGTCGAAGCTATGTGTAGCCTTAAGCCCGAGTGTGACGTTGAGCCAACGTTCGAAGTCGCGCTCGCTCTCTGCCTCGTTCCCCTCGAGGAGAACGAGGTCACTGAATTCTTTCGACAACGACTCCCACTCAGGCGTCAACGAGGCAATGACCTCGTGCGCAAGCATGACAGCAACGCGTTCGAGAGCATGCCCACGGGCCGTATGTTGAGCAGCGGCGCTCGGTTCCAGTTCCTGCACTTTCACTAGCAGGCTCCAGGATTCTCGGTGGCGCGATCTCCCCTGCATGTGTGAGTACTCGTTCAGCGCGCGCATGAACGGCGATAGGCGCCCCCAGCCGGCCTCGTCGACCCATCGGGTTGGAGTCTTGTGGGCTTGTGGCCCGTTCTCCAGCTTGAGGGCTCTGAGAGGTTTCCGCCGGTGGGTGCGAGCCCGCGCGGTGCTTTCGAGCACTGATCTCGCGAGAGTCAGCGAATCATCGATGTCTTGAAGCCACATCACCCACGCTGATTCGAGAGCTGCGGCCGCGGCTCTCATGGCGTCGCCCTGGTGGCTCTGTCCCATCGAGTCGGCAAGGAGGTCCGCCATCTCACAGATTAGGCGATACCTCGAAACACGAACTCGCACTGAGAAGGGGGAGAACTCATCCCCCAAGGCTTCCTGTTCGGTCAAGCCCCGGGACGTGGTGTAGCGGTCGGTGATCCTTCTGCTGTTGATTTCGGTTAGGCGCTGAGCTCGAGAACGGTGTCGGTGGTGGCTTCCTTCCCGGTGTCGGGGACGAGGGTGAGGCGGGACTTGGCGAGGATGTCGAGCCCGAGATAGCGGCGGCCTTCGGCCCATTCGTCGGTCTGCTCGGCAAGGACGGCGCCGACGAGGCGGATGATCGCGTCGCGGTTGGGGAAGATGCCGACGGAGTCGGTGCGGCGGCGGATCTCCCGGTTCAATCGCTCGTTGGGGTTGTTGGACCAGATCTGCTGCCAGAGCCCTTCGGGGAACCCGGTGAACGCGAGGATGTCAGCTCTCGCGTTGTCGAGGTGGTCGTGCGCGGCGGGGAGCTTGCCGTCGACGTAGTCCAGCAGCCGGTCGAACTGCGCGTTCACCGCCTCGGCGTCGGGTTGGTCGTAGACGGAGTGCAGCATCGCCTTGACCGCCGGCCACATGCTCTTCGGCGTCACCGACATCAGGTTCGCCGCGTAGTGCGTGCGGCATCTTTGCCAGACCGCGCCGGGCAGGTTCGCCGCGATCGCCTCCACGAGACCTGCGTGGGCGTCGGAGGTGACGAGGCGCACCCCGCCCAGACCGCGGGCGACGAGGTCGGCGAAGAACGAGTTCCATGCCGCTCCGGTCTCCGACGTTGCGACCCGCAGCCCCAGGACTTCGCGGCGCCCGTCGGCGTTCACGCCGGTGGCGACCAGCACGACCGCGTTGATCACGCGGCCACCCTCACGGACCTTCATCGTCAACGCGTCGGCGGCGACGAACGTGAACGGGCCCGCGTCGTCCAGGGGGCGGTGGCGGAACTGGTCGACGTGCTCGTCGAGGTCCGCGGCCATCCGGGAGACCTGCGACTTCGACAGGGAGTGGATCCCGAGAGTCTTCACCAGCTTGTCCATCCGCCGCGTCGAGACACCCGCGAGGTAGCAGTCCGCGACGACCGTGATCAGCGCGGTCTCGGCGCGTTTGCGGCGCTCGAGGAGCCATTCGGGGAAGTAGGTGCCCTGCCGGAGCTTCGGGATCGCGACGTCGATCGTGCCGACGCGGGTGTCGAGGTCGCGATGGCGGTAGCCGTTGCGCTGCGCGGCACGGTCCGGTGAGGGCTTGCCCCACTCGGCGCCGACCACAGCGTCAGCATCGGCGGACAGGAGCGCGTTGATCGTGGTCTGCAGCAGGCTGCGCATCAGATCCGGCGACGCGTCGGTCAGGGCTTCAGCGAGCACGCTCGCAGGGTCGACAATATGAAGTGCGGTCATCGTGATGATGCCTTTCGAGTGGGATGTGAGAGTTTCCTCGAAGGATCACACGGTGACCGCGCCCACATCCAAGACGGGGCCGGCAGCCACCGCGCGCTACACCACGTTAAGGGGCACTACTTCCTGTTCTCGCTGAAACGAGCGTTGCGAGACCTCGATGGAACGCGCCCATCGCTCTTCGATAGACATCCAGTTTGAGGCAATACCAAGGTCTAGGGCACGTGTAGCTCGAGTTGCGACCATCCGCCTATACGTGGCACCCCACCCGAGGTATCTCTCGGCGTCCTCCGAGGTGACGAAGCCGTGCAGTAGCGGCTCCCAGAACACAAACAAGAATTCGGGCGGAGCGGGCAGACCCTTGATCGCATTTACCGGCAACCAAGCCATCTGAGCTTCGTCATCACTGAGCTTGTTGTTCTCGAGCGCGAGTCTGATCACTGCTCCACGAACCTGGCGAAGCCAGACCTCCGCGAAGAGAGCGACGAACCGGTGTATGCGTGTGCGATCAACCAATTGCATGTCCAGAGATAGAGCGATGTGTCGCCCCGCAAGCTCCGCCGTGCGACTGTGAAGCAGCTCTGAGAGCAGTCCCCACTCGGCGCCGAGCTCTCGTTCGTCGACGTAGTTCCCGCTGGCCTGCCATACGCGAGTGTAGAAGGCGTCCTCAGATTCATTGTCGAGGACTTCAAGCTCCATCGAGCTTGCAATGTTGAAGGACCACCGCTCGAACGCTTTCCGTGCGATCGCCACCGCTGCGGTCGTGTATCCGAAGCGGAGGCACCACGCCACTCTCGCGAATGAGTCCAGACCGCCTCGCAGGTGCAGCGCCCATACCTGCGCGGTTTCATCGACAGGTAGGTCGGTATGCCAAGGAGTATCTAAACGTTCGAGCAACACATCAGCTGTCCCAACACCTATACCGGCCCTCCACATCCAAGAGGGCATCAGCAACCGCTCCACCGCGTTCGTGGCCGACCGGCGTTCGCCTCGCGAGATAAGTAGAGGTAGGAGCCGACCTTCTCCCTCGGTGGAAACGATCTGCGCCAGTCGGTGAATGTCTCCGCGAAAACCTTCTCGCTGACGTTCCGCCACCAGCCTGGACGCACGCTCAGCCGCTTGCTGCTCGGCAACGGCTTCGTCGAGAACCTCAGGTCGCGGCCGCTCATCGGGACTCATGGTAAAAAGCTAGCGCCCTTTCGCGGGTCGCCACTGGCGATCCGAAACGATTGTTCGTTCGGTGACCTGAAGCGCGCGGCGGAACGTGCTGGTCCGGCCACTGGCCGCAGCTCTCCACGCCCGGCCGTCTCGCCAATCTGATCATCGACGCCGTGCGTCGCTGAGTCTTCGAGACCTGGGCCAACCGGAAACGGTTGTCACATCGCAGTTCCGGGGATCGCTACTGGCATCCGTTCCGAGCCAACACGCTTGTTGCTGCCGTAAACGATCGTTACCGGTCAGTTCGCGCGATGACGTCCAGGAAGTCCCGTATGTGAGGGGGCGGAGTCGTCCCGGCCCAGATGGCGGTGAGCGGGCGGGTGATCTGGAGATTGTTGATCCGAACTCGCACGAGTCGGCCGGCGCGGGCGTCCTCGGACACGGCGAGGGAGCTCAACGCGCCGGGGGCTATGCCGGCCATAATCGCGCTGCGAACGCCGAGCGTGGTCGTCAGCACGGCTGCGGGCTCGGCTGCGAGGGGAAAGCCCGCCTCGGTGAGGGCGTTCTCGAGCGCTTGTCGGGTGCCGCTGCCGGTCTCGCGGAGCACCAACCCAGTGCCCGCCAGTTCACGGACGGACACTCGGCGGGTCTTCGCCCATCGGTGACCGTGCTGCACAACGACTTCGATGGTGTCGTAAGCGACGGTGACCGACCGGAGGCCGGCGGGAACGACAGGGGTCTCGACGAGCCCGAGGTCTGCGGTTCCCTCGCGTATGGCCTCGACGACCGTGCTGCTGTTGGCGGCTGTGAGTTGAACGACCGGGCCGTCATTGCCGTGAGAGATGCGCCACCGGGCGATCCATTCCGGTAGGAGGTGTTCTGCGATCGTGAGGCTCGCGGCGATGCGCATCATCTTCCCGCGATCCGTGCGGAGCGAGTTGACAGCATCCGAGAACTCGTCGGCCGCTGTCAGCAGCGTTGTTCCCCAGCCGACAATCAGCTCGCCCGCCGGAGTCAATCGCGAACCCCGTGCAGAACGCACCAGGAGTCGCACGCGCAAATCTTTTTCCAGTTTCCGGATGCGCAGAGACACCGCCTGCTGACTCACGCCCAACTGCGTGCTTGCCGCCGACATGCTGCTTTCCTTCGCGACGAGCGCCAAGGCTCGCAGTGCCTCCAAGTCCGGCTCGTGGCGCATCTTCCGCCTCCCAAGCACAAGCATAACTTGTATGGCGGACGGTATCTGCCTCTACTCGCACGAGCGGTCCGAGGAAATGATGGATGCATGACCCATGCCCAGGACGTTGCGACTGCCCGACCGGAACACACGCTGCTTGCCCGAGTCCGCGCGCTGCTGCCCGGGCTTGTCCTCTGCCTCGCCGCGGCCGGAGCATCGTACGGGGTCAGCCTGCTGCTGCCGGGAGTCAGCCCGCTCATTATCGCGATCGTGCTTGGCGTACTCCTGGCCAACGTCGTCCGGCTGCCAGCGGCAGCCTCCGACGGCATAGACTTCTCCGCGAAAAAGCTCCTGCGCGCCGGCATCGTCTTCCTCGGACTCCAACTGGTACTGACAGACATCCTCGAACTCGGAGCCCCGATGCTGGTCGTCATCGTGTGCATTGTCGCCGGCGGACTGTTCGGCACCGTTCTCCTGGGGAAGCTGCTACGGGTTCCATCCGGGCTCTCGCTGCTAATCGCCTGCGGATTCTCCATCTGCGGCGCGGCAGCCGTGGCGGGCGCGGCAGGGGTCACCGATCCGGACGACGAGGCCGAGGAAGACACCATCACCGCGGTCGCCCTCGTGGTGATCTTCGGAACGCTGATGATTCCCCTCGTCCCACTGATCACGGACCTGCTTGGCCTGGGCTCCGAGACGGCCGGGATGTGGGCAGGGGGTTCCATCCATGAAATCGCGCAAGTCGTCGCCGCTGGAGGCATCATCGGTGGCGGAGCGCTCACGGTCGCGGTCATCGTCAAACTCGCCCGAGTGCTGCTGCTCGCCCCTGTCGTGGCCATCCTTAGCATCCGGCAGCGCCGTCTCAGCCGTACGGCAGGCGAACCCAGTCAACAGAGGTCGAGTTCGAAGCTGCCGCCCATCGTCCCGCTGTTCATCATCGGGTTCATCGCCATGGTGCTCCTGCGTTCCTTTATCCCTCTGCCGGACTTCGTGCTGACGACCGGCGGGCTGCTGCAGACAGGGTTGCTGGCTGCAGCGATGTTCGGACTCGGCTGCGGCGTCAAGATTCGGAACCTCATCAAGGTGGGCCTCAAGCCCTTCGCCCTGGCCGCGCTCTCCACCCTCCTCGTCGCCACCATCGCCTATTGCGGAGTCACCCTCGCCGGCTGAACATGGCCGGCACCAGGGCGTCACTACGCGCCGCAAACGATCGTTTTCGGTTGAGGTGCCTATCTCTCAGATGCAAAAGAGCGACAGTGACTCGTGAACGGTCGTTTGAGAGTCACCGCAGCGGCAGACGGGATTCAGCTTCGCCCCTGTTGACGATCCCAGCGGTTGGGCCGGGGCCTATCTGCTGAGGAGTGTGTCGGGTGCGTGGGCGTCGCGTCGTCGACGGATCGTGAGGTACAGCTGGTGCGCGGTGATGACCAGCGCGAGCCAGGCGGCACCGAGCGCCCACGCTCCGAGGACATCGGTTGCCCAGTGGTGCCCGAGGTAGATCCGATCCAGGCCTGTGGTGAGGGCGAACAGCGTGGCAGCGCCGATGATTACGGCCCGGTGTTTCGTTTGCCGCAAGATGATCAGATAAGCGATAACTCCCACGACAGCGACCGCGTTCAGAGTGTGACCACTCGGGAAAGACGCGGAGTATTCATACGGGGGAACAGCGTCCGAGAGCGGTGGTCGATCCCGCCCGAACAAGTTCTTCCCGACAACCGTCATCAGAAGTGACCCGCTACCGGCAGCGACGATCAGAATGACCGGCGTCCAGGATCGGCGATGAAGACCAAGGACTAGTGCTGCAGTGATGGCAATGATGGGCATGCCGAGCGGGCCGGCTATCTCGGTATAGCCCGTGAGAATGATGTCGAGCCAGGGTGATCGGAGTGTCATCGCGAAATCGAGCAGAGGCCGGTCGATCCCCGCGACTCCATCGGCGTCGACGACGTTGTCGTACACCTGCGCGGCGGCGATGCTTAGAGCGACAACAAGAACCAATCCGAAAGCCAGGATAAGAATCAGCGCCCCGTTAGGTCCGAGCCGCTCGCTAAGCGCATGCGCACCCTGCGCGAGGCGACGCCACAGCGGCGCACCACGCCGGGGAAGGCTCTGGCTATCTTGCGTCAGCTCGCCGTGGACCCCCTCATCAGGTTCATTGGCGTGAGTCATGAATGGATCCAATCGTGGGGTTCGTATTCACCGTATAGCGCCGGCTCGACGTCTCTTCCGTTCGCAGCGAGGGGTGGTCGAGGTCAGCCGCGAATGGACGGGAGTTGGGTGGGCGCACCAAAGAATGCTGTGACTAGAGTGGCGGCGATCGCGGCTGCGGTGAGAATGGCGGCGAGTACGAGAAGTTGAAACTGTGCGGCGTCCAGTGGGGAGGCGCCAGCAAAAACGGCTCCGACGAATGCGCCGGGAAGAGTGACTATCCCAGTGGTTCGGGCCTGATCGGTCGAGGGGATGAGCGCCGTTGCTGCTGCGGTTCTGACGGAGTGTTGCGCGGCCCGGCGGGGTGTTGCGCCCAATGCGAGCCATCCCTCGATTTCGTCGTGATCCGTCACAAGGGCTTGCTGCACGTTCCGCCCCATCAAAGTCGTGACGGTCATCGTGTTTCCGATCACGATGCCAGCAAGCGCCAGGGTGTACCGGGTCGTGAAATCGACGGCAGTGGTGGAGAAAATGATCGCGATTGGGACCAAGGCGGCGACAATGATCGTCAAGGCGATGACGGGAATGTGCCGCCATCCGACGCGGAGCCGTCCCGCCACCACACCGGTAGCGGCACCGGCCATGACAACAAGGAAAACTCCCACCCACAATGGCTCGGTGATGACGACGTTGAGCAGAAGGCTGAGGATGCCGAGCTGCACGCAGGCGCGGACGATTGCCCACGGCTGCAACCAGGGTTGCGGGATATTCAACCGTCCGACGATCACGAATGTGACGGCGGTGAGCAGCAGTACGGTGAGCCCGGTGGTGAGGAGCGACATGGGTCACGTTGGAGAGAGAACGCCGGTTGCCAGAAGTGCGGCGACGACAACTCCGAGCGCGATGCGGTACCAGATGAACACGGTGATCGGATGTCGGGCAACCAAGCGAAGCAACCAAGCGATCGAGGCGTAGGCGACCACGAAACTCACCACGGTTCCGATCAAGACCGGCCCCCAACCGACAGTGACGCTGACAGCGCCAGCTTCACTGACAGCCTCATACGCACCGGCTCCAACCAGAGCGGGGATCGCGAGGAAAAACGATAGGCGAGTTGCGGTCACGCGATTCAGGTTGCGGAACAGGCCAGCGCTGATCGTCGCACCTGATCGGGAAACCCCGGGGATGAGGGCGATGCACTGCACCAGGCCGATGACCAGGGAGTCGTTCAGAGTGAGGCTCCTTTCTGACCGGGTTTGTTTCCCGACGAGCTCAGCCATGAACATCACCGCGCTCCAGAGGATCAGACCGGCGACAACGACCCACAGGTTCCGGAGTGATCCAGCGATGAGTCCGCGAGCGAGGAACCCGACGATGCCGATGGGGATCGACCCGGCCAGGATGTACCAGGCAAACCGATAGTCCTGGTTCTGCCGCGACTCTGATCTGAACAGGCCGTGCCACCACGCGGTAACGAGCCGACTGATGTCCGACCGGAAGTACAGGACGACCGCGATGATCGCGCCGAATTGGATGATCGCTGTGAACGCGGTCAGACCGGGGTCATCAATGGGGAGACCGAGCATCTTCTCAGCAAGGGTCAGGTGACCAGTGCTGGAGACGGGAAGAAACTCAGTGAGTCCTTCGATAATGCCAAGGAGGATTGCGTGCAGGAGGTTCACGGAAAACGTAACTTTCGGGTCGGGCTCGGCGAGCCGGACGAGGCTGGAGGTGCTCCTGGTGAGGCTTCTCGTGCTGTCCTCAATGAGAGTGTTGAAGCACAGGTAATCGGCGCTAAGGGGCTCGGAACTACCGGGTGTGCGTGGGCAGCACGGGTGACCATCCGCACGCGTCGCGAATGGTCGGTGGTTGAGTTGGGCTGATGTCTCACAGGATCGTGCCTATCGTGTATCCGATGACGGCCGCGCTGACGGTGAGGACGAGTGTGCCGATGCCGTTGGTCGCTGCCGCGATGGTTCGCCGGTCCTGGGCGAGGCGGATGGTTTCAAAGCTCGCTGTACTGAAGGTGGTGTATCCGCCGAGGAGACCAGTGCCCACCAGCAACCGCAGGTCCTCGGGAAGGGCTGCGGTTACGGCCAACCCGGTCACCAGACCGAGAAAAAAGGACCCCGTCACGTTGATGAACATTGTGCCGAACGGGTACGAGCCCGTGGTGCGGGTGCGGATGAGCCCGTCGATGAGGAACCTCAGTGCCGCGCCGATGCCGCCGGACGCTGCGATCGCGAGGAACAGCCAAGGCGTCATCGTGCGTCCTTCCGTCGGATCGCTCTCGCGCTGATGATCCCGCCTGCGGTCGCTGCACCGCCGATCAGTAAGGTGCCGACCGCGTAGGCGAGCCCGACAGCGGGGGCGTTCTGGAGGAGGAGGACCGTGTCGGTGGCAAGCGCACTGTAGGTGGTGAATCCACCGAGTATCCCGGTGCCTGCGAACAACCGGAGAACTCGTCGACGGCCGGCATCTTCGCCGCGGTGCGCGAGCGTCTCGAGGAGGAACCCGAGCACGAACGCGCCGATGATGTTGATCGCTGCTGTGGTGAAGGGGATGCCTGCCACGGGAGGGATCGCGAGGCTGAGCGCCTCGCGTATTCCGGTGCCGATCATTCCGCCGAGCGCGACGAGCCCAAGATAGCGCCAGTGGAGATGGACCGGGCGGGGCGCGGGTGTGCGTGCGTCGTCGACCTCGATGTCGCTGTCTAGCGGCAACGGAGACGTATCTGGCGTCTGTGCACCGGCGGTCATCGCAGTCCGAACGACAGATGGGCGTTGGTTGCCTCGATCTGAGCGAGGCGGTTGTACTTTGCGAGTCTCTCGCCGCGGGCGGGGGCGCCGGATTTGATCTGGCCGACCCCGGTACCGACGGCCAGGTCGGCGATGAAGGTGTCGAGGGTCTCACCGGAGCGGTGCGACACCATGCAGGCCATGTCGGCTTCTCGGGCGGCGCTGATAGCGGCGAGCGTGTCGGTGACGGTGCCGATCTGGTTGGGTTTGATCAGCGCAGCGTTGGAGTAGTGGTGTTCTGCACCGTCGCGGATGCGGGCCGGGTCGGTGACGTACAGGTCGTCGCCGACGAGTTGGATCTTGTCTGCGAGGCGCTCGAACAGTAGGGCCCAGCCTGGGTGGTCGTTTTCTGCGAATCCGTCTTCGATGCTGCGGATCGGATACGAGTTGACGAGTCCTGTGTAGTAGTCGGCGAGTTGTTCGCTGTTCATTATGCGGGAGCTGATGCGGTAGCCGCCGTCCACCGCGAAACCGTTCGCTGCGGGGTCCATCGCGATCGCCACCTGGTCGAGCCCGGGCGTGTATCCGGCGGCGGTGATGGCCTCCATCAGCAGGTCGAGTGCTTGTTCGGGATCGTCGATGGGCGGTGCGAATCCGCCCTCGTCACCCAACCCGGCCATTCCGAAACGGCTACGCACGAGTCCCGCGAGGGCGTGATAGATCTCCGCCCCCATCTGCAGGGCATGCTCCTCGTTTGCGGCACCCACCGGGGCGATCATGAACTCTTGGAACGGTAGGCCGCCGGGAGCGTGAGCGCCACCGTTGATCACATTGAAGTGCGGCACGGGGAGCCGCTCTTCGGCGCCGGAGAGGTGAGCGAGGTAGCGGTGCAGCGGAACGTTTGCAGCATGTGCGAATGCTCGGGTGGCCGCCATCGATACGGCGATCACCGCGTTCGCTCCGAGCCTCGATAGCGAGTCGGTGCCGTCCAGCTGACGCACGGCCGCGTCCAGGTCGCGCAGGGAGGTCCACCCGTGGGCGGTGAGCAGCGGTGCGATCTCCTCGTCGACATTCGCGACGGCTCGCCGCACGCCACGCCCCGAGAACGCATGGCCGCCGTCGCGAACCTCGACCGCTTCATGCTCCCCGGTGGACGCGCCCGCCGGCGCCGACGCTTCGACAGTGTCCCCATCGGTCAACGTCAGGGTGACCTGGACCGTCGGGTATCCGCGGGAATCCAGAATCTGAGAAGCGGCGACCATCTCGAACCCTACGGGCCGATCGCCGTGGTGAGTGATGTAGTCCCCGCCGCCGGCAAGCGTGTGCGGGTGGGCTCCGGTGTAGTCGTTCATGTCAGGTTCCTCCTTGTTGGGCCACGGTGGCGGCTGCCTGCCGTGCGGTGATCGGATCGAGGTATTCGCCGCCGCGCACCTTCGGGGTGCCGTCGGCGGTCAGTCGGTAGACGAGGGGCTGGCCGGTGGGGAGGTTCAGGTCCTCGAGTTCGGGTTCGGTGAGGTCGTCGAGAACCGCGCAGTAGGCGCGTAGTGAGTTGCCATGGGCGACGACCAGCACGTTCACACCCACCTGCAGCCGCGGTCGTGCTCGTTCCCAGTGGAACTGTCGAACCCGGGCGATCACGTCAGCGAGCGACTCGGTGGCCGTGAGGGCCGCAGCTGGAAGGTGACAGAACGGTTCCTTCCGGCGCAGGAGTTCCACCTGTCGGGCGCTCAGCGGTGGTGGAGCCCCGTGAACAGACCTCCGCCACTCGCGAAACAGGGCTGGGCCATGCTCGGCGAGGATCTCCGCTTTGCTTCGCCCCGTCAGAGCGCCGTAGTTGCGCTCATTGAGTCGCCAGTCCCGCAACGCAACATCCGGCCCCACACCCTCCTGAGCGAGGATCGCGGCGGTGTCTGTGGCGCGGGTCAGCTCAGAGACGAACGTTGCGCCGACGGTCATCCCCGTTGCGCGCAACAGGCGGGCCGCCTGCGCAGCCTCGCGACGACCGCGCACGGTAAGGGGAGCATCCGAGATGCCCGTGAAAGTCCCCGCAGCGTTCGCGGTGCTCTCCCCATGGCGCAGCAACACGATCGCCCCGCTCATGCCGACTCCCACGGCAACGCGCCATCATGCACCGGAGCCTGCGGAACCACAAGGACCGGGCGGTGCTGCTGGTGAGCCAAGTGCGCCGCCACCGATCCGTCGAAGAACTCTGCCATCGCCCCACGGATCCCGGGACGGCGAGTCCCGACCACGATCATCATCGCGCTCTCGCGCTCTGCGAGATGGGAGAGCGCGGTCGCCGGATTGCCCGCCAGCTCACACTTGTCCCATGCCACACCGGCACGTGCGAACCGATCTCTCAGTTGCTCAGCGAGCGTGTGGGGAAACGGAGAGGGACCGTCGTCGTACGCGTCCGAATCAACTGGCCTTGATGTGGTGGACCCGTCGGGGCGTTCGTCCACGACGAAACGGGTCGTGTCGACATGCGCACACACAACACGGGCACGAAGCGCAAGAGCAACGCTGATCGCGGCGTCGATGACGGCCGGAGCCTGCATCGGAATCACGCCGAGGACGAGAACGGGGGCTGAAGCGCCGGCCTGGTCCACGAGGGTCTCCTATCTCCGCGCACGTTGAAGTGCTGAGATAGGGACTGTTGTCGGGATATCCGAGGTTTGGGTCGGCGAGCCCCACCGCCGAAACGCTCTCGCGTTATCGCCAAGGTAGCACCCCTACGCGCGATTGTCATCAGCATCCGACCATGCGATGGGCGCGAATGAACTATGGTTCCCGTCCAGGTGCGACCTGATCCACGTCCACGACTTCCCAGCCCGATGTCCCCGCCACCATGACGCACCATGACGCGGTCGGCACCGACAATTGCCGCCCCCGATCAAGATGATCGATCACGGGTCGAATGATCGCGTCGTGAGTGACGATGACGGCACTGCTCGAAGACGTCCACAACTCCTGCAGCACCGGCAGGACCCGCGATAAGACGGCTTCGGATGACTCCACTCCCGGCGCTGCGTCGACGCTCCCCCACTCCTCGACAACGTCCGCCTTCAGGTGCCCGGTCCACGGGCCGTAGTCACGATCGTTGAGCCGCTCGTCGATCCGATGTGGGACGCCAGCAGCCAGCGCAATGTGCTGCGCCGTG
>Ga0164242_10006584_pt1 | contig 12776 bp, 6 predicted proteins | sample OricomgcompostMG_FD_108783 | JGI IMG/M metagenome (GOLD analysis project Ga0164242, IMG submission 108783) | Miracle-Growth compost microbial communities from Emeryville, California, USA - Original compost - Miracle growth compost (MG) ... | reverse complement strand
TGCTCGAGCTCGGTGGCCATGTTGCCGGGGACGTCGCCCCGCATCGGCTCCTGCCAGAACAGGGTGGTGTTCGGCTGGCGCGCGCGCTTGCGCGTCACGAACAGGGGGTGCGACAGCGAGTTGGTCAGCACCCGACCGTCGTCGAGCCGCTGGTCGTCGATGAAGTGCGAGACGAAGTCGGCCAGCGTGTCGAACGTCAGCAGGCGGTGCGGCGTCCGCAGCGTCACGATCCGCGACGCGTGATGCAGCTCGACGGTCCCGCGCGGTCCCTGGTAGACGGTCTGATACCCGACGCCGTTGCTGTAGTGCGTGGTGGCGTAGTGGTTGCCGTACCGGTCGTAGTGGTCGGTGTGCCCGAGCGTCCGGTCGGGCAGGAGCCAGTCGACGCTCTCGACCTGGCGGAACGAGTTGGGCTCGTAGTTGATCCGGGCGATCGCCGAGCCGTCGCGGAGGATCTCGCCGTAGACCTCGCGCCCCTGCCGGATCTCGCACCACGCGGGCACGGGCACCTCGTCGAAGAACAGCGGGTCGCCCTCGCGCTCGATGCCGGTGTAGGTGACGAACGGGCTCAGCCCGCCCTCCGGCAGCTCGCCCTCGTACTGGATGACGACCGGTGTGACGTCGATGCCCGCCGTCGCCAGCGACTGGAGGAGCTCGCGCGCGGCGTGGTCGAAGACGTCGAAGAGGGCTAGCACGACTCCTCCTCGCGCAGAAGCTGCTCCCAGAGCCTCCGGACGTTCTCGGCGGTGTACGCCTCCGCCTTCCGCAGGCTCTGCTTCCGCAGGTCGTCGAGGGACTCCGAGGTCACGATCTCGACGATGGCCTCGGCGAGCGCGGCGACGTCGCCGTCGGCCGACGTGTACGGCACCAGCCGCCCGTTGACGCCGGACTCGACCATCTCGCGATTGCCGTACTCGACGTCGAACCCCACGATCGGCAGTCCCTCGGCGATCGCCTCGAGCAGCGACAGCCCGAAGCCCTCCGACGTGGAGGCCGACACGTACAGGCCGTACGAGCCGAGCACGCCGTCGAGCCTGCGGTGCCCCATGAGCCGCACGTACTCCTCGGCCCGCGTCTCGCGGATGACGGCGAGCAGCGGGTCGCGGTTGCCCTCGCCGTAGACGTCGAGCCGCAGCTCGGGCACGGCCTGACGCGCCATGCTCGTGGCACGGACCAGCAGGTCGATGTGCTTCTCGTCGGCCAGGCGGCTCGCGGTGACGAGGGTGAACCGGTCGTACTCGCGAGGCGCGGCTGCTTGGCCGACGGCGCCGACGGGGATGCACGTCACGGTGAAGTCGTCGAGCCGTGCTGCCAGTTGAGCCTCCAGCCGCTCCTGCTGCCGGCGGGTGGAGACGATGAACGCGTCGACCAGATCGGGTCGGGTGAAGACGTTCTCGTAGTGGTTGTTCCAGAGCAGCACGCCGTCGTCGACCTGCTTGAGGTCGAAGTGCTCCGCGTGCACGACGGAGTACAGCCGGTGGTCGCCGAGCACGGGGTAGATGCCGTCGATGACGTCGAGCGCGCGGTCGACGATCACTACGTCGTCCGGCCGGTTGAGGAGATGGCCGAAGACGTGCTGGAAGAACCGCGATCGGCCCTCGAGCACGACGTCGCCCCCGAACGAGCTGGGGCGCCGGCCGCCTCGTCGCGCCGGCTGCTCGTAGAGGGGCGACGCGGGCGTGATCAGCGTTCTGGCGATCTCGCCGTCGCGGTAGAGCTGCTCGGCGGCGACACGACCGCCCGGCGTGTAGAAGACGCGGCGCGCCAGCCGGCCGTCGTGGAAGTGCTCCACGTTGTTCAGCGTCTCGTCGTAGTGCTCGACGCGGACGACCTGGTCGCCGACCAGGGTCTCCACCCGCTCGACCACCTGGCCGTCGAGCGTCCGGAGCCGGTGGCGAACCGCGCCGGAGAGCGCGACGTCGACGTAGTCGGGGAACGTCTGCGGGTCGGCGTGCGGCTGTCCGAGGGTCGCCAGGACGTCGTCGACGGTCAGCGTGCTCGGCAGGGTCTGGCGGCCCGACACGAGGTTGTAGATCCAGAGGACCTGCGCCCGATCGAAGCCGAGCCGGTCGGAGAAGTACGTCAGGTGCGGGGAGATGTAGTCGGTGAAGACGTAGTAGTCGTCGGCCCAGCGGATGCCGGCGAAGATCTCGCGGCGGTAGCGCTGGGCGTACTCGACGCCGCTCGACGCGAGGCCGATGGCCTTGTTGACGTTGTAGACGCGCACCGGCCACTCACGCGAACTGGATGATGAGGCCGCCGTCGGCGCCCGGCTCGATGCGGCTGAGGCAGAGCAGCCGCACGATGTCGCGGTTGATGCGCTTCTTCATCTCCTCGAACGCGAAGAACGCCTCCCGGCGGTACTCGTACTCGACCTTGTGCTGGGCCAGGTTGCGGTCCTGGACGACGGTCTTGAGCTGCTCGAGGAAGTCGACCTGCTCGATCCAGGCGACGTCGATCGCCTTGAGGAACATGATGTTCTGGAACCGCGTGTAGACCGCGGCGTCGGGCAGGGCGTCGGCCTTCTCCTGCACGGCTCGAGAGAACATCCCCGACAGGAACTCCTTCACGTGGTCGTCGTCGCCCGTGTCGACGGCGTCGAAGTCCGAGGGCAGCCGATAGCTCAGGTTGTCGAAGACGTAGCGCATGAGCGAGGTGCGGCTCTCGCCGACGCCGGCAGCGATGGCGTCGGCGAAGACGCCGGCAGCGATGGCGTCCAGCTCCCGCCGGGTGACGGGCTCGCCGGTGATGATCTGGTTGCGCAGCTCGTAGACCAGGTCGCGCTGCCGCGCCATCGCGATGTCGAAGTCCTTCGACAGCTTCCGCGCGCCGCTGGCGCTCTCCTCGCTGGCCAGCTGGGCGCGGTCGAGCAGACGCCGCATGGCGCGCGGGCTGCGTCGCCTCGCGTGGACGTCCTCCTGCTTGATCGAGCCCCAGCGCACGAAGAGGTCGTCCTCCATCGACGCGTAGAAGCGGCTCGAGCCGGGGTCGCCCTGACGTCCGGCACGGCCGCGGATCTGGCCCTCGATGCGCTGGTTGGGGAACTTCTCGGTCCCGATGATGACCAGCCCACCGAGGTCCTTGGCCTCGGCCTCGATCTTGATGTCGGTGCCGCGCCCCGCCATGAGGGTGGCGACGGTGATGGCGCCCTTGCGGCCCGCCTCGCGCACCATCTCCGCCTCCTTGGCCTCGCTCAGGGCGTTGAGCAGGTTGTGCTCGATGCCGCGGTCGAGCAGGTACTGGGAGAACTTCACCGAGCTCCGCACCGAGCTCGTGGTGAGCAGGATCGGCCGCCCGGTCTGGCGCACCTCCTCGACGTAGTCCAGGACGAGGCGCTCCTTCTCCTCGATCGTGGGGACGACGACATCGGGCTCGTCGACGCGGACGACCGGACGGTACGTCGGGATCTCGACGAGGCCCGTGCCGTACGTCGTGAGCAGTTCCTTCTCGGCGCCCTTGGCGGTGCCCGTCATGCCGGCCATCCGGTCGAACATGAGGAAGAGGTTCTGGTAGGTCACCGACGCCATCGCGCGGTTCTCCGTGGTGATCTGCAGGCCCTCCCGGCCCTCGATGGCCTGGTGCAGCCCGCCTTGGAGCTTGTTGCCCTCGAGCAGCCGGCCGGTCACGGAGCTGAGCAGGATCAGGTTGCCGCCCATCACCATGTAGTCGCGCATCGGCTGGAAGCTCGTCCGGGCCCGCAGGGCGAGGTTGATGTGGCGGTTGAGGCGGAAGCACTCGGGTGCGTAGATGTTCTCGACGTGGAAGAAGCGGTTGCCGGCCGCGATGCCGTCCTCGGTGAGCGTGACGACGCCGGTGCTCTCGTCGTACTCGTACTCGACGCCGTCGCGCAGCGTCGCCACGAACGCGTCGGCCAGGGGATAGAGGTTCGACTGCACCCGCGGCGATCCCGAGATGACCAGCGGCATCTGCGCCAGGTCGAGGAGGATCGCGTCGGCCTCGTCGATGAGCACGTAGTTGAACGGACGGAGGTACTTCTCCTCGGTCGTGCCGACGAGGTTCTCGAGCAGGTAGTCGAAGCCGACCTTGTCGCTCGTCGTGTAGATGACGTCGGCGGCGTAGATGTCCTTCTTCTCGCTCGCCGAGAAGTCGGGCGCGCCCACCTCGGGCACGCCGATCGCCAGGCGCAGCCCCATGAACTCGAAGACCGGCCCGAACTCCTCGGCGTCGCGGCGAGCCAGGTAGCCGTTGACGGTGACGAGCATCGCGCCGCGGCCGCCGAGCGCGTTGAGGTAGAGCGGGAGCAGCGCGGTGAGGCTCTTGCCCTCGCCCGTCTTCATCGCCGCGATGTCGCCCTGGTGCAGCACGATCGCGGCGAGCACCTGGTTCTCGTAGGGGAACTTGCCGACCACTCGCAGCGCCGCCTCGCGCATCGCCGCGTACGCCTCGGGCAGCAGATGATCGAGCTGCTCGCCCTTCTCGATCCGCTGGCGGAACTCGCGCGTCTTCTCCCGCAGCTCCGCGTCGGAGAGGCCGCGCATGGCCTTCTCGTAGGAGCTGACCCGCGCGACGAGCCGCTGGTTCCTCACCCGGTTGCTAGCCATCGCCTTCCGCCTCCAGGAGCGTCAGCGAGGTGAAGCGCAGCTCGTCGCAGCCGGCGTTCACGAGGCGGATCGTGTAGTGGTGGCAGTCGGCCGGGTACTCGAACGCGTAGTCGGGCGGGTACAGCGGCAGGGCGGCGACCAGCGCGTCGAAGCGGTCGAAGAAGCGCACCTCGAAGAGGACCGTGCCGGCCGGCACGGACTCGATCCGCGGAACGAGGCGGTACGTGCCGCCGCGCCGGAGCAGCGGCAGCGCCGGGGTCTCCCGCACCGACTGGTAGTCGGTGAACGAGTGCCACTCCTGAAGCGTCGTGCCGCCGGGCATGAGCCGGTTCACGAGGCGGACGTCGCCGGACGCCGCCATCGTCAGCGCCGTCCCGTAGAGGGACGCCGGGCTCCGGGGGCTGCCCCACCGGACGGTCGCGACCTCCTTCATCGCGACTCCCGGTACTCGTCGATGACGCGCCGGTACTGGTTGACGAACCAGGTGACGATCGAGGCGCTGTCGTCGTTGTGGCGCCCCTGGTAGCCGCGCGCGATCACGGTGGTCGGCTTGCCGGTCTGCGAGTTCAGCAGCGCGTAGTAGGCCTGGTCGTCGTAGTCGTCCTGCTGCATGTACGACAGCAGGATCTTCGTGTCGCCGAAGCCGGGGTGGCCGTTCCAGCGGTCGATGAGGCGCTGGGTGAAGGCGGCGGTGGACTCGTCGCCGTCGCGGTTCCAGAAGTTCACGATGTCGAAGATCGTGAGGAAGTCGTGGGGGCGCACCAGCCGGCCGCGCTCGGCCACATAGCCGAGGTCGACGATGGGCTTGCCGGCGATGATCGCGAGCGCCTCGAACTGCGAGCCGTAGTAGAGAGCGCCGAACGAGCCCATCGACAGCCCCGAGAAGATCACGTCCTTCTGGCCGAAGCCGAGCTGGTCGATGTGCTCGCGGATGACCTGCGTCAGCCGCCCTTCCAGCTCGTCGCTGCCGAGGTAGAACCGACCGCCCTCCAGCCGTGGATCGCTGACGAGGAGGAAGGGGTGGCCGAGGCTCTCCATCATGAAGTAGCCCTCGAACCCCTCGGCCGGGCGGTACCCGGCGAAGTAGACGTTCAGCGGCGGCGTCAGGTCGCCGGGGTGGAAGTAGTAGAAGAGCTCCTCGCGCCGGCTGTCGACGATCCGCCGCCCGCCCGGCAGGAACTGGCCGGCGCCGAGGCGCGAGTGGCGGTAGTGGATCGGCCCGACCCGGACCGCGCCGCTGCCCCGGGCGAAGACGGAGCAGGACAGGTAGCCGCTGGTCGGCTCGGCGAAGACGATCGGCTCGGCCAGCTCGGCCTGCGAGTAGCGCCTCTGGAACGCGATGACGTCCGAGGTGCCGCTCTGGATGAGCTGCACGCCCAGCTCGATCTCGCACCCGGCGTCGAGCACGAACTCCGGCCACAGCTCCAGCGCGTGGTCGCTGTCGTAGGGGATGTTCTCCCGCCACATCACGAGCTGACGGAAGTCGTCGTCCTCGTGGTCGACGGTCGTCGCGAGGTAGGAGTTGCCCTCGAACCACGAGTCCGACCGGTGGAACGGCGAGAGCACCGCCTTCCTGATCTCCAGCTTCTGGCCGAACGGCCGCGGGAAGTACTGGCGGGGCAGCTCGTCGACGAGACGCTGGCGGTCGTCCAGGTCGTCGTAGACCGCCGCCTTGCGCTGGAGGAAGCGGTCGTAGTCGCCGTCGAGCCGGTCGTCGAGATGACGCGCGACAAGGTGTCGTGCCACCAGCAGCGTGTGCGGCGTGATGAGGGAGCCGATCGCCTCGAGCCGGTCGAGGTCGCAGCGGGCGTCGAGGATCGTCACGTCGACGCGGCCGATGAACGCCGGGTCGAAGCCGAGCGCGTCGTCGATGTTGAGGAACGACCACTCGACGCCGCCCGGCAGACGACACGTGCCCGACCAGTCGTCACGCCCGATCTGCAGGACCCGCATAGGCCACCCCTTCCCTGATGAGGCTCCAGCGGGCGAGCACTTCCTCCGCGCTGAACAGGTCCTCCAGCACCCTGCACTGGACGAGCGACTGGTTCCAGTGCTCCAGGCCGACGAGGAAGTGGGCGACCGCCGTGGCGAGCTCGGAGTCGTCCGCGATGACGTAGCCGTTGATGGGGTGGGTGACGAGGGCATGGCGGACCCGGTTGACCTGGGGGACTCCGGCGTTGACCGCCTCGACCGCCAGCCGCGGGTTGACGCTCGTGCCGAGGTCGACGAGCACGCGGGTACGGCCCAGCGTCTTGATCAGGTCCGCCTCGCGGTCGATGAAGGTCAGCTGGATCTTCTCCTCGGGGCCCTCGGCGGTGCCGAGGTCGACGCTGAGACCCGCGATCTCGTCGTCGCCGAAGAAGGTCAGGTCGAGGTGCTGGTAGCCGGCGATCACGCCGCGGATCTCGTGGAGGTAGTCGAGATCCTGCGACCGGAAGGTGCAGACCAGCAGGCGCACCCGATCGTCGTTGACGAGCTGGCCGGCCAGCATCGCGATCGCGTAGTCCAGCTCCTCGGTCGTGATGTCGTCGACGAACAGGGAGACGTAGATCTTGGGCTCGTTGGCGCTGGCCCCGAACGTCGGGCGCCGCTCCAGGGGGTAGACCGACAGCGTCGGCAGATACGCCCACTCCTCGGACGCGTCGCCCCCGTCGTCCGCCTGCGCGTGACCGACGCCGGAGAAGACGGCGCCGGCACGCCCGAGCAGCTCGCTCGGCGGCGGCGACGTGGCGCTCAGGGAGCGCGAGACGACCAGCGTCTCGCCGTCGAGGGCCGATGCCACCAGCTCGTTGTGCTGTTCCGAGAGCGCCAGGACGACCGTGTCGCGCTCGGCTCGGCGCTTCGCCAGGTGAGCGCCGAGCAGCTCCGACATGAGCACCTCCCAGCTCTCGTACGACGAGCGCTGGAAGCGGTTGTCGTCGTTCTGGACGACGTCGATCCGGCCCGTCGGGACGTCCTCGCTGACGATGACGTCGCCCGTGCGCGAGAGGTAGTACTGCGTCGCCGGCCGGCCCTCCTCGTCGTGCATGAGGACGCTGGAGGGGAAGCCCCGGTCGTCGTAGATGCGCTCGAGCGCGGGCATGCCGGCGCCGTAGTAGCGGATCGACCGCAGCGTGCCGTCGCGCGCCAGGTAGACCCGCGCGTAGACCTCGCTCTCGCGCATGACGGTGACGATGAACGGGTTGTAGAAGAAGCTGACGTCCTCCGGCCACTCCAGCGCGAGGAAGTCGATGGGGCGGGTGTAGTCGTCCTCGAGGCCCTGGACCTCGTCGAAGAACGACCAGTACGGCACGTCGACGATGTCCTGGCTGTGCAGGAAGCGGCGCAGGCTCGGGGCGTAGTTCAAGACGATGATCCGGGCGTCCTCGCTGCCCTGCTGGAAGACGCGGAGCTGGGTGACGGTGTCGTCGGCCTGTGCGGCCGTGGCGCTGACCGCGCTGTCGGTGGAGTACCACCGGCGCTCGGGGTTGTACCAGGCCGGGACGAAGTGGATCATGCGGCCGCCTTCGCGGTCTTGAACGAGAAGACGTACTTCGTGCCCAGCACCGTGTCCGACGTCTCCTCGTGGAGCATCCACAGCAGGCCGAGCAGGATCATCAGCGTGCCCGGCGCGGCCAGCAGGTACTGCAGGTCGGGGTACGACCCGACGAAGTGGAGTGGCAGGCCGGTGAGCACGACGAGCACGATGCCGCTCGCCGCCGAGAGCCCGACGACGCGCCTGCGGAGGAACCGTTGCGTGGCCCGTCCCGGCGGGACGTGGTCGAAGTACTGGCCGCTGTCCCTCATCCGCTTGGCGATGTCCTTCGGGCTGACCGTGAACAGCCCGAAGAAGATCGTCAGGCCGAACAGCAGCAGCAGGTAGGCGATGAAGCCGAGGGGAGTGCTCAGTCCCCAGTCGGAGAGGAAGCGGTTGGTGCCGCTGGCGGCATCCGGGACGACCGAGCCGATCGCGCGCGCGAGGTACTGCGGGATCGCGAGCAGGGTGAGGGCGTACATGATCGGCGAGGCGCCAGCCGGGTTCAGCTTGATGGGCAGGTACGAGACACCGGTGTAGCCGTTGTCGATGGCGACCTTGTTGACGTGCAGTCGCAGCTCCGCGTTGCCGGCGAAGATGCCGAGGACGACGACGCACACGCAGGCCAGGACGACCCACCAGAGCACGCGCTGGTGCGCGGCGTCGGACGTCGCCACGGACAGGACGTGCCTGTTCTCCCGGGCCGTGATGAGCAGCTGGTAGAGGATGAACATGGTGATGCCGCCGAGGCCTTTGTCCTCGTTCTGGGTCGCCAGCCAGGCCACCAGCGCGGCGCCGATCGTCAGCACGACGACGATGACGATCTGCGCGTTGAGCCGGTCGGAGAACGGGCCCCACGAGACGCCCTGCACGTCGTACCGCGACATGAGGGCGATGGCCTGGACGACCGCCAGGATCACCATCACGACGTTGCGCGCGCGGTTCACCGTCTCCTCGGGGATTCTCCGGTCGCGGGCGAGCTTCCCGATGAAGAGGAACCGCCACAGGATCGCCGCGCCCATCCACGGCCCGAGGCCGAGCGAGAAGAAGGACGGATGGAAGAAGTTGCCGCCCGAGGCGATGTTGGCCGCGTTGAGCACCCCGGCGCTGGACGTCCTGGACACCGTCACGTCGCCGTGCAGTAGGTGGATCGGGATGTTGCGGCCGAGCATGAAGCAGACGAGCAACAACGCGGTCCACAGCAGCTTGGTCCTCAGCGGCGCGAACCTGCCGTCACGAACCTGTGCCATGTCCCGTCCTTCCTCGGTCCACGCGTTGCCGGCTCACTTTCGCTTACCGAAGATGTTCAAGGACGACAGCAGCGAACCGATCCGCGACACGCGGCTCCCCGTCCCCGGCGACGTCGACTCGCTGCGCAGATAGCTCTCCCTCTGCGACATGCTCTCGAGCACGGAGTCGCTGACGGACGACTCCGAGTCACTCACCGACAACGTCCCGCTCACCGACTCGTAGATCACCCCGCTCTGCGACTCCCGAGTCGACGCAGACGGGCTGCCCGACTCGATGCCCAACTCGCTGCCCGGCCCCGACGCGCTGCCAGACCCCGAGCCCGACCCGCTCTCCGACCCCGAGCCACTCGCCGACTCACTCGTCGACCCGGACCCCGACTCGGACCCGCTGTCCGACCCGGGCCCACTCTCCGAACCCGACCCAGACGCACTGCTGGACTCGGACTCGCTGATCGACCCGGAGTGACTGCCCGACCCCGACTCAGACTCGCTGACCGATGCCGAGCCCGACTCACTCGTCGACCCGGACCCCGACTCCGACCCGCTGTCTGAGTCACTCGCCGACCCCGACCCGGACTCACTCTCCGAACCCGACCCCGACTCGGACCCGCTGTCCGACCCGGACTGACTGCCCGAGCCCGACTCCGACTCGCTGACCGACTCACTGCCCGATCCGGACCCCGACCCACTCAGCGAGTCCGACTCGCTAGGAGGCGTCTGCGGCCCAATGGGACTCGACCCGGACTCCGACGTCGAGTCACTTGTCGACTCAGATTCCGACTCGCTGGCGGATGCCGAGTCCGACTCACTCGTTGATGTGGACTCCGACTGGCTCATCGATCCCGACTCGCTCGTCGAGATCGATCCCCACTCGGATTCGCTGGTCGACTGTGACGTCGAGTCGCTCGTCGAGGCCGAGTCGGATTCAGACTGGCTGACGGATGCCGAGTCCGACTCGCTCGTCGATGTGGACTGCGACTGGCTCGTGGAGTCGGACTCGGACTGACTAACGGATGTCGACCCGGACTCGCTCATCGACTGGGATGTCGAGTCACTCGTCGACTCAGATTCGGACTCGCTGACGGATGCCGAGTCCGACTCGCTCGTCGATGTGGACTGCGACTGGCTCGTCGAGTCCGACTCGGACTGACTAACGGATGTCGACCCGGACTCGCTCGTCGACTGTGATGTCGAGTCGCTGATCGAAGCTGAGTCCGACTCCGACTGGCTGACGGATGCCGAGTCCGACCCGCTCGTTGATGTGGACTCCGACTGGCTCGTCGAGTCCGACTCGGACTGACTAACGGACGCCGAGTCAGATTGCGACTGGCTCGCCGAATCCGACTCGCTCGTCGATGTCGACTCCGACTGGCTCGTGGATTCCGACTGGCTGCTCGAGTCGGACTCACTGGTCGATGTGGACTGCGACTGGCTCGTGGAGTCGGACTCGGACTGGCTAACGGACGTCGACCCGGACTCGCTCATCGACTGGGATGTCGAGTCACTCGTCGACTCAGATTCGGACTCGCTGACGGATGCCGAGTCCGACCCGCTCGCTGATGTGGACTCCGACTGGCTCGTCGAGTCCGACTCGGACTGACTAACGGACGCCGAGTCAGATTGCGACTGGCTCGCCGAATCCGACTCGCTCGTCGATGTCGACTCCGACTGGCTGACCGATGCTGAGTCGGATTCCGACTCGGATTGGCTGACGGACGTCGAGTCCGATTGGCTGACGGATGCCGAGTCGGACTGGCTCGTGGACGTCGACTGGCTGCTCGAGTCGGACTCGCTTGTTGATGCGGACTGCGATTGGCTTGTCGAGTCCGACTCGGACTGACTAACGGACGTCGACTCGGACTCACTCGTTGATGTGGACTGCGACTGGCTCGTGGAGTCGGACTCGGACTGACTAACGGACGTCGAGTCTGACGCGCTGGTGGACTGTGACGTCGAGTCGCTGGTCGAGGCCGAGTCCGACTCACTCGTCGATGTCGAATCCGACTGGCTGAGAGATGTCGACTCCGACTCGGATTCACTCGTCGACTGTGATGTCGAGTCGCTCGTCGACGCCGAGTCCGACTCGGACTCACTCGTCGATGTGGACTCCGACTGGCTCACCGATGCGGAGTCGGATTCAGATTGGCTTGTCGACGCCGACCCCGACTCGGACTGGCTCATGGATCCCGACTCGCTCGTCGAGATCGATCCCGAATCGGACTCACTTGTCGATGTGGACTGCGATTGGCTCGTGGAGTCGGACTCGGACTGACTAACGGACGTCGACTCGGACTCGGATTCGCTCGTCGACTGTGATGTCGAGTCGCTGATCGAAGCTGAGTCCGACTCGGACTGGCTGACGGATGCGGAGTCGGACTCACTTGTCGATGTGGACTGGCTCGTTGAGTCGGATTCAGACTGACTGATCGACGTCGAGTCCGACTCACTCGTTGATGTGGACTCCGACTGGCTCGTGGACTCCGACTCGCTGTCCGATGAGGATTGTGACTGGCTCGTCGATTCTGACTCGGACTGGCTGACGGACGTGGAGTCCGATTGCGATTGGCTTGCCGAGTCCGACTCGCTCGTCGACGTCGACGTCGACTCGGACTGGCTGAGAGACGTCGACTTGGACTCGCTTGTCGACTGTGATGTCGAGTCGCTGGTCGAGGCTGAGTCGGATTCAGACTGGCTGGTCGATGCTGAGTCGGACTCGCTGGTGGACGTTGATTCCGACTGGCTGACGGATGCGGAGTCGGACTGGCTCGTCGAGGTGGAGCCCGAGTCCGACTCGCTGATCGACTGAGATGTCGAGTCACTCGTCGAGGTGGACTGCGACTCCGACTGCGAGGTGCTGGTGGTGTCGGACGTGGTTGCCGACTGACTGGACGACTGACTGGCCGACTCGCTGTCGGAGACGATGTCGCTGGGTGCGGTGGGGTTGCTCGAGCTGTTGAAGTAGTAGAACAGCGAGTTGATGCTGTTGACGGAGATGCCGCCGCTCGGCAACGCCTGCACCGCGATCATCAGGCCGTCGCCGGTGGTCAGGTAGCCGGCGTAGAGCGTCGAGCCGATGTACATCGGGTGGGCGACGAAGTGCGCCTGAGCCCCGTTGATCGTGACGTTCAGGGTCGACAGCACGCCCGCGAAGTTCGCCTGCGTGATGTTGCCGTCGGACGTCGTGATGCCGGTCTTGTAGGTGACGGTGCTGCCGTTGTAGGTGCCACTCCCGGAGCCGCCCCAGGCGGCCTGCCCCGCACCCGTGCTCGACAGGTTGGAGTCCGCGCCGCCACCCCACGAGATGGAGGCATTCGTCAGCCCTGCGTCCGAGTAGTGCGGGATGTCGGTCGCGGCGGCCGCCGTGGCGCCGCGCACCAGGGACGACCTGCTCGGCGCCGTCGACTGGCTGGCCGACTCGCTGTGCGACGTCGAGTCGGATGTCGAGTCGGA
>Ga0164242_10006583_pt1 | contig 12777 bp, 10 predicted proteins | sample OricomgcompostMG_FD_108783 | JGI IMG/M metagenome (GOLD analysis project Ga0164242, IMG submission 108783) | Miracle-Growth compost microbial communities from Emeryville, California, USA - Original compost - Miracle growth compost (MG) ... | reverse complement strand
GCGGCCGGATCTGGACCGGCAGGATCTCGTTCTCGCGCTTGAAGTTGATCCACGTCTCGATGAGGTCGGGCGTGAAAACGCCGCCCTCGGTGAGGTATTCGTGGTCTTCTTCGAGCCGGTCGATCACCGCGGACAGCTGGGTGGGCGCCTGCGGGATGTTGGCGGCCTCTTCGGGCGGCAGCTCGTAGAGGTCCTTGTCGACCGGCGCCTGCGGCTCGATCTTGTTCTTGATGCCGTCCAGGCCGGCCATCAGCATGGCCGAGAACGCCAGGTACGGGTTGCCCGAGGAGTCGGGGCAACGGAACTCGAGCCGCTTGGCCTTCGGGTTGGTGCCGGTGATCGGGATGCGCACACACGCCGAGCGGTTGCGCTGGCTGTAGACCAGGTTGATCGGCGCCTCGAAGCCCGGCACCAGGCGCTTGTAGGAGTTCGTCGTCGGGTTGGTGAACGCCAGCAGCGACGGCGCGTGGTGTAGCAGGCCGCCGATGTAGTGCCGCGCGGTGTCCGACAGACCGGCGTAGCCCGTCTCGTCGTACATCAGCGGGCTGCCGTCCTTCCACAGCGACTGATGGGTGTGCATGCCGGAGCCGTTGTCCCCGAACAGCGGCTTGGGCATGAACGTGACGGTCTTGCCGTTCTGCCACGCGGTGTTCTTGACGATGTACTTGTAGAGCATCATGTCGTCGGCGGCGTGCAGCAGCGTGTTGAACTTGTAGTTGATCTCGGCCTGGCCGCCGGTGCCCACCTCGTGGTGGCCCTTCTCCAGGCTGAAGCCGGCCTTGATCAGGTTGGACAGCATCTGGTCGCGCAGGTCGACGTAGTGGTCGACGGGGGCGACGGGGAAGTAGCCCCCCTTGGGGCGGACCTTGTAGCCGCGGTTGGGGCTGCCGTCGAGCTCGTTGGGCGAGCCGGTGTTCCACCAGCCCGAGATGGCGTCGATCTCGTAGAACGAGCCGTTGGTGCGCGAGTCGAAGCTCACCGAGTCGAAGATGTAGAACTCGGCCTCGGCGCCGAAGTACGCGGTGTCGGCCACACCGGTGGAGATCAGGTAGTTCTCCGCCTTGCGGGCGATGTTGCGCGGGTCGCGCGAGTACGGCTCGAGGGTGAACGGGTCGTGCACGAAGAAGTTCAGGTTCAGCGTCTTGGCCTCGCGGAACAGGTCGATCTGGGCCGTGGCCGGGTCCGGCAGGAGCAACATGTCGGATTCGTGAATGGACTGGAATCCGCGAATGGACGAGCCGTCGAAGGCCAGGCCGTCCTCGAAGACGCTCTCGTCGAAAAACGAAACCGGGATTGTGAAGTGCTGCATGATGCCGGGCAGGTCACAGAACCGGACGTCGACAAATTCGACTTTCTCGTCCTTGGCGAGTTTGAAGACGTCGTCGGGCGTCGTTTCCGTCACAGAATGCTCCTTTACTTGGTGAGATCCGCGGCCTGACGCTATGGAGCAGATGTTGCCCGTCAGTCAACCCGATGTTGCGCGCACGTTACGTGACCATGCCACACGCAAAAAGTGGCCGCGTCGGCGGCGGGTTCTATTGTGGGGCCATGGATCGCAAGATCGTATCTTTTCTGTTCGCGCGGCGCACCGTCTGCCCGTCCCGCCGGTGCCGGACCGCCGGGCGCCGCGACGCCGGTCCGGGGCGATGACGCCGGAATCGCGATCCGCATATCCGGGCGAAAAGCTCGGCCTGCCGCAGCGCGGGCCCGGCTCGTTGGCGCCGATGGGGCCCCGGCTGGGTGCGTTGATGATCGACTGGCTGATCTCCTACGGGCTGGCGGCGCTGGCCATGCGGTTGGGCTGGTTCTCGGCATCGGCCCTGGCCACCAGCGTGCTGGTGATCTGGTTTCTGCTGGGGGTGGTCTCGGTGCGGCTGTTCGGCTTCACGCCCGGCCAGCTGGTGTTGCGGCTGCAGGTGGTGACGGTGGACGGGCGGGGGCTGGTCGGCACCGGCCGCGCGGTGGTGCGCGGTGTGCTGGTCGGGACGGTGGTGCCGGCGTTGTTCACCGACTGGGACGGCCGCGGCCTGCAGGACCGGCTGACCGCGACGGCCGTGGTGCGGCGCTGAGCTCTGCCGATGGCGGCGACCCGCCGCGCCCGGCCGCGCTTTGCGATCGGCGCGGGAGCTACTTGCGGCGGACGGTGCGCTGCACCCCGCGCATCTTGCCGGCGTTGGGCAGCGGGCCCTTGGGCATGACGGCGGCCCCGGCCCGCGACCCCAGGGCGGCCAGCCGCGACTCCAGGGTGTCCATCTGCTTGACGGTGATGTTGGCCGGCAGCCGGGTCAGGTGGCGCTCCAGCTTGGCCAGCGGCACCTCGTCTTCGCCGTTGCCGACGATGATGTCGTAGATCGGCACGTCGCCGATCAGCCGGGCGGTGCGCTTTTTCTCCTGCGCCAGCAGCGGCCGCACCCGGGTCGGCGAGCCCTCGCCGACCAGGATCACGCCCGGCCGGCCGATGACGCGGTGCACGGCGTCGAAGTGGCCGGTCGCCGCCACCCCGGGGGTCACCCGCCACTTGCCGCGCAGATTGTCCAAAGCCCATGCCGCCGCGCCGGTTTGGCCCTCGGCCTTGCGGTACACCGATTTCTGCGCGCGGCGCCCGAACACGATGAAGGCGACCAGCGCGCCCAGCACCACGCCGAACGGGATCAAGGTGATCATGGTCAGCCCGCCGGCCCAGACGCCCACAGCCACCGACACGCCCACGACCAGCAGGAAGGCGCCGATCATGTAGGGCAGCAGGCGCTTGTCCTCCTGGCGCTGGATGTTGAACGCCTGCCACAACTGGGCGCGGCGCTCGCGCGCGGCGGCCTTGCGGGCGGCCTGCGCCTGCGCGCGGGCCGCCTTGTTGTCGGCGGCAGAGCGGGATTTAGCCATAGTCAAAGAATACGTAGCGCCGTGGCGGCTAGGCGCGGGCGCGGGCGGCCTGCCGGTAGAGCCGCCCAGCGCGGTACGACGAGCGCACCAGCGGCCCGGCCAGCACCCCGGAGAAGCCCAGCTCTTCGGCATGCCGCGCGAACTCGACGAATTCCTCCGGCTTCACCCAGCGCTCGACCGGGTGGTGGCGGGCCGACGGGCGCAGGTACTGGGTGATGGTGATGAGGTCGCAGCCGGCGCCGCGCAGGTCGGCCAGCGCGGTGCGCACCTCGTCGGGGGTTTCGCCCAGGCCGAGGATGAGGTTGCTCTTGGTGACCAGCCCGGCCTCGCGGGCCGCGGTCAGCACGTCCAGGCTGCGCCGGTAGGTGAAGGCCGGGCGGATCCGTTTGAAGATCCGCGGCACCGTTTCGACGTTGTGCGCCAACACTTCCGGGCGCGACCCGAACACCTCGGCGAGCCGGTCGGGCCGGCCGTTGAAGTCGGGGATCAACAGCTCGACACCGGTCGACGGGTTGAGCTCCTTGATGGCGCGCACCGTCTCGGCGTACAGCCAGGCGCCGCCGTCGGGCAGGTCGTCGCGTGCCACCCCGGTGACCGTGGCGTAGCGCAGCCCCATCGTGCGCACGCTGTCGGCCACCCGGCGGGGCTCGTCGCGGTCCAGCTCGGCTGGCTTGCCGGTGTCGATCTGGCAGAAGTCGCAGCGACGGGTGCACTGGTCGCCGCCGATCAGGAAGGTGGCCTCGCGGTCCTCCCAGCATTCGAAGATGTTGGGGCAGCCGGCCTCTTCGCAGACGGTGTGCAGCCCCTCGCGCCGGACCAGGCTCTTGAGCTCGGTGTATTCCGGCCCCATCCGGGCCCGCACCCGGATCCACGGCGGTTTGCGCTCGATCGGGGTCTCGGCGTTGCGCACTTCCAGGCGCAGCAGTTTGCGTCCCTCGGGTGCGACAGTCACATCGCCGATGCTACGCGGGCGCCGGGTGAGTGCTCACGCACCGGCAGCACCCCGTCCAGGGCGTCGCAGACGGCGTCGGCGACCGACGTCACGACGTCGTCGACCGCGACCGGTCGACGTAGTTCGGCCGTCAGCGACGTCACCCCGGCGTCGCTGATGCCGCACGGAACGATGGCGTTGAAGGCGCCCAGCTCGCAGTCGCAGTTCAGCGCGAAGCCGTGCAGGGTGGTGGCGCGGGACACCCGCACCCCGATGGCGGCAACCTTGCGGTCGGGCCGGCCGGCGTCGCCCGGCACCCACACCCCGGAGCGGCCCGGCACGCGGACCGTGTCCAGGCCCAGATCGGCGCACACCTTGATCAGCGCCTCCTCCAGCCGTCGCACGTAGTCGACCACGTCCAGCGGTTCGGCCAGGCCGATGATCGGATAGCCGACCAACTGGCCGGGCCCGTGCCAGGTGATCTTGCCGCCCCGGTCGGTGTCGACCACGGGCGTGCCGTCCAGCGGCCGCTCGTGCGGTTCGGTGCGCCGGCCCGCGGTGTACACCGCCGGGTGTTGCAGCAACAGCAACGTGTCGGGGCCGCCGGCGACCCGGGCGTCGGCCAGGTCGCGCTGCTGCTGCCAGGCCGCGCGGTAGTCGACGGTGCCGAGCCGGCGGACTTCGATCAGGGCGCGGCTGGACCGGATGGAATCGATCACGTTCGCGACGGTACTCGGCCCGGGCAGGTCGGGCCCAATCCGGGCGGGGTCAGTCGTGGGCGGGCCGGGCGGTGGCATAGCCGAGCGCCTCGCCAATGGTGTTGTGGTGGAACACGAATCCGGTGCGCTCCAGCGCGGCGGGGATGGCGCGCTGGCCGGTCAGCAGGCCCTCGTCGGCGAACTCCCCGAGCGCGGCGCGGACGGCGAAACCGGGCAGCATCAACGGGGTCGGGCGGTTGACCGCCCGCCCGAACGCGGTGGTGAATTCGGCGTTGGTGACCGGGGCCGGCCCGGTCATGTTCACCGGGCCGGACAGCGCGGGCTCGAAGATCGCGAACAGCAGGGCCCGCACCTCGTCTTCCAGCGTGATCCACGACATGTACTGCCGCCCACTGCCCAGCCGGGCGCCCAGGCCGGTCCGGAACAGGGGCCGCAACCGGCCCAGCGCGCCACCGGCGGGGGAGAACACCAGCCCGCTGCGGGCCAGCACCACCCGGGCGCCGCCGTACTGCGCCGGCAGCGTGGCCGCCTCCCAGTCCTGGCACAGCTGGGCCAGGAAACCGGTTCCGGCGCGGTCGTTTTCGTCGACCACGCGGTCCTTGGTGTTGCCGTAGAAGCCCACCGCGCTGGCGTTGACCAGGGTCGCCACCCCGGCGTCGGCGACGGCGTGCGCGAGGACCTCGGTGGGGGTGATGCGGCTGTCGCGCAGGCTCTGTTTGAAGGCCCCCGACCATCGCCGCTTGCCGATGTTCACCCCGCACAGGTTGACGACGGCGTCGACGCCGCGCAGCGCGTCGGGATCCAGATCGCCGCTCTCCGGATTCCAGGACAGCTCGTCGCCGTTCGCCGGCGCCCGGCGCACGATGCGCAGCACCCGATGGTCGTCGGCGCGCAGGGCCGCCGCCAGCGCCGAGCCGATCAGGCCGGACGAACCCGCAATGGCGATGACGGCCTTTTGCCCAGCGCGAGCCAACGTTCGACCGCCCTTCTCACAGCCCGAGGTCGGCCTCGAATGCTCCCTCTTCGAGCCGGTGCTTGATGGTGGTCAGGAAGCGGCCGGCGTCGGCGCCGTCGATCAGCCGGTGGTCGTAGGTCAGCGGCAGGTAGCAGACGGAGCGCACGCCGATCGACTCGTTGCCGAACTCGTCGACGATCACCCGCGGCCGCTTGACGATCGCCCCGGTGCCCAGCATGGCGGCCTGCGGCGGGACCAGGATCGGGGTGTCGAACAGCGCGCCCTGGCTGCCGATGTTGGTGATCGTGAAGGTGCCGCCGGACAGCTCGTCGGGCTTGAGGTTGCCCGACCGGGCGCGCGCGGCGATGTCGGCGATCGCCCGGGCCAGCCCGGCCAGCGACAGGTCGCCGGCGTTGTGCACGACGGGGGACAGCAGCCCCTGTTCGGTGTCGACCGCGAAGCCGAGGTGCTCGGCGTCGTAGTAGGTGATCTCCTTGGTTTCCTCGTTGTAACTGGCGTTGATGTTGGGGTGGATCTTCAGCGCGTCGATCACCGCGCGGGCGATGAACGGCAGGAACGTCAGGTTCACCCCCTCGCGCTCGGCGAACGCCGCCTTGGCCCGGGCCCGCAATCCGACCAGCCTGGTCATGTCGACCTCATGGGTCTGGGTGAGTTGGGCTGTGGCAAGCAGGGATTCGCGCGTCTTGGCCGCGGTGATCTGACGGATCCGGCTGGCCTTCTGGGTGGTGCCGCGCAGGTGCGCCAGCGCCGGCGCCGGCGTCGGCGCGGCGGGCTTGCGGGCCTCGGCGGCCGCGGGGGCCGGTGCGGCCGACGGCTGGGCGGCGGCCTGTTGTTGCCGCTGCTTCTGCTCGGCGGCGGCCAGGACGTCTTGCTTGCGGATGCGACCACCCACGCCGGTGCCGGTGATCGACGACAGGTCGATGTTGTTCTCGGCGGCCAGCTTTCGCACCAGCGGTGTCACGTAGGGGGTGCCCTCGCCGCCGGCGGCCGGCTGGGCTTGAGCCGGTTGGGCTTGAGCCGGTTGGGCTTTCGGCTCGGGCGCCGGCTGGGCTTGTGGCTGTGGCTGTGGCTGGGGCGCGGGCTGCGCCTGAGGTTGGGGTGCCGGTTCGGGTTTCGGTTCGGGCTTGGGGGCCGGCGGGGGTTGGGGCGCAGCGGGGGCGGGCGCCTGGGCGCCGGTGCCGATGCGGGCCAGCTCGCCGCCGACCGGCACGGTGCTGTCCTCCTCGGCCGTGATGCTGATCAGCACGCCGGCCACCGGCGACGGGATCTCGGTGTCGACCTTGTCGGTGGACACCTCGACCAGCGCGTCGTCGACCTGGACCGAATCCCCGACCTTCTTGAGCCAGCGGGTCACGGTGCCCTCGGTCACCGACTCGCCCAGCTCGGGCATCAACACCGGGGTGGCGGCGCCGCCACCGGACTCCTGCGGCGCCGGCTGGGCCGGCGCCTGCGGCTGGGCCGGGGCCTCGGGCTGGGCCTGGGCCTGGGGCTCGGGCTGGGCCGGTGCTTGCGGCTGGCTCGGCTGGCTGGGGGCCTGCGCCCCGCCGCCGGCGGCGGCGTCGTCGGCCGCGTCGCCGATCACGGCCAGTTCGCCGCCCACCTCCACGGTGTCGTCTTCCTGGGCGATGATCTTGGTCAGCACACCCGCGGCAGGCGACGGGATCTCGGTGTCGACCTTGTCGGTGGACACCTCGACCAGCGGCTCGTCGAGTTCGACCGTGTCCCCTTCCTGCTTGAGCCAGCGGGTGACCGTCCCCTCGGTGACGCTCTCACCGAGTGCCGGCATCTGGACGGAGAAGGCCATCTCTTCTGACTCCTCGATCGCTCGTGGGTCGGGGCGGGTCGATCAGCTCGCTCGCGGAAGGCGAAGTCGCAATCCAAAACTATCCTGTCACTGCGCCCGCGCCGGCACACATCCAGGGCAGATCCGGCTCGCGGCTCGGGTGACCCCGGTCACGCTTGCTACCGTGTGGCCACCGCGGCCCCAGCGCCGCGGCCCACAGCGGGAGCCAGACCGGGGAGGTCCGATGCCGGCACCACAACACTCGCCCCAGCATTTCGTGCACAGCGCCGACGGCACCCGCATCGCGGTCTACGACGAGGGCAACCCCGAGGGCCCGACCGTCGTGCTGGTGCACGGCTTTCCCGACTCGCACGTGCTGTGGGACGGGGTCGTTCCGCTGCTGGCCGAGCGGTTCCGGATCCTGCGCTACGACAACCGCGGGGTCGGTGCGTCGTCGGCGCCCAAGCCGGTGTCGGCCTACCGCATGGACCGCTTCGCCGACGACTTCGCCGCGGTGATCGGCGAACTCAGCCCGGGCGGGCCCGTACACGTGCTGGCCCACGACTGGGGCTCGGTCGGGGTGTGGCACTACCTCAAGCGTCCCGGCGCCAACGACCGGGTCGCCACCTTCACCTCGGTGTCCGGGCCCAGCCAGGACCAGCTGGTCGACTACATCTTCAGCGGACTGCGGGCGCCCTGGCGGCCGCGCGCGTTCGCCCGCGCGCTCGGCCAGGCGTTGCGGCTGAGCTACATGATCCTGCTGTCCATCCCGGTGCTCGCGCCGTTGGCCCTGCGGCTCACCCTGTCGATCCCGGCGCTGCGGCGCAACGCCGTCGACAACATTCCCATCGAGCAGATCCACCACTCCGACCGCCTGGCCGCCGACGCGGCACGCTCGGTGAAAACCTATCCCGCCAACTACTTTCGCTCGTTTGCCATCCGCAAACAGGGTGTGGCCGTCATCGACGTGCCGGTGCAGCTGATCGTCAACACCGAGGACCGGTACGTGCGGCCGTACGGCTACGACCACACGCCGCGGTTCGTGCCGCGGCTGTGGCGTCGCGACATCCGGGCCGGACACTTCTCGCCGATGTCGCATCCGCAGGTGATGGCCGCGGCGGTGCACGACTTCGCCGATATGGCCGAGGGCAAGCCGGCCAGCCGCGCGCTGCTGCGCGCGCAGGTGGGGCGTCCCCGCAAGGCGTTCGGCGACACCCTGGTGTCGGTCACCGGCGCCGGCAGCGGCATCGGCCGGGCGACCGCGTTCGCCTTCGCCCGCGAAGGCGCCGAGCTGATCGTCAGCGATATCGACGAGGCGGCCGTCAAGGCCACCGCCGCCGAGATCGCCGGCCGCGGCGGCGTCGCGCACGCCTACGTGCTCGACGTGTCCGACGCGCAGGCGGTGGAGGAGTTCGCCGAGCGGGTCAGCGCCGCGCACGGCGTGCCCGACATCGTCGTCAACAACGCCGGCATCGGGCAGGCGGGCGGATTCCTGGACACCCCCGCCGAGGAGTTCGACCGGGTGCTCGCGGTCAACCTGGGCGGGGTGGTCAACGGCTGCCGGTCGTTCGCGCGGCGAATGGTGCAGCGCGGCACCGGCGGTCACCTCGTCAACGTGTCGTCGATGGCCGCCTACGCCCCGCTGCAGTCGCTGAGCGCCTACTGCACGTCCAAGGCGGCGACCTTCATGTTCTCCGACTGCCTGCGCGCCGAACTCGACGCCGCCGGGGTGGGACTGACCACCATCTGCCCGGGCCTGATCGACACCAACATCATCAACACCACCAGATTCGACGCGCCGGCGGGCGCCCGGGCCGAACGGGTCGACGACCGGCGCGGGCAGCTGGGAAAGATGTTCGCGCTGCGCCACTACGGGCCCGACAAGGTGGCCGACGCCATCCTGTCGTCGGTGCAGAAGAAGAAGCCGATCCGCCCGGTGGCGCCGGAAGCCTATGCGCTGTACGGCCTTTCGCGGGTGATGCCGCAGGGGTTGCGCAATGCCGCGCGGCTGCGGGTGATCTGAGGCTAAACGTCCGAGGCTAACGTCTGAGGCGAAGCGTCCTTTGGTTAAGCGCCGGTGGCCGCGCCGCGGCGCCCGGTCAGTAGCGTCGCGCCGATCGCGATGATGCCCAGCACCGCCAGCGGTATCGTCCACGCGCGCCGGCCGCCCACCGAGGACTGGCACTGCGCCACATAGTCGGTGTGCGGGACGATCTGGTTGAGGATCGGAACGTTGGCCACGCTGTTGTCGTTGGCGTTGCGGGCCGCGGAAAGATCCGTCACGACCGCGTTCCCGCATCCGATGGAGTGGCCGTTGCCGTCGGAAACCGACACCGGCGCCAGCAGCCCGATGACTCCGGCCAGCAACAGCACGGCGCCCACACCGATGATCAGCCGTCGCACCGTCATGGTTTCGCCTTTCTCGTCGGGCCCTGTCCGGGCCGAGCGATAGCAGATTAACCGCCGCGTGCCCCCGGTAAACCCGACCCGGGCGGCGAGTAACCCACCGAATCGCGGGTATCCGCGGCCCAAGCCAAAGACGTGAAGGGGTGGGCCGGTGATTACTGCCACGCGCGAGGTCGCCGCGCCGTGTGAGCGGGTCTGGGAGGTAATTGCCCAGGGCTGGACCTACACGCAATGGGTGGTGGGCAACAGCCGCACCCGCGCGGTGGATGCGGACTGGCCGAATCCCGGCGCCTCGATCCGGCATTCCGTCGGGGTGTGGCCGCTCGTCATCAACGACGCGACGGTGGTGGAGCGCTCCGACCCCCCACATGAGCTGGTGCTGCGCGCCCACCTGGGACCCCTGGGCGCCGCGCGAATCACCTTGCGGCTGCACGCAACCCGGGTGGGATGCCGGGTGGAGATGATCGAAGTGCCGGCCCGCGGATCGGTACGGCTGATCCCGAATCAGCTTGCGCTGCTGGCGGTTTACCCCCGAAACCAGGAGTGCCTGCTGCGGCTGGCGGCGCTGGCCGAACGGCAGGAGCCGAATCAGGTGACCTAGCTCATGGCCTCCGACGCGGTGGCCATGTCGCTGCTGACGAAGTAGTTCGCGAGCTTTCCTCGGCCGCCGAGCGTCACGCCAGCGTGGCGCCCGGCGGGCCGAGCCACGCCAGCGTGACGCTCGACGGGCGCGGCGGAATGACGCTCGACAGGCGCGGCGGAATGACGCTCGACGGGCGCGGCGGAATCACGCTGGGGCGCTTAGCCGTTCGCGGCGATGTCTTCGAGCACCGCGAACATGGTGCGCGTCGGCACCCCGGTGGCGCCCTTGGGCGAATAACCCCACGGGCTGCCGGTGTTGTAGGCCGGGCCGGCCACGTCGATGTGCGCCCAGCCCACCCCGTCGGCGACGAACTCGCGCAGGAACACGCCGGCCACCAGCATGCCGGCGAAGCGCTGCCCGCTGATGTTCGACAGGTCGGCCACCGTGGACTTCAGGTCCTCCTTGAGCTCGTCGGGCAGCGGCATCGGCCAGCCGTTCTCACCGACCCGCTGCGAGATCGCCGCGACCCGGTCGCGGAACTCGTCGCTGCCCATCACGCCGGGGATCCGGGCGCCCAGCGCGACGGTCTGCGCGCCGGTCAGCGTGGAGGTCTCGATCAGGTAGTCCGGGTTGTCCTCGCAGGCCCGCACGATGGCGTCGGCCAGGATCAGCCGGCCCTCGGCGTCGGTGTTCTGCACCTCGACGGTGGTGCCGCCGTACTGCGTCAGCACGTCGCCGGGCCGCTGCGCGGTGCCCGACGGCATGTTCTCCGCCATCGGCACGGTGGCGATCACGTCGATCGGCAGCTGCAGCTGCGCGGCCAGCGCCACGGTGGCGATGACGGCGGCGGCCCCGCCCATGTCCGAGGTCATGTGATGCATCGAGGCCGCCGGCTTGATCGAGATGCCGCCGGTGTCGAAGGTGACACCCTTGCCGACTAGCGCCACTTTTTTCGCCTGCTTGGATTTCTTGGCCAGCCGCGAACCGCGGTGGATCAGCCGCACCAGCCGCGGCGGGCGCGACGAACCCTGGCCGACGCCCAGAATCCCTCCGTAGCCGCCCTTTTGCAGCGCCTTCTCGTCGAGCACCTCCACCTCGAGGCCGACGGACTCACCCAAAGCCCTTGCCCGCTTGGCGAATTCGGCGGGAAACAGGTGACTGGGCGGGGTGTTGACCAGATCGCGGGCGGTGGCGACCGCGGTCGCGACGGCCGCACCGTGCGCGACCTCCTGCTTGGCGTCTTTGGCGGTGGCCAGCACCGTGATCTTTTGCAGCCCTTTGTCTTTCGGGGCGGTCTTGGCGCTGCGGAATTCGGTGAACCGGTAGCTGCCCAGGATCAGGCCCTCGACGGCGGCCGAGGCCACGCCCTCGCCGGGCAGCGCCGCCAGCGTGGTGAACACCGTCTCGGTGTTGGACAGCGACCGCGCGGCCACCCCCGCGGCACGGCGGACGGTGTCGGCCGGCCACTCGGATCGCGGCTTGCCCAGGCCGACGGTCAGCACGCTGGACACCGGCAGCGATCCCACCACCAGCCGGTGCAGTTGTTCGGCGCCGCCGGTGGCCGCCAGCGCCCGCAGGCCGGATTCGATCTCGGCGACCGCGTCGGAGGACAGGAACGACCCGGCCGACGCGACGACGGCGCCCGGCTTGTCGTCGTCGCCGGTGGAGACGACGGGCACGATCAGCACGGTGGACGCGGCGGCGCGGCGGGGCAGCGAGGAGGCGACGTTGACGACGGGGGAGGCGTAACCGGGTTCTGTGCTCATCCGCATCACCCTAACGGTCCGCCGGTCGCGGCTGGCTAGGGTGAGAAGTCGTGAGCAACGAAGCCGACCTGCTGCACGGACCGCTGGAAGACCGCCACCGCGACCTGGGCGCCAGTTTCGCCGAGTTCGGGGGTTGGCTGATGCCGGTGTCGTATGCGGGCACCGTCAGCGAGCACAACGCGACGCGCAACGCCGTCGGCCTGTTCGACGTCAGCCATCTGGGCAAGGCGCTGGTCCGCGGGACGGGCGCGGCGCGGTTCGTCAACTCCGCGCTCACCAACGACCTGAACCGGATCGGGCCGGGCAAGGCGCAATACACGTTGTGCTGCAACGAATCCGGGGGAGTCATCGACGACCTGATCGCCTACTACGTCGACGACGACGAGATCTTTTTGGTGCCCAACGCCGCCAACACCGCCGCCGTGGTCGAGGCGCTGCAGGGCGCCGCCCCGGCCGGGGTGACCGTCAGTAACCTGCATCGCTCGTATGCCGTGCTGGCCGTGCAGGGGCCGCGCTCGGCCGACGTGCTCGCCGAGCTGGGGCTGCCGAGCGACATGGATTACATGGCCTACGCCGACACCTCCTTCCGGCAGGTGCCGGTGCGCGTCTGCCGCACCGGCTACACCGGCGAGCACGGCTACGAGCTGCTGCCGCCGTGGGAGTCCGCCGGCGTGGTGTTCGACGCCCTGGCCGCGGCGGTGTCGCAGGCCGGCGGCCAACCGGCCGGCCTGGG
>Ga0164242_10006582_pt1 | contig 12777 bp, 14 predicted proteins | sample OricomgcompostMG_FD_108783 | JGI IMG/M metagenome (GOLD analysis project Ga0164242, IMG submission 108783) | Miracle-Growth compost microbial communities from Emeryville, California, USA - Original compost - Miracle growth compost (MG) ... | reverse complement strand
TCCGCTCGGCGGGGAGTACACTTCCGCCCAGGGTAATAAACGAAGGGTTGAAGTGGAGCATCCGTCGGCACAAGGCGAGACCCGTCCATTCCTTGGGTGTATGCCCTAGCACGTGACACGGAGCGAGCTGGGCTGCAGATCGTTGCCTCGACTGGGATAGGCTTGCCAGCCCCAAGGAAGTTCGATGATGAGGATCGTGATGATGATTACATTCCGATGAGCAAATGGATGAACACTTGCTTAACTATAAATAAATCGCAAGGTATATGCTCATTTTGCTGCCCAGAGGGTTCGGGAGACCAAAGGAAAAAAGAAAATCCAACACGACGAACCCCTGTGTCTGCTTCCTCTCTGGACGAGTCCTTCCAGTCGATTCTCAACTCCATAGCTAGGTTCAATTATTGGGACGTGGTTTTTTTTGGAGACACAGTAGTCGATTAGGGCGAGCAATTCCTTCGTTGCACCTTGCAGAATCTCACTGGTAACCTCTATCCTGGAACGGACAGGAGACCGCTTGGCCAACCTAGCCAGAGACCATCATGGATCAAAGCTCTACGGAGCTTCATGAAGAGGGGTGTTACGTGGGACTGACACCGGAACACCTTAATGTCCAAGCTGTTATGGACAGGGTGAGGAGCCCGGAGGCTGGAGCAATTGTAATATTTGCAGGTTAGATAAACCCTTTCAGGGGCAACCTCGAGATTCCTCGGCTGACCCCTGAGCGCAGGGACTACAAGAGACAACTTTGGAGGGAAGCCAGTTAAGGAACTGCAGTATACTTCCTACAACAGACTAGCCCTGCGGACAATGATGGAAATCGCAACGGCCGTACGGACCAAGCACTCGCTCAAGGGCATAGCCATAATCCACCGCCTCGGCGTCGTCCCCATCGGCGAGGAGAGCATCCTCATAGCCGTCTCGTCCCCGCATCGCCAGGCCGCATTTCGAGCTGGCGAGGAGGCTCTCGAGGATTGCAAGTCCCGCGTGGAGGTCTGGAAGAGGGAGGAGTTCGAGGGCGAGGGGGGTGTCTGGAGGGCGAACAGAGATGGTATCCCGGGAGAGAAGATTGCAGGGCCGGAACAGACGACGCCTGCGTAGGAGATCGGTGGACCGTTGGGTCTCAACCTTTTTTCCTAGGGTTGCTAGGCAAGGAAGGATACGGTTCGGCCATCCACTCCCCTGAAGTCGCAGCTGTGGAGGGGTGGCATTCACAGCCGCAAGGGACGACTCCCCCTCAGGTTTTCCACGCCAGGTTTCTTCGTCAAGTTTCCGCGTCAGGCATGATAGCTAACTTTGCCGGGTCTTTCAATGGGTTGGCAGACAAGAGGTTAGACCTACTACGCCGGTTGCTTTGCCGCCCGGAGCTGTCATTGGGGGCGGTACGAGATCTGTGCGACGCTGTTGGTTTGCCCCAGCATGCTAACCTGCCACGCCATCTTACGATGCCCTTATCTAGACCCTAGGTAGGACTAGGAGCAAAAAAACTCGATGCCACTACGCAGTGCGCACCACTTAACCTAGCCGACCAACGTTTCGACCTTGAGTAGACCGCACTTGATGCACATTTGATGAGCCTAAAGTATCCGGGGAGTGTTGTTAAGGTTGTTGGTTGAGCTGCATATCCTCCCTATCAACCCGGGAGAAGCTACCCGTTCTTGTACGGCCCATGTTGGTTCGGCATGGCTCCAAGCGTGGGGAGTTCCGCTCTCTTCAACCAAGCAAAATTCGGCGATACTGGCGAGATTGAATCGTTATGGAATGAAATCCAACTCTTGACATTTTCTCCCGAACCTGGCGTCGTGCTGCCAACTCGTCGTTGGACCTCTGGCGCTTCCAGTGCAGGTCATTTTGACATATACTCCAGTTCAGATGAAAGAGTAAAGTAGTAGGTAGTAAGTAGGTAGGGACAGATTTAACTAGTTCCTGGGAATGATCTAGATGTGATATAACTATTTTTCGATATAACTACAGCATGGCCCGGCCCGGAGAGCGGCTGAAGAACATACAGGCCTGCGCACGCCAATGGGAGGACAAAATCTCGCATGTGCCAGATTCGAAATCTGATCGTGATATTGCATAGGGCGAGCGGCCCATGGCAGTTCCCACGGTTCAGGCAGGCTTGTGGTTGCACTGTTGCAGCGAGTTAATATAATTTAAATAGCCTGTCAAAAAGACGCAATATGCCATATGCTATTTTTGGTCTAGCCGTCCGCCTTGAGCTGCCTTGTCACACGCCCCTTGGCAGAAAGTTGGAGTTGACACAATAAAGCACGACACACGCACTTCCAACACCTGTGAGCACGCCAAGCCGGTGATTGGAGTCGAGAGATCACGATGTCCGGCCGGCTGATCGGGGAATAGCCTCTCGCTTGGGCCAAACCCAGACTGTCGGGTTTTTGCAGATCCGGGTGTGTTAATTGACCCAGCACAGGCGCAGTTCCATCTCCACTAGAGCTTCAATCCCATGATAGCCATGAGGCGATGGCCTCGGTCCTGCAAAATGTTGAAGCGGTTCAAAAGAGGCCACAGGGATTGATGTTAAATGGAACATACCCTCCGATGTGACGAGGTGTTGTTGGTCTCCTCGTTGGTCTAACAGGCGAGGTTGGCCTGGGGGCAAACGCGCAACTGAGACACGCGGGACTGGGTTCCGTTTGCTGGATATGCAAGCCACATCCAAGAGACGAACACGGCCCTCCACACTCGGACCGATTCGGGTGTGCTGCGCAACCCTCTCAAACTTGCCGTCCATCCTGCTTGTGCACTTGCAGTTCATGCCTTCTCGTGGCGGGTAACCGACGGGTACTGTGTATACTTATCGTCCCTGAACGGAAGAGCTAGGTTTGACCGCCTAATGAGTCGATTTGTACGGATTTTATACTTCACTTCGTTTAGTTGTCCCTACACGCCATGGTGGAAGGTACCGAGGCTCCTGGGGAATGATGCACTGGCATTGAAGATCTGCACGCCTGCGTCAATCAGAAGATCGCCCGCCCTCGTGTGGGCTGAAAAAGGTGAGCTTGGCCGGGTTGACGGAACCAAGGGTCAAAGTCTTTTTTTTTTATTGAAATGAGGAGTGTGGACCTCGTGTGGCTGCCGGGATTGCTAACAGGTTTTGACAGGCATGTAATCGGAATCTGAACGCCAAGCTGCTGTCTCATGTCCGGGTACGGCATAGGGCCCAGAAAGCGAAGGGGGAGGCCAGGTTTGGATTCACGAATAGGCCGTGGGCATAGCCCAGGCCACGCTGCTTGGCGTGATGTCGAATGGACGCAGACCCCCGCAGGAAGCCTAGCCTTATCTCCAATGTGCAAACACACCTACTTGCTTTGCACCTATCAGGCCAGGGTCATGGAATGCTGAACCTAATAATGGACACAGTTCATAGAGAACGGTTGACGCCAAGAGAGGGAGAGAGGGAGATATGCCCCTTGTCGAAATCCTCATGATAACAAGGAGTCCACTACTATCAGCTTGGAGGCCTGGTATGTCCCCAGAATGGCAGCATCATGCGTTGAACCAAGCGATAAGGGGCTGGGCAGCGGGTTGCGAAAGCTGAAATGGGGACCGAGCAACCCCACCATTTAAGTCCCCAAGACGGTGCCATGAACGGCCAAGGGAATCGACCGGGGGGGAGGGGAGGGGGCGGACACTGCATCGATTCGAGGTGGAGGAGGGGCGGACAGTGGAGGGTACGGGGGAGGGATGGAGGGGGAGTGGCACCCCAACCGGGGCCAGCGTGTTCTCACGGAGAGGCTGGCAATCTATGTGCCGCGCCCTGATGTTGCACCGGTGAGATCATGCGAGAGGAGAGGCAGGCTGAGCGTGAGCAGAAGGATGCGAGCCGTTGGAGTTTCCGTAAATTTTGACGAAGGTGACAGAAATTCAATTAATATTTTGCTCTGGTCCATCCCAGCAGGCCGAACCAGCAACGCCAGGGGGGGGGGAATGTTGGGTTGAGCAACGATGCGATATCAACCATGTGGTCGGAGAAGACGGCACCTCCCTTCAGCGGAGTCAGCACCACAATCGAGGAGCAGAAGGAAATCGGCCGTTGTGACCCGTCTGTAGCTTTAGCCCATTTAGGCAGGTGAGAACAACATCCTCCGTCCTGGCCAATAGTAGTGCCGCTACAGGAAGAGGGGGCCCCACCACGTAGTACCGACGCACTCGACGGTACTTTGGTACCTTACTTAGCGTGCAGGGCGTGCTCCGTAGTCCGTCCCGTCTCTCCCTGCGCCCCACGAGCCAAACGAAAAGGAGATCCCGCGGGAGTGAGCGAGATGGGGGCCGGTTGATATGTATTAACTGCGCAGGAAGATGGGATTCACGGAGGGTCGATAGTCTTGCTCTGCTGCTTGGGAAGGTATTTTCGTCCTTGGTAATCTGTACCTGGATTTATCGGCATTCGTAGCAAATTAAAGGCCAGATGCGTAAGTAGGTACTTACCCAGCATTCCCACCCAGTCCAGTGGGAGAAGGAGCAAACGGGTGAGTACACAGTAGAAGTTGCCGTATGCCGAGCATATGTATGTAGTAAGCAGCCCCAAGTGCGAATTACACTACGCTAGATCGCGCCTTCCTTGTTGCTTGTTCGACCCTGGCGGCACCCCCCTTTCCCCCCCCCTTCGCCTCCCTTTTTGGCTTTCCTCCTCTTGGGCTGGTGCACACCACATTTTCGTCTCTGCCCTGCACTACCAACCACCAACCACACCAACCACCAAGCACGCACGCTACGCTACACTGCACTACCCTCCTTCCCCCAGCACAGTACCATTTTCGCCGGGGAAACCAAAACCACGCGACGGCCTGGCGCAGGCCCCTCATTTTATATTAACCGCTGGAGAACCCCCCCCGGCGGGCGAAGCGCCCCCCCCCTCCCCGCGTTGCGATTTTCCAACCGTCCTCCCTTCAACCACCACCCCCTTCCGAGCGTAAGGTGGCACCATCCACCAAAAAACCCGTCTTTTTCCTCACTCACTCAATTCTCTCCTTTTGGTTCCGTTGCCTGCTTTCCAACATTTCGTTGGAGGGTGGCTCGGGAATAAAAGAAAAGAAGGGTTCAAGATGGTCTCGTTCACTTTCCGACGGCGCCACCATGCCGAGAACATCACCCCGGACCGGGTGTCGAGCTCGGTGTCGGGCGACAGCGATATGGGCGCCATGGACGCATTAAACGCCCTGAAGCACTTCGAGATGATGCACCACCTCGACCCGAACCTGCCGCTAGAGGAGCTCTGCGAGGTCGACGCCGCCCTCAACGGTGCGAATGCCGAGAAGGGCGTCGAGATTGAGCAGATCCTGATCGAGGACAACTCGCCATACCCCGAGGTAACGTATCCCGCCCGTCCACATCTCATCCCGGTTATCGATCCCGCATTGTTTAAGGCTTCCCGCCTGCTAACTCGGTGCTTGCATCAAAGGTCCGCGCATCGGTGCGCAATTTCGACGTCGAGCTACCCGTGAATACGATCCGCGCGTGGACAATTGGCATGCTCCTCTGCACGGTTGGGTCCTCGGTCAACATGCTATTCTCCCTCCGAAACCCCAACGTCCTCCTCACAACATTCGTTATCCAGCTCATCTCCTACCCCATTGGCTTGGGTTGGGACCTGATCTTCCCGGACCGCGTCTTCAGCATCTTCGGCTTCAAGTTCAACCTGAAGCCCGGTCGGTTTAACTTCAAGGAACATGTCGTCATTGTGGTCATGTCAAATGTATGTTTGGACGGCGAATGGAGCAGGCCCAGGGAAATACCCCCCACCCGTGCTAACAGACATATCAACAGGCAGCGTATGGCGGCGGAGCTCTGTATGCCACCGACGTTATTATTGCGCAGCAAGTCTGGTACGGGCAGTCGTTCGGATGGGGGTGGCAGATCCTCCTAGGTATCACGACGCTGTGCACCGGCTACGGACTCGCTGGCCTGGCTCGACGCTTCCTCGTGTGGCCCGCTGCCATGATCTGGCCGTCCGATCTCGTCAACTGCACCCTCTTCTATACGCTCCACGACCATTCCCCCAGTGACCCGGCGAAGACGGGCGGCTGGACCATTGGCCGGCACAAGTGGTTTTTGATTGTCTGGACCGGCTCCTTCATCTGGTACTTCTTCCCAGGTTGGATCTTCCAGGGCTTGTCGTGGTTTTGCTGGCTCACTTGGATCTGGCCTGAGAGCGTCATTGTAAACCAGCTGTTTGGCGGCTACTCTGGCTACGGATTGTTCCCACTCACCTTTGTAAGTACCCTCTTTTCCATGCTTTGCATTCCCCGATAATTTTTTTCGGTAAGACGATGTAGAAAACGGAGGGTGGAGCTAACAACTGTTGCAGGACTGGACAATCATATCCGGATATCTCATGTCCCCCCTCATCCCTCCCTTCCACGCCATCGCTAACGTTGTGGGCGGAATATTCGTCTTCTTCATCGTTGTCTCTATGGGTATCCATTACTCGGGGTATTGGTATGCCGATTACCTGCCAGTGCAGAATTCGCACGCGTACGACAACTCCGGATACCGATACGATGTCACCGAGATCCTCACCGACTTCCAATTCGACGAAGCAAAGTACTTTGCCTACTCGCCACTCTACCTCCCCACGCAGTTCGCCCTCGCCTACGGCCTAGCATTCGCGACGATTGCCGCCGTCATTGTCCACGTGGCGCTCTACCATGGAAGGTCTATTTGGGCCCAGATGAAGATGGCCCGCAACCAGGAGGACGACATCCATATGCGGCTAATGAAGAAGTACCGCGACGCTGAGGATTGGTGGTACGCGGTCCTATTCGTGACCATGCTCGCCCTGTCCTTTGTCGTCGTCTGCGCGTGGCCCACAAGCATGCCGTGGTGGGCGTACGTCGTCTGCATGGTCATCCCCGTCGTGTGGACGATCCCCATCGGGATCGTGCAGGCCGTCACCAACATCCAGCTTGGACTCAACGTGTTAACCGAGTACATCGTCGGGTACATGCTCCCTGGGCGGCCACTGGCCATGATGATCTTTAAGAATTATGGCTACGTCTGCATGTCACAGGCACTCTTCTTTGCGCAGGATCTCAAGCTTGGCCACTACATGAAGGTGCCACCGCGCATCCTTTTCTGGTCGCAGCTGATAGCCTCCATCTGGTCCGCCATCGTCCAGATCGCCGTTATGAACTGGGCTCTCGGCGCCATTCCCGACATCTGCACCGACACACAAGCCAACCAGTACACTTGTCCCAACGCTAAGGTCTTCTACACGGCCTCGGTCATCTGGGGCGCCATCGGGCCCGCACGCATGTTCTCAGGTGACGCACTCTACAGTTCGCTGCAGTGGTTCTGGCTCCTCGGGGCGATAACGCCCATCATAACTTGGTTCCTGGCCCGGCGGTACCCCCGGAGCATCTGGCGATATGTCAACCTTCCGCTCGTTTTTGGTGGATCGGGCTGGATCCCCCCGGCGACGGCGTATATTTACTTCTGCTGGGGTACCGTGGGCGCCTTCTTCAACTACTACCTCAGACGGAGGAACCAGGGCTGGTGGCTGCAGTACAACTACGTCACATCGGCGGCCCTCGACACGGGGCTCATCGTCTCGACCTTCATCGTCTTCTTCGCGCTGTGGATGTCGGGCGCGCAACCGCCCGTCTGGTTCGGCAATGTCGAGGCGCTGAGCACACTAGACATGGTGTCTAGGGCGGTGAAGTCCGCAGTCCCACCTGGCGAGACGTTTGGGCCGAGCACGTGGCCATAAGAGGCTCGGGCTGTGTTTCTGGTGGTTCTTTTAGCGGCAAAAATTAGGCACTTTTTGGGGTGTCTCTATGTGTGTTCATCCAGGAGTTTTTGGGTCTAGGCTTCACGGGGGCGTAGAGTGGGAATTGTTCTTTGTTGTTCGAGACCTCGCTCGGAAATCCCCACCCCCAGGAGGCAGTCATCGGTGTTTTGCGGTGTATGAATTAGGGATCCCGGTTCTCCCATCATTCGTCAATTTTTCTGGAGGTACATATGGTCTTATACATTGGGGGAGGCTTTTATGATGGGGAAGCCTTTATGGCAAGGTGAGATATGGATAGGTGGACGGCATGGGTTTCCGGCATGCAAACCTACCGGAGCCTCGGAGGTACTATATCCTGCGATACCTTAACCGTCAATGATGTGATTAGTCTTAAATAGTTCTAATTGAACGGAAGACATGCTCAATGATACCGGGGACTCGTTGCTTATTGGTAGACGGTGTGAAGTGTTGGAGAACCCGCTGTTGAATAGGCGAGACAAAGAACAGGAACCACAGCGCCTCGCCTCTCAGTGACTCAGGTTAGGTAGGGAGGCAAGATAATGGGAATCACGGAGGACAACGACCGCCATTCATTCCTGAATACCTAGGCTCTTTGGAATTTAAGCAGGTTGTTGAGATCTCATATCTTGAATTTATTTTGCTGTTCATGAAACACGCCTGGATTTCACTCGCAACTTCTAGGTTTGACGTTAAGGTGGCGGGGCCGCACTTGCCAGTATTCCCACACATCCTGTGGTAGCCTGAAAATCATTGACGCGACAAAAGTCTAATAAGCAGGACAAAAACTTCCAGAACTTAAGCTGTCCTCCTTCCTTCTTAGTTTTCAACCATAAACTCATCCTCATGGTGCTGGCCATCTTAATTTTGCAGCACCGCCAGGATGTCTTCGCCAGATACGAATAGCACGGCCATGCCAAACGCAACGGGCGACGTGGCGCTCGGCTCCAATGCCACCGCGGACGCGTCAACATCACAGGTAGTGGGCCTGTTTGCTCACTGGGACCACCTCGTCCTCACGGCCCAGATAACCGTCAGCGCGATGACCATCATCTGGCTTGGGGCGAACAGTTCGCTGCGCCGGCCGCCCTCCGCCGCGCCGGCCAAGGTTGAGGGCAAGGACAAGGGCAAGAAGCCGCCCAAGGAGGACCGCTTCAGCGAGGGCTTCGTCGCTTCGGACGCCATATTGGTACCGCTTTTGGCTGGCGTTGTCCTCGTCGGCCTTTACTACCTCATCAAGTGGATGCAGGACCCGGATCTGCTCAACAAGATCCTGCGGGCGTACATGTCCGTCATGTCGGTTGCGAGCTTGGGAAAGCTTACGGCGGATACGCTACATCTCCTCACGTCCCTGGCCTTCCCGAGCACCTGGTCGGACCGATCCGGAAGGGTTTTCCAGGTGGATACCGTACGCCGGCGGCAGATACTGTTGGGGGTAGATGGTGCCGCCGACGCTACCGCCGACGACAAGAAGACCCCGTTCCCCAGCATATTATCAAGGGTATCGTTGTCGGCGAGGACGAACCGGGCCGTCTGGGAAATCCGACATCTCTTCATAGAAGAGTGGTCAGTTCGCATGGCATTGCATGGTGTTGGCTCAGGCACGGTTAATATCAAGCTGAACGACATCCTCGGCTTCGTCATCGCACTTCTTGCAACCATGGCGTACTTCATGACCGGCTGGGTCTGGCTGTCGAATATACTTGGCGCTGCATTCTGTTATGCTGCTTTCACTATGATATCGCCAACTTCCTTCCTCATCGGAACCATGGTATTGGCGGGCCTCTTTGTCTATGATATCGTCATGGTTTTCTATACGTAAGCTTACTCCTAGACTTCTTTCTAACGCAAATGACCTGGCTAATATGCTGTGTTAGGCCTTACATGGTCACGGTTGCCACAAAGCTTGACGTTCCGATTAAGCTTGTCTTCCAAGGACCGTCACGGTCAAGCATCCTTGGTCTTGGAGATATTGTCGTTCCCGGTATCTTCATCGCGCTTGCGCTGAGGTTCGACCTATGGAAGCATTACGAGAGGCAAATCACGAGTGTCCCCACAGAGCTGAAGGCCGAGTTCGCTGACGAGACATCGGCTAAGACGGTTACGACTACGCAAACTCAACAGCGGCAGGTGAAGGTCCCGTTTGTTGACCCTCGAGGACGCTGGGGTGACCGCATGTGGAGCGCCAGGAACCTGGTGAATGTATTCTCGGCGCCCACGGCCACGCCCGCTCTCGCTGCGACTTCGTTCTCCAAACCTTATTTCTACGCGTCGATGACTGGTTATGCCCTCGGGATGCTGCTTACGTTGGCCATGATGTTGATGTTCAAGCATGGACAACCTGCTCTACTCTACCTTGTGCCGTGCGTAGCCGGTGCCGTTTGGCTTACCGGCGCCGTTCGGGGGGAGATACGCGACATGCTGACCTACACGGAGGATGGAACTCTTGACACGAAGGAGGTCGTTGTCGAGGTGGACGGCAGTGGCAGAACGATCGAGGAGACGAGCGACAAGGCAGCCAAGCGGGGTGAACAGAACGAAGGCTCCACTGATGAGGCACCCAGCGGTGCAGAAGGTTCTTCTACCTCCGAGGCTGCAGATCAACCTAAGGAGCAAGGTTCTCGTGAAGACTCAGCGGCTCTAAACTCTGATGGGAGCTATGACGTTTTCGTTTTCTCCATTACGGCCCCGGGCCAGGCGAGTCTGAAAGTAGATTAGAAGTTCTACATTTATCCCGAGTTTCTTAGGGGTATATCTAGTCCCGGGGGTCTCAGTGACTCGAGGACCGTCGCGGGCTTGACTATTTCTATCTGGCATGGAATAGAGAAGGACTGGCGTTAGGCGTAGAAGTGGTGGGTGGACAATAAACATGATTGCTTTTTCAAGATACGGCGCGGTATGCTACCCATAGACTGATATATCCTCTCCCAATGGGGTGAGGCCTGTCGTATGGCTTACTGATACTCTTGTTTAAACTTTTGTGTCTACAATGAAGCCTGATCCGTATATGTCACTGCCAGGGATAACATGTGAGGGTATTGTGTATTGTCATTAGATCGGTTTGCTCTTGAAGGGGATTCTGAGGAGGAGCGTCTCCTGAACATGGCAGTTTCGAGAAGTCTCTACAGGAGCGCTTCGGAGTTACCTAGAGGGCAGGAGGGGCCTATCGATTGGATCAACTCCTCCTTCCGGTCAGAGCGTATTAACTTCTGAATCATGCACGTCGTCTACACAGTGATAATTTAGCTTTTGGTAGAGTTTGAGAACGATGGATAGATGAAATATTAAGGCTGTCCCTTCGTCCTTCTTCCCTCGCCCCCGAACTCTTCCTCATAACTTCAATACTTCACCATCCGGTACCAACTCCGTTAATCGTCGAGTCCAACTCGAGTGTCTAGTTCCAAACTTTGGCACAATCCCTGGACAAATTCACACCAGACAAGATCTACACAAGACAAAATCCACACAGGACAAAATCCACATAGGCAATTATTCAGGGGTAATCATTCACCTCGTAGAAAAAGGTGTAGAATTATCCCAAGTTTCGAAAGAGAAATCTCGACGGGCAAAACACACGCATCTCACCGACATAGCCTTATATCGCACCAACGTTCTCGTTGCACATACCAAAACCGGTGCTTGGACTTATCACCGAACCCCTTGTTCCCCCCCACGCAAAGATGCATCTAGAAAAGTGTTCTATCCCGTACCTCCTAAACGACCCGTTGCCTACTCGGCGGCGACGTCGTTCTTCTACCGAAGGGTCTGATGCGCGATCACCCCAGCCCAAACGCCGTGCCCTCGCGCCATGTGACGGTGCCGTTTCCTCACAACCGGTCGTTGCTCCAACCCCGGTTACCGCCTCTGCTCCTCTGCCGTCTGACACCCCTTGGCCGGCAGATCGTCGCCTGACCACCAGCAGCTGGCTGGGCCTCGTGGTTGACACGACTTGCGCTGAGTCATCAACGACCAACGACACGTCGCCCTTCCTTGACGAGGAGATCCCAGAGGTCATGAGGTCTATCGAGACGGACGGGATTCCCTGGCCCGCACATTACGAGAGCCCGTCCTCGTCCTGCGCCGTTGAATCCGGTAGCACATCCTCGGACTGCAACTGCTATGACTGCTGCAACCACCGCGAACCGGACGACTCGGACGACTCGTACAGCATCGCGGACCCCGACCCCGAGGACATGTCGGACCTCTCCCGTCTAGAGATAGAGGACGTCGTAGATACGTGGCCCGTGACCGTCGCGAGCGGCGACAACATCCAGGTAACCGGGGTTACCTTCACCGCGAACGCACCCGCAGGCGACGACGGTGAGCGCTGGCCCGATGACTCCCACGTGGGCGAGGCGTACGCCTCGGGCGGCGTGATCCCCGAGCTGTGGGAGGTCTATGTCGGCCGGGAGTTCGCGATGAATCTCCGAGCGCAGGATTGGGTGGCCGCTCAGATTAGGGATTACATGGGATAGTCCCCCGAGCTTTCGTTGAGGGTCCTTTGTAGGGGAGAGGCTGGTCTTTTTGGAGTTTGGGTGTCAGGATATGGATACCTCGGAGATAGCCACTTGGGTATTGGGTACACAGGAAGATAGATACCGACTCGCGATAAACGCTGAGGGTAGATAGTGTCAAGTTTCTGGTTCCTTTTTTGGTCACTTGAACATTGGAGTTGGATGGATCACAGCGCTTGTTGGATCGTGGCCAAGGTCCTGCACACTCTCCACAAAGAATGGATGTACTGTACACTGTACTTGAGCATGGCAAAAACATTGGGAGGGTAGTGAACGGAACGGTTGGCACAATAAAGCTAGTGATCCTAGAATGAGCAGCGAATTCTCGTGATAATTGCATTCTTGATACCTACATTGATCACTTGTCGTCAGCCTTGCAGGAGGGAGAACGTGCCACAGAGTGTCACCGTGGGCCAATCCCCATACAAGGGTAATTCCAGGTGTGGCGTCAACAAGGATCTGCCATTGAGATGGACCCACGCTAGCTCAGCCTGG
>Ga0164242_10006581_pt1 | contig 12777 bp, 10 predicted proteins | sample OricomgcompostMG_FD_108783 | JGI IMG/M metagenome (GOLD analysis project Ga0164242, IMG submission 108783) | Miracle-Growth compost microbial communities from Emeryville, California, USA - Original compost - Miracle growth compost (MG) ... | reverse complement strand
TGTTGCTGTCGGTGGCGTGTTCGGTGACAGTGTTGCTAACGTTAAGTTTCGTGTTGATTCACGCGTTGCATTTATAAAAGTAAGTTCCGTTTCCGCAACGCGGTTTGCAAAGGCATTTCCATCTGTTGCCGGATAGAATCATTCGCATAACCCACCCAATCGATTTCACTTTCCACATCCAGCGGCGCCTGCAATCTATTTCCATTCGCATCGGTAACAATAACGCCGCATTCACGTGCGATCAGTTCCGTGCACATGTCATACGGATGGCAACAAATGCCCAGCGCTTGTCCGCGCCGCAAAAGTACTTTTTCCATCAGCGGCCGCAAGTCCGCCACAAAACGATCGTGCCCCATCATCAATTCATATAACTGCCCGCCGGTGGAAATATATTGATCTTCAAAACAATGCGTCTTGCCGCGTTGCGGCGGGCCGAGCGCGGCGAAAATAATTTCTTCATCAATAGCCGCCAACTCTTCGCGCGCGCCGGGAAAGAAGCGTGCGATCATGGCAAAACCGTGCGCGATGGTTTTGGCGTTGGAAGGCCGTGGCGTAAAAGTACTTTTATCGCAGGTCAATCGGTTATATCGAAATGCTTGCGCGCCTTTATTTTTCTCCGCCCACAATACATCGGAAAGATGCTGTTTGACAAGGGGAATTTCGGTTTGCACGGCTAATTCGATATCCTGCAAGTTTGTCTCTTTTCCCTTATTCGGCGCGACGCCCGTCAAAATCCAAGCGCTGCGTTTTTGATACATCAAGCCGCGCGTTCCGTCAATCGGATCGACAATGACGCGAATTTCGGCGTCCTCTTCGGAGATATCGCGAGGTAAAAGTACTTTTCCTTCCGGCAGACCTTCGCCGATCAATACCAACGGAATCCGCGTTGCGATCTCCGATTCAAAAAGCTGTATCAACCGTTCTTCGCTGATACGATCAATCGCATAAATTGTATCGCCTGCATCATCGCTGGCGATTTGCGAGAGATCACGCGTCGCGCTGCGCTCGCAGGCGATGACAACTTCGTCGCGAATAGCGGCATGGATTTCGATAATGGATTGTAAAAGTACTTTTGTATTTAACACGAATTAATCCTTATTTGAATTCCCAATTTCTATCCTCGGCATCAAAAAAATATCTCCAGCATCCTGCCACCAACGCATGGTAACTGGCGCACAATCAGGTTCCTGATAGTGTCGCAGCAAGTTGATCCTAAAAGTCCTTTTACCCTCCTGCATTTCAGGAAACAGGGAACGTGGAATAGAAAATGTCGCAGTGTAAGTGGGTGCATTGACCTCAGTCGAAATGCTTAGTTGATGTTGCCATGTTATTGTGTCATCCACAAAGCGCCCTTCGCTCGTTTGCTTTTCTAATAGCGCTCTTCCCTTGCGCGTAATAATAAAACGCCAACGAGTTACACCTGCCGTAGATGCGTTGATCCATTGATATCCCCAGCCGTTCTCCGGCGCTGGCTTAGCATTGGATAACTCGACCGCCATCCAATCAGCTGTTAGTTGAGGCTTGAATTCAGCTTGTATTGTAACATGCAAATCCTTATCATCGGCGAATAAATTCTTCAGTGTCGCGGGAAAAGCAATGGGCATTGATTTATCTTCAGATTCTATTGTTGAACGTAATTCATCTCTCTGTGGAAATAGTTTGCCCTCTGGAGACGATGGGATTTGAAATGCTACCAATGGCGGCAAAGTAAGCACAGGCCAGCTTTTGGGCGCATCGGTTTGCGTTCTATCCAAAACGTCATAAAGATCATTGCGTAATTTTGCAAAGCGGATAATTTGGCTATTCTCATCAGCGGGAGCGCTAGGCCGAAAAGTCTTAGTTGCATACATTCGATAGAAAACGTCAAAATCATTTTTGAGATTTTTCGGTATTTCTTCCTTTGTATAAAAGTACTTTTTCATCAACTCATAATCCTCCATCGCATCGCGCAACAACATCAATCGAATAGATGGCATCGGGCCATGCCCGCCGATAAGTTCCGACGGATAAACCAACGTTCCATCGCCATAAGTTCCCGCAAAAGATGTGATATTATTTAATGGATCTGGTCCCCAACCGTGTGCCATGGAATAGACAAATCCGCTGATCCCATATCTTGCCATTAAGCCGCCATAACGCCGCACGGATAAGGCTTCGTCATCCACCAACCACGTCGGATAAGGATACTTTGGTTCCACCATTGTATACCACCAGGTTTCGCGGCCTTTCTCGCGTTGCTCCGCTAATGCGCCAAAATCCAAATGTCCTAATCCCAAAAAATCGCCGATATTAGGACACCAAATATCCACGCTTCCGTCCAACATTTTGTTGGGCGAAATAGTGACGCATTGTTTGATCGCGGGATCTATTTCTCGCAGTTGCTTTTCGGTATTTATTATTTCTGGATAACGATCCGGCGATGGTTCATCAATGTAATAATAATATCCTTTTGCCATCGCGTGATTTCTCTTGAGGACGCTAATCGCAGTTTTAAATTCTTTCTTTTGCGACAACGGCGGCAAACGCACAGAAAGTACTTTTGGATTATTTATATATTGCGATGCTTGCGGGCTATTCCATGGAACCGGCAAATCATAGGCGTTAATACGATATTGCAATAGAAAATCGTAGTATTCTTTTTTGAGTTTGGCGAATTGCGTATCAGACATTTTTCCGATATTTTTGGAATACCAATCACGCAGCACATCATAATAAACCGCCACGTTGGCGCGCATGGTTGGCGCGGGAATAGCGAACGGTTCCACGTGCAAAAGTACTTTTACGGTCTGTTTTTCACCATTCGCCCAAACTTCTATATCGCTGGAATAGTTTCCCGCTTCCGCATTTTGCGGCACGCGTACAGTGAGCCAGAAAACTTCGCTTTTGCCGGGATCAATTGAAATCCGCGGTTGCAGGTTTTGCGGAATTAACGCATCCGGCCACCATAAATTGGGCGGCGAATTACGCGCGCTGGGATGGGGAATTTGCACATAATTTTCCCGAAAAATCATCCAACTATTTTTGAGAATCGGCGCGCCCAGCGGATTTTCAAAACTTTGTGGTTCAATGTGCACGTCCTTCAAAAGTACTTTTCGCGCCGTAATAATAATCTGAAACGATTCCCATTCCCCACGCGCCGCGCGCAGGCTTGGCCAGCCGTTGTAAAATTGCGAAGGCGCTGCGATGACGCCTTTGTCTGGCGTTGTGATTTTGATGGTGGAAGGCTGATAATGCAAATCAAACGAATCGGCGCGAGCAACCGCGCTGAGCAAAATCACCAAAATGCAGGAAAACAAAATGCGCATGATATAATGAGTAAAAGTACTTTTGATCGAATTGGCAAACGAGGTAATTATAATGAAAAGCAAAGCAGCGATATTTGAAGGCATCGGGCAGCCGCTGGTGATTGACGAAATTGACGTGGACGATCCCAAAGCGGGCGAAGTGATGATTCGCCTGGAGGCGACTGGTTTGTGCCATACGGAAGTTTGGTACATGGCCGGCGGCGACACCACCACGCGTACGCCGATTGTGCTGGGACATGAAGGTTGCGGCATTGTAGAAAAAGTGGGGCCGGGCGTGACGACGCTCCAGGAAGGCGACCGCGTGGTGCCGCTGTATATTCCGCAATGCGGCCATTGCCGCGAATGCGGGCGCGGCGATACCAATTTGTGTTCCGGCCTCGACGACGCCTATTTCGGCAATACCATGAACGACGGCAGCGTGCGGTTTCATCATGGCAGACGCGATTTGCATCATTTTATGCTGTGTAGCACGTTTTCGCAATATACCGTTTGTCATGAAGAATCGGTAGCGAAAATTCGTGACGACGCGCCGCCCGAAGCGGCCTGTTTATTCGGCTGCGCGGTGACGACGGGAATTGGCGCGGCGCTCAATACGGCGCAGGTAACGCCTGGTTCCAGTTGCGCGGTTTTCGGTTGCGGGCCTATTGGTTTAAACGCCATTCAAGGTTGCCGTTTGGCGGCGGCGGAGAAAATTATTGCGGTGGATTTGAATCCGGCGCGCCTCGAAAAAGCGCGCCAGATGGGCGCGACGCACACCATCATTCCCGAAAACGGCAACGGCGTCAGTCAAGTGAAAGAACTCACCGGCGGCGGCGCGGATTTTGTATTTGAAGCTACCGGCAATGTGAAAGTGATGGAACAAGCGCTGGAAGCCACTATTTATGGCGGCGGCAAATGTTGTTTCATCGGCGTAGCCAAAACCGGCGAAACGGTGGCCGTGACGCCGCGCCTTCTCATTGCGGGACGGACTTTACTGGGCACCGCTTTCGGCGGCTGCCGCGGACGCTCGCAATTGCCGGGATTGATTGATCGTTACATGAACGGTGATATTTTGGTGGATGAGTTGATTACGGAAAAGATTCGGCTTGAGCAAATCAACGAAGCGTTTGAAAAGATGCATAAAGATGCGGGTTATCGATATGTGGTGGAATATTAATTCAGCGTAATCGTTTCCAGCTGGATTGCTCAATGCCGCGCGCGGCATTCAAAGCGGTTCTTCAATGGCCGGTGAATTTCACGGCCATTGAAGAAAATGTTTGAGATTTGTAATGGCAGCGGACTTCATTATCAGGCCGGAGAAAAAAAGTAAAACGATACCCAAGGTAATAAAAACCCATCCTCGCCCGCGCACCGATTCTTCCCAAGCCGGGTTTCTTTTTGAAGAGACGCCGCGCGACAACAGGGAGCGTTCCTGACGCAGCCACAAAATATCTAAGGGTGTGGTAACGAGCCAAATTCCTACGCCAATTAAAATTACCGGAATAAGCACAAGCGCTAAAGAAATTAACATAATATCCAAATGTCGGATGTTTCAAATACTTACCGGCGCAACCGCTTTTTCCTTTTTCCATTTATGATAAGCGAAAGTGCCGGCGACGCCTTGCCAGTAGAAATAGATAAAAACCAATGCCAGAGGCAGGCCCGTCACGTTGCCGGTTGATAGCGTGAGGAAAATTTTGGCGTAGATGAAATAGATCAACATGATCACAGCGCAGGCCCGGCTCTTTTTGTAAATTCCAAAAGCCAATCCCAGAATAAGCGCGACATCAATCAGTTCCCACGCCGAAATCCCCAAAATGGGCTTGCCAAAAATGGCAGCGAGCACTAGCAAAAACGTCATACCAGCCGAAACCAGCGCGGCGATCCAGGCGCTTTTGATCTTGCCCAGAATTTCCTCCGGCACTTCAGCCGCCGGGTTCGTTCCCATCGCAACAGACAAATCGTTCGATTCCATAATCCTACTCCTAATTAATTACAGTTATCTAACTGATTCTTAATAATACCTTATTTGGGGAATAGAAACAAATAGGAATTGCAAAAGTACTTTTGTACGAAGTCAAACCGAGAGATTACACTGTTATTTCTATCCTCACTATACAGGAACAAAGATGCAGATAGAAGAAACTGTAAAAGTACTTTTCGAGCAGCGTGATGAGATTCCGCTTTTTTATGTCGAAAGCGGCAGCCGGTTGTGGGGCATCGCCAGCCCGGACAGCGATTTCGACGTGCGCGGATTTCATCTGCAATCGCGCCAAAAGTACTTTGATTTTCGCAAACACCGCGACATCATCGAAGTGATGGATGGCGATTTCGATTTGGTATCTTACGACATCGACAAAATGTTCGGCCTGCTGGCCAAATGCAATCCCACGGTATTTGAATGGATTCGCGCACATATTTGCTATTTTAATATTCTGCCCGATTGGGAACAGTTGCAGCAGGAGATTATCGCCAATTACGATTTCACGGTGCTGTATTATCATTATCTCTCGCTCGCCAAAGGCCAGTTGCACGACATGGAAAATGGCAATAAATTCACGTACAAAAAAGCGTTTTATTGCATCCGCGGATTGCTCTCGGCAGATCTCGCCGTGCAGGGCGCGATCCCGCAATTGCGCGTGGAACAATTATTGGCGCAGTCAGATCCGAAAAATCCGGTGACGCAAATCGCAAGAGACAGTCTGGATCAAAAACGGCAGGGAACGGAAAAACAACAAATAGAAACGCCGCGCCGGCAAACTATTCTCACGGCAATTCACGCTTACACGGAAGAACTATCTTCCCGCCAATTGCCGCGGCATTCAAAAAGCGAACGACTGGCGGAGATATTGATGGAATATTGTATCGATTTAAAATCTTGCTATTATTGAAGATTATTGGAATGTAATTTCGTTTAGCCTCTCCATTTCCGGCAACTTAAATTACAATCGCTTTGTTTTAAAAAAATCTTGCAACAAAATTTTACATTCTTCTTCCATCACGCCGCCACGCATTTGCATTTGATGATTCAATCGCGGATCGCGCGGCACGTCGTAAATCGATCCACAAGCGCCGGCTTTGATATCCCATGCGCCGAAAACCAATCGCGACAAGCGCGCCTGCCAGATAGCGCCGGCACACATGAAGCAAGGTTCCAACGTGACGTATAAAGTGACGTTCTCCAAATGCCACGAATGCAAATGCCGCGCGGCTTGTTGCAAGGCGATGACTTCAGCGTGCGCGGCGGGATCGTTGCGCAGCTCGCGCATGTTGTGGCCGGCGCCGATGATTTTATTCTGGAAAACGCACACCGCGCCGACGGGCACATCTGATGGTAATGGCGATTTTCTCAAGCATTGTTTTGCCTGTGTCAGCGCTGCTTGCATCCAAAAAAGATCGACAGAAGAAATCACGGTAGTAAAAGTACTTTTACAGAAGTGCCAAAATGCCCCCACAGGGAATCGAACCCCGATCTTACCCTTAGGAGAGGTCTGCTCTATCCATTGAGCTACAGGGGCGGGAAAAGAGATGCGCCCGGCACGATTCGAACGTGCGATCTTCGGCTCCGGAGGCCGACGCCTTATCCACTGGGCCACGGGCGCGCTAAATGACCGTTGGTATTATACCAATGTTTCGTTGTTTTATCTGTAAAAGTACTTTTAGAAGAAACATAACAAGCCTTCGCAAAACTACCTGCATCTTCCCGACATCGCCCCTCGCTGTAATGCAATTTTTCCGTTTGCTTATGCGCGCAGTTCTTCTGCTGTCAAAATTTGGGCGATTTCTTCCACGTCCCGCTGCATTTTGGCGGCTAATAAATCGAGGTTTTCAAAATGTTGTTGAGCGCGATACCAACTTACCATTTCCACTTCTGCTGTTTGCGGCGGCAAAATTGATTTGCCAATGATGTGGAATTCCACGCTGATTTCGTTGCCGCCGACGGAAGAATTGTCACCAATGCTGAGTGCTGTAGGCAACCATTCAATTGCATCATCCAATCGCGCACGCGCCGCATAAACTCCTGGCGCAGGAAGTACTTTTCGCGCGGGAAATGCGATATTAATTGTGGGCATTCCTAACCTTTTTCCCCAGCCGCGGCCGGAAATTACCTCGCCGGAAAAACGGAAATTCCTGCCCAACATGGCGTTGGTATCCTGCAAACGCCCTTCTTCCAAAGCGGCGCGAGTGCGGGTTGATGAAACTGGCGCGTCCTTATAAAAGTACTTTTGCGAAAGTACTTTTACTTCATACTCCAGCGATTTTCCTAATTCTTGCAAGGCCGGCAGATCGCCACGGCGGCCTTTGCCCAGCGCGAAATCCGGGCCGGCCATCAATAATTTCATTCGCAGTTTTTCCACCAAAGTACTTTTCACAAAGACATCATATTCCTGCGACGCGACTGTTTGGTCGAATGGTACGATCCACAAATGGTCGATGCCCGTAGCGGCAAATCGGGCAATTTTTTCCTCGGCCAACGTCAATAAACGGGGACATTTGTTGGGGAAAAAATAGCAAAGTGGCATATCCACAAAGGTCAGCACGGCGCTTTGCAAATTCTTTTCCGCAGCAGTCTCGCACAGCGCCTTTATCAATTCCAAATGTCCTTGATGCACGCCGTCAAAAGTTCCCACCGCCAACGCTGTTGGTGAAAGTACTTTTGTGTCGGAGAGTTGATGATGTACTTGCATAGGTGTTTAGGTGAATAGGTGTTTGGGTTTTTAGGTGCGGGAAATAATCTGACCTAAAAACCTATTTTCATCACCTTCTCCGGTTTATACTTCGTCGGTTGATCTGCCAGGCGGCGTGCGATGACGGCGAGATTCCCGTCCTGGCTGGTGACGGCGACGTGGTGATTTTTCCAATTAGCTTCCACCCATTGGCCCTGCGACAGACGCAAAACTTTTTCGTCATCACAAACAACTTCGTCAAAACACCAGGAAAGTACTTTTGGCAATGGTAGAAGACATGCAGCGGGATCAGCCTGAATTTCTTCCGCAGTGTGCGCATCCGCGATAGAACAGGCGCCGCTTTGTGTGCGTACTAAAAAGGTCATCGTTGCGCAGCCGCCTAAATGATACGCAATGTCGCGCACCAAACTGCGAATGTACGTTCCGCTGCCACATTTGACGCGCAGCATCGCGCGTGCCGGGAGGGTGTTTTCTGCAGGAAAATAATGCAACAATTCCAATTTGTGAATCTGCACCAAACGCGGTTGCAACTCCGGCATTTCACCGGCGCGCGCCAGGTCGTATAACTTTTTGCCGTCTTTTTTCAGCGCGGAAAAATGGGGAGGAATTTGGTGTTGGTTGCCGATGAAATGCTGCAATGCGTTTTGAATATCTTCTTTGCTTGGCGCAAATTTTGGCTGAGTTTGAATAGTCTGCCCCACCGCATCCAAGGTGTCGGTTTCGTAACCAAAAGTACTTTCGGCGATATATTCTTTGCCATGCTGCAACATGTATTCGCAAAGCCGCGTGGCGCTTCCCACGCATAGCGGTAAGACGCCAGCTGCCGCCGGATCCAAAGTTCCACTGTGGCCAATACGTTTGATTCCAGTGGCACGGCGCGCCATCTGCACCGCGTCATGGCTGGTCATGCCAGGAGGTTTGAGAAAATTGAGAACACCGTGCATGGGAAAAGTACTTTTAGGAAAAAGCCATTTTTACTGCGATGCATTAGTTTCCGGCTGCGATCACTTTGGCGGATTCTCCCGCCACCCAGGCTTTAGCAGCTTCTATGACTTGATGCACACTGTCGTCAAAAGATTCCTCATCCAACCGGCAACCGGATGCTGCTGCGTGGCCACCGCCGCCAAACTTGGCGCAAAATAGATCGGCACGCAGAGCTGCATCGGCGCGCACGCTGACGCTGGTGATCAAGTTGCCGTCTTCTTCCTGGCGTTCTCGCAACACAATGGCCATGCGTGCGCCGCGAATATTACGCAGCATGTTCACCACACCTTCGCTGCCGGTTTCGCCGATGCCTAATTCCATAAAATCATCGCGCGACAAAGCTGTCCACATCAAATTTCCGCCATTTTCGCCGTGCATTTTACTGAGAGCGAGGCCGGCTAAACGCGTGGCATCCAGGCTACGTTCTTCAAATAATTTGAACGCAATCCGCGCATTATCCGCGCCATGTTCGATCATGGTGGCCATGGCGCGCAAGCTGGCAGGCGTCACATTTGGATAACGAAAATGGCCGGTGTCGGTGGAAAGGCCACATCCCAGGCATTCGCAAATATCTTTATCCAACGGGATTTTGAGATGATCCAATAACTCAAAAATCATCTGCGCGGTAGCCGGTTTTGTGCTGTCAATCCAATTGACATCAAAGGCTGGCTCGGAAGTTCGATGATGATCGATAAGAATGATCTTGCTGGCATTTTCCACCACGGAATAAGGCGCGGAAATACGTTTGGGAGTGCCGTCGCAATCCAGCACAAAGAGCACGTAATGATCCCAATGTGGCGGCGTTTCGTGGGTGTCTTGCCAATGTTTTAGAAAACGGCACGGCAAGGGCATGGATTCACGGGAAACGACAATCGCTTCCTTCCCCAGCTTGTGCAATGCCTGTGATAATCCAAGCGCTGAACCGAGGGCATCTCCATCAGGGCTGACATGGCTAACAATGAGGAACTGCTGAAATTGCGCGATAATTTGGGTGATGGCGTCAAATGGAGGAATCATGATTAAAAGGAGCAATACGTTGCGGCTAATCTTTCTTCAGTTCCGGCAATTCGGAGAGTAATTCTTCTATGCGCATCGCATGATCAATACCTTCGTCGTATCGGAACGAAAGTTCCGGGACAACGCGCAATGGAATCTCATTCCCAACCTGAGTACGCAGAAATGGCGTGGCACTTTCGAATCCCTGCTTCGCTGCGTCCCGTTTTTGTTCATCGCCCAGGACGGTGTAATACACTTTGACATAGCTTAAGTCAGGTGTCACATCACAACGCGTGACGGTGACATTTGCCAGACGCGGATCCTTGATCTTCCCCAGCAAGGCAGTTGCAACAGTTTCACGAATTGCCTCGGCAACGCGGTTGGATCGAAAAGTGGTGGACATGATAATACAGTTTACATTTTTAAGTTGAATGAGTGGGGGCAGGCCTCCGTGCCTGCTTATAACGTGTCAACTTGCTAATTCCTTATTTTAAAAACGGCAATAAGGAATTATTTTTTATTTAAGCAGGCACGGAGGCCTGCCCCCACTCATTCAACATTGAATTCCAAAAGTACTTTTAGATAGTCCGCTTCACCTGATGGCGCACATAACAATGCAGATGATCGCCCTCTTCAAACCGGTCAAAGCCTTTCAGTGAAATGCCGCATTCGCCGGGCGCAGCAATATCTTTGATATCCTGCTTGCCGTGACGCAGCGTGTCGATAGTGCCTTCGTGCAACTTTTCGTCGCCGCGCATGATGCGAACGATTCCGCCCTGCACCATCTTGCCGTCAATAACCCGGCATCCGGCGATAACGCCAGCTTTGGCGCTTTTGAACGTCGCCAATACTTCCGCTTCTCCCACTTTTTTCTCTTCAAAAGTGGGAGCAAGCATTCCTTCCAAGGCCGCTTTCACATCGTCGATAGCATCGTAAATTACCTGATATTTACGCACTTGGACATTTTCACGATCCGCCAATGACGCCGCGGTGTTGTCCATATTGACATCGAAGGCAATGACAATGGCATTGGATGCGGAGGCCAGCATGATGTCGCTTTCCGAAACATTACCCACGCCACGCGAGACGATTTTGACACGCACTTCTTCATGCGCCAGCTGGGTCAGACTGGAACACAACGCTTCCACCGAACCCTGGCCGTCGGCCTTGACGACGACATTTAATTCCTTGACATTGCCGTCTTTGATCTGCGCGAAGAGTTCTTCCAATGAAATGTGCCCGGCGCCGGCGTGTTGTCCCGATTTAGCTTCAGCGGCAAATTGTGCTGCCTGTTCGCGAGCGATCTTAGAAGATTTCACCACGCGCAAGGTATCCGACGCGTGTGGCACCGCCGAAAGACCGATCAACGAAACCGGCTTTTTGGGACCAGCGGATTCCAGCGAATCGCCTTTGTAATCATACATGGCGCGCACGCGACCGTGCACATCGCCGACGACAACGTGATCGCCGACATGCAAGGTTCCGCTGTGAATCAAAACCGTCGCCACGGAGCCGCGTTGCTGATCCTGCTGCGCTTCGAGGATAGTGCCGGTGGCGGGGCCTTGTTTGGTGGCCACCAATTCCTGCATTTCGGCCATCAGCAGAATCATATCGAGCAGATCCACCACGCCCTGGCCAGTTTTTGCGGAGACGGGAATTACCACGACATCGCCGCCGTAATCTTCGGGAATCAATCCGGCTTCGGCCAGTTGGCCTTTGACGCGATCCGGATCCGCGCCCGGGCGATCCATTTTATTCAACGCCACCAAAAGCGGCACCTTGGCGGCGCGCGCGTGATCGATGGCTTCTTTGGTTTGCGGCATCACGCCGTCGTCTGCCGCTACAACCAATACAGCAATATCGGTGACATGCGCACCGCGCGCGCGCATCCGCGTGAAGGCTTCGTGGCCGGGCGTATCCAAAAACACAATCGTATGCCCATTGTGTTCGGTTTCATAAGCGCCGATGCGCTGCGTAATTCCGCCGGCTTCGCCGCTTTGCACATTGGCGGAACGGATGACGTCCAGCAAACTGGTTTTTCCGTGATCGACGTGTCCCATCACCGTGACCGATGGCGGCACTGTAACCATTTCGCCCTGCGCTTCTTCCAACTCGATTTCGGCGCGAGATTTTTCCACTTCCACGCTATAGCCAAATTGCGCGGCCACAGCGCTGGCGACATCGGCTTCCAATGGTTGATTGGCGGCGCGGATGATGCTCATGGAGAAGAGCTTTTTGATTAATTCCGCCGGAGACTTTTTGAGTTTTGCGGCCAATTCTCCCACAGTAATTTGCGGCGAAATGGCAATGGTGGTGCCTTCGGGAGGAAGTTCCTCTTCCTTCTTCACCGGCGCCGGCATTTCCTCTTGCGATGACCGGCGTCCCCGCTCTTCGCGGAAATCTTTACCGCGCCCACGCGGGCTGCCACGACGCGCCGGACCGAAAGGACGGCGTTGCGCCACAGAAAGTTTAGGCTTGGGAGCAGAAGCCGCCGCCATGTCTACTTGCGGCGCAGCGGTGAGATCATCGTCGCGGAAATCTTCCAGATGATCGCTTGCGACAGGCGTTTCTTCGGCTTGATGCTGGGCGCGGAATTCGCTGGGATCAAAATCTCCAAAACTCTTGGGCTGTTCGGCTTTGGCTGCTTCTTCCTCGCTCACTTCGGGTTTGGGATTATTTTTATTGACGATCAACTGGCGCAACGCCTGCGCGGCAGTTTCCTCAATGGAGCTGGATGGAACCTTGCCGGTAACCCCGATGGTTTCCAGCAGTCCCAGCAATTCTTTATTGCTGACTCCTATTTCTTTTGCAAGATCGTATACTCG
>Ga0164242_10006580_pt1 | contig 12779 bp, 12 predicted proteins | sample OricomgcompostMG_FD_108783 | JGI IMG/M metagenome (GOLD analysis project Ga0164242, IMG submission 108783) | Miracle-Growth compost microbial communities from Emeryville, California, USA - Original compost - Miracle growth compost (MG) ... | reverse complement strand
GCCGAAGCCGCGCTTGGTCTGGATGAGCGGCTCGCTCGAGTGCGCGTCGACCTTGCGGCGCAGGTACGAGATGTAGCTCTCGACGATGCCGGCGTCGCCGTTGAAGTCGTACTCCCACACGTGATCGAGGATCTGCGCCTTCGACAGCACGCGATTGGGGTTGAGCATGAGGTAGCGCAGCAGCTTGAACTCGGTGGGGGAGAGCTCGATGGGGGTGTCGCCCACGAAGACCTCGTGCGTGTCCTGGTCCATCGTGAGCTCACCGGCGCGGATGATCGCGTCGTCGTCGGCCTGCATGGTGCGCCGCAGGATCGCCTTGATGCGGGCGACGATCTCGTCGAGGCTGAACGGCTTCGTCACGTAGTCGTCGCCGCCGACGGTGAGGCCGGTGATCTTGTCCTCCGTGTCGTCCTTCGCGGTGAGGAACAGGATCGGCGCGGTGTAGCCGGCACCCCGCAGGCGCTTCGTCACGCCGAAGCCGTTCATGTCGGGGAGCATCACGTCGAGGATGATGAGGTCCGGCTCTTCCTCGAGGACGGCGGAGATGGCCTGGGCGCCGTTCGCGACCGCGCGCACGGCGAACCCGGCGAAGCGGAGGCTGGTGGTCAGCAGATCGCGGATGTTGGGCTCGTCGTCCACGATGAGAATGCGAGGTCCTGCGTTCATACGATCCATTATCTGCGCGTTTCCTGGGCTTGGCCAGGGAGGAATGTGAATGGCGGTTATGTGCGGAGCCGGATGGCGCCGCGGGCGCGTGGAGCATCGGGCGGAATAGGCTCGTTGGCATGACGACCCCGCGCATCGTGATCATCGGCGGCGGCCTCGCCGCCGCCACCGCCGCGGAGAGACTGCGCGACGAGGGCTACGACGGCGACGTCATGGTGATCGGCTCGGAGCGGCACGTGCCCTACCTGCGGCCGCCGCTGTCCAAGGAGTACCTGAACGAGCCCGCGAAGGAGCCCGTCGAGACCTACGTGCACCCGTGGGACTGGTACCACCAGCACGACGTGCACGTGCTGACCGGCACCCTCGCGGTCGAACTCGACCTGGTGGACAACCGCGTCATCCTCGACGAATCGTCGTCGGTCGGCTTCGACAAGGCGCTCATCGCCACGGGCGCGAAGCCGCGCGTGCTGCGAGTGCCGGGGGCCGAGGCGGCCGGCGTCCACTACCTGCGCACGCTCGACGACAGCGAGGAGCTGCGCGATGCGCTGCGCGAGGGCGGTCGGAAGGTCGTCATTCTCGGCACCGGCTGGATCGGCATGGAGGTGGCCGCGGCCGCGCGCGGCTACGGGAACGACGTCACGGTGGTGGGACGCGCGGCCGTTCCGCTGTCGTCGGCCGTCGGGCCCGAGGTCGGAGCGATCTACGGGCAGCTGCACAGGCAGCACGGCGTGCAATTCCGGCTGCAGCGGGACATTCGCGAACTCGTCGTCGCCGATCGTCCGGGCGGCCCGGTCGTCACGGGGGTCGCGACCTCGAACGACGGGGAGGTGATCCCGGCAGACATCGTCGTGGTCGGGCTCGGTGCGGTGCCGAACACGGAGATCGCCGAGGATGCCGGGCTCGAGGTGTCCGGCGGCGTGCTGGCATCCGCCTCGCTTCTCACCTCGCACCCGCTCGTGTATGCCGCGGGCGACGTCGCCAACCCGATCCACTCCGTGCTCGGGCGCCGGCTGCGCAGCGAGCACTGGGCGAACGCGATCTCGACCGGGCGCACGGCGGCGCTGGCGATGCTCGGGCGGGAGGCGGTCAACGACGACGTGCCGTACTTCTACAGCGATCAGTTCGACGTCGGCATGGAGTACGCGGGCTACGTGCCGCTCGCCGCCGACACGCAGCCGGTGTTCCGCGGCGATGTCGAGAGCCGCGAGTTCATCGCGTTCTGGCTCGAGGGCGGCCGCGTCGTCGCGGGCATGAACGTCAACGTGTGGGACGTCTCGGACGATATCCAGACCCTGATCCGAAGCGGCCGCACTGTCGATCTCGGAAGGCTGACGGACCCCGACGTGCCGATCCTCGAGGCATGAGCCCGAGCGCGCCGATGTACCGTCCGCCGCTGCGCCGGCCCGTCCGTCGCATCGGCGCGCGCACCTTCGACTTCTCACGCCAGGTTGCGGTGATGGCGGTCGTGAACCGCACGCCCGACTCGTTCTACGACAGGGGGAGCACCTTCTCGCTCGACGCCGCCGTGGCGGCGTGCGTGAAGGCGGCGGATGCCGGCGCCGACTGGGTCGACATCGGCGGGGTGCCCTTCGCCCCCGGCCCCGCGCTGCCCGCCGAGCAGGAGATCGCCCGGGTCGTTCCCGTCGTCGCCGCGGTGCGCGCAGCGAGCGACGTCGTCATCTCGGTCGACACCTTCGACGCCCGGGTCGCGCGGGCGGCGCTCGCCGCAGGGGCCGACGTCATCAACGACACGACGGGGTTGCACGACCCCGACCTGCCGCGCGTCGTCGCGGATGCCGGGGCGACGCTCGTCGTCACCCACTCGCTCGCGGCGCCGCGAGGCGCCGGGCCGCGCACGCAGTTCGCCCGACCGAGCTACCGCGATGTCGTGGCCGAGGTCGCGGAGTTCCTCGCGGAGCGCGTGGCCTACGCGGAGGGTGCCGGCGTGGCATCCGATCGCCTCATCATCGACCCCGGTCACGACCTCAACAAGAACACGCCGCAGTCGCTCGAGCTCACCAGGCGCCTTTCGGAGATCGCAGAGCTCGGCCACCCGGTGCTCGCGGCGGTGTCGAACAAGGACTTCATCGGCGAGACGCTCGACGCGCCGCGGGGCGAGCGGGTGGAGGGCTCGCTCGCCGCAGCCGTCGTCGCGATCGGGCAGGGCGCTCGGATCGTGCGGATGCACAACGTGCGCGAGACGGTCGCCGCGGTGCGGATGACCGAGGCGATCTTCGGATGGCGGGCGCCTGCCGGGCGGCTCGTGCACAACATGGGGGAGGAGAACGCGTGACGCACGCGCGCATCGACCGGCTCGTTCCGACGCGGATCGAGGACGCCGACGACCAGCAGCTGCTCGACTGGTACGACGAGGGGGCGACGCACCCGGACGGCAGGCCGTGGGTGCGGCTCAACTTCGTCGCGTCGATCGACGGCGCCGTCACCCGCGACGGCGTGAGCGGCGGCCTGCAGGACCCGGCCGACAACCGCGTGTTCGCGCTGCTGCGGCGCCTCGCCGACGTCGTGCTCGTCGGGGCGGGAACGGTGCGCAAGGAGGGCTACGGCGCCATGCGGCTCTCCGATGCGGATGCCGCGTGGCGCGTCTCGCACGGCCGCACCGCCCAGCCGGTGTTCGCCATCGTCTCGGCGGAGTTGGGGCTCGGGCCGAGCGCGCCGATCTTCGCCGAGGCGCCGGTGAGGCCCATCGTGCTGACCACGGCCGACGCGCCGGATGATCGCTTCCAGGCGCTCAGCGAGGTCGCCGACGTCGTGGTCGCGGGGGTCGATCTCGTCGAGTCGTCGTTCATGCTCGAGGAGTTCCAGCGACGGGGCCTGCTGCGCGTGCACTGCGAGGGCGGGCCGACGCTGACCGGTCTGATGCTCGCCGACGGTGCCATCGACGAGATCTGCCTCACCGTCTCGCCGACGCTCGAGGGCGGGGACGCGGGGCGCATTACGGGCGCCGTACCCGCCGACCCGCAGGCGATGCGGCTCGCGCAGGCGCTGCGCTCGGACTCGACGCTGCTGCTGCGCTACGTGCGGGACTGAGCGCGAGCGGCAGCGCCGCTACGCCGCGACCGCGTCGAGAGACTGCGCGTCGAGGATCGTGTAGGAGTAGCCCTGCTCGGCGAGGAAGCGCTGGCGGTTCTGCGCGAAGTCCTGGTCGACCGTGTCGCGCGCGACGAGCGTGTAGAAGTTCGCCGATAGGCCGGATTCCTTCGGCCGCAGCAGCCGGCCGAGGCGCTGCGCCTCCTCCTGCCGCGACCCGAACGAGCCGGACACCTGGATCGCGACGGTGGCCTCAGGCAGGTCGACGGAGAAGTTCGCGACCTTCGAGACGACGAGCACCTTGAGCTCGCCGGTGCGGAACGCCTGGAACAGGCGCTCGCGCTCGTCGACGGGCGTCGCCCCGGTGAGCTGCGGCGCCCCGAGGGCATCCGACAGCGCCTCGATCTGGTCGAGGTACTGGCCGATGATCAGGATGCGCTCGCCCTCGTGCCTCTTCACGAGCGCGCGCACGACGTCGAGCTTGGCGGGCGCTGTGGCTGCTAGGCGGTAGCGCTCGTCGTCGGCAGAGGCCGCGTACTCCAGCCGATCGGAGGGCGGCAGGTCGACGCGCACCTCGTAGCACGCCGCCGGCGAGATGAAGCCCTGCGCTTCGATCTCCTTCCAGGGCGCGTCGAAGCGCTTCGGGCCGATCAGCGAGAACACGTCGCCCTCGCGGCCGTCCTCGCGCACGAGCGTGGCCGTGAGCCCGAGGCGCCGGCGGGCCTGCAGCTCGGCCGTCAGCTTGAACACGGGTGCGGGCAGCAGGTGCACCTCGTCGTAGATGACGAGGCCCCAGTCGAGCGCGTCGAGCAGCGCCAGGTGCGCGTACTGCCCCTTCCGCTTCGCCGTGAGGATCTGGTACGTGGCGATCGTGACGGGCTTGATCTCCTTGGACTGGCCGGAGTACTCGCCGATCTCCTCCTCCGTGAGCGAGGTCCGGCGCAGCAGCTCGTCGCGCCACTGGCGCGCGCTCACGGTGTTCGTGACGAGGATCAGGGTGGTCGTCTTCGCGGTCGCCATGGCGCCCGCGCCGACGAGCGTCTTGCCGGCGCCGCACGGCAGCACGACGACGCCCGAGCCGCCTTCGAAGAAGTTCTCGACGGCCTTCGCCTGGTAGTCGCGCAGGTGCCAGCCGGACTCGTCGAGGTCGATCGGATGCGGCGTGCCTGGCGTGTACCCGGCGAGATCCTCCGCCGGCCAGCCGAGCTTCACGAGCTCCTGCTTGAGAGCTCCGCGCGCCCACGCCTCGACCGCGTAGGTCTCGTCGTCGATGCGCCGGGGCAGCAGGGGCGCGATGCGCTTGGCGGATGCCACCTCGGTGAGCACGGCGCGGTCGCTGCTCTTCAGAATGAGCTCGCCCTCGGCATCCCTCGCGATCACGAGCTTGCCGTACCGCTCGACGGTCTCGCGCATATCGACCGCGACGGACTGCGGAACGGGGAACTTCGAGTAGCGCTCGAGGGTCGCGAGCATGTCCTCCGCCTGGTGGCCGGCGGCCCGCGCGTTCCACAGCCCGAGCCGCGTGATGCGGTAGGTGTGGACGTGCTCCGGCGCCCGTTCGAGTTCGGCGAAGACGGCGAGGTCGTGGCGGGCGTCTTCCGCCTGCGGGTGCGCCACCTCGAGGAGCACGGTGCGGTCGCTCTGAACGATCAGGGGTCCGTCAGCCATGAAGAGCGAGCCTACCCCCGGCTGGTGCGGGAGCGCTGAGGGGCCCGCGTTCGCGGGCTATGGCGCGCGGACCGCCTTGATGCTCTTGAGCGGCAGCGTGCGCTCGATGTCGGCCTTGCGGTCGCGGCCGCGCAGGCGGCCCCCGCCGACCCCGGTGGGCTCGAGTGTGAAGTCGAGCTCGGAGCCGTCGGGCATCCCCACCGTCACGACGACGGGGACCCGCGCCTTGACCGCCGTCTCGAGCTGCCGGGAGAGCCACGCCTCGGGGGACTGGGCGGCTTCGGTGGCGGCGGCTTCCCGGAGATGCGCGACGAGCGCCGACGCGCGGTCCACCGTCGGCACGGCATCCGTCGCCGGCGCATGCCGCTTCTTCACCCCGACGATGCGGCCGCTCGCGTCTTCTGCCGCGACGGGGTAGCGCGCGTCGGCGAGCGCCCAATAGACGACGTCGCGGGGGAAGCGGCTCACGAGTTCCGTGGGGGCGACGCGCGTCAGGCCGAGCGAGCTGAACGACTGGTCGACCGCGATGGTGCCGATCAGATCGGGGTCGAGAGAGCGCACCGTCGACTTCGCGTGCGGGTCGTCGACGCGCTCGCGAACCCGGATCAGCCCGTAGCGTTTGACCGCCTCGTCGATCAGGTAGTCGAGGGGCTGCGGGATGCCGGTGAGCGAGACGCTCGTGAGGAACGACCGGATGGTGTCGGCCGTTTCGCCCGACGCGATCGCCCGCTCGAGACTCGCCGCGGTCACCCGGTAGCTGGACGCGAGCGCCCTGCTCTCGACCTCGGCGATGCGCCTCAGGTGCGCATCGATGCTCGGCACGAGCGGCCCTGGGCTCACGATGGTGAGGTCGTGCTGCAGGTAGACCTTGTCGACCTCCGGGGGCAGGAGGGCGGCCATCTTGGCGGCGGCCTGCGCCGGGCCGGCTTCGAGCAGCGCGGCGCCCGCCGTGCTCGGCAGCTCGTCCGCCGTGATGCCGAGGAGTTCGGCCGACGCATCGAACCGCTCGACCGAGCGCAGCAGCGGCTCGCCCGAGGCGGGATAGAACCAGGCGAGGGTCTCGTGCAGGGCCCGGCCCCAGCGCTGCCGGGTGCGGCCGCGCAGCAGGCCGCGGATCGACCGCGGCACGGCCTCGAGCCACGTTGCGGCGAGGGCCCTCCAGCGCTCCGAGGTGGTGCCCGACAGCCAGCCCTCCGCCGCATCCGTCGTCAGCCACAGCGAGCCATCGCGGGCAACGAGCCCGGCGCGCTCGGACAGCCACACGGCCACGGGAACCGCCTCTGGCGCCACGGCCATCGCGGCCGCGAGCCGGCGCCCGTCCGGCAGGCTGAGGCCGCCCTTCTGCAGCTCGCGGGCCGGCTCGCGGTCGAGTTCCCCGAACAGCTCGGCGAAGGCGGTCACCGACTGGAAGGCGCGCTCGGCGGCCAGCTGGTCCGTGGCGGAATCGCGTTCGCGCACGGCGGCGAGTGCCGCGGGGGGAGCCTCGGTGAGCAGCTGCGTGGTACTGGGCAGACCCTCGTGCGGCCAGGCGGCGAGCCGCTCGCGCACCGCGTCATAGACGGCCCAGCCGCCCTCGCCGCGCTCGATCAGGGCGCGGCCGGCCAGGAGCTCAAGGCGGGCCGCCGTGCCGGCATCCGTCTCGTCGATCTCCGCACCCGTCGACAGCGCAGCGAGTGTCGCGAGCGTGGGGCGGTCGAGACTCGTCAGCGCGTGCTGCAGCGCGGGATGCTCGAGCAGCGCCTCGGCCAGGTCGAAGAAGTCGTCGATCTTCGGGCGCAGAGGCAGCCGCTCGGCGATGAGTGCCCGCAGCGCGTCGTCGTCGAGGGCCGCGAGCCGGGCGGCGAGTGTCAGTGTGCTCGTCATCGTCCGCCCCGCTTCGCCGCCATGGCCTACTTCTTCTGCTTCGTCGGCGCGTTCTGCCGCGCGTTGTGCTTGCGCCGCTCGACCGCGCCGATGACGAACAGGGCGATGATGCCGAGCGCCCCGAGCGGCAGTGCGAAGAGCGGGAAATCTGTGATGAGGAGCTGGAAGGGGGTGGGCTTCTTGAGGCCGCCCCCGCCCAGGAACATGATCGCGATGATCGCGATGACGGAGAGCCCGATCAGCGCGAGGCTGAAGATGGCCACCGCCGTCTGCACTCGGCTGGCGGGGACTCCGGACTCGTTGGGCACGGAATCAAGGATAATTGACTTCGGTCTTCCGGCCGCCAGCCCCGTAAGGGGCGGCAGCCATCGGCCGCGGCAAACGAAAGAGGTATCGATGCCCACCGGACGGGTGAAGTTCTACGACGAGGAGAAGGGCTTCGGCTTCATCGCAGGCGATGACGGCCACGAGGTCTTCCTGCACGCCACGGCACTGCCCGCCGGGGTGCAGGTCAAGAGCGGCACGCGACTCGAATACGGCATCGTCGACGGCAAGCGCGGCGCGCAGGCGCTGTCGGCCCGTGTCATCGAGGCGCCCGTGAGCCTGGCTCGGCAGCGCCGGCCCAAGCCCGACGACATGGCCGCCGTGGTCGAGAGCCTGATCCAGGTGCTCGACGGCATCGGCAACGACCTGCGGCACGGCCGCTACCCGTCGAAGGCGCATGGCACCAAGGTCGCGCAGGCGCTGCGCAAGGTCGCCGACGATCTCGAGGCGTGAACGTGAGTGACGATTTGAACGCGCCCGTGGCCGAGCCTGTCGCCGACGAGGTCCTGCTGAATGCGGTCGATGTCGCGCGGGCTGCTCTTGCCGAGATCACTCCCGCCGCCACGATCGGTTCCCCCGCGGGTCACATCGTCGAGGGCGAGGGGGTGCTCTCGCTGCTGTTCGAGAACCGGCTGCCGGGTTACCCGGGCTGGTACTGGACCGTCTCGCTGTCCCGCGAGCCCGACACCGGCGAGGTCAACGTGCTGGAGGCCGAGCTCATGCCGGGCGACGGCGCGCTCCTCGCGCCTGACTGGGTACCGTGGGCCGACCGGCTCGCCGAGTACCAGGCGCAGAAGAAGGCCGAGCGCGAGGCCGCAGCGGCCGAGGGGCGCCCCGCGCCCGAGGACGACTTCGTTGCCGAGCGAGAGAGCGCCGACGGCGACGACGAGTCGGACGACGAGGATCTCGACGAGCTGGAACAGGACGACGCGGACGACGCCGACGCCGACGACGTGGACGACCTCGAGGAGGCTGACCTGCACGACTTCGACGACGACGACTCCGCCGACGTCGACGACTTCGAGTCGAGCGACCTGCAGGGCGCCGAGGAGGCGGCCCTCTCCTCAGACGAGGAGGAGTAGCCGTCAGGGGCCCGCGGCCGGCCGGCCGAGGGCTCTCGGCTAGCCGAGGTGCTCCACCACGTACTCGATGGACCTGATCAGCAGCGCGATGTCCGCCGGGTCGATCGAGACGAAGGTGGCGATGCGCAGCTGGTTGCGGCCCAGCTTCCGATACGGCTCGGTGTCGACGATGCCGTTCTCGCGCAGCGCCTTCGCGATCGCCGCTGCGTCGATGCCCTCGAAGTCGATGGTCGTGACGACCTGCGAGCGGTCCGCCGGGTCGGCGACGAACGGCGTCGTGTACGAGGTGCGCTCGGCCCACGTGTAGAGCTGGTCGCTCGATTCCCTGGTGCGCGCGGAGGCCCAGGCGAGCCCGCCGTTGCCGTTGATCCAGTTCAGCTGCTCGTCGAGCAGGATGAGCGTGGCGACGGCCGGCGTGTTGAGCGTCTGGTTGAGGCGCGAGTTGTCGAGCGCCTGCTTGAGGCTCAGGAACTCGGGGATGTAGCGATCGGATGCCGCGACCCGCTCGATCCGCTCGACGGCCGCGGGCGACACGGCGGCGAGCCAGAGGCCGCCGTCGGAGGCGAGGTTCTTCTGAGGGGCGAAGTAGTAGACATCCGTCTGCGCGATGTCGAAGTCGATGCCGCCCGCCGCGCTCGTCGCGTCGATGACCGTGAGCGCGTCAGCGTCGCCCGCGACGCGCGTGATCTGCGTCGCGACGCCGGTCGAGGTCTCGTTGTGGGGCCAGGCGTAGACGTCGACGCCCTCGATGGGCCGCGGCGTCGCGCTCCGGCCCGCGGGGGCCTCGATGACGTCGGGCGCCTCGAGCCACGGGGCCTTCGCGGCCTTCGCGAACTTCGAGCCGAACTCGCCGAAGGTCAGGTTCTGCGCGCGCTTCTCGATCAGGCCGAACGCGGCGGCATCCCAGAAGGCGGTCGAGCCGCCGTTGCCGAGGATGATCTCGTAGCCGTCCGGCAGGCGGAGCAGCTGGGCGAGCCCCTCTCGCACCCGGCCGACAAGGCTCTTCACCGGCGCCTGACGGTGCGACGTGCCGAGAAGCGCGGCACCGCGTGCCACGAGCGCGTTCACCGCCTCCTCCCTGATCTTGGAAGGGCCGCAGCCGAATCGGCCGTCGGCGGGGAGCAGTTCGGGGGGCAGCGTGATGCTCGGCATGCGCCCAGCATATTGGGCGCCCGTCGGCGCCGCCGTTACGGCCTGCCCGGTGACTGCGGGCGATGACACCGGCAGCGGATAGGCTGTTCTGCGGCGAATGTCACGCCTGTCCGCCGGCCGTCACGGGCATCGGCGACGGCTGACGAGGACTCCGACCGCGAGGGAGTGGGGATGACGGATCTGGTCGACACGACAGAGATGTATTTGCGCACCATCCTCGACCTCGAGGAAGAGGCCATCGTGCCGTTGCGGGCCCGCATCTCCGAGCGGCTCGGGCACTCCGGGCCGACGGTGTCCCAGACCGTCGCCCGCATGGAGCGCGACGGCCTCGTCATCGTCTCCGGCGACCGCCACCTCGAGCTGACGGAGAAGGGTCGGCGCCGGGCCGTGGACGTGATGCGCAAGCACCGGCTCGCCGAGCGACTGCTCTCCGACGTCATCGGCCTCGACTGGGAGTTCGTGCACGACGAGGCATGCCGCTGGGAGCACGTCATGAGCGAGCAGGTGGAGGAGAAGATCCGCCAGATGCTCGGCGACCCCACCGAGTCGCCGTACGGCACGCCCATCCCGCCCATCGACGACGGCGGCCACAGCCTGTCGTCGGTGTTCCTCAAAGACGTCGTGAGCGCGATCGACGCGATCGCCGCCGGCGGGACGGTGACCGCGACGATCCGGCGCCTCGGGGAGCCCGTCCAGTTCGACCCCGAGCTCCTCGCGCAGCTGCGCCAGGCGGGCATCGTGCCGGGCAACAGGGTCGTCCTGTCGCCTGCAGGCGGTTACGTGCTCGCCGAGGTCGAGGGCTACGCCGACGGGCTCGAGCTGCCACACGAGGTTGCGAGCCACATCTTCGTCGCGGCGCCCGCGCTGTTGCCTGGTGCACCCGAACCTGCCAACTGACCGAAAGCCGGTGTGACTTTTCCGTTACCTTCCCCTATTCTCGATCGAGTCGAAAGGCTGAAACCCGGCCGCTAGACCCGTGTCGAGACGCTCCTGATTCCGTCGCTCGACGCGCGAAGCCGAAGCCCACCCCACAGGGCCCAAGACCAACAGGACGGACACGCGTGCGCGCGCGGGAGCGCCGGAGGTGCATACCTTGGCAGAACTCGACGGAAACACGGACGGCGCGCTGACGCGCCGCGAGGCACGCGAGGCTTTCGAGGCGCGCGGGCGGACGAGCGCCATGAAGCGCCCGGCTCCGCAGGCGGCGCCGGCGCAGGCATCCGTCTCGTCGCCGGCGAAGCGCAGGCGCACGCTGAAGAGCTTCGCGAACATCTTCGTCCTCGTCGCGGCGGCCGGAATCGTCGGCACGATCGCGATCCCCGCCTACGCGTTCAACCCGAGCTCGCAGGGCCGCGCAGACTCGAGCTCCGCCGTCATCGACACGATGAAGCGGGCGAACGCGCAGTCCGCCGATGTGGCGACGGATGCCGCGGCGCCGGCGGCCGGCCATGAGGCCTTCGCCGCCACGAGCGTCGACGACATCAACAACGCGAGGGCCGCCGCCGCGCAGGCGGCGAGGGCCGCCCAGCTCGCCGCTGCCGCGAAGGCCGCTGCCGCGAAGGCCGCGAGCTACCGCGCCGCGTACAGCGGGCCCACCGCCGCCCAGTACCTTTCGCAGGTCCCGACGGGCACCAGCTACAGCCTCGCGGACGTGTTCGCCACGGCTCAGAAGTACGCGGGCACCCCGTACGTGTACGGCGGCGCGACCCCGGCCGGCTTCGACTGCTCCGGCTTCGTGATGTTCGTCTACGCCCAGTTCGGCGTCTCGCTGCCGCACTCCTCGAGCGCGCAGGGGCACATCGGGCAGACGATCTCGCTCGCGGACGCCGTTCCCGGCGATGTCATCGCGCTGAACGACGGCTCGCACGTCGGCTTCTACGCCGGCACGGACGCGAGCGGCAACGTCATGATCTACGACGCGCCGAAGCCGGGCGGCGTCGTGGGTCTGCGCAAGCTGTGGACGACGGCGTACCACATCCAGCACTTCGGCGGCTGACGCGGCCTGTCCGGGCGGGTTCCGCGACCGCATCGAGAGGTTAACGCTGCGCAACGACACGCGGCTGCTGGGTGTGCGTGCATGCGCGATCCGCGCATTCCGGGTTACCCTGGCCCCGTCGGTGCGCCGCATCCGGCGGCGTCCGCCCGGTGGGAGACGTCCGTGAACCAGACTGCTGACGGCATGTCGCGCGAGCCTCGCGCGCGCCGCGACGCGGTCGCGCGGCGTGCCCACCACCGCCACCATCTGCACCACGTGCACCACTTCTGCCTGCGTGCAGATCTCTACGGCGTCGCCCTTGTGGCGGCGCCTTCGTCGTTAATGGCGGCACCGGCCACACCGGCGCCGACGCAGACGCAGACGCTTCCCATCGGGGCGGCCAGCCAGGTCGCACCCGCGAATGCAGAAGGAGTCCCATGCGCACTCTCGTCCTGAATGCCGGCTACGAACCGCTTGCGGTCGTCTCGTTCAAGCGCGCCCTCGCCCTGGTGATGAATCACAAGGCGACGATCGTGGAGATCGACACGGGTCACCCGGTGTTCGGCATCACGGGGGCATGGGATCGGCCGAGCGTGATCGTGCTGACCCGCTACGTGCGACTGCCGCGTGGCCGCCAGGTGCCCGTGTCGCGGCGGGGGGTGCTGCGGCGGGACGCCCACCGCTGCGCGTACTGCGCGAAGCCCGCCTCGACGATCGACCACGTCGTGCCTCGCTCGAAGGGCGGCCCGGACTCGTGGGAGAACCTCGTCGCGTGCTGCCTGCGCTGCAACAACGCCAAGGGCGACCGCTCCCTCGCAGAGCTCGGGTGGGAGTTGCGCTTCACCCCGCGGATGCCGCACGAGCCGGCCTGGATGGTGCGCGGCTCGGAGCACCTGCTGCCCGAGTGGGAGGGCTACCTGCAGCCGCAGGCGGCGTGATCGTCCCGCGGTTCCACCAGTGGCTCAGGCGTGCCCCGACCACTCCGACGTGTCGGCGCCCGG
>Ga0164242_10006579_pt1 | contig 12779 bp, 6 predicted proteins | sample OricomgcompostMG_FD_108783 | JGI IMG/M metagenome (GOLD analysis project Ga0164242, IMG submission 108783) | Miracle-Growth compost microbial communities from Emeryville, California, USA - Original compost - Miracle growth compost (MG) ... | reverse complement strand
GTGCCTGACCCTGCCGCTGTTCCTGATGGCCGCCTTCGTCGGGCTGGTGGACGGCCTGGTACGCCGGGACATCCGCCGCGTCGGCGCGGGACGCGAATCGGGGTTCATCTATCACCGTGCCAGGGCCAGCCTGATCCCGCTGGCCGTGCTGCCGTGGGTGACTTACCTGGCACTGCCGGTCAGCGTGAACCCGCTGCTGATCCTGCTGCCCAGCGCGGCACTGCTCGGCGTGGCGGTGTGCATTGCGGCGGCGACGTTCAAGAAATACTTGTAAGACGGCTGCACCAATTGCCGGGACGTAACACCGTGTGCAGGCGGCCCGAGCCTACTTGTTGGCTGTGCCTGGCGACAGCGCGAAGGCGATTTCCTCCAGCAGGGGACGCAGTTTCGCATGGTCGGATTGAGCAATTGCCATTTCGATCCGTGACGACCAGTGTCCTTGCCCGTACAGGTTCGCGGCGCGTTCCAGGATTTCTCTGGCAGCTCGATCGCGGATTTCCTGCTCCGGAGCAGACATGCCGGTCAATCGAGATACGACTGCGGTTCTGAGTAGTGAGATCTCTTCATCCCCACCATGGACGGCGAATGCAGCAAGACCACAAAGCCCCCTCTCAAGCACTCCCCAGCCTGTTTGATACCTCCCACCTTTGAACGTCCAGGATGCGAGGCTTTCCCCAATTTCCCTTGCGATCTCATCACAGCCGCGATTTCGAGCATTGACAGCGGCTTCAAACAATGTCTCGGTCATCTGGAAGTTCTCAACGAAGGTCACCGTGTCCTTGTCATCGGGAATCCAGGTCAATGTCGCAATCAGCCAGCGCGCGTGCTTCCGAAGTTCCTCTTGGCTGTGATGGTCGCATGCGGGCGCATTTGACACTGCCAACAGGATTTCGGTCACGCCTGTGATCCAGTGAATCATGTCAAACGCGAAGTGAGACTTCGCCTTTACAGCTTCGAGAAGGAGCTCCTTCTCCGTTTGGTAAAGGCCATCTGCCCAACGCTCGATGTTCCGTATGACTGATTGGGCGTCCGTGTTGTCCGGTTGCGCTTCAGAGATCGCGTTCGCCAATGCCGTGAGCCGCGACCTCAAGCTCTGCATGCTCGTCGACGAGTAGTACGGTCCCAGGAATGTGCTATGGCTGTTCGACAGCGGAGTATCTGGTACGTTGAGAAACAACTTCGACACCAAAGCAACATCTCGGCGGACTTCCCCAACGGCGAAGTGAATGTCGCGGCTCCCAGAGCGAAGTAGATCAAAGGTGAGATTCGCAAGCTGCGTCATACCTTCCATCGTGACGGGGCGGCAATCCTCCTTCGCGCAGCCAGTACACGCAATCAACGCAATTTTTTCGCTGAGCGTTGCTATGTCGTTAGGATCTCCATGGGCGAGAAGATATTGCGCAGATTGCCCCATGAGCCGTTGCCCCTCTAGCAGAACGTCGGCCATGCCATGAGGAACTACGGCCTGCACCGCGCTTGCAAGGTATCCTGCGGCGAGCTGCGCGTGGCTTTTCGAGGCATACGGGCTGGAGTAATCGATACCGAGATACACCCGGACCAGTGCAGCCATCGCTTGCAGCGTCTGCTCGATCTGCTGCTCGTCCCGGCGCGCAATCCCACTTTGGGCGTTTTGCCGCAGGTGCTCCAGTGTGTCGTTGAAGAAGCTGTCGCTGGAAAGAGGATTATCGACAAATGGGTTATTGGCGTAGAAAGTTTTCCCCTTGGAGTCGATGTAGGCAGCATTGATCCCAACGACGGAGTTCAGTGCCGCGCCAGAAACTTCATAATCTCCTTGTTCCGCATAGCGCCGAGCAAACGACATCGCATGCCGGATCGCTCGTTTTGTGCCATCGGTCCATCGATTGTTGATCTGAAAAAAAGCTGTACGAGCCATATCGTGTGTGGAGTCAGATGGTGACGACGTGGCACTTGCGCTTTCTTCGCGCTCAAGGAGTGGCATCGCGCGCTGAGCCCGTCGAGACCAGGTCCGCAATTCCTTGCGGGTGTCTTGAATGAGTATGCCGAGTTGCTGCAAGGGATTGATGAGAACCAAAGCGCGCCGATAGGCGTACATGAACGAGATCAGTATGAATACGACCGCCCATGAGGCTGCGAGCACGACGAGCGCCAGCCGGGCCTTACCCACAAAAGTCGACAGAGTGGCAACTCCGATTGCTAGTAGGAATGCCGACGCGAACGCGCCGAGCAACTTCCGATCTGCGCTCAGACGGCGGAATAGCCCGTGAGGCATGCGCTCGATGTTCACCTGCATGGCGAACAGTACGAGCGACGTAACGATCGCAGCAGCCCCTATCAGCGCGCTTCCCGCATTTAGAATCAGGCCGCGCAGACTCTCGAGTGCGGGTTCGGTCGAGTAATAGATGGCAAGCACATTTTGGAGGGCCGGAGACAGGTAGGCGCTTGCAGATACGAGAAGGAGAAGCACGGCATAAAAAGCGATATTGCCGTATCGAAGCTTCCACACTCCAAGCTGGAATTGGGCTCTGTAGGTGTGCTGCCATAATGCGGCGATTCGTCTTGCGACCGCTTTACGTATGCGCTTTACAGCTCGGTCAATGTGCGATCGCCAGGGCATGAGCAATGACTACCTCTAACGCAGCGCGACAAACTGGTTACTCGGTCCTTCCGACCGAAGGATCAGATTCGCACTGTTCGACACCACGTAGGCCAGGGGCCGCGTCAAGGTGAACGGGAACAGCACGGGCAGCGACTGCAGGCTGGGCACTGAAACGGGCTTGCCGGCGTAGCGCACGGCCGCCTCGATCAACCAGGCCGTCAGTCCGTCGTTGTCGATCGCGGTTGGTGCCAGCCGGATGACCCGCTTGCCTTTCTCGACCCGCTCCACGGCGCCCCAACTCGCCTGGCTCTGGATGACCATGTTGGTCATGCGCCGAGTGCCTTCGCGCTCTCCGTAGGTCTCGCTCATCCGGCGATGCACTTCGGCGGACGCGCAGTCGCCCTGGATGGCGGAGAGGCGGCCCACCAGCTCGGCCACTTTGCCAAAAAACGGGTAGGTCGCCACCGACATACCCCAGCACAGCGCCGCGACCGGTATGTCCGGCTGCGTCTTGTGGATGGCCACGCCGCGATCTGCGTAATCGACCAGTTCGGCGCGCGGCTCCAGCCACAGCCGATTCAATACGGTGCGTGTTTTCTTCTTGGCTTCCACGCCAAGCTCGGCTGCATCGAGCAGTGCATTCAGATCATCTAGCCCAGCCACGCCCGCACGAATATTCAGTGCCGCAGCCGCCCAATCAAGCTGAATGAACCGATCAAAGCCTATTTTTGGGGCTGATGAATTCATTCGGTACCAATCACATAACTGACTTTCACAAAGGGCACGATCAGCTCTTCGATCGACACCCCGCCGTGGACCACCACCTGCTCGCCCTCCGGCACAAAGGCGGTTCGTCCGCCTGCGAATAGGGGCATGAAGTTCGCGGGTAGTCCAGCGATGTCCAACCTCACTGTGGTGGGATAGGCCGCAGCGGAATCGGCCAGCAACGGCTCACTTCGGTAGACCCGCACGCGCTCACCGCGCGTCTCGGCAATGACGCCCTGGTTGGGTCTGCCGACGCCAGTGGATTCCACGTTGCCGTGGTCCGCCGTGAGGTAGATGTGGTAACCCTTATCCAGCAGCAGCGAGAACAGCCGGTCGACGAATCCGGTTGTCAGCCAGTTGCCAATCCACATCGCCACGTCTTTCTTGGACCGCTCCTTGTGGAGCCGGTCATCCACCTCATCGATGACCAGGCCCACCACCTTCGGGCGCCGGTCGTTCAAGTCCGCCTCAAGCACATCCAGTTGATCAATCTGGCGCAGCGCGCGTCGGTACATCACCTCATTCGAGTTGACGCCTTCGTTCTGCCAGAACGTCTTCCACAAGGATTCCTCCTTGTCCGTTCGGTCGATGGAGTCGTCGAACTCTCGCGGTTTCAACCCAGAAAACAGCGCCTGGCGCGACACCGATGTCACGGTCGGCAGCCATGCGAACGCGGTTCCCTCATCGAACGCGAAACGTTTGGTGGTGGCGATCAGGCGCTCGCGGATCTGCACCCACTGGTCGAAGGCCAGTCCGTCGAAGACCAGCAGAGCCACCTTCGTTTCCCCTGCGGATCGCCGATGGCGCAAGAAGCGCGGCACGTGGTGCACCATCACCGGGCCCTTGGTCACCGGCTGCAGGATCAGGTCGGCGTAGTGCTTGGCTGCGACCCAGGCTTGCAGATGCTCGTCAGATTGCGCTTGCAAGGTCTTGATCCGCTCCCGAATCACGGGCAGGTGTTCGCTGCCTTCCGTGCCGGGCAGGCCATGCGTGCGAGCCAGGATCTCACCGTAGCGCTTGGCGAACTCGCTCCAGTCTTTGTGCGAAGAGGCCGCCGTTGGCGTCGTCTCGATCAGGCCATCGATGCCCTTGAGCACCAGGGCCTGCAACGCCGCTGGGTCCTGAACAATGCCGGCCTTGATCCAACTCGGCATCCCCGCCGGAACGCTGTGCACCGCCAACGGATGCAAGCTGCCGTCGAGGAACATGGAGTCGACCAGCACCTGCACATCGGAGTGCTCGAAGGGAATCTCGATCTTTGCGACGTAGTCCGGTGGCGGAGGTTCGCCAGTTCGGGTGCCATCCAGCCCCAGGTTTTTCAGGTAGCGATACCACGCGTCCTGCACGACGCGCAGCAGCGCACTCTTGGACGCCAACCATGTGGCGACAGGCAGATCCGTGAACAGCCCTTTGCCTTGGATGATGCTCGCTGCGTGCTGGGCAAGCAGGGGCGGCAACGAACGGTTGGCGAAGTGAAGCCGCAACAGCTCGCGCCAGAAGTCCACCTGGGTGCGGATAGACCTTGGCGCCAGTTGGTAGACGTGCTCGAGGATGAAGTCCTTCGATTCGTTCTCGCCCCGTGCATTCTGCAATTCCGTATGGTGGGCTTGAAACAGCCCGGCAAGATGCTCCGGCTCGACTTGCTGCACGGCGCTGTAAGCCAGCTTGGGGAACAGATCGGCAAGGCTGAGGCGCACCACACGACCGTGATGCACGATGTCCCAGGGCAACGCATTCGCATCGGCGCTGCGCAGATGCAGAACGAGCGAGGGCGCTGGGCCCGGCTCACCTCTATCCCATGCGGCGCGGTAGCGTTCCTCGTATTCCGCGCGGAAGGCAAACGGGTCTTCGTACAGCATCAGCTCAAACCCGCGACCGCGCAGCTCGGTCAACAATTTCTCGTCGAGCAACACATCGTCAGGGTCGCATGCCACCCACAGCCGAGTGAGGTCGGCCGTGAAGTGGCTAAGGATGCGTTCCGTCCAAAGGCTCATGCATCACCTCCGACGCGCACCATCATCACGGCATTCAAATCCGGCACGCTGGCCTCCATGTCATCGAGGGCCGCCATGCGTGCATCGTGTTCTTGTTGCAGCCGCTTGCGCCGGTGCTCGCGCACGGCGGGCAGGCCGATTCGTCCAATGGCCTGGCCTCGGGCCTCAAAGGCATACACCGCACGCTCGCGTTCTTCCTTCAGCCGGGCACGGTGTTCGGTCAGCAGTTCGGTGAAGATCCGCTCACCCTGGGTACTGGCAGCGGAATGCGATGCCTCGAACCACTTCACCGACTCCTCGGCACCCGTCACGGCATGGACGTCCACGGTTTCAGTCAGCAGCAGATCCCAGACGCGCTTGGCGGTCGGTACAAAGGGACGGCCCTCCTCGTTGATGAACACCGGCAGGAAGCGCTTCCGACTCAAGCCTTCAGCCGCCAGACTGATCTCCCACAGCGACCAGATGCCGCGTACCGAATCCGGAAGACCGGTCACGCGGATCACCGGTAGTGGTTGGCCGGCGACAAAGCGCGGCAGCTCGCTGATCACCGCCCGGGCGCGTGGGTCTTCCATCGTGACCCATTCCAACTCTGGGTTCTCATCCGCCGTGCGGGCGTCAAAGCAGGCCTGTGCTGACTCGCTGCCATCCGCCCACTTCACTCGCCACGCCTTGCCAACCTTCGTTGCCGAGCCGCCGCGCGCAGCCAACCCGCTGGTGATGGCGCGCTCCAGCCAGAACTGCGCCGGGTGGTCGCGCCACTTGCGTGCATCGCCAGCGTCCAGATCGTGCTCTATGGTGAGCAGATCGCTGTTCTTCTTCGACTCCGCCAGGGTGGATCGAAGCTGCGACACCACCGCGTCGCACTCTTGTTCGATGGCATCCGGGTTCTGCAGACCATGCACGAACAGCTCGTCGAAGATCGGGTCGGCCTCGACCGAATCCATTACGTCGGCCGCCTTGTCGACGCCAAACTCCTGCGCGATGACCTCGAGCTTCGCCTCCAACACCTGGCGCACCCGGTGTTCTACGGTGTCTTCGAGAACGAAGTTGATGGCGCGAACCACGTGCTTTTGCCCGATACGGTCCACCCGGCCAATGCGCTGCTCAATCCGCATCGGGTTCCACGGCATGTCGAAGTTCACGATGACGTGGCAGAACTGCAGGTTCAGACCTTCACCACCGGCATCCGTCGAAATCAGCACGCGCACGTCCTTCGAGAACACCTGTTGTGCCCGCGTGCGCGCTTCCAGATCCATGCTGCCGTTGAGCGTCGCCACCGAGAAACCCCGGCTCTCCAAGTAGTCGGCCAGCATCGCTTGCGTCGGCACGAACTCGGTAAAGATCAGCACCTTCAGGGCCGGGTCGCCTTCCTCTTGCTGCAGCTTGTAGATCAGCTCCAGCAGCGCCTCGGCCTTGGCATCAGTGCCAGCGGCCTCGGTTTCCCGCGCAAGATCCAGCAGCATCTCGACTTCGGACTTCTCCAGCTCCCAGCCGCTGGACTGCATCGCCAGATCCACCTGGGACTGGCCGTCGAGGTCCGCCCACTCGTCGGCGCTGGTACTCTCGAAGAGGTTGGCCTGCGGATGCGGCGCATCAAGCAAGGCTTGGCGCTTTTCCAGCGTGGTGCGGATGGCTGCCGTACTGGACGTCACCAGCCGCTGCATCAGGATCATTAAGAAGCCGATGTGGCGCTGCTTGGCCGCCATGGCCTGGTTGTAGCCGTGGCGCACATAGTCGGTCACCGCCTCGTACAGGCGCTGTTGCGAACCGTGTCGAGCCTGCCAGGCCACCGCCTGCAGCCGGGTGACACGCGGCTTAAACAGCGGCTGGCCCTCGGCGTTGATCGATGCGCGCTTCTCGGTGCGGATCACAAAGGGCCGAACCCGGTCGCGGCTGACGCTGCTCTCGTCCGGGAAGGCTTCGCGATCCAGCAACTGCATCAGCCGCATGAACTGGTCGGTCTTACCCTGGTGCGGCGTGGCTGACAGCAGCAACAGATAGGGCGAGGCTTCCGCCAGCGCCGCGCCCAGCTTGTAGCGGGCCACCTGCTCGGTGCTGCCACCCATGCGGTGGGCCTCGTCGATGATGACTAGATCCCACGACGCTGAGATCAGGTCCTCGAAGCGCTCGCGGTTGTAGGTGTTCAGTTGCTCCAGGCTCCAGCCACGACGACCTTCCAGCGGCTTCACCGAATCCAGCGAGCAGATCACCTGGTCGTGCATGCGCCACAGGTTTTCTTCCTCGCCCGCGCCGCCGCCGCGCCACTGGCGAAAGGCCGCCAGCTCGGACGGCTCGATGAACTGGAACTTCTCGCCGAAGTGCAGACGCATTTCGGCCTGCCACTGGCGTACCAATCCTTTGGGCGCCACCACCAGGATGCGCCTCACCCGGCCACGCAACTTTAATTCGCGCAGCACCAAGCCGGCCTCGATCGTTTTGCCGAGGCCTACCTCATCGGCCAGCAGGTAGCGGATACGGTCGCGGCTGATGGCGCGGTTCAGCGCGTAGAGCTGGTGCGGCAGTGGCACCACGCTGGACTGGATGGGTGCCAGCAGCAGGTTGTCTTCCAGCGCATCCAGCAGCTTGGCCGCCGCCGTGGTGTGCAGGATCTGCTCAACGCTCGGGCGCACGCTTTCCAGCGAGGCCAGATCCACCGCCCGAGCGCGCACGACCGCGTCCTTGGCGGGCAGCCAGACGCGGTAGGCCACCTCGCCCCACACGTCCTGCCGCTCGATCACCCGGCAGGGCGATGCCTGCCGGGTGAACCAGCACCAGTCGCCAATGGTGAACCCGCCGCCGGCCACGTTCAGATCCCGTCCTCTGTACGGGTCAGCGCCAGGTCATAGAGCGTCAGCAGCTTCTCGTCTTCCTGCAGCGTTTCCTCTGGCAGTTTATTGGCGATGCTGATGATGGTCTGGTAGTCCTTGGCTGCCCACGCAGCGCGGAAACCGGCGCGAAGAACTTCAAGGCGTGACTCTTTGATCTTCCGACCGGTGAAAGCCTTGTAGGTCTCGAATTCCTTCAGCAGCGCCTTTTCGCGCTTCTTCTCCAGGTCCTGCGCCTTGTTCGGGTCAGGCACGTACCAGCGATCCTTGGCCTTGGCCACCAGCGCTGGGCTGTTCTTCTCCAGCCCGCGCAGATCCTTGTGGTTGGTCGACAGATAGCTGTGGATCTGGCTCGGTACCTCACCGGTGCCGTCATACTTCAGGAAGTTGTCTTCCAACAATGCTGACAACTCAGGCTTCGCTTCGTGCTTTTTCCAACCCGCGCCAAGCTGACCCATGAACTCTGGGCTGACTTCTTGGTAAGTCGATGGGCGCCGCTTCAGGAAATCTGACAGCCAGTCAATCGCACTACGCTCGTCAGAAACAAACATTTCCATTTGGGGCGCTACAGCCACCTGCATCCGCTTCTTGTCGTACTCAGCGACCTGGTCAGACAGAAACACCATGCCGTCACGCTCAACGAAGCGCTGGACAAGACCCGCCTGGAACTCCTGAGAAGACATAGGCACCGGCACGCTGTGCCTCACGAACCACGCCACCATCCGGTCGAAGATAATGCGCGGATCGCGCTCAGCGATAAACTCAAGCACACCAGCTTTTACCTTGACCGACGGCAAGTAATGAAGGTGTGTTCGCACAAAATCCCAGACTGATTCTTCACTGCCACCAGATTGAGAAAACCGATCCTCAAGCCCGCCATTTGGCTTGTACGCCGATATCACGAGGTCTTGCTTTACAGCGGTCTTGGTATTGATCGACTTGAACGTTCCTTGCTTCTTATCCAAGGCTGAAACATTGGCCACCACAAATCCAGCCTCTTGAAGGGCTGTTTGAATGGCATTCCAGACAGCGGCTTTTGTATTTGAAAACTCGACGGTCATCCATCTGCCTGGCTTAAGAAGCCTATAAGCCTCGTTGAAACTTGCAGACATGAGAGAGCGATATTCGTCGATTCCTTTTTCTTGCGAATTTGACTGAATTGCCTCCTTCGTTGTTTCTGTGCGAACGTTCAGCCACCCTTCCCATAGAAAATTCAGATCTGAATAGATGAGGTTTGAGCCGAATGGCGGATCTATAAAGATATAGTCGACGGTGTTTTCAGGTATAAGAGCGCTTATAGCAGTGGCACTCGAAGTCGAGATACACGACATCACACGCCGATTGGATTGCATGGTGCTATGCAATTCCGTCAGCTTCTTCAAGAACCTGCTTACCGCATCGATGACTGAAATGTCACGGAGTATGGCTGGTATATATAGCGTGCCTGACATCGGACCACCGCCCTCGTAGTTAGGTGTCCACCGGTACATCTTTGACACGGAGATGGCTGAGCCCGTCAGTGCCAGAAATAGTTCATTCTTATGCGCCAGCGAAAAAGCAGCAGCAAGCGCGGCAAGATTGCGCGGCGTGTAGAAGTGATGAAGATGGGTCATGCCAACCCGCAATGGCTCACCAGTTTTGTCGCCTTGGTGAAGCTCAACAACAGGAATTGCATGTTCCGGCTGCCGAATTAGAAGTAGATCATTTAAAGCCAAATCTGCTAGGTCAGGTGTCTTCTCATATCGTTTGCCGGCGTATGAGTAGCTCAACAAAACCATTTGCTGTTTGGCTATCTTCTTTGAAACCCCGAGAACAGGATCTGAGTAAGAAACCCAGGCTCGATCCAACTCCCGCTTAGATAGCTCAGTCCCACAGCTTGGGCAAGCAAAAGAATCGAGCACTTTGCCTGTCTCAGGGCTGATTGCTTGGTTGTAGTAGACGATTTCGGAGGCGCACTCCGGGCAGTGGAAAACATCCGACCAGACTGAGAAATTTATTGTCCCGCATGACCCTGCCTTATCAAGATTCGGCTTTCCACCTTGCTTAATCAGAGCTACCCCTTCATCAACCTGCCTATCCGTAGGTTGATGAAGCGTCTTGAATAACCATGAACAGTCAGACTGGAAGCTTTTAAGGAATTCCTCGGCATCCTTTCGAAAGGTGACAGGGTCGATGTTGGAGTTGTAGTTACTTGCGATAAAAGCCGCTGCTGGCGACAGGTCGTTCAGGATTGCAAATCGCTCACCGATCAGCGATACGGGACTGCCTCTCTCATCCAGAATCGAACCATCCGAAGTAACTTTGTATCCGAGCTCACGGACGGCCGACGGATTACCGCAAAGCTTGGCGGCTACGCCCGTCATTCCAGTTCCGCCAAAACCATCAAAGACAATGTCGCCCGGCTTGGTGTAATGCAGTAAATATCTCATTACTGCTTTATGAGGAACCTTGGTGTGATAGGGGTGCGCCCGATAGATTGGATCGTTTTTCCCCTCGCTCACATCAGCCACAAAAGGCTCGCGCACGTCCAAGGTGGACGAGCTGTAGGGTTTTCCCAGCTGATTGACAAAATCCTTAATGAATGGATTCGGGCAGGCTGTGTAGTACGGCGGGTCAGAAAGCGCAAGGATGGCTTCGTCCGAGCCGATAGGAAAGCCTTCGATCTTCCGGAACTCAGGGTCTTTGAGCTTCTCGGCAAGCAGCTTCAGGTAGTGCTCACGGCGAGCCTCATCGCTCGGGAAGGTTTGCCCGAGACATTCAACCGGGCCTGACTTGGCCGCGTGGTTCTGGAATAAATCACTCATATGTTGGTCTTCTCTCAAAGAGCAGCGAGTTTGGCTCGCAGTCCGGGATACGAGTAGTAGCTAGTCACATCCCCACGATTCTTGTTGGTCATCTCGTCTATGAAGGTCTGCCATTGGGGCTTCGCATCACTGAGGGTTGACTTGCTTAATTCGAGCACATGCTCAAGAACATCCGGGGTCCCACCAGCCTCGTAGATCTGGCTGTTTTCCTTCACAGCATCGAGCATTGCCTTCACATCATCCGCATTCATCAACGGGGCAAGCGGGATCATCAACGCCCGCCCGCGCTGCTCAGCAGTTCTCCAACCACCAGAGTCACCGTAAATGCGAATAGCAGGTGTGATGAATTCGCGCCTCGGGTTTTGTGAAATGATGCCGATCTGAACATCTTGTTCGAATGAATCAAATCGCGCGAGCAGAATGTCGGCGAGCTCTTGGACGGCAAAAGCATCGAAAGCCGAATGTGCTTTGAGATTGTCTGCATCAGCATCATGAAGCAGTTTCTTGAACCGGATGCGCGTCGATTCCGAAAGCCATTCCCAGATCCGCGTGTCACATTCGAAAAAAGCGCTGACACTTAACAAAATAGCATCGGGGATCGCATCGAATTTTCGAGCAACGTGATCCTTGGCTGTTTCGTCGTAGATCGCTGTTTTTGCCTTAGAAATTTCTCGCAACGTTCTGGCAACTTGATGTCGCTGCCCGATGTACTTGGCTGACTCGATGCCGAAAGGTGCGCTCAGCAGCGACTTGATCAAGTTGACGACCATTACATCCTTCGCACGGTCGAGATACTTGGTTCGAACATACTTCCCAATACTGTCGTTGTCTGACGGGAATGACGGGCTAAGTAGGTCGGCGTGAAAGCGCTCAATCGCACTCTTGCCTTGTAATGGGGCATTGATCAGCAGATGCTTCAGTGCATGTGTGATGTGGGCACGGACCAATTCTGGTGTCGGCTGAAACAAGGCGTCTTCGGTGGCAAAGGCCGGATGCGCGCAGAGATGGCGATCCTTCTGCAATCGATCCAAGTCTTCATGCTCTTGGTGGGTGAGAAGTTGCAGCTGGTTAAAGGCAGTAGATAGCAATCCAGTTTCAATCGCTTGCAGTTTGGCTATGGATCGATGCTCGATGGCGTGATCCAGATCTTTGACGAATGCCGCGGAAGCGGGATCGCCCAATGCCGACAATTCCCTTGCCTTGGCGATAACGTCGTAATCCACCGCGATCCACGTTGACACGATGGCGGAACGTAATGCTCCTCCGCGATAGGCCGATATGGCTTCGCCAATGAGCCGTTTAGATTCAGGATCACGCACGGAAAGCGCTAGAGAATCGATATCCGTTAAGCCATGAATGGTCATAGCGCACTCACTCGATCACGAAGCGCAGCTTGGTGGCATCCTTGCCCTTACAGCGCTCATTCATGAAGGTGTCGAAGCGCTTGCGGAGCTCGTCCGGTGTGGCCGGCGAGCCGCCCTGCAGCAGCGCCTGTTTGATCTCGTCGCCCTTGACCGCGATCTTCTCCAGCCCCGACAGCGCCTCTTGTACGGCATTGGCGAACTCGGTAGTCATCGGGTCCGGCAGCCTGCGTGCGGTCAGGAAGGCGTCGATCAGCTTCTTGGACGCAGGCGGCAACAGGCCCAAGCTGTCCTGCGTGAACGGGTCTTCCAGGTTCTCCAGCAGGGTCTGCTGCCAGTTGGCCACCAACTGATCCAGGTCATCGTCGAGCTTGTGCAGGCGGTTGGCCGCCGGGATCAGCTCCAACTGCTCGGCAGACGGGCGGAACTGGCAGTGCGGGCATACCGCCGCT
>Ga0164242_10006578_pt1 | contig 12779 bp, 7 predicted proteins | sample OricomgcompostMG_FD_108783 | JGI IMG/M metagenome (GOLD analysis project Ga0164242, IMG submission 108783) | Miracle-Growth compost microbial communities from Emeryville, California, USA - Original compost - Miracle growth compost (MG) ... | reverse complement strand
TGGATGTTGATGGATGGATAATGCTCGCTCAATTCCTTTCCTCACATTAGCTCAGTAGTCATTCGCAATTTCAGTAAATTGCGCAACATTGGTCGTCGTGATAAAGTCTTCATGATAAGTCTTCGTAACCTGGTTGTTGTTTACCCCATACTCAAAAGCCTCTCCGGCGGTGGTTCGGCCTCTACTCGCGTCCACAAGAGTCCTTGTAACCGAACAGGCAGCTTCAGCTTTGTAACGCGACGCCGAGCGAGTGGTTTGATATGTTGTGTATTTTCTCGCCCATATCGCCAAAATCGGAGCAACTCAGAATCTGGATTTTTCGATATCTCACGCCCCTGCCCACCGACTCCAATTCCCAATGCTACCACCACCTGCATGCACCACACCCGGGTTCTTCGAAAGGCAAGACTTAATGTGCTAAAGAAGCTGATGAGCTGCATGTATTTTACTAGCTAGAGACATCTTCCTAAGATACTTTCCTGGCAGGGGCACCACCTTGGGGAGGAAGTAGTCGCCGCCTCTGCGGTTACGAACGAAAAACCCCTGGGTCGGTGATGCCACACGGACGCGAGCGAGAAAGGTAAAGGTGAGTTGGGGCATTATCAGTATATCCGTATTGTTCATTATGTTTCTCCTTCCCGCCACGGGCCACCGTAGACGAGAAGTGAGCAAGTAACTAAGCCCACGGCCACCATCGCCACGATCACCACTAGTAGTAGCGGCCAAGTAGGCGCTACTGCTTGGTGAACGGTAGCTAAGGTTGCGTACTAGCTAAGGGGATATCATTGAAGCAAGCCTGTCTGTACAGAGCATAAAAACCAGATCAAGCACACGCGACTAAACGCCACTCCCACTCCTCTGCGCCCTTCCTAATTCCACTGGGACAACATTGAGGCGTTGGTGCCAAATCCAAAGATAGCGGGCAAAATCGACGAAAACATTTGAGAAGGAAAAAGGCGGAAGAAAGCGGGGAAACAGCAGTCCCCCGTAGACCTTGGGGGACAAACGCCTGTTGCGCTTCCAGGTTGAGGAAGGGCCTCCATAGATGGTCATGATACATAAATACAGAGGGGGTTTGGGTCGTCATCGCTAGGGAAAATCGCGAGGTGGGGTATTTCCGTTCTTTTTAGCAGTCTCCGTACGCTGCTCGCCCATGATTTAAAAGAAAAAAGAAAAGACCAAGCAAACAAACCGGCGCAGAACCGTCAAAACTTTGGCGTAGGCTCAGGAATGGCCTGCCATCGGCACCACCACCTCGGGCCGCCAGTTCACTCCCTCCCGGTCCGCCCAGCGGCGCATGATGGTTAGCGCAAAGCCCACCGCGTCATCAACGGGTGTCCATGGGCCGATGATCGCCTTCATGCCATCGCCGTCCGGGACATCATCGAGGAGGGCAGCGGCCTCGACCCATGTCGGGACTCTCCGCTTCTCTAGCTTGGCCCAGCTCGGGTGCACGACCGTTACCGACGTCGGGTCGAGGGTCATGAACGCCTGCGTGATCTGCTCCAGGCAGACAGCGTGCATCTGCACCGCCAGCGCGACTAGCGGCCGGCACCGCCGTATGCGGTGCTTCAACTCCGGGAAGTGCGGTAGGAGCGTCTCCCAGATCTTGAAATCGGCTACTTTGCGGTCGAGGGTCCGCGCTTGGTTGAGCGCGTTGAAGGACACCATGTACGCGAGGATCATCTCGAAGTGGAGTGCCGCGATCCGCTTCTCGTCCGCCGCTGTCGGGGGTGCCGCACCACGCCCGCGGATGAGGTCGTCTCTGCTGTGCTTCAGATCACTGCCGCGTTGCGTGAAATCGGCGTGCCGCTGGCGGAGTGTTGCAGCCTTGGCGCCGCTGGCGTGGTCAGCTTTGTCTGAGCTTGTGAGGGGCCGGTCTGCAACGCTGGGCGTCAGATTGGTTGAGTCGCCGGGTGTATGTGCTTGCGAGTTGCTAGACGTGACGCGGGACATGGCCGTTGCAGTGCTCTTGTGAGGTGTGGAGGGCACACCACCGGGTTTTGTCAAGGGTGGCTCCGCCGTTGATTTGCTCCGCTTTGAAGAGGACTCAGATATCTGCTCATCCGTTGGAAGAGGCCGCTTTTTGGCATGGACTGGGGGTGGTGTTCGCTCGAGGCTCAGTGACCGATCCTTCTTCAAGGCCTCCTTGTGCGATTTCGACGGCAACGCCAAGATTGCGGCAACTATACGACCGGCCCTCTTCTTGTATTTTAGGACCACAATCCGCGAAGGCCGCTTGTCTCGATCTTCGCCAGCTCGAGCCCTCGCCGGCTTCCCTAAACTGAGAGGGGATTCGGAGTCGAGGCTTTCTCCCTGACTAGAATCATCGCCCGGAGACTTCTTAAACCGCGCCAGTTCTGCCTCTATAAGAGGAGGAAGGGTCGGGGATAGAAGCGGGGGTAGCTCGATTGGTCGCTTCGGCTTCTTACGTGGTGGCGACAGTTCACCGGCCTCTCTCGCTCTTGCCCCTCCCCCTCCTCCTTTCTCTGCCGGTTTCTTTCTGGGATTGCTACGATCCTCCCCCGGGCCGAGGCGCAGCGGCGATAACAGATCCGGCACCTCTGGGCGGCTATCGCTCCGGGAACGGCCGTTATTTTTCTGCCCTCTCTCCCCCGACGGCTTCCCGGCCGTCTTCTTGGGAGCGTCAAGCTCGTCGTCGATCCCGATACGAAGGGGTGATAATAATTCGGGGACGGCCGGTTTCGGCGGCGGCGAGCTCGTGCTTCTAGAACGGGACATATTCCCATTGACGTGAATGCTCGACGCCGGAGAGGCACGACCCTTGCCATTTCCTAGGTGGGCGCGGCCGTTGACGGCCGTATGAGGGTTTGCGGCCGTTGCCTCTTTGTACGTGCTCTTGCCGTTCGCCGAATCTCGGGATTTATGATAGTCTGATCTGGGGATGCGGGACGAATCGGGCTCGCGTGCGCCGCCTTCAGTTTTGATCTTCTTCTGCGGAGGCGAGGCCTGCTCTATATCCGAATGGCGTTTTCGGCTCTCTGGCGCGCGCGTGCTGTTGGACTCTGGCCTCGGGGGTAAGGATGAGTCCTTGGATCTGTAATCTGGTCAGCTTCGTGTATCGAGTTGCAGGGCAGCCTGGACTTTGCTCTCGAGGCAGAGCACAAGGAACTGTAGGCTTAGCCAAGCATGATGCGTCAAAACTTACTGCGCGTATTGCGCCTCTTGGCGCGACTTCTCCGACCGCGCAGGTTCGCGGCTATCGCGATCGCTCGGCTTCTGTTCTTCGCTCCTCCCGCTCTCTTTAGGCGCAGGCGCACCGGGCTTTTGCGAGTCCAGCTTCGCCGGTGCGTCACCATCCGTCGGCGAGACCGACTTCTTCCTGTTCTGGTAGTCCTTGAACGTCATCTTCTTCTTCGCCTCGCCTCTTGGGGTAGCCTTCGGGGGCTTGAGGGTGTCGGGCTCGTCGCGCATTTCGAAGAAGGGCATGGTTAGGAGCACGCCCCGGTCCGCATCGGAGAGGTATGTCATGTATTGCAGGCGGGCACTCTGGCCCGAGTACCAGAAGCCGGAGGGGGTTGGATATTGGCGCTTATCTATGCAGAGGTGGTGCGGGCGCTCGGGGAGGAGCTTCTGGGCTGCTTCGTCTGCTCTTCTCGCCACGCCATCCATCTTCCCTTTCATTGTTAGGTCATCGGTGTTTCCGCGATGCAGGAGAATATTGTGTGCCAGGTCCCGGATCGGGCCAAGACAAATGATGAAAGACGGCGCTTGGTCACAATGTCTTGACACCGGCGGTTGCTAGACAAAGCAGTCGGAAACTTGTGGGATGCAAAAATTGCGGGCGTTCAGGTTAAGGTCGTGAAGGGGGGGAATAAAGTATGTTGGAGATGCAATCGTTGATCGGGTTGCCGGGCCCTTTAAGGTTGGGATCTAGGGTGCTGGTTGAGTCTGTACCTCGAAAGCGTCAGTAGGGCGGGCTGACTGGCAACGAGTTTGCGGCGGGCAATTGAACGAGCTGAGCAAGACAACAAAGAGAACAAAGCTATGCAGCGTACCAGAATTGAAGCAGACTAGGCGTCCTACTTCCCCGACCGACCAGCTACGGCGAGACGGTGTTTGCGACGTTGGAGGGTCGTTTTCCTACGGCACCCTCGAAGCGGCAACAAATGTCGTCCCCGCGGCAGAACACAGGAAGAGCGCATGTGCCATGCGGGAAGACGTGGTAGGCGACTTCATGCGACGACGCGGCGATTCGACTACGATAGGCTGAGTGACGCAACGCGGGTCGGGCAGGATCGATTCGGTGAGGGCATTCACAGTCTGCCGGGAGGGCGGTTGGGGTGGGTTTGTGACTTCCCGGGAAGGCGAATGAGGTGTGGAGGTTGCGATGAGGCGTGGCACCGGGACCAGCGAGCAGGGAAGGCGGTGGTGGGATTTTGGCTGGGCTGCACTGAGACTGGGGCGATCTGACAGGCGCGTTTTTTTCTCGCTTGGTCCTGACTGGCAAGGGCAATGTGGCGCTTCTCAGGCGTCCAAGCATCCGACACCCGCCCGCCTCCGTAAATTAGTGTGCTCAGGGTCCCAAAGTCTGACTACCCGCCGTTAAGTATATGCTAACTGCTCAACTGGAGTTTGCCCCAGGTATAAGACATGACAGTGGGAAAGGTCCTGTCTCTTAATCGAGTTGATAAAAGACAATTACTGAATCTAGGATTCTCTCTTTACCTTACATACGCAAAGTCCCAGTGAGGGTACATGAAACGGGCAAAAAAATCGACAAAAAAATGTGGACGCACCCGGGATCGATCCGGGGACCCCTTGCAGACGCTGGGAATGCGAAGCAAGAATCATACCACTAGACCATACGCCCTATTGATATCTTCAACACTGATATTTTCCTATTAGTATGACAAGCCTATGCCCTAGGTTCACTCTCGCTAGGTATTAGATAAGTGAATATTACACACCCTGGTCCTCACCCAACACGCTTAAGAAATGTTATCGCAGCTCTTTTTTCAGTAGCCATTCAAACGCCAGCCTTGCAAAAAAACGTTGGCCCATAGCTCCCATCAACACCCTGCACATCGCAATAGTTTCTCGAGCCACCGCCAACAACAATGGCTGCTGTAAGTTGTGTCGCCTTCCTGTTTTGACTGCAGGATGCTAACTATATTCCGCTTGCCCAGCCCGTCATGACCGTCTCGGAGAGTAAGGAGCTCCGAGGGCTCAACCTCATCGCCGCCCACTCGCACATCCGTGGCCTCGGGGTTGATGCCGACACGTTGGAACCGAGGACGTCCTCCCAGGGACTTGTTGGTCAAGAGAAGGCGAGGAAGGCGGCCGCAGTGATGCTAGAAATGATCAAACAGGGGAAAATTGCTGGTCGCGCCGTGCTAATTGCTGGGCCCCCAAGGTACGATTTACTACGAGCCGCTATTGATGCACGCGCAGCTTGCTAACATTGTTCTACCTACCTGCAGCACAGGCAAAACCGCGATTGCCATGGGGATGGCGCAGTCGCTGGGCCCAGACGTGCCTTTCACATCCCTCGCCTCGTCCGAGATATTCTCCCTCGAAATGTCCAAAACCGAAGCCCTCACACAAGCCTTCCGTAAATCCATCGGAGTGCGCATCAAGGAGGAAAGCGAGATTATGGAGGGCGAGGTTGTGGAAATCCAGATCGATCGGAGCGTCACCGGTGGGGCGAAGCAGGGGAAGCTCACCATCAAGACTACGGACATGGAAGCGGTATACGACATGGGCAGCAAGATGATCGACGCCATGACCAAAGAGCGGGTTATGGCTGGCGACATCATCTCGATCGACAAGTCATCCGGCAAGATCACGAAGCTCGGCCGGTCATATGCGAGGTCTCGCGACTACGACGCCATGGGTGTTGATACCAAGTTCCTGCAGTGCCCAGATGGCGAGCTGCAGAAGCGGAAAGAGGTGATCCATACGGTGACGCTCCACGAGATCGACGTCATCAACTCCCGGACCCAGGGCTTCCTAGCGCTCTTCTCGGGCGACACTGGCGAAATCCGTAGCGAAATCCGAGATCAGATCAACACCAAGGTTGCCGAGTGGAAAGAGGAGGGCAAAGCGGAGATTGTTCCCGGCGTACTGTTCATTGACGAGGTCCACATGCTCGACATCGAGTGCTTCTCGTACATCAACCGAGCTCTCGAGACCGATCTAGCGCCGATCGTGATCATGGCAAGCAACAGGGGCCACTCCAAGATCCGCGGAACCGACTACAAGAGCCCGCACGGTCTCCCCCTCGACTTCCTCGACCGCGTGTCCATCATCAACACGCACACCTACACGCCCGATGAGATCCGGCAGATCCTCTCGATCCGGGCCCAGGAGGAGGAGGTGGAGCTGACGGCCGACGCGCTCGCGCTCCTCACCACGAGCGGCGAGAAGGCCGGCCTGCGGTACGCGAGCAACCTAATCACCACCTCGCAGCTCATCTGCGCGAAGCGGCGCGCTAAGCAGGTCGACGTCGAGGACGTCACGCGGAGCATCAAGCTCTTCTTCGACCCCGGCCGCAGCGTCAAGTTCGTCGCCGAGTCCGAGAAGCGTCTCATCGGCAACGACGGCGCGGTGGACTTCTCGGTTCCGAATGGCAATGCGGCGGATAGGATGGATGTGGGCTAGAGAGAGAGAGAGAGAGAGAGGGCGCACAAAGGTAGTAGCTAGGGGGATACAAAACTGTATTGGCGTTCAGGCGGGGGCAAAAAAATTTGAGATCCCGAGTTGGGAAGGCCATTGATAGATTAACCTGCGGTATGTATAATATTCTAGGGGCGTAGGTGGACTTCAAAGAACGAAGCTGGCGTTGATTCCCATACTTGAGTCAGAAGTCGACGGTGTTGGTCCAAAGTCACTAGGGTAATATATTGCTTTTTCTTCATGTTATACAAAGCTCACAGCGCGAGTCCACTCGCCGCCCTCATCTCCTGAGCGTCTGAACTCGACGCCTTCAAAGTAGCCAGCTTCTTGCCATGCCTTCATGGTAGGCCCATCATAAGGGCCCTGTTTCTCGCCTCCGGCCCTCCCGTCGATCCAGCGGTACTCCCACATCTTGGTAGTAGGCGCAGCTCCGCCATCCGCTTCTTCGTCGGCTCGCGCTGGGGGATCAACCCACTCCTCTCCGGTCTCGTTTCGATATTCCCTCATCAGCTTTTCTCGCTCGGTGTCGTAGATATCCGGGTAGTCTCTCCTTAAGAGCCGATCCGCGGCCTCAGTGATGGTGTTTATAGCTTCCCTGATCTTGACCTGCTTGGGGTCCTCTGGCGTCTCGGTGTCGACTTCCATCTTGTCCGAGGCGTTTTTCAGCTTCTTCTGCTTCCATTTAGGAACCTTTGGTTTCGTCTTGTTTGTTTTGCTTTTGCCTAGTCTGGCGAGGGCTTCCAGGGGGGTCTCGGCTCTCTCTAGCTGTACGATCAGCGACCCGAAAAGATCGGCCGTCAAGATGTTGTCGTCCTCTCTCCGCTGTTGTCTCAGCTCCGCTTCCCGTTTCAAGTGTGCATCGGCAGCTTTCTTCATCTCCTTCTTGCTAAGTCCTTGCAGCCACCGGTCGTGGACGGCGTCCGGGTCGGCGGCACTCCGTATGTAGTTCCCGGCCTCGTCGAAGGCGCCTTCTTCCTGCTCTTGCCTCATGTTGAAGGCGTCGATCTTGGGGGCATTTTTCTTTAGGCCACCAAGCCCGACCTCCTCGTCGACGCCCTGTTCTTGTATGACGAGCGCAATGTCCTCCTCGTCTTCGCTGCTCTCCTCTTCGCCTAGCCGCACCGTACCCCCACTCTTACTGTCCTTCTCCTGGCCCTCGATATGCTCGTTCTCTAGGAACCGTACTGTTTTATCTTTCTTCCCGGCATTCCTTCGCTCGGCCGCGTCCCCGTCGGCATCAGCCTCCTCGTCTTCATCCGCGGCGCCGAACATGTCGATCTCTTCGTCTTCGTCGTCATCATCACCTGCACCATTGGCAGTGGCACCGGGCGCGAGCTTTGCATTGTAATTGTCCAGCTGGTCAGCAAGGTCCACATCTTCCGCAGTCGTTTTCTTCTTCTTTCCCTTCTTCCCCTTCCCTGCGTCTCGCCTCCTCGCCTCGGCCCTCGCCTCGAAGGTTTCATTATCCGAGTCGGAGTCGTAGCCGTCGATGTTGACGGCGCCGCGCTTCGTCGCGCCCGCTGTGCTGCGGATGACGTCGGCGGCGAGGACCTGCTCGTCGGCCTCATCGTAATCGTCGTCTGCTGCGCGAGAATCTGGAGCAAGGGCCGACGGGTTGCGCACGTCAAACTTCACCTTTTTAGTCGCCCCGTCTCGCGAGTGGTCCTCGCCGTGATGGGCGCGGGCGAAGGCCTCCCCGGTCCGCTTGGGGCGCGCGGCGGAGAAGCGGGATGCCATCTTTTTGCCGACGGTAGAGGTTCTTATCAATTACTGGTATCCCAGCGAGGGTCGGTCGCAGTTCGGATGAAATATATTCTTTAGTATTGGCTGCTTTTGTCAGATCGAGAAAAAAAAGTCTTGGAGGACTGACGTCAGGGATCATGTAGAGGACTTGAGCCGCACAAGCTCTGAAGCAGCTGCTGTTGTGGACCTTGCCCACCCCTGGAGACTCTGTACTGTACTGCCCAATCACTAGCCTGGATTGTATTCGTACAGTATCGTGATGTTTGTACATACAGAATACGGAACATCGACAGTTCCGCATATGTAAGTAGCTAGAGTGTGAGGCAGAAGAAATAATCAAAACCGTCTTTAATTCCTACTCGCCAGTCGTGTAGACATGAATGCAAGTATAGTTTCACCAGAAGTTTACGTAGGTTACCTCAACAGTTAGAACCTCGAGCCCAGCGGTAACAAAGGATTGTGTAGCGGCCCGCCGCGCTAAATAAAGCTGCCCAACTTTCAGCCACCACACCGAAAATAGACCCCACTTTTGGCGTACCTCACAAGGTCCCGGTCCGGCATAGCTCCAACGTTCCACAGCACCAGATACTGTCGTCATTCTGCCGCTGCCTCAGATACCGTACCTCGGGCACTTCCACAAAGTGTATTTCGACGACTTGGCTGCAAAGGCTTAACCACTCAACGGACAACACCCCGACCGCCACGACATACTTCCTACTTTCGCGGAAGCTTCCACGACGACATTCACGTTCCCTCTTCCAACTAACAACACAACAGTCAAGATGGTGAGCTCCCCCGCCTCTCTCCCCAGCTCCATTCCGGATTCCCTTCTCTGCATTCCGGAGCTGAGAAATGCTAACCCAAAACTCGCAGTTTGCTCCAGGCTTCGGCGGGGCTGGCTTCGACCCCAACAACCCCGCAGATCTCTACCAGATGGCCCGGGGCGGCCGCCGCCCGCTGATGCAGCGATTCGACGAGTATTACCGATGCTATCCCATGGTGATGGCCCCCGGCCCCGAGAGGCCGTCGCTCAACTACGGGTCAAAGATCTTCCTACCGCCCTCCGCCCTGGATAAGGTCTCGAAGCTGCATGTTCAGTGGCCTATTATGCTAGAGCTGATCAACGGGGACAAGGGCAAACACACCCACGGTGGTGTGCTAGAGTTCGTCGCTGAGGAGGGAAGGGCCTACATCCCCCAGTGGGTACGTTCTTCTGGCTCGGCTCGTGCCATGCCTACACCCAGGACTCTGTAGATAGCCAGGCCCGGACATCGTCGAAGCATGCTAACGGCTGACCCCCACTCCCACAGATGATGCAAACGCTCCAACTAGACGTCGGCGACATGATCCAGATCCAGACCACCTCCCTCGAGCTAGCGAAGCTCGTCAAGCTACAGCCACAGTCCGTCAGCTTCCTCGACATCTCCGACCCTCGCGCCGTCCTCGAGAAGGCCTTTCGCAACTTCGCCGCCGTCACGAAGGGCGACGTCTTCAACTTCGAGTACAACGACGAGGTCTACGAGGTAGCCGTCCTCGACGTCAAGCCCGAGACCGCAAAGATGGGCGTCAGCATGATCGAGACCGACGTCAGCGTCGAGTTTGCCGCCCCCGTCGGCTACGTCGAGCCCTCGGCCGCCCAGTCCGCCGCGAGCGGCACTAGCACCCCGCGCAGTGCCCGCGGCGGGCCCGGCGCCGGCCCTGGTCTCCCCGCCGGTGGGCTGCTACACAGCCAGGGGACCATGGCGCAGGCGATCAACTACGACGCCATCGTCGCGGCATCGCAGACCACCAATTTCGGCGGCGAAGGCCAGCGCCTGAGCGCTAAGAAGTCCACCGCCTCGTCCTCCTCCGCAGCAGCAGCAGCCGGCAGCGGTGATAAGGCCAAGGCGGCTACGCCTAGCTCCAAGCTCATCACCGCGGCTCCTAGCACCACCGGCGCACCCAAACCCCTGCGCCTACCCCCCGGAAAGCTCTTCCTCGGATACGAGATCAAGCCCGTCAAGACGGCTGCTGACCGTGAAGCCGAGGTCGAAGCATCACGCCGGCCCCACTTCGCCGGTCAGGGCCAGACCCTAAGGGGTCCTGTTAAGAAGAAGGGTGACGGTGGTGCAGGGAGCAGCAGTGGTAGCGGAGGAGAGGCGCCGGCCTCCAAGAAGGGGGCTGATGACGATAGCAAGGGCAAGGGGCGGAGGTTGGATGGGCGGGACGCCTGAGTGAGTACCTGCGGTGGGAAGCGGGGAAGATAAAGGTATGGGTCAACAAAGAAAAGGGTGGTTCATATTTGGGGCGTTTTCATTCCCGGAGTTTAAATGGTTAACGGATTGGAATTTTTGATGACGGCCACGCTACCTCTCTGGTAGGTACCTTGGAGCGGGAGCATCATGGGACGTAAACTATTGTAAAGCCATACCTCTACCACTGTCCCGAGGGCCATCAACTGCACTGATAATCCGCCGTAATGGTATCGAGAAAATTCCCTGCCAGCAATTAACAGGAAACAGGCTGTGGCAGTTCAGGAGCTGAGTTACAGCTATGCACAGCCTAGGATGCTACAATTTTTTGTAACATTTGATATGTGTGTATGTGTGTGTAACTCCTCTATCTGCTCGTTAATATGCTCCGCCCCTCGGGCTCTCAATTATACAACTAGACCCTCCTCAAGAGCCGCATCCTTCTCGAGGCGCTCGAGGCCCGCACACACCGCGCCGTAAACCCGCAGCGGTACCGCTACCTCGAAGCTCTCACAGGTGATATTTTCTGCTGCGACGAGGACCAGGCCGCCACGGTCGTCCCGCGAGATCTCTTCCAGAAGCGGATGGGGACCCCAGTGGTGATTCCCGCCCGGTCGCTGGCCGTTACCGTCCCCGCCGCCGCTGACGGTGTCGTCATCGCCCTCGTCGTCGTCCCTGTCAGCTCTATCCCTGCTATCGGCGAGGTCTCCGTCGTCTTGGGCGGGGACCACGAACTCGAGCCGGATCTTCCACTCGAGGCTAACGCCGCTAGTGACGAACTCGGGCGTCGCCGTGACAGGGATCGTCGGGCTGAAGACGGCGCGGCGCGCGTACAGCGTCGCCTCGGAACTACTGACGTGGATCTTCCGCGTGACCCTGTGCACGCTGGCCTCTGATCGCAACGCGAGGCCAGGGTCCACGCGCTCCGCCGTCTCGAGCGCCGCGTGCACCGCATAGCACGGTATCTCCGCCCCGGAGAAATCCACCGCCATGGTCACCGCCTCGCCCAGGCGGTATGCCGGGCGCGCGAGCATGACGACCCCGAGGCGCCGGCCGTTCCGGGCTATCTCGAAACGGTTCGAGGCCTGCTGGCCGCTGGCGGTCATGTTGGCGCGGAGGATTGCCAAATCGATTGCTTCCTTGGCACCGGGTGCGGTGGCCGAGACATCGTCGAAGGCGGAATAGACCGACGGCCGGCGTGATGACGGCATACCTGTCGGGGAGAGAAGTGCAGCGCCTGGGCCCTCTTGAGAACGGGCGAGGAGTTCTTCGACATACGAGAGGAAAGAATTTGTGGTTGCGGCTGGGACAACAGGTCCCCGCACCACCCTGGAGTCGCGGCTGTGATGTGATTTGGTGATGCTTCGGACGCACGCCTGGTCTTGCAAGATAATGTACGGCGACATGAGGTCGTGGCCGAGAATCTCGCCGTGGCTGTTGACGCTACCGAGTACCCGGAAAGGTATGTCGACAGATTTTACCTGCTGTTCCTTGACACCGCCAGGCCGCTGCGTGCCAATAACGAGGCTATATGAGATCTTCATCGCCCTCCCACGATGCGTTGGAGGCAAACCCCTCGGTAGCTTGAAGGAATATTCGTAGGCTTTGCTCTCCCCCGGTGCTAATTTTAGGTCGACGAACAAGATCGATTGGGGTGTGGAGAGCAGCGGGATCGATTTGGTGCTTGCGATGCCACGCATCTCCTTAATGGTGCTGAGCTCGTTGCCGCCGAGGAGCTCCCCGATGGAGTTCGTCAAGTTTCCCCATCCGAAACCCCTCAGGAGGCCGCTATCTCGCCTTGACGTCTCCACGCCAACGACCCCACCCCCTTGTCCGCCCACGACCGCCTTCCTCTTAACTTGATCGAAAGGCCCAAGGTTGACAAGCGATCCATCAAGCGCGAAAGAGCCTTGGATTTGCGCATACCCCATCATCAGCGTCTCGGGGGACCGCGCAGAACTTTGATTTGCTAGGTTCGACGTTCGCCGGGCATGTGGCGACGGCACTTGGCCGCGCAAAGGCTGCTGCTGGGTCACATATTCGGACGCCAAAGTCTCACTCGAGTGGTTGCTTAACGAGTAAAATTCCCCGCTACTCCTCGGCGTACCCGCGATACTTGTGGTCGAGAGAATGCGTGCCGCCGGTGCAGCTGTGTGTTCATTTATC
>Ga0164242_10006577_pt1 | contig 12780 bp, 10 predicted proteins | sample OricomgcompostMG_FD_108783 | JGI IMG/M metagenome (GOLD analysis project Ga0164242, IMG submission 108783) | Miracle-Growth compost microbial communities from Emeryville, California, USA - Original compost - Miracle growth compost (MG) ... | reverse complement strand
CGCCAGGACGATCAGGGTCTCGCTGCGCAGCGTCCGCTCCGGGAACGGCGGCGCCTCCGCGCCCTGCTGTACCTGCGCCTGCACGCGGTCCTCCCGTGCTCTCGTCCGCGGCGGCCCGCACCCACCCCGCGCTCGTGCGTCCCCGTCGTGAGGGACACGATACGTCCGCTGCCGCGGTGCGACGATCATGCCCGTCGACGGTCCCCGGCCGGCGCGCCCGCCCGCTCGCAGCAGGTCGTACCGGGTGCGCCGGGCGAGCTTATGCGATGTTCCCGGGCACACCGCGCCGGGGCGCCCGGCGGCACGGGCCGGACTCCCGGCACGGCACCGTCCCGGACACGGCCGAGTCGGCGGGGCGGACGCGGCTCAGTCCGGTGTCGACCAGGTGTGGACGGGCTCGCCGGCGGCGGAGAACTCCCGGTAGTGCTGCGTCATCGCGGCCAGCGCGGCCCGCCGGTCCAGGCCGCGGCCCAGGTAGTGGTGGAAGGTCCGGGCCTGCCATTCGGCGCCGTTGGTGCGCCGCCGGCAGCGTTCCTCGACGATGCCGAGGTAGCGGTCGCGGTCGCCGGCGTCGATGCCCCAGGCGTCCAGGCCGGCCGCCGCCAGCGGCAGCAGCTCGTCCAGGACCAGGTCCACCGCCTTCACCTCGGACGCGGTGCCGCCGCGGCCGCGCGGCCAGCGCAGGACGGCGTCGATGCCGTCGCGGCAGCCGGCGTCGAAGTTCTCGGCGGCGGTGCGGAACGGCAGCCGGGTCCACACCGGCCGGGAGGTGTCGGCCAGCGCCCGTACCAGGCCGTAGTAGAAGGCGGCGTTGGCCAGCACGTCCGCGACGGTGGGGCCGGCCGGCATGATCCGGTTCTCCACCCGCAGGTGCGGCACGCCGTCGACGACCTCGTACACCGGCCTGTTCCAGCGGTAGACGGTGCCGTTGTGGAGCGTCAGTTCGCGCAGCCTGGGCACGCCGCCCTCGTCGAGCACCCGCACCGGGTCCTCGTCGTCGCAGATCGGCAGCAGGGAGGGGAAGTACCGCACGTTCTCGGCGAACAGGTCGGTGACCGAGTCCACCCACCGCTCGCCGAACCAGGTCAGCGGGCGCACGCCCTGGACGCGCAACTCCTCCGGGCGGGTGTCGGTGGCCTGCTGGAACAGCAGCGGACGGGTCTCGCGCCACAGCTCGCGCCCGAACAGGAACGGCGAGTTGGCGCCGACCGCCACCTGCGCGCCCGCGATGGCCTGCGCGGCGTTCCACACGTCCGCGAACCGGTTCGGGGTGACCTGGAGGTGCATCTGCATGGACGTGCAGGCGGCTTCCGGCGCGATGGACGCCGAGGTGTACACCAGGTGCTCCACCCCCTCGATGTCGAGGGTGATGTCCTCGCCCCGCATCGCCAGGATCCGCTCGTTGAGCAGGGTGTAGCGGTCGGCCCGCGAGAGGTTCGCCGAGACCAGGTCCTGGGCCTGGAGCGTCGGCAGGATACCCACCATGACGATGCGCGCCCCCACCTCGCCCGCCATCCGGTCGGCGTAGCCGAGGCCGGTGCGCAGTTCCTCGGCGAGCCGGTCCATGACCCGCCCGGAAAGGGCGTGCGGGGCGATGTTCACCTCGATGTTGAACTGTGCGAGCTCCGTCTGGAAATCCCGGCTGGCGATGCGCTCCAGCACCTCTTCGTTCATCATGCGGGGAAGCCCGTCGGAATCCGCGAGATTCAATTCGATCTCGAGCCCCATGAGATTGCGGGCGCGGTCGAACCGCTTCTCGTCCAGCAGCCGCTCCAGTCCCTCCAGGCACTGCCTCAGCTTGTGCCGGTACATCCTGCGGTCGGCCAGGTCGAACGCGGCGGCCGTGACCTTCTCCCCCATCGAGGCGTCCTTCCCTGTGCTTCCCGGGTGCTTCCGTGAGGATGCCCAGACCGGCTGATCCGTAACGCACTTCCCGGGCGGCCCGAACCGCTAGGCTTGTCTGGGTACGGCACCGGGGGCATGTTCCGACAGCACATTCACGCGCGGCCATCCGACGGAATTCACCGTCTCGGCCACCGACGGGTTCCGGCCGTCCGCAGGGCGCCGGAATTGCCGCCCGCGCCCCCGTATCCTGCGGGAATACCGCGGCGGCCCCCTTGCGAAGAAGGCGCAGATTCGTCTTGCGGGTAATACCGGCGGCAGCTAGCGGAAACACGGACCGAACAAAGGTCGTATAAACTCCGCGCACAAGGTGGACGAAGTACGCCGTCGCGCGACGAGCTTGAGCAGTAACCCTCGCCCGGTACTGACCGCGCCGTCCGCACCCGGTCACCCCGTCGCACTCCCCCGCCCCACGTCTCCCAGTGAGAGGCGACATCATGCCGCTGTTTGTGCCCCCAGCACCCGCACCCGCCCTGCTGAGCGTCCTGGCCGCGCTCAGCTCCCCTGACGCCGTCCGGGAGGCCAGGACTCCGGCCCTGCGCAGCGCGCAGGGCCCGCTGGACGCCGAAGACCCCCTGCCGGTGCACGTCTTCGCGCCGCCGTCGGTCCCCGGTGGGCTGCCCCAGGCGCGGCTGACGGGCTGGCGCTTCCACATCCTGTCGGGCGGCGTCGTGGTGGCGGCCGGCGAGACCGTGCCGACGGCGGACGGCTGGGTGTTCTCGCGATTCGCCGAGGGACCCTACCTGGCGTCCACGGAGCGGGCGCTGGTCCAGGCGGAGGCGCTGCCGGAGACCTACCAGCCGCACCTGCTGTCGCTGCCGTCCCGGTACATGATGGCGCTGTGGCTGCACGCGGTGCCGCGGGCCGACGCCGCGACGGCCCAGCCGGACCCGGCCGACCTGCTGGTGCCGCTGGCGCCGGCCCCGCCGGGGATCGCCGCCCACCGCGTCCACCGCATGGTGGAGCTGGCACCGGTGCTGAGCACCTGGCTGGCCCCGCCCCCGCTGGCCGGCTCCGCGGCCTGAGCCGGCCCCGCGCCGGGCCCCGCACGGCGCCCTCCTGCCCGACCGGGACAGGAGGGCGCCGCCGCGTGAACGCAACCGTCCGCGCGGGTGACACGTCCTGCCCCAACGAGGACCGCATCGGTGAAATCCCTGCGGAGCGGGCCCCGCCGGGCAAGACTGGGAGCGCCGCACCACGAGACGGGGGAAAAGATGAACCACTCAGGCGAGGCGGGCGGAAGCGCCGCCGGCCTCTCGCAGCGAAAGACCACATCCACCATGTGCAACCACCAGCCGCAGTGCCCCGCCGCAGACTCCTCCGACCGGGAGGCGGCCGCGATCGTGGCCCACCACCCCGAGCAGGGCTGGAGCCTGCTGTGCAACGGCGTGCTGGTCTTCGAGGACACCGGCGAGCTGTTGCCGGACGGGAAGATCATCGCACCGCACCGACCGGTCAGCGCGGGCCGCGTCACCACCGCTGCCTGACCGCCGCACGGGTCCGCCGTCTCCGGCCGCCCACCGCACCGCCGAGCCGGTTCCCCCGCCCCGCGGGAGAACCGGCTCCGTCATGCCGGGGTGCGACCGGTGCGGCTCAGTGCTCGAACGCCTCCGGCGGCGGGCAGGAGCAGACCAGGTTCCGGTCGCCGTAGGCGCCGTCGATCCGGCGCACCGGCGGCCAGTACTTGTCCGCGGCCGACACGCCCTCGGGGAAGGCCGCCTCCTGCCGGGTGTAGGGGTGCTCCCACTCCCCCGCCAGGACGGCAGAGGTGTGCGGCGCGCCGCGCAGCGGGTTGTCCGCGGCGGGCCACTGCCCGCCGGCGACCTTGTCGATCTCGCCCTTGATGGCGATCATCGCGTCGCAGAACCGGTCGAGTTCGGCCAGGTCCTCGCTCTCGGTCGGCTCGATCATCAGCGTGCCGGCCACCGGGAACGACATGGTCGGCGCGTGGAAGCCGTAGTCGATGAGACGCTTGGCGACGTCGTCGACGCTCACGCCGGTGTCCTTGGTGAGAGGCCGCAGGTCGACGATGCACTCGTGGGCGACCAGCCCGCCCGGCCCGGTGTACAGCACCGGGTAGTGGGGCTCCAGCCGCTTGGCGACGTAGTTGGCGCTGAGCACGGCGACCTGCGTGGCCTTCTTCAAGCCCTCGGCGCCCATCAGCCGCACGTACGTCCAGGAGATCGGCAGGATGCCCGCCGAGCCCCATGGGGCCGCCGAGACGGGGCCGACGCCGCCGGCCGGTCCCGCCTCGGGCTGGAGCGGGTGGTTGGGCAGGTGCGGGGCGAGGTGCGCGCGCACCGCGACCGGCCCCACGCCCGGGCCGCCGCCGCCGTGCGGGATGCAGAACGTCTTGTGCAGGTTCAGGTGGGACACGTCCGCGCCGAACCTGCCGGGCCGGGCCAGCCCCACCAGCGCGTTGAGGTTGGCACCGTCGACGTACACCTGGCCGCCGGCGTCGTGGACGGCGGCGCACACGTCGGTGATGTGCTCCTCGAACACGCCGTGCGTGGAGGGATAGGTCACCATCAGCACGGCCAGCTCGTCACGGTGCTGCTCGATCTTCGCCCGCAGGTCGGCGACGTCGACGTCGCCGTCCTCGCTGGTCTTGACGACGACGACGCGCATGCCGGCCATCACCGCGCTGGCGGCGTTGGTGCCGTGCGCCGAGGACGGGATGAGGCAGACGGTGCGCTGCGTGTCGCCGTTGGCGCGGTGGTAGGCGCGCACCGCCAGCAGTCCGGCCAGCTCGCCCTGGGAGCCGGCGTTCGGCTGGAGGCTGACCTTGTCGTAACCGGTGACGGCCGCGAGCTGGTCCTCCAGGCCGTGGATCAGCTCCAGGAAGCCGGCGGCCTGCTCGGCGGGGGCGAAGGGGTGCAGCGCGCCGAACTCCGGCCAGGTGACCGGTTCCATCTCGGTGGTCGCGTTGAGCTTCATGGTGCACGAGCCGAGCGGGATCATGCCCCGGTCCAGGGCGTAGTCGCGGTCGGCGAGGCGGCGCAGGTAGCGCAGCATCGCGGTCTCACTGCGGTGCTCGTGGAAGACCGGGTGGGTCAGGTACGGCTCGGTGCGCTTCAGCGCGGCCGGCAGCGCGTCGGGGGTGGCCGCGTCCAGCGCGTCGAGCGCGGCGGCGTCGGCCCCGGGGACGCCGAAGGCGGCCAGCACGGCGGCGAGGTGGTCGCGGGTGGTCGTCTCGTCGCAGGAGATGCCCACGTGGCCGGCGTCGACCAGCCGGAGGTTGATGCCCCGCTCGCGGGCGGCGGCGACGACGGCCTCGGCCCGGCCGGGCACGGCGGCGGTCAGGGTGTCGAAGAACGCCTCCTCGGTCAGCTCGACCCCGGCGGCGCGCAGTCCCGCGGCGAGCACGGCGGCGTAGCGGTGGGTGCGGCGGGCGATGCCCGCCAGGCCCTCGGGGCCGTGGTAGACGGCGTACATGCCGGCCATCACGGCCAGCAGCACCTGGGCGGTGCAGATGTTGCTGGTGGCCTTCTCGCGACGGATGTGCTGCTCACGGGTCTGCAGCGCCAGCCGGTACGCCGGGTTCCCGTCGGCGTCCACGGAGACGCCGACCAGCCGGCCGGGCAGGTTGCGCGCGTACGCCGCGCGGACGGCCATGTAGCCGGCGTGCGGGCCGCCGAAGCCCATCGGGACGCCGAACCGCTGGGTGGTGCCCACCGCGATGTCCGCGCCGAGCACGCCCGGCGAGGTCAGCAGGGTCAGCGCCAGCAGGTCGGCGGCGACGGTGACGACCGCGCCGAGCCCCTGCGCCTGCTCGATGACCGGACGCAGGTCCCGCACCCCGCCGCCGGCACCCGGGTACTGCACCAGCACGCCGAACACGCCGCGCTCGGCGACGTCGGCGGGGATGCCCTGGGACAGGTCGGCGGTGACGACCTCGACACCGGTGGGTTCGGCGCGGGTACGCACCACGGCCAGGGTCTGCGGGAAGGTGTCGGCGTCGACCAGGAAGACGCCGTCCTTGACCTTGCCGACCCGGCGGGACAGCGCCATCGCCTCGGCAGCGGCGGTGCCCTCGTCCAGCAGCGAGGCGCCGGAGGTGGGCAGACCGGTCAGGTCGGCGACGACGGTCTGGAAGTTCAGCAGCGCCTCCAGCCGGCCCTGGGAGATCTCCGGCTGGTAGGGCGTGTAGGCGGTGTACCAGGCCGGGTTCTCCATGACGTTGCGCAGGATCACCGGCGGGGTGAACGTGCCGTAGTAGCCCAGCCCGATCATGGAGGCGAGGACCTGGTTGCGGCCCGCCAGCGCCCGCAGCTCGGCCAGCGCCTCGGCCTCGGTGACGGCCTGCGGCAGCGCCAGCGCCTCGGCGCTCTTGATGGTGTCCGGGACGGCGGCGGCGGTCAGCTCGTCCAGCGAGCCGTAGCCGACCTGGGCGAGCATCTTGGCCAGGGCCCCGGTGTCGGGACCGATGTGCCGGGACGCGAAGGGCACGCCGGCTTCCAGCTCGGCGAGGGGCGTGGGGCGTTCGCTCATTGCGGGGGGCCTCCTGGTCTGCGACGGCCATCGAGGGTGCCGTGCCGGCCGGCACCCGTGCGGCCTCCCCCTCTGTCAGAGAACCTGAGAGCTTCACCGCCCGCTGCCGGGCGGCTTTCCCCGTCGGTGAGGACGCTCCCGGGGCCGCTTCGCTTCCGGGCAGTCCTGCTTTCCAGAGTGACCTCACCCGCGCGGTACGGATGCCTGAGAGATTCCGGGGAGGATTTGCTCCTTCGGCGCCTCACCGGCCCGCCGTCGGGGCTGGTGGGGACTCTCCCGCACGGGTTCTGCGGCCTCTGTCAGCCTACCAGCGCGCCCGTGGGCACGGGCGGTCGCGGGTGGGGCCGCGGCGGCGCGGGGCGGCCCGACTCGACAGCGCCCGGGTTGTGGCTTTGGGTGGTAGCAAGCAGCTGTCACTCGTGGGTTGGAGGAGTCGTGCAGACCGACATCGATCCGCGCAGTCTGATCGGCCGCCGTGCTCTCGACCGCGACGGGACCAGGATCGGCACGGTCGACGAGGTGTAGCTCGACGACGCCACCGGCACGCCGGAGTGGGCGGCGGTGCGCACCGGCCTGTTCACGCGGGACGCCTTCGTGCCGCTGGGGCCGAGCGAGCTGGTCGACGGGGAGCTGCGGATTCCGTTCCGCAAGGCCCTCATCAAGGACGCCCCCGACTTCGGTGTCGGCCGCCATCTCTCGCCCGAGCAGGAGCTCCAGCTCTACCACCACTACGGGATGGACGTGCCGCGCTCGGGCCCCGAGTCGCCCGCCGCCAGGGACTTCGGCGAGCTGGCGGGCGGCGACTGACCCGCTGCTCCGGCCTCGCGCACCGCGCTACGCGGCCGGCCCCGAGTGCGCCTCCGGTCCGGCGCCGCGCTCGGACCCCGGCGCTCGCCCGGTGATCGGCTCGGGGCCGGGGCCCTGCCCGCGCTCGGGTGCCTCCGGCCCGGCCAGGGCGGCCGCGGAGGCGGCCTCGGCGGCCAGCGGCAGCGGCTCGCTGTGGGCCAGCAGCGGGTCGTCGGCGGCGAAGGTGCGCACCCGGCCCGGCGCGGTGTCGGTCGGCACCTCGAAGCGGACGGTGACCCGTCCGACCCCGCTGCCCTGCACCCAGCCCGACCCGTACTCCGCATGGGTGACGTCCTGGCCGGGCAGCCACCGCGCGGACCGCTCGGCCGGAGGTGGCGGGCTCGCCGGCAGGTCGACGACGGACTCGCCGGTGCCGGAGCCGCCGCCGGGCCGGGCGTCGCTCTGCGCGAAGAGGTCCTCCTGCGTGAAGTCGGCCAGCCCTGCCACGCCGACGCCCAGCAGCCGCACCCCGCCGGTGGTGTCGACCGCCTCGGCCAGCCGCCGCGCGGTCTCCCGGACCAGCGCCGGGTCGTCGGTGGGGGCGCGCAGCGTCTCGGAGCGGGTCAGGGTGGAGAAGTCGTACCGGCGCACCTTGACCACCACGGTGCGGCCCGAGCGGCCGGCGCCGCGCAACCGCCGCACGCAGCGTTCTGCGAGCCGGTCGATCTCGTAGCGGATGTGGGCGCGGTCGGTCAGGTCGTGGTCGTAGGTGTCCTCCACGGAGACGGACTTCACGTCCCGCTCGGCGACCACCGGCCGGTTGTCCAGGCCGGCCGCCATGGCGAACAGGCCGCTGCCGTGCGCCTTGCCCAGCAGCCGCACCAGCTCGGGCTCCCCTGCGTGCGTGATCTCGCCGACGGTGAGGATGCCGGCCCGCCGCAGGTGCTCGGCGGTGGCCGGACCGACCCCGGGAAGGGTCCGTACCGGCATCGGGCCCAGCAGCGCCTGCTCGGTGCCGGGTTCGACCACCACCAGGCCGTCCGGCTTGGCCCTCTCGGAGGCGATCTTGGCCAGCAGCTTGGACCCGGCCAGCCCGACGGACGCGGTCAGTCCGGTGGCGGCGCGGATGTCGGCCCGCAGCCGCCGCGCGACGCTCCGGGGGTCCTCGCCGGTCTCCCCGGCCTCCAGGTCGACGAACGCCTCGTCGACGCTCAACGGCTCCACCAGCGGCGAGGCCTCGCCGAGCAGGGCCATGACGATGCCGCTGATCCGCCGGTAGATGCCGAAGCGCGGATAGAGGTAGGCAGCGTTGGGCGCCAGCCGGCGGGCGTGAGCGGTGGCCATGGCGGAGTGGACGCCGTGCACGCGCGCCTCGTAGGACGCGGTCGACACCACGCCCCGGGGGCCGAGGCCGCCGACCACGACCGGCTTGCCGCGCAGGCTGGGCTTGGACGCCTGCTCCACCGAGGCGAAGAACGCGTCCATGTCCAGGTGCAGGATCGTCGGCGCACTTCTCACACCTCGATCGTCCCGCACCCCGCCGACATCGGCCGTACAGGTGTACGCAACGGCGGGTCGTCGCGCCCGCCCCGCGTCGTGCGCCCGGCGGGGACCGTGCCGCTCAGGCGGCTCAGACGGCCCGGTTGCGCCTGCGGGCCAGTTCGTCCGACGGGTTGTGGCCGACGAGCGTCTCGCCGGTGTCGACCCGCTCGCCGTGCATCTGGGACAGCGCGCTCTGCACGTCCCGCCACACCACGCCGACAGCGATGCCGAAGATGCCCTGGCCGCCCTGGAGCAGCTCCACGACCTCGTCGGGCGAGGTGCACTCGTAGACGGTGGCGCCGTCGCTCATCAGCGTCATCCGGGGCAGCTCCGCCGGGCCGACGGAGCGCAGGTGCTGGACGGCGGTGCGGATGTTCTGCAGCGACACGCCGGTGTCCAGCAGCCGCTTGACGATCTTGAGCACCACGACGTCCGCGAAGCTGTAAAGCCGCTGCGTCCCGGATCCGTAGGCGGGCCGGACGCTCGGCTCCACCAGGCCCGTACGCGCCCAGTAGTCCAGCTGCCGGTAGGTGATGCCGGTGGCGGCGCAGGCCGCCGGTCCCCGGTAGCCGACCTGCTCCGACGGCTGTTCGGGAGCGGCCCCGCCGCTTCCCTCGACCGCGGCTCGGGCCAGCGCCCCCCGGGCGGAATACGGGCCTCCGGTCGCCAGACCGTCGCCGGTGCTTCTCACGCCGCCCTCCGTCCCTTCACATCCGCCGACCGCATGCACGTGCCAGCGGACTTTCCCTTCCTGACGGTAGGGAGTCGTCACACGTGCGTCAACGATCGCCACGCTCGGCACGCCGAGTGAAATACACCCCAGGAGTGGTTTCGGGTAACCCGAAAGCGGGAAGTGCGCCCCGAATGGCCTCTTACCGGCAATGTTGCTCCGCGAGGCCCCTACCCTGGCCCGCCCCGTGGCCTCGCCTCCCGCCGGACGACCGGCCCGCCTGCGGCGGCACACACCCTGCTGCAGCCCCGGCGGTCCACCCGGCGGCCCCGCGAGGGGCCCGCCGCGTTGCGCCGCGCGCCGGCTGCGTCGCGCCTACTGGTTGCTGGTGCCGAAGTCCTCGGGTGAGATCTGGTCGAGGAACTCGCGGAACTTCTCGACCTCGTCCTCCTGCTCGTCCGGGATCGCGATGCCGGCGCCGTCGAGCACCCCGTCGCTGCCGTAGATCGGCGTCCCGGTGCGCAGCGCCAGTGCTATCGCGTCGGACGGGCGGGCGCTGACCTCCACCCCGCTGGCGAACACCAGCTCCGCGTAGAACACGCCTTCCCTCAGGTCGGTGATACGCACCTCCGTCAGCGTCTGTCCTACCGCCTCGAGCACGTCCTTGAAGAGGTCATGAGTCAGCGGTCGCGCAGGGGTCATGCCCTGCTGCGCGAATGCGATGGCCGTCGCCTCGCCCGGCCCGATCCAGCTGGGCAGGTACCGGTCGCCTCCCACTTCCCGCAGGAGCACGATCGGCTGGTTGGAGGGCATTTCGACCCGGACACCCACAACGTCGAGCTCGTTCACACAGCAACCCTAGGCCGTGCCCGCCGGGTTTGGGTAGTCGGGCACGGTACGGGTGCCGCCACCTGTGGCTACCCGGCCGCCCCACGCCCGCCCGGCCTCCGCGCCCCCGGGCCCGCGCCGCGCTAGCCCAGCCGGACCCGCAGCGCCGACTGGACCATGGCCACGTGCAGTCGCACCGACAGCACCGCCAGCTCGCGCGCGGTGGCCTCGGCCCGGGTGCGGGTCTGCGGGTTGCGGTGCCGCCGCAGCGGCGCCACCACCTGCTCCACCAGGCCGGCCTCCCGGTCGGCCGCGGCCTTCACCGCCCGCAGGTGGCGCGGCTCCAGGCCGAACCGGCCCAGGTCGACGATGAGCCGGGCGATGGCCACGGCGTCCGCGCCGTACCCGCCGTCAGGGCCGGCCTCGACCAGCCCGTACGACTCCCACTCCGCCAGGGCGTCCCCGTCGGCCCCGGTGGCGGCCAGCAGCTCCTCCCGGCCCACTCGTACCCCGGTGCCCGCCGCGGGCTCCAGAGCCCCCTCCAGGGCCCCGTCGAGGGCGTCCCTCGCCTCGGCGGGGGCCGGCAGCGGCACCGGTTCGCCCCGGTCGAGTGCGTCCAGCTGCTCGCGGATGACCCGCAGCGGCAGGTAGTGGTCGCGCTGCACCCGCAGCACGTACGCCAGCCGCTCCACGTCCGCCGCGGAGAACTTCCGGTACCCCGAGGGGGTGCGCTGCGGATCGACCAGGCCCTCGGCCTCCAGGAAGCGGATCTTGGAGACGGTGACCTCCGGGAACTCCTCCCGCAGCCGGCCCAGCACGGCGCCGATGCTCATCAGCTCGCCGGCCGGCGACCGCACGGCGGCACCGTCCCCGGCGCCGCCCCGCGTCCTCGGCATGCCCACCTTCCCTGGAGGTCGCCTCGGGCCAAAGGGCCCGAGGCGAGGTCGGATGCGGTCAGAAGCCCTGGTGGCTGGAGTAGAACACCAACCGGTACTTGCCGATCTGCACCTCGTCGCCGTTGGACAGCTGCACCGAGTCGATCCGCTCCCGGTTGACGTACGTGCCGTTGAGGCTGCCCACGTCGGCCACCGAGAACCGGCCGTCGGCGCCACGGCGGAACTCCACGTGCCGCCGCGAGACCGTCACGTCGTCGAGGAAGATGTCGCTCTGCGGGTGCCGGCCCGCGGTGGTCACCGCGTCGTCCAGCAGGAAGCGGCTGCCGGAGTTGGGGCCGCGGCGGACCACCAGCAGCGCCGAGCCCGCCGGCAGCGCGTCCACCGCCGCCTGGGCCTCCGGGGACAGCGACGGGATCGGCGTCTGGCCGGTGGCCTCCGCCTCGTACGCCTCGATCCCGGAGATGGAGATCGTGGACGTGGTCTCGGAGGACCGCTCGGGCACACCGCCGCGCAACGGCGCGCCGCAGTTGTTGCAGAAGCGGCTCGCCTCCACGTTGCTGTGACCGCACCTGCCGCAGACCAGCACCCCGTACCCTCCACCGCTAGAGGCCGATTCCCCGAAACCTATGCGGGGGGCCGAAGCGGGGTCAACAGGCGCCACGCCGGGCGCGCCGGAGTGCCCGCCGGCCGGCGGCTCGTTCCGGAACAGCGGACGGCCGCCGGCGGCGGGCCCGCCAGGCTGCTCCTCGGCGGCGCCGCGCGGCGCGCGGTGGCGGGCCGTGGCCGGGTCGCCCGACTGGCGCGCCGACTTGCCGAACAACTTCGAAAACAACTTCACGGGCGATTCCCCTTGAAAGAAGCAGACCCGCCCGTGGGGCAGGACGAACTCTCGCTACTCACAGTTTCCACCACTCGGCACCCCACCGGTGAACCGACCCCTCGGCTCACCGCGATGACCGAGCGTAGTCAGGCGCCTTCTCCGGCCGCAAGGCGTCCACGACGATCTTCTGCGACCGGACGACGTCCACGCTGGCCTGCTCCTTCTCCAGTGTCTGCACGACCCCTCCGGGGATGTTCAAAGCCGGTTCCAGGTCCGGCGGGTTGCCGATCACCTTCAGCACGTAGGGCCGGGCGACCTCACGGCCGTCGACGAGGACCCCGCCGGAGCCGTCGGTGAAGTACGAGCCGGCGACGACGCGGACGTCGTCGATCTGTATCGCCTCGGCGCCGGCCGCGCGCAGCTCCTGCACGGTGTCCAGGAGCGAGTCCGCCTCGACACCGCCGTGCGGGTCGGTGATCGTCACCGTGATCCCCGGCCCCTGGGCCGCGACCGTACCAGCCAGCACGCCGAGTTCCCGCGCCTTCTCGCGTGTCTGCTTCAACGCCTCGGCCGCACGGTCGGAACTGCTCTCCAGATCGCTGCGCTGGCTCTCCAGGCTGTGCTTCTCGTCCTGCAGCCGCTGGGCGCGGTTGTCCAGTTCGGTGAGGATGTTCACCAGGTCGTCCTGGCGGGCGCCGCGCAGGGCGCCGCCGCTGTCGCTGGTGGTCCGCACCTGGATGGCCAGGCCCAGGCCGAGGACGAACAGCAGCACCGCGGCGACCAGTTGGGCCCGGCTCAGCCGCGGCGGCCACAGCCCCGCCACCAGCCGCTGCCGGCCGGTCGGT
>Ga0164242_10006576_pt1 | contig 12780 bp, 13 predicted proteins | sample OricomgcompostMG_FD_108783 | JGI IMG/M metagenome (GOLD analysis project Ga0164242, IMG submission 108783) | Miracle-Growth compost microbial communities from Emeryville, California, USA - Original compost - Miracle growth compost (MG) ... | reverse complement strand
GTTTGAACGTCACTTCGACTTTGGGATCCTCGGCTTTTATCTCGGCGATCAGCGCGCTCACGCGGTTAGCCACCAGATCTGGCGGCTGAAGTGGAACCGGCCGCCACTCGAGCGTCAGCGCGCAATAGCCCGGGACGATGTTCTTCGCTTTGCCACCTTGAATGACGCCGACGTTTATCGTCGTGAATGGTGGCTCGAACCGCCCATCCGGCATGTTTCTCAGGAGCCGGTCTAGCTTGTCGAGCGCGGCCAGGAAGCGACCGGCAGCGCGGACCGCCGACGCGCCGCGCTCGGGGTACGCGCTGTGCGCCTCCTGGCCGAACAGCTCCACCTCGCCGAGGCAGTAGCCCTTGTTGGCGCGGACGGGCTGAAGCTCGGTGGGCTCGCCCACGATGGCGCGCTTGACCTTGAACGGCCGCGCGTCGGCGAGCTGCTTGGCGCCAATGCAGCCGATCTCCTCGTCGGCGGTGAAGATCACCGCGAGCGGCTTGGAGAGCGCGCCGAGCTTCGCCGCCTCGAGCGCTTCGAGGGCGCAGGCGATGAAGCCCTTGGTGTCGCAGGCGCCGCGGGCGAAGAGCTTGCCGTCCTTCGCGGTGAGGCTGAGCGCCTCGGTCCAGGCGGGATCGAACGGCACGCAATCGGTGTGGCCCACGAGCGCCAGCTCCGGGTCGCCGTAGGGGCCAGCGCGCGCCACCAGGTTCTGTTTCTCCACCCCGTTCGCATCCACGTAGGGGAACCGTTCGGTGCGCAGGCCGAGCGCTTCGAGCTTGCCCGAGAGCAGCTCGATCATCGGCGCGTTGGTCAGGCTCGAGGTGGAGTCGATGGCCACCAGCTCCGCCAGGTGCTCAGCCGCGTTCATGTGGTTCCCCAGAGCTCGCGCATGGCGCGGGTGAAGTCGGCGACGATCTCCGCCTGCCTTGCGTGGCGGCCGTCCTCGATGATCCGCGCGCCGCGGACCACCACGTCGCGGATGGCGGTGCGCTCCAGCGAGAAGACCACCGCGGGCAGCAGCGCGTCCGCACCCGCGCCGGCGATGGACGGATCGTCGAGATCGACGGTGAAGAAGTCGGCCGAGGCGCCCGGCTCGAGCTCGCCGCTGCCGGCGCCGATGCTCCGCGCCCCGTTGGCGCTGGCGCATTGGAACAGCCGCGCAGCCAGCCCGCTCATCCCGCCGGTTCCCTCGCGCGGGGCGAGTACCGCACGCTCCAGCCGCTGCAGCCGCAGGTGGTACTCGAGCTCGCGCGCGTCCTCGAGCGGCGCGATCTGCACCTGGCTGTCGGAGCCGAGCGCGATGCGGGTCACCTCGGGATCGACGATGCCGTCGCCGAGGTTCCGCTCGGTGGTCGGACAGGCGCAGATGTGCGAGCCCGAGTCGCGCAGCGCCTTCTTGTCGGCGGCGTCGAGATGAACCGCGTGCACCGCGGTGAAGCGGGGGCCGAGCAGCCCGAGCTCATCGAGCAGCCCGACCGGCGTCTTGCCGTGCTCGGCCTGGCACGCGCGGACCTCGTTGGGTTGTTCGGCCACGTGCATGTGGATCGGCAGACTCCGCTCGCGCGCCCAGGCGCCGATCTCCGTGAGCCAGGTCCGCGGCGCGGCGCGGATGCTGTGCGGCGCGACGCCCACCCAGGCGCGCTCGTCGGCGTAGGCGCGGCGCAATTGACCCGATGTATCGAGATATGTCTCAACATCAGGATCGATGAAGCGCGCCTGGAGCGGGTTGGGCGGGAGCTGAAACCCCGAGCGCGCATAGGCCACGCGCAAGAGCGCGATGCGCAGGCCCACCTCCTGCGCGGCGGCGATCACCCGGTGCGCGAGCTCGTTGGGATCGGCGTAGGCGCTGCCATCCGGCGCGCGGTGCAGGTAGTGGAACTCGCCGACGCTGGTGGTGCCGGCGAGCGCCATCTCCAGAAAGCACATCCGCGAGACCGCGAAGAGGCCCTCGGGGGAGAGGCGCATCGCCGCGGCGTACATCTGCTCGCGCCAGGTCCAGAAGTCGTCGGCCTGGTGGCCGGGCGAGCGGTGCTCGGTGCGTCCGCGGATGGCGCGCTGGAAGGCGTGGCTGTGGGCGTTCACCAGGCCGGGCAGCGCCGCGCGGTTGCGGAGGCGTACGACCTCGACGTCCGCGGGCACCGCGCCGAGCGCGACGATGCGCGCTCCGTCGGTGACGATCGCCGCGCCGGATTGAAAGCGGCCGCCGGCGTAGACGAGGTCGGGCAGGAACGCGCGCAGGGCCATGGCGCGCGGATTATGCCCGCATCGGGCGTCAGTCGCGGTGGTGATCGGCCGCGGCGACCTGCGAGCTGCGGAGCTTGCGCTTCTTCTCGCCCTGGTTGTCGAGGAAGCGGTTGATGCCCGCCCAGTGGTCGCTCAGGTTCGCGCAGGCGATCTGCGAGACGTGCTGGTGACGCTCGCGGAGCTCGGCGTCCGCGAGCACGCGGTGCTGGCCTTCGAGGAGCCGCGCGCCCACGTCGTCGAGCGAGGCGTTGAGCGCAGAGACGTCGCGCTTCACCTGCTCCAGCTCGGCCACCTGCGCCGGATCCTGCTTGCCCGTGCAACCCCAGAGCACGAGTGACACCGCCAGCACGGCCAGCCCGCGAAACCCGCCCATACCCGCCTCCCGCACACCGGCCCGGCCCCGACAGGCGGGGCTCGATGCGGAAAGGCTAGGCACCGGCCGGCCAGGCGGCCAGCCGAACGGCGGCCAGCGCGCGAGAGAAGCGTGCCAGCCGAAAAAGCATCGGCGCGGCGCGGGCGTGGATTGCCGAGCGGGCTACACCGCAATTTCGCGGACGGCCTCGAGCAGCCGCTCGATCTCCGCGGGCGTGTTGAAGAGGTGGGCCGAGGCGCGCACGGTGCCTTCGAGCTTGAGCTCGTGGTGGAGCATGTGCGCGCAGTGAAAGCCGCCCGAGCAGAGCACCTGGTAGGCGCTGCACAGGTAGCGCGCGACATCTGCCTGGCCCATTCCGCCGGCGTTCACGTGGAAGGTGCAGAGCCCGATGCGCTGCGGATCGGTGGCGCTGCCGATGAGGGTGACGCCGCGGATCTTCTTCAGGCCCTCGACCATCTGCTGGCCGAGCTCGCGTGAGTGGGCGTGCACGTTGGCCATGCCGACGCGGCGCAGGTAGCGCACCGCCGCGCCGAGGCCGAGCACGCCTTCGATGTTGGGCGTACCGGCCTCGTGCTTGAACGGCGCTTCGCGAAGCTCGAAGTGGTCGCGCGCGTGGGTGGCCACCATCCCGCCGCCGGTCTCGAAGGGCGTGAGCTTCTCCAGCAGCTCGCGGCGGCCATAGAGCACGCCCACGCCCGAGGGGCCGAGCAGCTTGTGGCCGCTGAAGGCGAGGAAGTCGCAGCCGAGCGCCTTGACGTCGATGGGCAGGTGCGAGGCCGACTGGGCGGCATCGAGCAGGGTGAGGGCGCCGTGCTTCTTGGCCTCGGCAATCCAGGCGTCGACCGGCGCGACCACGCCGGTGGTGTTGGAGACCTGGGCGAAGGTCACCAGCCGCGTCTTCTTGGTGAACCGCTCGGAGATCTGCGACCACTGCGGCGTGCCGTCGAGGCCGAGGTCCACCGGCACGACCTTCGCGCGCACCCGCCACGGCAGGTAGTTGGCGTGGTGCTCCAGCGCGGTGAGCAGGACCTCGTCATCCGGCCGCAGCTCGAGCCCGGCGGCCACCATGTTCATGCTCATGGTGGCGTTCTTGGTGAAGACGATCTCCGCCGGCGAGCAGTTGAGGAAGCTGGCCACCTCGGCGCGCGCGTCCTCGAACTTCTGGGTCGCGTCTTCGCCGAAGAGGTGGACGCCGCGGTGCACGTTCGCGGTGTGCTGCGTGTAGAAGGCGGTGACCGCGTCGATCACCGTCTGCGGCTTGGGCGTGGTCGAGGCCGAGTCGAGGTAGACGATGGGCTCGCCATCGAGCGTGCGCTGAAGGAGCGGGAAGTCTTTGCGGTAGGCCGAGAGATCCATCACGCCGCCTCCGCGAAGAGCGCGCTGGCATCGATCGGCAGCTCGGTGCGCGCGAGCCGGTACTTGCCGCTCGGCTCGGGCGCGAGGGTGGTCTCGCGCTGCAGCAGCAGCTCGCCGCCGGGATACACCTCGGCGAGGCGCGCGCGCAGCTCCGATTCGAGCGCGGACCTCGCATCGGCAGCGGGCACGTAGCGCACCAGGTAGCGCGCCGGCGCCTCCTGGACGAGCTGGTACTGCTCCAGCCCTTCGAGCTCGCCGATGGCCGCGTCGATGCGCTCGACGGTCACCAGCGTTCCGTCCGGCGCGAAGGTGACGTCTTTCAAGCGGCCCTCGATCTTCAAGAGCGACTCGCCTTCGCGGCCGCAGGGACACGCGGTCTCGGCGCGGCGGACGAGATCGCTGGTCTCGTAGCGCAGGAGCTTGAGCCACGGGTTCTGCAGCACGCTCGCCACCAGCCGTCCGAGGTTGGGGCCGCCGTGCTCGGGCTTGAGCGGAACCACGTCGCAGTGGGTCCAGCCGAGGTTCGGGTGGAGCCTGCCGTGCTCGCAGCTCATGTGGAGGCAGCCCGCCTCGGTCGAGCCGTACGAGTTCACGATCGGCACCTCGCCGAACGCAGCGCGGATGGCGCGGAGGTGGGTGCGAGAGATGAACTCATAGGTGAGCCCGATGTAGCGCGGCCGGTGAAGGGGAATGCCTCTGGCCACCGCGTACCGGCAGAGCGCGGCGAGGTAGGCGGGGTCCGCCTCGAGGGCCTCGGGCGCGTACTCGCAGAGCTCGGCGGCCATGCGCGCGAGGTCCTTCTCGCTCCAGTGCGCAGGGTCCGCCTTCTGGTTGAGGAAGAGCATCCGCTCCCAGATGCGCTCCTTCATGGGCAGGTCACCGACGTGGCAGACGCCCGCGCTGCACACCGGCGTGGTGAGCACCGCCTCGCGAAAGCCGCGCGACCAGACCTCGCGCGAGAGCGGGTGGCCCTGGAGGTATTGGCCCTGCTCCTGCGCGTCCCACCACGCCTGCCACCAGATGACCTGCACCCGGTCCTCGGTGGTGCCGCTGGTGGCCACCAGCTCCACCTCGGCGGCCTCGAGCGCGGCCTTGAGGTCGCGGCCCTTGGGCGTGAACTGCCTCGGGAAGCCCGCGCGAAGCTCGCGGCGCGAGAGCGTGGGCAGCGCGCGGAACCGCGCCAGCACGGGCGCGGCCTGGCCCGAAACCTGGGCGGGCCAGCGCGAATAGAAGGGCACGTTGGCGAGCGCGTCGTCGAGCGCGGCTTCGAGCGCGCGCAGGTGCGCTTCGGGGAAGATCTCGGGCATGGGCTTCTCGGGAGAGCGGCCGCAACGTAACCGCACGCCCTTCGCCCGGCCAAGCTGCGCGGTAGCGAGCGGGCCGACAGACGCCCGGTCCGCCTCTGTGGAACGAGCCCGGTCGCTGTGCTTTAACAACCGCCCATGAAGACGCTCCTTGCTGGTCTGCTCGCACTGTCCCTTCCTGCCGTTGCCGCTGCCGATACCTTGAATGTGGTGGTGGTGCCGTTCGCGCCGCTCGGCGGCGATGTGCCCAAGAACGCGGGCGCCAAGGCCGCGGAGGTCCTGGCCACCACGCTCAAGACCGACGGGCTCGCTGCCAAGGCCGCGGGCTCGGGCGAGGCCGACGATCCCGCCGAGCACCTCAAGGCCGCCCAGCAGCTGCTGGTCGACGGGCGGAAGGCGCTCGACGCCGGCGATCCGCACCGCGCCCGCGCCTCGCTGGAGAAGGGGCTCGAAGAGCTCGCCGCCGGCGCCGCCGCGTTGGAGGACGTCGACCTGCTCGCCGATACCCACGCCTCGCTCGCTCGCGCCGACTACCAGTGCGGCGACGACGCCAAGGGCCTGGCGGAGCTCGACCGCGCCGAGGCGCTGGCGCCGGGCAAGCACTTCGCCGAGGTTCAGAGCTCGCCGCTGTTCGCCGGGCTGGCCGCACGCGAGCAGAAGAAGGTCTGGGCCGCGGAGAAGGCGCGCCTCAAGCTCGGGTCGATTCCGCCGGGCGCCGCGGCGCACGTCGACGGCCTCGATGCCGGTCGCACCCCGGTGCTCGTTCGCGAGCTGCCGCCGGGTGCGCACCTTTGGCGGGTGGACCTTCCTTCGGGCGGCTCGGTGGGCGGCATCGTGGAAGTCGCCGCGGGCGCCAAGGCCGAGGTCACCGGCGCGGCGCTGGGAAAGGGGCCGGCCTCCAAGCTCGTCGGCGAGCTCGCCGCCAATACCCTGGCCGCGAGCACCCTCATCGCCATGAAGGACGCGGCCGGCGGGCTCGACGCCCAGTTCCTCGTCTTCGGCGGGCTGCACGTCGAGGGCGGCGACCTGGTGCTCGACTCGTTCGTCTATTCGGCCAAACAGCACGCCTTCGCGCGGCTTCCGGGCGCGCGGTTCGATCCCGACCTGGTCTCGGCCGGCACCGAGCTGGCCAAGGTGGCGAACGACGTCGCCGGGCGCGCCAACTCCGGCACGCTCGGGGTGGCCGCGAAGGTGCCGGAGAAGGTGAGCGCCAACGCTACGGCCGAGCTGGTCGAGAGCAGCGAGTTCCGCTTCCCGGCGCCCGGCGACGACCAGCCGAAGAAGGAGACCGGTCCGCGCCGGGTGGTCGGCGCGCACCACGGACCGGTGAAGCCCAGCCCGTGATCCGCGGGCGCTTCGCGCCGAGCCCCACCGGCGAGCTGCACCTCGGCAATGCGCGGACTGCGCTGCTGGCCTGGCATCAGGCCCGGAGCGCCGGCGGCCGCTTCGTGATGCGCATCGAGGATCTCGACCGCGCCCGCGCCATTGCCGGTGCGATGGATCGGCAGCTCGCTGCCCTTCGCGCGCTCGGCATCGATTGGGACGAAGGCCCGGACCTCGGCGGACCGTTTGCGCCGTACGTCCAGAGCGAGCGGCTGGCGTTCTACCAGGCGGCCGTGGACAAGCTGCGGGAGGTCGGGCGTATCTACCCTTGCTACTGCTCGCGCGCCGAGATCGCCCGCGTGGCCAGCGCGCCCCACGGGCCCTCGGATGATGGCCCGGTCTATCCAGGCACCTGCCGGAATCTGAGCGAGGCCGAGCGCCGCAGACGCGAAGCGGCCGGTCGCAAGCCTGCGCTGCGCTTCCGGGTCGAGCCCGGCGTCGTCGAGTTTTGCGATCTGGTGGCCGGCCCTTTTGCCCAGGACGTGGAGCGCGAGGTGGGCGACTTCATCGTCAAGCGCGCCGACGGCGTCTTCGCCTACCAGCTCGCGGTGGTCGTCGACGACGCGGCGATGCAGGTGACCGACGTGCTCCGCGGCGACGACCTGCTCGCCTCCACGCCTCGGCAGCTCCAGCTCTATCGTGCGCTGGAGCTACCGGTTCCGCGCTTCGCACACGTAGGGCTCCTGCTCGGGCCCGAAGGCGAGCGGCTGAGCAAGCGCTCGGCGCCAGAAAGCGTGGCCGCCTTGCTGGAGCGCGGCGTGGATCCGCAGCGGATCCGGCGCGAGCTGGAGAGGCTTTCGGGGATCGACGAAGCGGGCCGCGAAGCGTTTCGCCTCGAGCGGCTTCCGCGAGGGCCGGTGCGCTTCGATTCGCGCACGCTCGGCTGAGCTACTTCGCGGGGACGCGCACCGGCGCCAGCTTCGGGCGCTTGTCACCCACCAGCTTGGCCAACTCCTTGGCCGCTGCCACCACCACCACACCTGCCACCAGCACTGGAACCCAGATCATGCGTTCCTCCTCGTCGGGAAAGCTTCACCTGAACCGGCCAGCCCTGCATCCCGATTCCCAACGTCTAACGGAAGCAGACCGCAGCCGCACCGCGCTTGTCAAAGGACCGCCCGGAAGCGAGCTTGCCGGCTGACGCAACGCCGCGATAGGACTGCGGACCGTGGGCGCCATCGACCTGGTCACCGCCGAACGGCTGGATACGCTCCGGGCGCTGCTGGCCAAGGATCCTGTCCAGAACATGCTGCTCCTGGCCGTGCTCGAAGAGTACGGGCTCGGGCGGGATGGCGCGCCGCCGTTCCAGTTCTTCGGAATTCCCGACGGCGCGGGGTTCAAGGCGGTGCTCTTCGTGGGCGGCGAGGGAAACCTCCTCATCCCCGCCGGCGAACCACTCGCGGCGGGCGAGATGGCGCGACACCTGGCCGAGAACGGCACCAAGCTGCGCTCCACCGTGGGCGAGAAGGCCGCGGTGGACGCGGTGGTGAAGGCCTTCGGAGCCATCCGCATCGGGATCGATCGCTCGCAGCGGCTTTGCAGCGTCTCGGCCGACGACATGGGGCCGTTCGTGGCGCCGCAGCTGCGCTCCGCCGAGGAGCGCGACGTCGACGAGCTGGTGCCGCTCGCGGCCGCCGCGGTGATGGAGAGCCTGGGCGTCGATCCCGAGGCCGCGGAGGGTCCGCTCTTCCGCCAGCGGGTCTCGGCGCGGGTGAAGGCCGGCCGCACCTGGGTGATGACCCACGAAAACAAAGTCATCTTCAAGGTCGACATGGGCGCGCGCAGCCGGTACGGCGCGGAGCTGGAGAACCCGTTCCTGGTGCCGGAGATGCGCAAGAAAGGCCTGGGCACGCTGGCGCTGGGGCAGGTCTGCCGCCAGCAGCTCTCGGCGATCCCGCGACTCACCCTGCGCTACGACGAGAAGGATCCGGTGCTCTCGCGGGTCTGCCGCAAGGTGGGCTTCGTGCCGGTGCGCAGCCAGCGGCTGGTGGTCGCCGAGCCGTGATCACGCTGCGCCGCGCCACGGATCCGCGGTGGATCACGCTCGCCGTCGAGCGCTTCGATGAAGTGCTGGTCGACCACGCGCACTGCGAGAAGAAGGCGGCGGCCCACGCGCTCTCCATGCTCACCGCCTACTTCGAGCTTCCGGGCCTTTCGCGGGCGATGGCCGACCTGGCACGCGAGGAGGCGCAACACCTGAGCCTGGTGGTGAAGCTGCTGGAGAAGCGCGGGCTCGGGCTCGGGCGCGATCGCGGCGATCCCTATGCCAAGGCGCTCTATGCGCAGGTGCGCACCCAGGGGCCTGCGCGGCGGCTCGACCTGCTGCTGGTCTCGGCGCTCATCGAGGCCCGCTCGGAGGAGCGGCTGGGCCTGCTCGCCGACCACCTGCCCGACGGAGAGCTGCGGGAGTTCTATCGCCGGCTCGCGCTCGCCGAGGCCGGGCACGGAAATCTCTTCCTGAAGCTGGCCCAGCGCGCCTCGCCCGAGGCCGATGCCCGGCTCGACGCGCTGCTCGATATCGAAGCCCAGCTCGTGGCCGAGCTGCCGCTGCGCGCGGCGGTGCACTGAATGGAGCGCACGCAGAGCTTCGATCGGGTGGCGGAGCGGCTCTACGTCGGCGAGCACCCCGCGCGCGCCGGAGAGCTCGCCGAGGTGCTGGCCAAGCTCCCCGAGGCCGGGATCGGCGCGGTGGTCTCCGTTTGCGAGAAGCCGCTGGACCCTGCGGCGCTCCAAGCGGCTGGGCTGCGCGGGCTGCACCTGCCGGTCTCAGACTATGACGCGCCCGACGCCGAGCAGCTCGAGCAGGCGGTGGCGTTCATCCGCGCCGCCCACGCCGACCAGCTCGGGGTTCTGGTGCACTGCTTCGCGGGCATCGGCCGGTCGGCGACGGTCGCGTGCTGTCACCTGGTGGCGGAGGGCATGGATCCCGCGAGCGCCATCGCCCAGGTGCGCGCGCGCCGCAGTCCGTACTGCGTCGAATCGAGCGCGCAGCGCGAGGCGGTGCTCGCCTTCGCCCAGCGGCGCGCCCGCTGATTGCGCCGCGCCGGGCTCAGCGCGCTTCTGGAGCGCTCGCGGGCCTGAAGCCGCGCGCGGTGATGTACACCTCGAACGAGCGATCGCGGGTGGCCTCGGGCCGCATCACCTTCACGCTCTCGAAGCGCCGCCGCACCTCGTTCTCGAACGGCTTGAAGTCGCCGCCCATGAACACCTTGGTGATGAACGCGCCGCCGGATCGCAGGTGCCGCTCGGCGCAGCCCAGCGCGATGCGGCAGAGCGCAAGCGAGCGCGCCTCGTCGGTGGCCCGGATGCCGGTGGTCTTGGGGGCCATGTCGCTGGTGACCAGGTCGAGCTTGCGCGGGGTCAGCGCCTCGAGCTGCGCGGCGAACTCGGGCGCGGTCACGTCCGCCACCAGCGTCTTCACCTGCGGCATCGAGAGCGCCTTGATCTCCACCAGGTCCACGCCGATGACCAGCCCCGCCGGCCCGACGCGCTTGCCGAGGACCTGCAGCCAACCACCGGGCGCCGCGCCGAGATCGAGCACCGCGATGCCCGGCTTCACCACGCCCAGACGCTCCGCGAGCTCTTCGATCTTGAACGCCGAGCGCGCGCGCAGACCTTCGGCCTTGGCCTTGCGGTAGAAGCGGTCGTGCGGGTCGTAGGGTTTGGCCATGCCGCTCAGGGCCGCTGTGGCGCCGGGAGCGGGTCGTGCGCGCCCTCGTCGAAGGCGGTCTCGATGGTGCGCACCGCGTAGCCGGCGAAGGCCAGGAACACCAGGCCCACCAGCGAGAAGAGCATGCCTTCCTGCCAGTGCGACGAGGCCTGGATCAGCTGCCGGCGGTGATCGAGCTGTCCGAGCTGCGAATCCACGTACTGACCGTGGAAGGTGTCGACGAACGAGGTGCCCGAGGAGAGGCTGCGCTTCTGCTCGAGCTCGGCATCCACCGCGAGCCGGATGGAGCGCCGGTGGCAGACCCCGGCCATGCCTGCGCAGCCGACGGCGGCCACGAAAAGCAGGATGTGCCACTTGCCCCGCATGCGAAACCGCCTCGCTGAGCCGCTGCGAACGAACGCCGGATGGTAATTGTCGCCCTCCGGTGCGGCAAGGTTGTGACGGGTCCCGCAAATGCCAAGGCCCGCCGAAGCGGGCCCTGGACGCATGCTGCGCGCTGAAAATCAGCTGTCGAATGCGGCGTCGGCGGCGGCACGCGCGTTGCCGGCAGGCGCGGTGCCCTTGGCGGCGGACTGGAGCGACTTGATCTTGGCGCGGGCCTGGGCATTGGCCGGCTGGTAGCCCTGAGCCGCCTTGTAGGCCTTGAGCGCGGTGGCGTCGTCGCCCCGTGCCTGGGCCTGGTTTCCAGCGAGCACGTAGAGGCTTGCCAGCTCGCCGCGGATCTCGCCGTTGAGCTTGCCCCAGCCCGAGTCGATGGACTCATCGAGCTTGAGCGCCTTGTTGAAGCCGGAGACCGCGCCCGCGCCGTCCTTGGCCGCCAGCGCTGACTTCGCCTTGGCGTAGACCGACTTGAATTGGGCCATCTTCGAGGCGAGCTTGCTCGCGCCCGCACCCTCGGCGGCGGCGATGGCGCTCTCGATGTTGCCGGTCTCGTAGATCTTGAGCACCGCGGGGGGCGCCTCGGTGGAGGCGGGCGCGGCAGCGGCGACCTCGGCCTTACGGGAGGTGCGCTCGTGGCGGGAGGCCCGCTCGTGCTTGCGCGTGTGCCGGCTGAGCTGCTGCTCGCGGACCGCGACTTTGGGCTCGGCCTTCGGCTCAGGCTCGGCCACCTCCGGCGCGGCCTTCACCGGCTCGGTCTTGGCGATCTCGGTCTTCGCCGCCTCGGCCTTCGCCTCGACCGGCTTGGTCTCGGCGGGCGACTTGGCTTCGGTCTTCGCCGCGACGACCGGTGCGGCCGGCTTCACGGCCTGACGGCCGGAGAGCATCACCACCGCAGCCACCCCGATGCCCACCGCGGCGCCAAACACGCCGGTGCCGATGATCCACTTCTTGGTCGAGTTGGCCGCCGGCACCTCGCTCAGGCCGGTGCCGCCGCGGCGCATGGCGCTGGTGTAGACGCCACCGCGCACCACCACCACCGCGCTGCCCACGCTGATCTGGTCGCCGGGGAAGACCTCCACCTCGCCGCGGATCTTGGCCCAGTTCACGTACGTGCCGTTCTGGCTGCCGGCGTCGACCAGGAAGTACTGCTCGCCCTTGCGCGAGAGCACCGCGTGCTTGCGCGAGACCGAGGGGTGGTTGAGCTGGAGCCGGTTCTCCGAGGAGCGGCCCATCACCAGGTCGCCCTGGAGCACCGGCACGAGCTGGCCCGCGCCCGGGCCCTTCTCGACATAAAGGAACGCCTCGGAGAAGCCGGCGTCGGAGACCGCGTTCTCGCGCTCGGCGAGCGAGGTGGTCACCATGGTCTCCATCATCTCGACCTTGGGTGCTGCCTCCTTCTGCGGCCGCCGCGGTGCCACCGCGCCCACCTTGCGCAGCCGCAGCTCGGATGCCGGCGCCATCACCGGGACGGGAGCGGGCCGGTCGTCGTCGAGGATGTCGAGCTCGTCGTCGAACAGCGGGATCACATCGCCGGTGTTGATCTGCATGATGTCGTCGCTGGGACGGACCACCGGGCGGGCGGTGAGGCGGCGGTTGCGGTTGGAGGTGGGCATGGCCTCCGGTGAAGCAATACCTCTGCCACCCTCACCTACAATTGCCCCTCGGTGGAATCCGCCAGGATCCTGGCAGCTTGGAACAGCCTCGCTCCACCGCGTAAAAGGATCGATCTTTTGCAAAGCACCCGGATCTGGCGTGCCGGCGCTCCAAAGGAGCGTCCTGATCCCGGACAACGGGATAACCGGCGTCGGCGGCTGGAAAAAGTTTGCGGCGGTGGCCGTGTGCTAGGGTGCGCCGCTTTCCACGGCGAGGGCAGGCGTGGCGCTGCGCATCTTCAACACCATGACCGGCCAGAAGGCTCCGTTCGAGCCGCGCGAACCGGGCAAGGTTTCCATCTACGTCTGCGGTCCCACCGTCCAGGACCGCTCTCATGTCGGCCACGCGCGGGTGTACACCGCCTTCGATGTGGTGGTGCGCTGGCTGCGGCAGAGCGGCTACGCCGTCACCCACGTCCGCAACTT
>Ga0164242_10006575_pt1 | contig 12780 bp, 9 predicted proteins | sample OricomgcompostMG_FD_108783 | JGI IMG/M metagenome (GOLD analysis project Ga0164242, IMG submission 108783) | Miracle-Growth compost microbial communities from Emeryville, California, USA - Original compost - Miracle growth compost (MG) ... | reverse complement strand
TCGCTGAACGGGCCCACCGCAATCGCGTTGACCTTCTGCGACCACCTGGATCCCGACGTCCGCGGACGGCGGACCACCGGCGCCGTCACCCCACGCGTCCGCCGGGTGATCGCCGAGGTGGAGCGTGCCACGGGGGCGCCGGTGACCATGCTGGACACCGGTCCGCGATTGGAGGACATGATCCCCTTGCGGTGAGGGGAGGGCCGGGGAGTATGTTTCACCACGAAATAAACCCGGTTGCGATTCCGCCGAAGGAGCTCCGTTGCCCGACACAGTCCCGCCCCACCTGCGAGTCCTGCTCCGCAGCGATGGCACAGCACTGCTCGTGCAGCTCACCGGTGGACTGCCGGTCATCCTGCACTGGGGCGCAGATCTCGGAGAGCTGACCGCCGCGGACGCCGCGGCCGTCTCAGTGGCAACCGCGCCCGGCCGGTATGCCAGCAGCACCGATCAGCCGAGCCGGCTCGCGGTCCTGCCGGAACAGCACACCGCCTGGACCGGACGCCCCGGGATCAGCGGCTCCCGGCGGGGCAGGGACTGGTCGCCGAAATTCACCAGCACCGCAGCCTTCCTGGACGGCACCCCGATCACCGACGACGCCGGCGATGCCGGATCGGGTGAGCAGCCCGCGCTGATCACCGCCGGAACCGGTGAACTGTTGGTCGAGGCGACGGACGACATCGCCAGGCTCGGTTTGAGGATCTGGATCGAACTCTGCGCCGGGGGCGTGGTCCGGATGCGTGCCGAGCTGACCAACACCGCGACCGGCGACGGCACCGAACCCAAGGACGCCGACTATCAGCTCGACGATCTGGTCCTGGCCTACCCGCTGCCGTCCGTGGCGCGGGAGATCCTCGACTTCGGCGGCCGATGGGGCAAGGAACGCACTCCGCAACGCCGCGAACTTGTCGTCGGCACCCATCTCCGCGAGGGCCGGCACGGCCGCACCGGAGCCGACGCCGCCACCGTGCTGCAGGTCGGGACCCCCGGTTTCAGCTTCGCCGATGGACAGATCTGGGGCGTGCACACCGGCTGGAGCGGCAACCACACCCACTACGCCGAACGCAGCTACACCGGCGAACAGGTGATCGGCGGCGGCGAGCTGCTGTTGCCCGGCGAGGTCGTCCTGGGACCGGGGGAGAGCTACACCAGCCCCTGGGTCTACGGGAGCTACGGCGTCGGCCTGGACCAGGTCGCCCGGCGGTTTCACCGGATGTTGCGCAGCCGGCCGCAGCACGTCGGGCCGCAGCGCCCGGTCACCCTGAACGTCTGGGAAGCGGTCTACTTCGATCACTCGCTGCCGAAACTTCTCGAACTGGCCGAGCGCGCAGCCTCACTCGGCGTCGAGCGGTTCGTCCTGGACGACGGCTGGTTCGGCGCTCGGCGCAACGACCAGGCCGGACTCGGGGACTGGACCGTCTCGCCCGACGTCTGGCCGGACGGACTGCACCCGCTGGTCGACAAGGTCACCGGGCTCGGCATGCAGTTCGGCCTGTGGTTCGAGCCGGAGATGGTCAACCTGGATTCCGACATCGCCCGTGCCCATCCGGAGTGGGTGATGGCCACCGGCGGCCGGTTGCCCGTCGAGGCGCGCCACCAACAGGTGCTCAATCTTGGCATCCCGGAGTGCTACGCCTACATCCGTGACGCGATCAGCGCGATCCTCGACGAGTACGCCATCAGCTACATCAAATGGGACCACAACCGCGACCTGGTCGACGCCGGCACCTCACCGACCGGCGTCCCCGGCGTCCATGCCCAGACCCTGGCGACCTACCGGCTGATCGACGAGCTCAAGGCCGCCCACCCCGGTCTGGAGATCGAGTCCTGCTCCTCCGGCGGCGCCCGGGTCGACCTCGGCATCCTGGAGCGTACCGACCGGGTCTGGGTCAGCGACAACATCGACCCGCTGGACCGGCAGCAGATGAACCGCTGGACGACCCAGCTCATCCCGCCGGAACTGATGGGATCCCACATCGCATCCGGTCGGTCGCACACGACCACCCGGTTCCACGACCTCTCGTTCCGGGCCGCCACCGCGGTCTTCGGCCACCTGGGGATCGAATGGGATCTGACCCAGGCGACCGATGCCGAGCTCACCGAGTTGGCCGCCTGGATCGAATTCTTCAAGGCCGAGCGTGGACTGCTGCTGCGCGGCGACCTGTTCCGGATCGACTACCCCGACCCGTCCGTGTACGCCCACGGCGTGGTGGCGCCCGACCGCAGCCGGGGCATCTACGCGTTCGCCTCGGTGGCCAGGTCCGACGTCAACAACACCGGCCTGCTCCGGTTGCCCGGCCTCGATCCGGCGCGCCGCTACCGGGTCGCCGTCCTGGGGTTCGGGCTGCCGATCGAGCGAGTCGCACCGTCCTGGTGGAGCGAGGACCGACCGTACGTCGATCTCACCGGTGCCGCTCTGGCCTCGATCGGCATCCAACCACCCACCCTTCCTCCCGAGCACGCACTGGTTCTCCGGGTGGATCCCGTCAACTGAACAAATCCGAGTACGCCCGCTGAACACAGCGCTGTCCGAAGAGGAGCACACACCAATGGCGTCTCATGTGGTCTCGCCGGCCGGCAGACCGACCGACACGCAGACCAGGACCCCGTCCGCCAACCGGCGGCGCCGGGACGACACCCGTCTCGCGTTGATCTTCATCGCACCGGCCGCCGTCGGATTCCTGGTATTCCTGATCTGGCCGCTGATCCGCGGCATCTACCTCAGCTTCACCTCCTTCAACCTGTTGACCCCGGCCCAGTTCAACGGCCTGGACAACTATCGCCGGATGCTGCTCGACCCGGTCTTCTGGAACGCGCTCAAGGTGACCGTCGAGTACGTGATCATCAACATCGGCGTGCAGACCATCGTTGCGTTGGTCATCGCGGTGTTGATGCAACGGCTGACCCGGTCGATGGTGGTCCGCGGAATCATCCTGACCCCCTACCTCGTCTCGAACGTGGTCGCGGCGCTGGTCGGCCTGTGGATCCTCGACACCAGCCTCGGCATCGGCAACCAACTGCTGAAACTGATCGGCATCGGGCCGATCGGCTTCTTCTCCGACGGCCCGTGGGTGATCCCGACCATCGCGCTGGTCAACGTCTGGCGGTACGTCGGCTACACCTCGCTGCTGATCTTCGCCGGCCTGCAGACCATTCCCGGCGAACTGTACGAGGCCGCAAAGGTGGACGGCTCCAGCGAGGTCCAGATGTTCTTCCGGATCACCATGCCGCTGCTCCGGCCGATCCTTGCGCTGGTACTGATCATCTCGATCATCGGATCGTTCCAGGTCTTCGACACTGTCTCGGTGACCACCGCCGGCGGTCCGGTGAACGCATCCCGGGTGCTGCAGTTCTACATCTATGACATGGCCTTCGGCCGCTTCCAGTTCGGTTACGCCTCGGCGTTGGCCGTCGCACTGTTGATCGTGCTGGTGATCGTCAGCTTCATCCAGTACCGGTTGACCCGTGCCGGTCAGACGGACCTGGCCTGAGAGGGGACTTCGATGACAACTCTTGCGCCCGCCGAGGTGCCCACCAGCAATCCGCCCGCCGTGACCCCGGCACCGGGACACAAGCGCACCAGCATCGGCCGGGTGATCGCCTGGATCGTGATGGCGTTGATCATGGTGGTCACGCTGGCGCCGTTCTACTGGATCATCCGTACCGCACTGTCGTCCAACTCCGACCTGCTGGCCCACCCGTCGACGCCGTATCCCGTCGGCTTCTCGGTCGACTCCTTCAAGCGGGTCTTCGGCTGGCAGACCGGCGACGCCGCGATCGCTGCCGGCGGATCCGGTCAGTCGATCAACTTCTGGCTCTATCTGCGGAACTCGATCGTCGTCGCCTGCTTGGTCACCGCAGGACAGCTGCTCTTCTCCGCGATGGCCGCCTACGCGTTCTCCCGGCTCAAGTGGCGGCTCCGCGGACCGGTGTTCGCGATCTTCCTCGCCGGTCTGATGGTGCCGGCCATCTTCACCTTCCTGCCGAACTTCGTGTTGATCAAGGAGTTGCATCTGATCGACACGCTGCTCGGGATCGCCCTGCCGGGGATGTTGATCTCGCCGTTCGCGATCTTCTTCCTGCGACAGTTCTTCATGACCATCTCCACCGAGGTCGAGGAGGCGGCGCTGATCGACGGTGCCAGCAAGGTCGGCATCTTCTTCCGGCTGATCCTGCCGATGTCGGTCGCCCCGCTGACCACACTCGGCGTGCTCACCTACATCACCAGCTGGAACGACTACTTCTGGCCGTTGATGGTCTCCTACACCGACAGCTCCCGGGTGCTCACCGTGGCACTGGCGGTGTTCAAGTCCCAGACCCCGCAGACCGGTCCCGACTGGGCCGGTCTGATGGCCGCAACACTGGTCGCCGCGCTGCCGATGCTGGTGCTGTTCCTGGTGTTCGCCCGCCGGATCGTCAACTCCATCGGCTTCTCCGGACTCAAGTGAGGTCCATCCCATGAAACGAATTGGCAAGATCAAATCAGTGATCAGCTCCGCGCGGTTCCGGGTGAAGGCGGTCGCCGTCGGCGTCACGGCGACCCTGGTCGCCGGGGTCTCGGCGTGCAGCGGCGGAGGTGCTGCCCAACCGAACAACGTGATCAGCTACTGGCTGTGGGACTCGGCGCAACAGCCGGGCTACCAGCAGTGTGCGAACCTGTTCCACAAGGAGAACCCGAAGCTCTCGGTCAAGATCACCCAGTACGGCTGGAACGACTACTGGACGAAGCTGACCGCCGGCTTCATCGCCGGTACCGCACCGGACGTTTTCACCAACCACCTGACCAAGTACCCGCAGTTCGTCGATCTCAAGGTGCTCCGGCCGCTCGACGAGTTGCCGGCCACCAAGGACATCCGCGACGACGAGTTCCAGCCCGGCCTGGGCAAACTGTGGACCGGTCGGGACGGGCACCGGTACGGCTCCCCGAAGGACTGGGACACCGTCGGCCTGTTCTACAACAAGGACATGTTGGCCAAGGCCGGCGTCAGCGCCGACCGGGTCAACCAACTGAAGTGGAATCCGCAGGACGGCGGGTCCTTCGAGAAGACCATCGCTCATCTCACGGTCGACACCCACGGCCGGCGCGGTGACCAGCCCGGCTTCGACAAGAACCACATCGCCGTCTACGGCCTGGGTGGGTTGAGCGCCGGCGACAACATGGCCCAGACCAGCTGGTCGAGTTTCGCGGTCAGCAACGGCTGGCAGTTCATGGACAAGAACCCCTGGGGCACGCACTACAACTACGGCGACCCCAAGCTGCAGGAAACGCTGAAGTGGTACTTCGGCCTTGCCCAGAAGGGGTACGCGCCCAAGTACGGCGCCTTCAGCGACAGCTTCGGCGGCTACAACCAGTTCGCCGCCGGCAAGGCCGCGATCGTCGAGGACGGCGCCTGGATGATCTCCTCCTATCAGACGATCAAGGATGTGAAGTGGGGGATCGCGCCGATGCCGATCGGGCCGACCGGACACCGGGCCGGACCGTTGGGCAGCCTGGCCGACTCGATCACCACGAACGCCAAGAACCCGGAGGCAGCCGCGGAGTGGGTCAAGTTCCTCAGTTCCGAGGCCTGCCAGGACATCATCGCCAAGGCAGGGGTGGTCTTCCCGGCCCGGCCGCAGGCGACCCAGCTGTCCCTGCAGACGCGGAAGGCAGCCGGTGTTGATGCCACACCGTTCGCCGACATGGTGGACAACAACGAGACCTTCTTCCTGCCGATCAGCAGTTTCGGGGCCGACATCAGTGCGATCATGACGCCGGGACTGCAGGCGATCTTCATCGGAGAGCAACCGGTGTCGTACCTGACCGATCTCAACCAACAGGTGAACCGGCTGTTCCAGTTCGGCTAGCGGGAGACGAATGACGATCGGAACCGAGCGCAGCGCCGCCCCGCCCGACGCGAGTGCGCGATCCGTGGCGCTGGCGGTGCTGCGCTCGGGACCGATGTCACGCGCCGACCTCGCCCGCCGGCTCGGCCTGTCCATGGCCAGCCTGACCCGGTTGACCCGGCCGATGATCGACAGCGGCCTGCTGGTCGAACACCGGCCGGAGATCGGCAACCGGGCGGGCCGACCGTCGCGCCCGTTGGACATCCACGCCGATCACGCGTACTTCCTGGGAATCAAGATCACCTGGGACGCGCTCTGGGCCGTGGTTTGTGACCTCAAGGGCCGGGTGATCGCAGCCGACCGTTCGCCGGTCACCGACACCTCGCCGGAGGCGATCATCGCGCAGACCTCGGCGATCATCGACCGGGAGCGTCGGAACCGGTCGCGGATCGCCGGGATCGGGATCGGCGTGGGCGGCACCGTGCAGCGGCACCGAGTCGTGCAGCGGGTTCCGGCACTGGGCTGGACCACCGAGGTGGACCTCGCGGCCCGGCTGGGAGAGATGGTCGAGCTGCCGATCAACGTCGACAACGACGTCCGGGCGCTGACCCAGGCCGAGCTCTGGTTCGGCGAAGGACGGAACTGTTCATCCCTGGTGATGATCACCATCGGCGTCGGGATCGGCTGTGCCATCGTGGTCGACGACCGGCTCTACGAGGGGCGCCTCGGGCTGGCGGCCAAGGTCGACCACTGGACCCTCGACCCCACCGGCCCGCCCTGTCCGCGCGGGCACCGCGGGTGCGCCGACGTCCTGCTGACGTCGGCCTCGATCGCCGAGCAGGTCGGTGCCGGGCTGGACCACCCGGTGGGTTTCGAGCAGGTCCTCGGCCTGGCGGCGGCCGGTGACCCGGTCGCCGGACAGACCGTGCAGAACGCCGCGGAGCACCTCGGCCTGCTGATCGCGCGCGTCGCCGACGTCATTGCGCCGGACCGGATCCTGCTCACCGGCGACGGTATCGACCTGGCGATCCATGCAGAGCAGCGGCTGCGGGACTCGCTGGCCAGGCACCGCTCGACCCGGTCGATGACCGACGACCTGCGGATCTTGCGTACCGACTTCTACGACTGGGCCCGGGGAGCGGCCGCGGTGGCCATTCGCCGGCACATGGAGACCGAAGCGACCGTCACCTGACCCGCCTCACCCGACCACGCCTCACCGGACCGGCGCGTCCTGCCGACGCACGGTCGACCGGCCGAGCAGCAGGTGACCGAGGAAGCCGATGATCATCGCCGCCAGCACGCCGAGATTCGCGTACGCCCAGGAGCCGTCCCGGCCGCCCAACGGGCCGAGCAGATATCCCTGCCAGTCCAACCAGCCGGCATAGGTGTTGGTGACCAGACCCCAGCCGACGGCGGTGCCCAGCAACATCAGGATGATCGAGAGCCAGTTGATGTCGCCGTATCTGCCGGCCCGGTCCTGCAGATCGACCGCGTCGTAGTCGGCGCGTCGCAGCACCACGTCGGCGATCATCACTCCCGCCCACGCGGCGATTGGCACGCCCAGGGTGATCAGGAAGCCCTGGAACGGACCGAGGAAATCGGTGGCGAAGAAGACGATGTAGACCGAGCCGATGATCATGATCGTGCCGTCGATACCGGCCGCAAGCCAGCGCGGCACCGGCAGCCCGGCGGTGAGCAGCGCCAGGCCGGAGGAGTAGATGTCCAACACCGCGCCACCGACCAGGCCGAGCACCGCGACCACCGCGAACGGTACGAGGAACCAGGTCGGCAACAGCGTGGTCAGGGCGCCGATCGGGTCGGCGGCGACCTTGTCGTTCAGCGTCTTCGACGACCCGGCGAGGAGAATGCCGAAGACCAGCAGCAGCACCGGTGCCAGCGCGGCGCCGAACGTCGTCCAGGCGACCACCCCGGCACTGCTCACCGACCGCGGCAGATAGCGGGAGAAGTCACCGGCCATGTTCGCCCAGCTCAGTCCGAAGGCGGTCATCATGAAGATCAACGCGCCGATCATCGCCGCGATGCCGCCGGACGGCAGCTCCGACAATGCGGCGCCGTCGATGTTCCCGGCGACCAGGATCGCGTACACGATGGTCAGCACGCCGGTGATGATCGTGATCCAGACCTGCAGTTTCATGATCAGCGAGAAGCCGATGATGCCGCTGCCGACGATCAGCACCGCGACCACGATCAGGGCTACCAGCTTCGTCGGGGTGCCGGCGTTCCAGCCGAGCTCCCGGAAGACGGTGCTGGTGGCCAAAACGGCGAGTGCGGTCAGCGCGGTCTCCCAGCCGACGGTGATCAACCAGGACACCACCGCCGGCAACCGGCTGCCCCGGACACCGAAGGCCGGCCGGGCCAGCACCATGGTCGGCGCCGAACCGCGTTTGCCGATCAGCGAGATGACCCCGCAGAGCACGAAGGAGAGCACCGTACCGATGACGCCGACGACGATCGCCTGGACTGCGGACAACCCGAAGCCGAGCACGAACGAGCCGTAGCTGATGCCCAGCACCGAGACGTTGGCGGCGAACCACGGCCAGAACAGACTCCGCGGAGTGCCGTGGCGCTCCTCCTCGGCGATCGTGTTGATCCCGTTCAGTTCAACGGCCATCGTTGTCCGGGGTTGTGCCGGAGATTCCATGGGGTCAGAGTACGGAATTCGAGCCCGACTGACAGCGCATTACACTCACACCGTGGCCGGCCGGATCAACGACGAAGACATCGCGGCCGTCCGTGAGCGCGCGCGGATCGACGACGTCGTCGGCTCCTATGTGATGCTCCGGAATGCCGGCGGTGGATCGATGAAAGGACTCTGTCCCTTCCACGACGAGTCCACCCCGAGCTTCAATGTCACCCCCTCCCGCGGGCTGTGGTACTGCTTCGGCGCGTGCGGAGAGGGCGGCGACGTCATCGCCTTCATGCAGAAGATCGAGAACCTCAGCTTCACCGAGGCGGTGCAGAAGCTCGCCGACCGGGTCGGGATCCAGCTGCGGATCTCCGACGACGGCGGGCCGCGACTTCCGGCCGGGCTTCGGGTGCGGCTGATGGACGCCCACAAGACGGCCGCCGAGTTCTTCGCCGAGCAGCTGGCCACCCCGGATGCGCTGACGGCGCGCCGCTTCCTGGCCGAGCGCGGTTTCGACCGGGCGGCGGCCGAGCAGTTCGGCGTCGGCTTCGCCCCGCGCGGCGGCCGCCGGCTGGCCCAGCACCTGCTGTCCCGCGGCTTCGACGAGCAGGAGCTCATCACCGGCGGTTTGCTGCGGCGGGGCGGCTACGACTTCTTCACCGGGCGGCTGCTCTGGCCGATCCGGGATGCGGGCAAATCAGTGGTCGGTTTCGGCGCCCGGCGGATCTTCGACGACGACCGGCTGCCGGCCAAGTACATCAACACTCCCGAGACCCCGCTCTACAAGAAGTCCCAGGTCCTGTACGGCCTCGACCTGGCCCGGACCGAGATCGGTCGCAGCGGCCAGGCAGTGGTGGTCGAGGGCTACACCGATGTGATGGCGGCGCACCTGTCCGGTGTGCGGACCGCGGTCGCGTCCTGTGGCACCGCCTTCGGGAACGACCACGCCAGGGTGTTGCAGCGCCTGATGGGGGACCAGGGGAACGGCGAGGTGATCTTCACCTTCGACGGCGACGCTGCCGGGCAGGCCGCGGCGCTCAAGGTGTTCTCGCTGGACTCGGCGTTCATCACCCAGACCTATGTCGCGATCGAACCCACCGGGCTCGACCCGTGCGATCTGCGGCTGCAACACGGCGACGCCGCGGTGCGCGAGCTGGTCGGCCGCCGGGTGCCGCTGTACCGCTTCGTGATGACCAACATCCTGTCCCGGCACGACCTGGATCGGGCCGACGCCCGGGTGGACGCGCTGCGGGAGGCGGCGCCGTTGGTGGCCAGTGTGCGTGATGCCGGCAAGGTCAGTGGCTACATCCGCGAGCTGGCCGGCTGGCTCGGAATGGATCCTGACGAGGTGCGCCAGGAGATCAACCGGGCGGCGTCCCGGTCCTCCAGACGCGCGCCGGAGGCGAGTCCGAGCAGTCCGGGTTCCCCGGCGCGGAGGAAATCGGCCACCGAGGTTCTGCCCGATCCCAACGACCGGAATCTGCTGACCGAGCGGGAAACCGCCAAGTTGATCATCCAGGCACCGGAGCTGATGGGCGAGGAGCTGACCGCACTCGTCCCCGACGACTTCACCCATCCGGCGTACGCCGCCGTGCTCCGGTATGCGCAGAAGGCGTTGGCGAACCAGCCGATCGGCGGCGATCCGTTCCACGACTGGCCGCGCCGGGTGGCGACCGCGGAGGACAACCCGTGGGTGAATTCGCTGGTCATCTCGTTGGCCGTTGACCCGCTGCTCACCGAGAAGCCGACGCCGACCTACGTCGTCGCCTACACCGCGAAGCTGCGGCTGCTGACCGTCAGCCGACAGATCGCCAAGATCAAATCGCGGTTGCAGCGGACCAATCCGGTGGAGGATCCGACGACGTACAACAAGACGTTCTCGGAGTTGGTCGTGCTGGAGGCACAGCGCAAGGAGCTGCAGAACCGGAGCCTCGGCCTGGCCTAGCCTGGGGCCATGGACCTGGCAGGTTTGCAGCTGACCTTCAGCGATGACTTCGTATCCGGTCGGTTGGACGACCGGAAGTGGGTCGACGGGTATCTGCCGCAGTGGACCACATCGGATCGGTCGGTTCCGCGGACGGCCAGCACCGCCACACCGATGGTCTGCGGGTCCGGACGGCGGTGCCGGAGCGCCGGCTGTGGGCACCGCACGCGGGGGCGGTCGAGGTGACTGCGGCGGCCAGTTCCGACCCGTCGTGCATGCTCGGCATCTGGTTGGTCGGCTTCGAGGACCGACCCGACGAGTCGGGTGAGATCTGCATCGCCGAGCTGTTCGGTGACTTCCGAGGACGGGACCGGTCGACCGTGCGGTCCGGCGTGAAAGCCCATCATGACCCCCGACTGGTCACCGACATGCGCGACACCGAGCTGCCGATCGACATCGCCGACTTCCACAGCTACTCCGCCCGCTGGGACGCCGAGGGGATCAGGATCCTGGTCGATGATCAGCTTCTCCGGGAAGTGCCGCAGGTGTTGGACTATCCGCTGCAGCTGATGATCGACCTCTTCGAGTTCCGATCGGGCGAGGAGATCGATCCCGCCGGTTACCCCAAGGCAGCTCGGATCCGGGCGGTCCGCGGGTACGAGCCGGACGAGCCGGACAACAATCCCGGCTGAACTGACAACAACAGGCAGGAATCGCCAACATTCCACCCATCGCCAAGGCTGGGGCTGGGCGGCGATGATCCTGATCATGAGGTCGATCATCAGCTCTCCGGGCATGGAGAGGATCGGTTTCCGCCTGCCGCCGGCCGAGCTCAGCGCCGCGGACGAGGCGGAGCTGGCGACCGCGATCGAGGCAGGTGTGCTTGCTGCCGACGCCCGGAGCAATGATCGGCAGGTGGGTGCCAGCGACGCCGAGTTGATCATGCTGGAGCGGCTGGGGCGGCGCGCGGCGCACCAGTTCGTCGAGAGCAATCTGCGGCTGGTGGCCATGGTGGTGCGCAAGGAGGCCGCGCGCAGCCGGATGGCGGAGGGCGAACTGTTCCAGGAGGGGTGCCTCGGGCTGATCGAGGCGGTTCGTCGGTTCGATCACCGACGCGGGCTGCGGTTCGCCACGTACGCGCTGTACTGGATCCGCGCCTACGTCGGCGCTCTGTCCGCCAACCGGGCGGGGGAGCTGAACCTGCCCGCCAGCCGAGCCGGTCGGCTCCGCGAGCTGCGCGGTGTCCGGGCCCGGTTGGCCCAACAGTTCGGCCGGGACATCACCACCGAGGAGCTTGCCTCCGAGATCGGCAGGCAGGCCGACTGGGTGGCCCGCCTGCTGGCGTCCGGACCGACCCGGCTGATGGACACCGAGGAGCTGCTCGGTCTAGGACTTGCCGACGAGGCGGCGGCCGAAGAGTTCGAGCTGATCTTCCGGGAAGCGATACCCGGACGGGAACTGTTGGACGGCCTGCATGGTCTGCACCGCCGGGTGATCGAGCTCAGGTACGGGTTCGTCGATGGCCGGGAACACAGTCTGCGGGAGATCGCCGGGGAGCTCGACCTGCCGGTGTCCACCGTTCGGCGGGCCGAGCTCCGCGCTCTCGACGAGTTACGCGCCGTGTGTCCCCAGCAGGCGCGCGTGCACCTGTGAATCGAGCCGGTTGCACACAAAAGCCGGATCCTCGGGAGGAGGATCCGGCTTCCGGTTGGTGACCCCAGCGGGATTTGAACCCGCGTTACCGCCGTGAGAGGGCGATGTCCTAGGCCGCTAGACGATGGGGCCGTCTGCTCGGGCCGCCCGATTTCGACGGGCGATCCTCGCGCTCCCCGGACTGGACTCGAACCAGTAACCTGACGGTTAACAGCCGTCTGCTCTGCCAATTGAGCTACCGAGGATCAGCGTCTCGTTCGGTGGCGCGGGAATGAACATTAGCAGGCGACCGGCGCCGAACGCGAATCGGCGGACGGTGCCCGACGAGGCCTCAGGAGTTCGGGTCGTACTCACTCTTCAGCCGGATGATGGCAGTATCAGCGAGCTCGCGGAGGCCGGGAACGTTCCAGTCGATTCCGCGTGGCACGGAGGCGTGCCAACTGATGTCCGAGTCCGGCCGGGAGAGGTCCCGACGCCCGCTGACGATGACTCCCGCCTCGACTCCCTTGACCTGCCGCGCGCCGTCCAGCCCGATGAACTGCTCGAAGGCTATCGAGGCCGCCACCCGATCCCGGAAGATTCCCGGCAGCCGGCCCGGATCCTTCAGCCGTACGGCTCCGGACTCCGGACCGTTGCCCTCGTCGTACAGCTGCCAGTGCAGGGTCGCCGTGTCGCGGTCGTAGCCGCCCCGTTCGATCAGGTGCCAGCCGATGTGACGCCAGGTCAACGC
>Ga0164242_10006574_pt1 | contig 12780 bp, 9 predicted proteins | sample OricomgcompostMG_FD_108783 | JGI IMG/M metagenome (GOLD analysis project Ga0164242, IMG submission 108783) | Miracle-Growth compost microbial communities from Emeryville, California, USA - Original compost - Miracle growth compost (MG) ... | reverse complement strand
TGGATCAACACCCACATCCCGCTGGTCGCCGAGATGCCGCACGGCGGCTTCAAGAAGTCCGGCTACGGCAAGGACCTCTCCGCCTACGGCTTCGACGACTACACCCGCATCAAGCACGTCATGACCTCCATCGAGGGCTGAGGAAGGCCTGAAGCCCGGCGCCCCGGACTCGCGGGGCGCCGGGTCGCTCACCTCCGGACGGCGTCCAGCGCCAGCAGGGCGACGTGCAGCGAGAGGCAGGACTCGACCGAGCCGAGGTCGATCCCGAGCACCCGCTCGACCTTGTGCAGGCGGTCGTAGAAGGACGGCCGGGACAGGTGCGCCGCGTCCGCCGCCGCCGACTTGTTGCGGCCCTGCTCCAGGTAGATCCGCAGCACCCGGAGCAGCTCCCCGCCGTGCGCCTCCTCGTACTCCAGCAGCGGACCGAGCTCCCGCTCCACGTAGGTCTGCAGGCGGGCGTCGTCGCGCAGCAGGTGCAGGAGACCGCGCAGGCGCACGTCCGGCAGCCGGTAGTAGGAGGCGGCGCGCGGGCCCGGGCCCCGGCCGTCCGGTGAGCCGTGCAGGGCGGCGTCGGCGACCTGAGCGGCCTCCAGCAGCGAGCGCCGCGCGTCGCGCACCGACCCCACCGAGGACCCGGCCGCGACCACCGGGGCGCCCGCGCCCGTGTCCGCGCCAGCCCGGCCCGGCGCGCCCGGCGCGCCCGGCGCTTCCGCCGCGCCGCCGTGCCCGGCGCGCGCGGGCGCCGTCTGCGCCCGCGACAGCCGCCGCAGCGCCGCCGCGAACCCCTCCAGCGCCTCGTGCTCGTCGTCCTGCGGGCCGAGCGAGAGCAGCATCCCGACCCCGGTGTCGTCCAGCGCGCCGACCAGCGCGACCAGCCGGCGCTCGCGCACCGCCTCGGCGACGGTCTCGGTGAAGTCCCGCAGCCGGGCCTGCGCCTCCAGCGCGCCGTGCGGCACCCCGCCGGGCAGCCGCACCACTACTCCGGCCAGCCGCCGCCCCTCCAGCGGCACCCCGAGCGCCTGCGCCCGCAGCGCCACCTCGCCCGCGGTGAGCGAGTGGGTGAGCACGCCGGTGAGCAGCGTGCGGTGGGTCTGCCGCTCCAGCGACTCCCGGTCGCGGACCAGCAGCCGGTTCAACGCCAGGGTGGCGGCGGCGCGTTCGAGCAGGATGACCAGCCGGGCGGGCGGCGGAGCCGGCGCTCCGGCGTCCTCGCGCACCGAGGCGGGAGCGCCGAGCAGCAGCAGCCGCCCCCAGTCCTGGCCGCGCGCCCCGACGGCGGTGACCAGCCAGCCCGACCGCCGGTCCTGGCCGGTGCGCCCGGCCGGCCGCACACCGCGCGAGCGGCCCTCCCAGCCGGCCAGCAGGTCCTCCGCGTCCTGCCCGGCGGTGTCGTAGGCGAGCACCTGGTGCGAGAGGTTCTCCAGCACCGCCGGGACTCCGGCCATCCGGGCGACCTGCCGCACCACCTCGGCCGGCTCGGCGCCCTCCACGGCCAGCTCGTTGAAGATCTGGTGCACCTCCTCGGACGCCCGCAGCTCCTCCAGCTGGGCGTTCACCACGAGCGCGTGCACCGCTTCGGTGACGGCGACGAACCGCACCTCGCGGCGCACCGCCACCAGCGGCAGCCCGCGCTGCTCGGCCGCCCGCACCAGCGGGCGCGGCAGGCTGTCGGTGTAGCGGCGGCCGAACTCCACCACCAGCCCGGCCGCGCCCACCCCGGCGAGCTCGCTGACGTAGCGGACCAGGCCGTCGCGGTCCTCCGGTAGCGCGATCCCGGTGGTGAGGATCAGCTCGCCGCCGCGCAACGTCCCCGCCACGTCCGGGAGTTCGCTGACGTGTACCCAGCGCACCGGGCGGTCCAGGTGCCCGCGCCCGGCGACCACCTCGGGCAGTCCGCCGCGCAGGGCGTCGAGGCCGAGGACGTCGGCGACGGTCGGGAGCACGGGGCCTCCTGCGGGGTCCGGGTGACCGGGTGAGCTGCCGTCAGGACGACGGGCCGCCGTCACAGTGACAGGCGAGGTGCAGCCTGCCATGACGACCTGTCGGTGTCACGCCCCGGGCGGCCGCCGTCCCGCTCGGAGGCCTTCAGTGGCGAAAGCCCGTCTGCCCCTTGGAATCCGTCGCATTTACACAACGGAAACGAAGGAATCCCTTGTCGCCGCCGCCACGCTCTGTCAATATCGCCCGAACCGGCGAACACGCGTCCGCCGTGGACGACGGGTCACGCACCAGCCGCCAGGAGGCCACCCCATGGACCGCTCGCACATCGACGGCCTGACCGCCGGGCAGTACATCGCGGGCGAGCGGAGGTCCGGACGCGGCGCCCGGGCGGTGGTGACCGACCCCTCCGACGGCAGCACCGTCGCCACGCTGCGCCTGGCCTTCGCCGCCGACGTGGACGACGCGGTGGCCGCCGCCGAGGCGGCCTACCCGGAGTGGTCGCGCGCCACCCCGGCCGAGCGTTCGCTCGCCCTCACCCGGCTCGCCGCCGAACTGGACGCCCGCGCCGAGGAGCTGGCGAGGCAGGAGACCGCGCAGACCGGCAAGCCGATCAAGCTCTCCCGCGAGTTCGACGTCCCCGGCACGGTCGACAACGCGGCCTTCTTCGCCGGCGCCGCCCGCAACCTGGAGGGCCGGGCCACCGCCGAGTACTCGGCCGACCACACCTCCTCGATCCGGCGCGAGCCGATCGGCGTGGTCGGCTCCATCGCCCCCTGGAACTACCCACTGCAGATGGCCGCGTGGAAGATCCTCCCGGCGATCGCGGCCGGCAACACCGTCGTCCTCAAGCCCGCCGAGACCACCCCGCTCACCTCGCTGGCGATGGCCGAGGCCTGCACCGCGGCCGGCATCCCGGCCGGCGTGGTCAACGTCGTCACCGGCACCGGCCCGGAGGCCGGCGAACACCTGGTCGCCCACCCCGGCGTGCGGATGGTCTCCTTCACCGGCTCCACCGCCGTCGGCACCCGGGTCGCCGAGCTGGCCGTCCGCGGCGCCCGCCGCACCCATCTCGAACTCGGAGGCAAGGCGCCCTTCGTGGTCTTCGACGACGCCGACCTGGAAGCCGCCGTGCACGGCGCCGTCGCCGCCTCGCTGATCAACAGCGGCCAGGACTGCACCGCCGCCACCCGCGCCTACGTGCAGCGCCCGCTGTTCGGCGACTTCGTGGAAGGCGTCGCCGAGCTCTACGGGCGGATCCGGATCGGCCGCCCCACCGACCCCGCCACCGACCTCGGCCCGCTGGCCTCCTTCCGGCAGCGCGACCGGGTCGCCGGCTTCGTCGAACGCGCCCGCGCCGCCGGAGCCCGCATCACCGCCGGTGGCGAGGCCCCCGCGAAGGGCCACGACGGAAGCGACCTCACCTCCGGCGCCTACTACCGGCCCACCCTGATCACCGGCGTCCCGCAGGACGCCGAGTGCGTGCAGAGCGAGATCTTCGGCCCCGTGCTGGTCGCCCTGCCCTTCGACGGCGACGACGAGGGGCTCGCGCTCGCCGCCGACACCCCCTACGGGCTGGCCGCCTCCGCGTGGACCCGCGACACCTACCGCGCGCTGCGCGCCACCCGCGAGATCCAGGCCGGCTGCGTCTGGATCAACGACCACATCCCGATCATCAGCGAGATGCCGCACGGCGGCTACCGCGCGTCGGGCTACGGCAAGGACATGTCGCAGTACTCCCTCGACGAGTACACGCAGGTCAAGCACGTCATGCAGGACATCACGGCGGTCGCCCGCAAGGACTGGCACCGCACGATCTTCGGAGACCGGTGACCCGTGGCTGAACCCTCCTTCGGCGAACTCGCCCAGTACACCAACCTCACCCGCCTGCGCTCCTCCACCGCGCGCGCGGCCGGCCGGCTCTCCCGCCGCTCCGTGCTGCGCGGCGCGCTGGGCGCCGCGGCCCTCGGGGCGGTCGGATCCGCGCTCAGCGCCTGCGGCGTCCAGGGGCACGTCGTCCCGGCCGGCGCCAAGGCCACCGGCCAGGCCGGCCCGGACCACTCCGCCACCGAGAAGAAGCTGGTCTGGGCGAACTGGCCGGCCTACATCGACGTCGACGACAAGAACCCGGACCTCCACCCCACGCTGGCCGCCTTCGAGAAGCAGACCGGCATCAAGGTCACCTACCTGGAGGTCATCAACGACAACCAGGACTGGTACACCAAGATCGACCCGCTCCTGGTCCGGGGCGTCGACACCGGCTACGACGTGATGATCGTCAGCGACTACATGGTCGCCAAGTACCGGACGTACGACTACATCCAGGAACTCAACCTGGCCAACATCCCCAACCACTCCCGGCTGCTGCCCGAGCTGCTCAACGACCCCACCGACCCGGGCCGCCGCTTCACCACCCCGTGGGCGTACGGCTACACCACCATCGCCTACAACAACAAGCTGGTGAAGACCCCGATCACCTCGATCGCCGAGCTCTTCACCCGCGCCGACCTGCACGGCAAGGTGTCCCTCTTCTCCGAGATGGAGGACACCATGGGCCTGGCGCTGCTCGCCAACGGCTACGACCCGCAGAACTTCACCGAGGCCCAGTTCGACAAGGCCCTCGACTACGTCCGCGCCGCCCTGCACTCCGGCCAGGTCCGCGCCTTCACCGGCAACGACTACCTCGGCGACTTCCAGCAGGGCAACACCGCCGTGACCATGGCCTACTCCGGCGACGTCGCCCAGCTCGGCAAGCCCAACCTGGTCACCGTCGACCTGCCCAAGGAGGGCATGGTCGCCTGGTCGGACAACATGGTCATCCCCAGCTTCGCGCGCCACAAGACCAACGCCGAGAAGCTGATGAACTACTACCTCGACCCCGAGGTGGAGGCCCAGCTCGACGACTGGATCGACTACGTCCCCGTCGTCCAGGGCGCCGTCGAGGCACTCCGGAAGCTCGACCCCGAGACCGCGAGCTCCCCGCTGATCGTGCCCACCGCCGCCATGAAGGCCAAGGCGCGCAGCTTCATGAACGTCAGCGTCGCGCAGCTCAACGACTACACCAGCCGCTTCCAGCAGGTCACCGGCCAGTAGGCCGCCGAGGAGGAGAGAGACACCCCGATGAGCTCCAACGACGTACTCGGCGGCCAGGGCGGCGACCTCCGCCTCGCCGGACTGACCAAGCGCTACGGCGCCTTCACCGCGGTCGACGGTATCGACCTGACGATCCCTCAGGGCTCCTTCTTCGCCCTGCTCGGAGCCTCCGGCTGCGGCAAGACCACCACCCTGCGCATGGTCTCCGGCCTCGAGGAGCCCACCGCCGGCCGGATCTTCCTCGGCGAGGAGGACGTCACCGACCGCAAGCCCTACCGCCGCCCGGTCAACACCGTCTTCCAGAACTACGCGCTCTTCCCCCACCTCGACATCTACGAGAACGTCGCCTTCGGCCTGCGCCGCCGCGGCATCAAGGACGTCAAGAAGCAGGTCGAGGACATGCTCGCGCTGGTGGAGCTCGGGCACGTCGCCCGCCGCAAGCCCGGCCAGCTCTCCGGCGGCCAGCAGCAGCGCATCGCGCTCGCCCGCGCGCTGATCAACCAGCCGCAGGTGCTGCTGCTCGACGAGCCGCTCGGCGCGCTCGACCTCAAGCTGCGCCGCCAGATGCAGATCGAGCTCAAGCGTATCCAGACCGAGGTCGGCCTCACCTTCGTGCACGTCACGCACGACCAGGAGGAGGCCATGACGATGGCCGACACCATCGCCGTCATGAACGCCGGCCGGATCGAGCAGATGGGCTCGCCCGCCGACCTCTACGAGAACCCGGCCACCACCTTCGTCGCCAACTTCCTCGGCCGCTCCAACCTGCTGCCCGGCACCGTCGAATCCGCCACCGGCGACGTCGTCACCGTCCGCGCGCACGGGCAGCGGCTCACCCTGGACGCCAAGCGCTGCCGCTCCACCGAGGGCTCCGTCATCCTCGGCGTCCGCCCCGAGAAGGTGCGGATCACCCGCGACCCTGACGAGATCCCGGCCGGCGACAACGTCCTCACCGGCGGGAAGGTGGTCGACACCTCCTTCATCGGCGTCTCCACCCAGTACCTGGTCGCGCTCGCCACCGGCGAGGAGATCGCCGTCTTCGAGCAGAACACCGGCTGCGAGATCCAGCGCCCCGGCACCGAGGTCACCGTCCACTGGGACCCCAGCCAGGGCTTCGGCCTCGACGGCGACCAGGACATCGAGGCCGGCGCCGCGACCGACGAGGAGAGCGCCGCATGACGACCCTCGCCTCCGAGGCGGAGACCCCCGCTCCCGCCCCGGCCCCCGAGCCCGCCGCGGGCCGCACCCGGCGCAGCTGGACCCCCTGGGTCCTGCTCGCCCCCGGCCTGCTCTGGCTCGTCGTCTTCTTCCTGGTGCCGATCCTCACCGCCGTCTCCGCCTCGGTCCAGGAGGGCGACTACGACGACGGCTTCAAACTCACCTGGCACTGGGCCAACTACCAGGAGGCCATCACCCAGTACGGCACGCAGTACCTGCACTCCGCCGTCTACTCGGTGCTCTGCACGGTCTTCTGCCTCGCCCTGGGCTACCCCGTCGCCTACTTCATCGCCTTCCGCGGCGGGCGGTTCAAGAGCCTGCTGATGGCGCTGGTCATCGTGCCGTCCTTCACCAGCTTCCTGATCCGCACCATCGCCTGGAAGACGATCCTCGCCGACAACGGCCCCGTCGTCGGCTTCCTCAACGACATCCACCTGCTCAAGGTGACCAGCGCGCTCGGCTGGACCGTCGGCTCCCACGTGCTCGCCAGCCCGGCCGCCGTGGTCTGCGGCATGGTCTACAACTTCCTGCCGTTCACGATCCTGCCGCTGTACACCTCGCTGGAGAAGATCGACCCGCGGCTGCTCGAAGCCGGCGCCGACCTCTACTGCAGCCCCTTCACCTCCTGGCGGCGGATCACCCTCCCGCTGTCCATGCCCGGCGTGATCGGCGGCACCCTGCTCACCTTCATCCCCGCGGTCGGCGACTACATCAACGCCCAGCTGCTGGGCAACCCCAACACCGGCGTCGTCGGCCAGAAGATCGAGGACCTCTTCCTGCGCAACTCGCAGGGCTACCCGGTCGGTTCGGCGATCTCCGTGGTGATGATGGTCGGCACCCTGATCCTGGTGATGTCCTACATCCGCAAGGCCGGTACGGAGGACCTGATCTGATGACCGCTCCCGTCCTGACCGAACCGGCCGCGCCCGGCTCCGGACCGGCCACCGCCGACCGCGCCCCTTCCGCCGGCCGCCGAGGCCCCTGGGCCTTCCTCCGCCGGCACCTGCTGCTGGTCGTCACCGTCGCGGTGTTCGTCTTCATGCTGCTGCCGAACGCCGTCATCCTGTGGATGTCCTTCAACCGGCCGCAGGGCAAGTTCGACTACACCTGGAACCGCTTCTCGCTGGACGCCTGGAAGAACCCCTGCGCCAGCACCGAGATGTGCCACAGCATCGGGCTCTCGCTGGAGATCGGCGTCATCGCCACCGTCGTCGCCACCGTCCTCGGCACGATGATCTCGTTCGCCATGGTCCGGTTCCGCTTCACCGGCCGCTCCGGCATCAATGCCCTGCTGTTCCTGCCGATGGCCGCCCCCGAGGTGGTCATGGGCGCCACCCTCGCCGCGCTGTTCTTCAACACCGTCGGCCCGGGCGCGCTCGGCTTCTGGACCATCACCATCGCGCACGTGATGTTCTGCATCAGCTACGTCGTGGTGACCGTCAAGTCCCGCCTCGCCGGCATGGACCCGACCCTGGAACGGGCCGCGCAGGACCTCTACGCCACCTCGACCCAGACCTTCCTCAAGGTCACCCTGCCGCTGATCGCCCCCGGCATCGCCGCGGCGGCGCTGCTCTCCTTCGCCCTGTCCATCGACGACTACATCATCACCGTCTTCACCGCGGGCAACCTGGAGACCTTCCCGATGTACATCTGGGGCTCCGTGCAGCGGTCCTACCCGGCGCAGATCGACGTCGTCGGCTCGCTGATGCTCATCGTCACGATGGTCGTCATCGGGCTCTCGCAGTGGGTCGGCAGCGCGCGCAGCCGCGCCCGCCGCTGACCCCGGGGGCCGCCGCCACGGCGGCGGCCCCGCCTCCCGTCCCCCGTCCACCCGCGACCCACCGGCAGTTCGCACCCGAAAGCTCGTGATACCGCATGGACCCTGTCCGCGCACTCGCTGACGCCCAGCCAGTCCCGTTCTGGCTGGAGGACCCCGGCAGGCCGAAGGCCCGCCCCGCGCTGGTCGGCGACGAGCACTGCGACCTGCTGGTGGTCGGCGGCGGCTACTCCGGGCTGTGGACAGCCCTGCTCGCCAAGGAACGCGACCCGCACCGCGACGTCGTCCTCGTCGAAGGCCACGAGGTCGGCTGGGCCGCCTCCGGCCGCAACGGCGGCTTCTGCGCGGCCAGCCTCACCCACGGCGTCGGCAACGGCCAGGAACGCTGGCCGGACGAACTCGACACCCTGGGCAGGCTCGGCGCCCGCAACCTCGACGAGATCGAGGCCACCCTCACCCGCTACGGCATCGACGCCGAATGGGAGCGCACCGGCGAACTCGACGTCGCCACCGAGCCCTACCAGCTGGACGAACTCCGGGCCACCGCCGCCCTGATGACCGCCCACGAACCCGGCCGGCCCCCGGTCCTGCTCGAACGCGACGAGGTCCGCGCCGAGATCGACTCGCCGCTCTTCCTCGGCGGCCTGTGGGACCGCGACGGCGTCGCCATGGTCCACCCCGCCAAACTCGCCTGGGGACTCAAGGCCGCCTGCCTCTCCCTCGGCGTCCGCGTCTACGAGCACACCCGCGCCACCGGCCTCACCCGCCACGGCGGCGGCGTCGCCGTCCGCACCGGCTACGGCCGCGTCCTCGCCCGGCAGGCGGCGCTCGCCACCAACGTCTTCCCCAGCCTGCTGCGCCGCGTCCGGCCCTACCTCGTGCCGGTCTACGACTACGCGCTGATGACCGAACCGCTCACGGCGGAGCAGCTGTCCGCGGTCGGCTGGCGCAACCGGCAGGGCGTGGGCGACATGGCCAACCAGTTCCACTACTTCCGGCTCACCGGCGACAACCGCGTGCTGTGGGGCGGCTACGACGCGGTGTACAGCTACCGCGGGCGGGTCGCCGCGGAGAAGGACCAGAACCCGGAGACCTTCGGGAAGCTGGCCGCGCACTTCTTCGCCGCCTTCCCGCAGCTGGAGGGCGTCCGCTTCAGCCACGCCTGGGGCGGGGCCATCGACACCTGCTCGCGCTTCGCCGCCTTCTTCGGCCAGGCACTCGACGGCCGCGTGGCCTACGCCGCCGGCTACACCGGGCTCGGCGTCGGGGCCAGCCGCTTCGGAGCGCAGGTCATGCTCGACCACCTGTCCGGAGAGGAAACCGAGCGCACCCGGCTGGAGATGGTCCGCAGCAAGCCGCTGCCGTTCCCGCCCGAGCCGCTGAGGTGGGCCGGGATCAGCCTCACCCGCTGGTCGCTGGACCGCGCCGACCGCAACGCCGGGCGGCGCAACCTCTGGCTGCGCGGCCTGGACCGGATCGGGCTCGGCTTCGACAGCTGAGCCTCGCCGCCGGCCGAGCGAGCGCCCGGCACGGACCGACCGGGTCCGCCACGGCTTGGCTCGGCGCGGCCCGGCTCGGCCGGGCTCGGCCCGGGCCGGCTCGGCGCGGTCCGCCACGGCCTGGCGCCGTCTGGCTCGGCCTGGTCTGGCTCGGCCTGGCGCGGCGCGGCGCGGCCCGGCCCGGGCCGGCGCGGTCCGCCACGGCCTGGCGCGGCGTGGCCCGGCGCGGCCTGGCTCGGCCCGGCCTGGGCGTCCGGGGCCGGCCGGGCCAGGACGCCCAGTTGTCGCCGGCTGTGGTCGGGGACTCGGCCGGGAGGCCGTGTGCGGGTGGGGTGAAACCTCGCCGAAGGCGTGTAAGAGTCCGTGACCTGCGTCCTCTCCCCGTGTGCAACGCCCTGGGTACGCGCGGTGATCGCGCGTGCGCGCTCGCCTCACACGACGGAGGATCCCCATGGCCAGTGCGGAGAGCCGCGGTGCCATCGACTGGCTCGCGGCGGCATCGCCCGATCCGGAGTCCTGCCGCTGGCAGTGGGAGCGCGGCCCGACCCGGGTCGCGCTCCTGCCGGCCGGCGTGCGCTGGGACGTCGTCGCCGTGCCCACGCACCTCGGCCGGATCGCCCTGGACCTGCTCTTCGGCGCGTCCGCCGGCACGGGCCCGGGGGCGGTGCTGCTGCCCGGACCGGCGCAGCACGGCGCGTCTCCGGACCCGTCGCCCGGACCGGTACTGACCGGCGCCCGGCGCAAGCGCGTCGGCTTCTTCGTGCCGGTCGGCACTGCCGACACCTGGGTCGGCACGGACACCCGCTGCCTCGGCCGCGGCGGATGGATCCCGGTCCCGCACCCGACCCGGCCGCTGCCGCCCTCGGAGGCGGTGCACGCCCCGGCCTGGCTCGTCGCACCCGACGGAAGCGGGCAGCTCAACGATCCGATTCTCCTCGACCTCGTCCTGCACGAGGCCGCGGCGCGGGTCGCCGAGATCCGGGCGTCGGGGGTGCGGGACTTCGGCGGCGGGGCGTGAGGCGGCGTGATCGAGCAGGACGGCGACGGGATGTAAGGCGGCTCGGCGGTTGCCCGACAGCCTGCTGATTGAGCCCGTCCCGGGCCGGGAGAAGACTGGAGTTCCGTCCGATCCGCGCCTGAAACCCGCCTGATCCGCCCGACCCTCGACCTCGTCCGGAGGCCCGCGTGTCCAGTCCGACCAGCCCGTCCAGCCCCTCCAGCCCTGCCGGCCCGAGCAAGCACGTCACGCACTGGATCGGCGGAGCGTCCGTCGCCACCGCGGGCTCCGCTCCGCGCCGTGGCGAGATCTTCGACCCCGCCACCGGCCGGGTCACCGGCCGCGTCGACTTCGCCGAGGTCAGCGAGGTCGACCAGGCGGTCGCCGCCGCGGCCGCGGCCTTCGCGGACTGGCGCCACGCCTCCCTGGCCCGGCGTACCCAGGTGCTGTTCGCCTTCCGTGAGCTGCTGAACTCCCGCAAGGACGAGCTGGCCTCGATCATCGTCTCCGAGCACGGCAAGGTGCACGCGGACGCTCTCGGCGAGATCGCCCGCGGAATGGAGGCCGTCGAGTACGCCTGCGGCATCCCGCAGTTGCTCAAGGGCGGCTTCAGCGAGCAGGCCTCCACCGGGATCGACGTCTACTCGATCCGCCAGCCGCTCGGCCCGGTGGCGATCATCTCGCCGTTCAACTTCCCGGCGATGGTCCCGATGTGGTTCTTCCCGGCGGCGATCGCCGCGGGGAACACCGTGATCGTCAAGCCCTCGGAGAAGGACCCGTCGTCCTCGAACTTCCTGGCGGAGCTCTGGAAGCAGGCCGGGCTGCCGGACGGCGTGTTCAACGTCGTGCACGGGGACAAGGTCGCCGTGGACCGCCTCCTGGAGCACCCGGAGGTGAAGTCCGTCTCCTTCGTCGGCTCCACGCCGATCGCTCGCTACGTCTACGAGACCGGCACCCGCTACGGCAAGCGCGTCCAGGCGCTCGGCGGCGCGAAGAACCACATGCTGGTCCTGCCCGACGCCGACCTGGACCTGGCGGCCGACGCCGCGGTCAACGCCGGCTTCGGCGCGGCCGGCGAGCGCTGCATGGCGGTCTCGGTTCTGGTCGCGGTCGAGACCGTGGCCGACGAGCTGGTCGCCAAGGTCAAGGAGCGGATGGCCGGGCTCAAGGTGGGTCCCGGCTGCAACGGCGACTCCGAGATGGGGCCCCTGGTCACCGGCGCGCACCGGGACAAGGTCACCGCCTATCTGGACTCCGGAGTGGCCGACGGCGCCGAGCTCGCCGTTGACGGCCGCAAGCACCCGATCGCCGAAGCCGACGCGGCCGGCGATTCCACGGCCGACGGCTTCTGGCTCGGCCCGACGCTCTTCGACCGCGTGCAGCCGGGGATGTCCGTCTACACCGACGAGATCTTCGGCCCGGTGCTCTCGGTGGTGCGCGTCCCCTCCTACGAGGCCGGACTCGACCTGATCAACCGCAATCCCTACGGCAACGGGACCGCCATCTTCACCAACGATGGCGGTGCGGCCCGGCGCTTCCAGAACGAGGTGGAGGTCGGGATGGTCGGCATCAACGTGCCGATCCCGGTCCCGGTCGGCTACTACTCCTTCGGTGGCTGGAAGGCCTCGCTCTTCGGCGACTCCCACGCCTACGGGCCGGAGGCCGTCCACTTCTTCACGCGGGGCAAGGTCGTCACCCAGCGCTGGCTCGACCCCTCCCACGGCGGCATCAACCTGGGCTTCCCCACGAACAACTGACTCCTAGTCAGGCCGCCGTGGCCTGCGGATTTGGATCGGGCGACGAGCATGACGTACAGTGCCTAGGTCGCTCGGCAGGGAGCACCGGACACGCGCATGCGCGGCCGGTCCCGCGGCGGCCAACCCCATGGAGAACCACTCGGTGGACGTACGCCCTCGCGCGGAACGTCTGCGGCGGCGCGTGTTCGTCGTGCCGCGGCATAGCCGTACGGATTTCCGCGGGGTGAATCCGGAGCTCGACCGGGATTTCGCGGAAACGCGGTTGATCGGCTAGAGTTTCACTCGTCGGAACGGGGCGGAAACGCCGCCGGGATGACGGCCCGGGAGTCGGGAAATCGGGTCCGGAAGGATCTGGTAGGCTCGATCTCGGAAAGTGGATGAAGCGCCCGGAGGGTGCGGTGGGAGCCGGCCTGATGGAAGCGTCCGTTCCTTGAGAACTCAACAGCGTGCCAAAAGTCAACGCCAGACTATTTGATACCCCGTCCGGGGTTGGCAGGTTTT
>Ga0164242_10006573_pt1 | contig 12781 bp, 13 predicted proteins | sample OricomgcompostMG_FD_108783 | JGI IMG/M metagenome (GOLD analysis project Ga0164242, IMG submission 108783) | Miracle-Growth compost microbial communities from Emeryville, California, USA - Original compost - Miracle growth compost (MG) ... | reverse complement strand
TTGGCCCAAAAACAAACCCCGCCGCAGCGGGGTTTGTTCGATCAGCAAGCGGATGGACTGCGCGTCATGCGTAACGACGGCGACGCACCAGCCAGCCGAGTGCCAGCAGGCCGAGCGCCAGCATCCCCAGCGAACCGGGTTCCGGCACGCCCGTGACGGGCGGCACGACCTGGCCGTTGCGGACCTGGAACAGGAACTGTCCTGCCACGCCGTCGTTGGTCCCGGCGATCAGGGAATTCGGGCCGCCATCCAGCAGTGCACCGTTGATCAGCGAACCAGCCAGCATCGCATAGGTGCCCGCGGGATTGCCCGATTGGCCGGCGTTGAAGCCGGCTGCAGCGGAAATCCCCCCAAGCCCGCCACGACCACGGCTGGCGTCGCCCGTTTCCCACTGGATCTGGTCGTAATTGAAGTAGAAGTCGAAGTTGCCGACGCCGGTGTCGGAGCGGTCGACCATGATCAGCTGGAACGTGTTCAACTTGTCGGTGTGGCTGCCGAAGTAGCCGACACCCGGCCAGGTCACGCCGAACGCATCGTGTCCGGCATATGTGCCGGTGCCGTAACTGGTCAGGCCGCTGTCAAAGCCGCGCGTGTCCACGTCGGCAAAGAACGGCGCGATGATCGGCTGGCCGCTGTAGCCGCTGCCGAGGCCGGACGGCGTGTAGGTGATCTGCGACGCGTTGAACGTCACGTTGCCGTTGTTGTTGACGTACAGGTTGGAATAGTCCGTGCCATAGAAATTGATGGTGAACGGCAGGGTGATCAAGCCCGTCGAGCCATCGTCGTTGGCGGCAAGCGTGTTCGCGTCGAATCCGGATGCGACCGTCGTGGCTTGGGCCATGCCGACCGCCAGTGCACCGCCGAGCAGAACCATCGCTGCCAGCGCGCATCGAACTTTCAATCGGGAAATCATGTTCAGTGTCCTCCTGTTGAGCCAATCGTGCCCATCCCCTTGCGAGCGAGGAGGATTAGCATGATCTGTGCCCACGAGTAATATGCAATGATTTCAAATAATTAATGTCGCCTCGGAACATTGCCAAGCGCGAAAACGTAAAGATTGTCGACACTTGACCCGCCATGCCTCCCGCGAGCCGCCAGCGGCACCGAGTTGGCCAAAACCAATAAGGCCGGGCCTGCAGACGATCTCGTGAATCCAGGTCTCGGCACGATCCGGCATGACGACGGCAAGCATGTTGCGCGCACGGCCCACGACGTGCTTCCCCGTACGATCGTCGGCCGAGGGAATACGAAACCGGATGTTGGTCAGCCAGCGTGACCACAGGGTTCATCCATCGCGGGCGCGTGGGCGAGTCACCGCGCGCCCGCGATGGATGGATCAGTGCGCCTTGTGCGCGGGGATGAACTGCTTGTCCACCGCCTCGGCCAGTTGATCCGGCGGCAGCAGCCCTTGCGACAGGATGAAATCATTGAACTGCTGCAGGTTGAACCTGTCGCCCAGCGCGATTTCCGTGTGGGCGCGCAACTGCAGGATCCGCGAGTAGCCGTAGAAGTACGCGGTGGCCTGGCCCGGCGAGCGGAACATGAAGCGGTCCAGTTCCTCGCGCGCGAAGGCTTCGGAAATGCCGACGTCGTTGACCAGGATGTCGTGCGCGCGCTGGCGATCGATCAGGCCCAGGTTCAGCATCGGATCGAGGAACGCGCGCGCCGCGCGCAGCAGGCGCAACTGCAACGCGATCATCTGGCCGCCCGCGGGTTCGTAGGGAACCATCATCCATTCGGCGTACAGCGCCCAGCCTTCCACGTTGACACTGTTGAATGCGAACAGCGAGCGCGCCAGCGACACGCCGTGCTCGACCATCGCGGAGAATTGCAGCTCGTGACCCGGCCGACCTTCGTGTGCGGTCAGGGTCCACGCGCAGGCCTTGCAGGTGAAGTCGTCGTACGCTTCGTTCTTGCCGTTGCCCGATGGCGGATTGCCGAGCGGCAGCACGAAACTCCCGCGCTCGCCGTGGTTGTTGATCAGCGGCGGCGGGTCCATGTGCGGCGCGGGCTGGGCCGCGCTTTCGGCTTCGGACGCGAGACGCATGATCATTTTCCGCCTGGGCAGCGTGACGATGTGCTGGTCACGGATGATCGCCTCGATCCTGTCGATCACCGTCTGGTAGTACGGCTCGATATTGTTGCGGTCGAGCTGCTGCTTCTTGAGGTCCTTGATGACGGCGCGGTAGTCGGTGGTGGGCGCGAAGCCTTCCGCCTCGGCGACGTAGGGCGTCAGGGTTTCCATCTGCGCCTGGATTTCCATGAAGGACCGTTCGGCCTGCCTGATCAACTCCTGCGGCGGAATGTCGATGCCGACATTCTTCAAGTTGTCCGCATAGACCGGCTCGGGCAGGCGCGCATCGGTCCGCGCGCGCGGCAACACCGTGACTTTCACCCACGCGGTGTAGTCGTCCAGTTGCTTCTGCAGCGCATCCAGGGCGGCGTCGGCGCCCTTGATCCCGTACTTCGCATACAGCTTGCGGATGCCGTCGACGTAACGCTGCGTGTTGGCGAGGTTCTGTTCCACCTCGGCCTTGTACGGGCCCAGCAGCTTCCTGTTGCCGGCCTTGGCTTCGAACAACGCCTCGGCTTCTTTCGTGACCGGCGTGCAGCCGGGCGCCATGCCGACGTAGCACTCCAGGCGCGCCAGCGCATGTGGCCGGCGGTCGGCTGCGACCTGATCCTGCAGCAGGCCGAACTCGCCCTGGAAAATCGTCTGCCCGACATCCGTGTAGGGCAGCATGTACTGATCCTGCAACCTGCTGCTTTCGATGAAGCGGTCGGCCGCGTGGATCATGATTTCCAGATCCTCGCGGACATTCGCGTCGGTGGTCTTGGCAAGATCGGCCTTCAGGGTGTCGCGCGCCCTGGTGAGCGCCTCGCGCGAACGCACGTCGACGTTGGGCTTGAGGTCGACGACCCTGTCGTCGTAACCCGGCAGGCCGAATTGCGAGGCAAATTCGGGGTTGAATTCGGCCAGTGTCTTCAGCAGTACCTGCGCGTACGCGTTGCTTTGCGCGACCCATGCAGGCGGCGGCACCGGCGGATGGTCCGGACGGCGGTCCGGCTTGGCCGACGAGGGCGGCGCGGCGAAGGCGATCGGGGCGGTGAGCGCAAACGCGGCAATGGCGGCAAGGCTTCGCTTGAACATGACGGTTCTCCGCTTGTGTCGTCGGACACTAGCACGCTTCGGCGAGGACAGGATGAGCCGGAAGTCAGTCGCGCCGGGTGGCTACAATCGCCGTTTGGCTGGTGGAGCATGGCGTGTCCGGTTCCCGAATGGTGGTGCGTGGCGGCGGTTGCCATTGCGGCGCGGTGCGCTTCGAAACTCGCGTGGCGCCCCGGCCCCTGCTGCAGGCATGCACCTGTTCGATCTGCCGGATGACCGGCTACGTGCACCTCATCGTGCCGGCCTCGCGGTTTCGCTTGATACGGGGTGCCGACGCGTTGACCGAGTACCGCTTCAATACCGGCATGGCGCGTCACCTGTTCTGCCGGCATTGCGGCGTCAAGTCGTTTTACGTGCCGCGCTCGCACCCACATGGCTACAGCATCAATGCGCGGTGTCTCGACGATGACGTGCTGGCCGATTGCGAATGGTTGCCGCCGTTCGATGATGCGGACCGGGACGCCGCGACCGCCGCCGTGGCCCATCTGGCCGACGACTGAGGCATCAGGGCGCGAATGCGCTCGCGTAGGCGGGTTTCAGGAATCTCGCGAACACGCGGGCCGGGACGTCCACGGTTTGCGTGCCATACACGTACGGCGCGACCTGGTACGGCGGGAAGATCAGGGTAAGCCCCGGGCTTGCAGCGTCCGGTGTCGTGCCCGCGCGCACCGCGAAGACCGAGTAATTGACACGGGTCGGCTTGGTGCCGTCGCCGAGCATTTGCGTCATGTTGGCCTTCCAGTCGCGGATGGCTTCGGGTGACCCGTTGCCCGATTTGGGTGCATTCGCCATGAACTTCTTCAGCAGCGTGTCGTGCGCGAAATTGGCGAGCGCGGTGCGTGCCGCGTCCGGATCGGTGAACAAGTCGTCCAGCGCGATCAGCTTGCCGGCCTTGCGGTCGAACACGAACGCCGCCTCCACCGGAATGGGGTGCGCACCCCCGGTATCCTGCATGCCGGTTTCGCGCACGCTTGTGAAAGCAGGCGTGTTCGCTGCGACCTCGAAGCGCAATTGCATTTCGAACTGCCGATCGGCGAATTCCGGCATCTGCTTCGGATCGGGCAACGCGTCGAGAAAATCGCGCTTGGCATGGTCGGCGGTCGTGCGCAGCGCGTCGGCGAGCGGCTTTTCGTTGGCCGGCAGCGTCGGCAGGTCGATCGACAACCTGTAATGGCGCGTGGTGGCGTGGTCACCGGGCAGGTTCGCCATGGAGGCGCTGGCGGGCGCCGGCGGTGGAATCACCGGTGTCGAGGCGTTCGCGGCCGACGTCGCGGCTGCCGCACTCGACGAAACGTCGCTTTCCGATTGCCGCCCGCATGCCGCCAGTGCGATGACGGCCAGCACGGCGATCAGGCAGAGGGGCGGCAGCGGTTTCATGGTCGGGACTCGGCGGAAATGAAGGGCGAGTCTAGGTGGCGCTGCGTTAAGCATTTGCTGTCATGGCAACCCCTGGATTGCCTATCATTGCGGGATGGCATTGCCGCAAACCAACGCGTGGCGCCTGTGCGTGGCGCCCATGATGGACTGGACCGACCGGCACTGCCGGTACTTCCATCGCCTGCTCGCTCCGCACGCGCGCCTCTACACCGAAATGGTGACCGCGGCGGCGCTGGTGCGGGGCGAGCGGACGCACCTGCTCGCCCACAGCCCGGAAGAACATCCGGTGGCGTTGCAGCTGGGCGGTGCCGATCCGGCCGAGCTGGCCCAGGCCGCGGTCTACGGAGAGCAAGCGGGCTTCGACGAGATCAACCTCAACGTCGGGTGTCCCTCCGACCGCGTGCAGTCGGGGCGCTTCGGTGCGTGCCTGATGCGCGAGCCCGAGTTGGTGGCGGATTGTGTCCGCGCGATGCGCGAAACGGTCCGGGTGCCCGTCACGGTGAAATGCCGGATCGGCGTGGACGACCAGGACGACGACAAGGATTTGTTCGCGTTCGCCGCGCGCATGCTCGACGCCGGCGTGCGGATATTGATGGTGCACGCGCGCAAGGCCTGGTTGCAGGGCCTGTCGCCGAAGCAGAACCGCGAAGTGCCGCCGCTCAACTATTCGCGCGTGTACCGGCTGAAGCAGGAATTCCCCACGCTCGGAGTCATCATCAACGGCGGCATCGATGGCCTGCCCGCGGTCGAAGGGCACCTGCGGCACGTCGGCGGCGTAATGCTTGGGCGGCTCGCGTACCACGACCCTTATGCGCTCGCCCGCATCGATGCCGCGCTGTACGGCGGCGCAGCACCGGCCCGCGACGCCGTGCTTCGCGCCATGCGGCCGTACATCGAAGCCGAGCGCGCGCGGGGCGTGCGGCTGGCGTCGGTCGCGCGCCACCTGTTGGGGCTGTACCACGGCCAACCCGGCGGCAAGGCGTTCCGGCGGGTGCTGTCGGAACGGGCGCGTGCCGAAGCCGCGGGTTGGGAGGCCGTGGAGGCGGCGCTGACACAGGTCGGGGGAGCAACGGTGCGGGCGGTGGCCTGATGGAAGCATAGCCCGATATGCGGTTCCGGCGGCCTTCGGGCGATGTTCAGCACGAATTCAATGGGCTGCAGGATGATCGTTGCTTTGAAGGTTCGCGAATCGAGCGCCGATGGCCATGAAAGTCCGCAACGTTGCGTGGGCGCTGGGGTGTGCACTGCTGTGCGCCACGCCCGCCTTCGCGCGCAAGCCGCCGCCGCACTCGGCACCCACGGCACCCGCACAGGCTCCGGTGACGCTGGAGCAGGCGGTCAAGCAGGTGCAACGCCAGACCCACGGCCACATCCTTGCCACCGATACGGTCACGCGTGGCAAGACCAACGTGTACCGCATCAAGGTGTTGACGCCGCAAGGCGAGGTGCGGGTGGTGCAAATGCATTCGAACGCGCGGATGCAATCCGATCGGGGCAGATCCGGCTCCGGCAAATCCGATTCTGATCAAGGAGGGCACTGATGCGCATCCTGTTGGTGGAAGACGAAGCGCCGCTGCGCGAAACGCTGGCCGCGCGCCTGAAACGTGACGGGTTTGCGGTGGATGCCGCCGCGGACGGCGAGGAAGGGCTGTACCTCGGCCGCGAGGTGCCGTTCGATCTCGCGATCGTGGACCTCGGCCTGCCCAAGCTCTCCGGCATGGAGCTGGTGGAAATCCTGCGCAAGGAAGGCCACAGCTACCCCATCCTCATCCTCACCGCCCGCTCGTCGTGGCAGGACAAGGTGGAAGGCCTCAAGTTCGGTGCCGACGATTACCTGGTGAAACCTTTCCATGTCGAGGAACTCCTGGCACGCATCAACGCGCTGGTGCGACGCGCGTCCGGTTGGGCCAAGCCGGTCCTGTCATGCGGGCCGATCCGCCTCGACACCACTGCGCAGACGGTCACGGTCGAGGGCAAGCCGACCGACCTCACCAGCTACGAATACAAGGTGCTGGAGTACCTGATGCTGCACGCGGGCGAACTGGTGTCCAAGGCCGACCTGACCGAGCACATCTACCAGCAGGATTTCGATCGCGATTCGAACGTGCTGGAAGTGTTCATCGGCCGCCTGCGCCGCAAGCTGGACCCGGAAAGCAGCATGAAGCCGATCGAAACCGTGCGCGGTCGAGGCTACCGTTTCGCGATTCCGCGCGACGAAACGGTGACCGAACAGTAACGCACGTTTGCAGTTGCACGCCCACGCCGTCCGGGGCGATGATGCCGGCGATCGCGGTTCGAGCGAGCCGCGCAAGGTTTCGAGCACCATGGTTTCCGAGACCACCGCGTCGCGCCGACCGCTGTCGCTGGTCTCGCGCTCGACCATCGCCACCTTGCTGGTGCTGATCGGTTTTCTCGGCATCACCGGCTTCGCGCTGGACCGCGCCTACGCGCATGCGGCGCTGGAAGGGTTGCGCGCGCAACTGCAGAGCTACGCGTACACCTATCTCGCTGGCATCGACGTCAGCAGCCGATCCGATCGCGTCAGCAGCCGCGCCGCCCGGGTGATTCCGCCCGACATGCCGCCGCCCAATCCGGATTTCGGACGGCCGGGCTCCGGGTTGTATGCCGTGATCGTCGGCCAGGACGGGTTTCGCTGGGAAGCCCAGTCGGCGCTGGGTCGCGACCTCCCCTTTCGCGACCTGTTGCCACCGGGGCCCGCGAAATTCGAGGGGCCGATACAAACCTCGGCCGGCCCGCTGTATGTGCTCAGCCAGGGTATCGATTGGGTATTGCAGGGCGACAACAGCTATCACCTCACCATCTACATCGGCGAGAACGACGCGCTGTTCCACAACGGCCTCGCGGCGTATCGCCGCACCCTTTTCAGTTGGCTGGGCGCGCTGGGACTGGCTTTGCTCGTATTGCAGCAGATCCTGTTGCGCTGGAGCTTTTCGCCGCTGCGGCGGGTCGCGCGCGACATCGCCCGCATCGAGCGCGGCGGCGCCGAGCGCCTGACGGGCCCGTATCCGCGCGAAGTGTCGGTACTGACGCGCGGCCTTAATCGTTTCATCGAAAGCGAGCGCGAGCACCTGACGCGTTACCGCAACACGCTCGACGACCTTGCGCACAGCCTCAAGACGCCGCTGGCGGTGGCGCGCTCGAGACTGGAATCCGACGAGTCCGAAGGCGACCTGCGGGCGGAGCTGCAGGCACAGGTCCAGCACATGGATCAGATCGTCGCCTACCAGTTGGCGCGCGCCAAGACGTCCGGCCATTCGACCTTCGCGGCGCCCATCACCGTGCAGAACCATGCCGAAGCCGTGGTGCGCAGCCTCGAGCGCGTGTACTCGCGCAAGAACATCCTGTGCGAATTCGATCTCGACGAAAATGCGCGTTTCTATGGCGAGGAAGGCGACCTGCTGGAACTTCTGGGCAACCTGCTGGAGAACGCGTTCAAGTGGGCCAACCACCGGGTGCTGCTCAGCGTCAAAAGCATTTCGCCGGGCAACCCCAAGGCGTGGCGCACCGGACTGGACGTGCGGGTGGAAGACGACGGGCCCGGCATCCCGCCCGAGCAACTCGAGCGCGTGCTGCAACGCGGGGTGCGCGGCGACGAACGCGTGCAGGGGCACGGCATCGGGCTGGCCATCGTGGAGGACATCGTGCGCGCGTATCGCGGCACGCTGGAAGTGGATCGCTCGACCGAGTTGGGCGGTGCGTGCTTCCACGTCCGCTTTGCGGAAATGTGAGGGTGGCGACGCGGCCTGGTGTTACTGGATCGAGCCCGGCAACAACGATTGCCAGGTGGCCGGACCCGGGGCGGGCTGCTCGGGGTTCATGCCGCGTGCGTTGTTGCTGGCGGTCGGGCCGCGCGGGGGCGCCGTCGCGGCGCGTGCCGCCACGGGAGGTGTCATGCGCGGCTCTGCGGGCATGGGGGCGGGGTTCTCGACACTGGCGGCCGCCATCACGTCCGGCTTGGGCACTGCGCCGCCCGGTGCATCGCGCTGCTGCAACACGGGCAACTGCGGCGCGCCGTTTTCGGCAGCAAGCAGGGTGCGATTCGGGCCATAATCGAACGCTGCCGCGGTGAGCGGCAGGCCACCCAGCAGCAACACCGTCAGCCACAACGGCAGGTGTTTCATGACAGCCCCCGGAATCAGTGCATGTCGAATTTCCATCTTGACACATCCGGACCCCGGTCGCCAGCGCGTGCCAAACCGGTTCCACAGCCGCATCCGGACATGCCGCCGATGCTGGTCTTGCTGGCTGCCGGCCGGGCCATGACGGGGCCGGAACTGGCATCGGAACTCGGGGTTTCGCGGGCGGCGGTGTGGAAACAGATCGAAACCTGGCGCAAGGCCGGGCTCGAGGTCGATTCCGGCCCCGGCGGCTATCGGCTTGCGCGCCCCCTGGAGCTGCTGGACGTCGGGCGGGTCCGCGCGGCCTTGCCGGAGCCTGCGCGGCGTCGGCTCGGTACGCTCGAGAACCACTGGCGGCTGGATTCGACCTCCAGCGAGCTGGCCCGTCGCGCTTCAGGACTGCCGGATCTGTCGTTCGTGTTCGCCGATTGGCAGCAGGCCGGGAGGGGACGCCGTGGCCGCCAGTGGTTGTCGCCCCCGGCCCTGAACCTGCAGTTCTCCTGCCTGAAACGCTTCGCCGGCGGTTATGCCGGATTGTCGGGGCTGTCGCTGTCGGCCGGCGTCGCTGCCGCGCAGGCGCTGGAAGATTGCGGTGTGGCCGACGTCGCCTTGAAGTGGCCGAACGATCTCGTCCACCACCACGATGAGGCGAAGCTCGGTGGCATCCTGGTCGAATTGGGCGGCGAATTCATGGGCCCGTGCCATGCCATCATCGGCATCGGCATCAACGTGTATTTGCCCGGGCGCGTGCGGGCAGCGCTGGCGCGACCCTGCACGGATCTCGCGCGCCTGTGCGGTGGCGGTGCGCCGTCGCGAAACGTGCTGGCGACCGCGCTGATCGCACGCCTCATCGTGGCGCTGGACACTTTCGATGCGTCGGGGTTTGCGGCTTTTGCGCCGGCGTGGACGAAGCGAGATGCCCTCGCCGGCCGCCGGATCCGCGTGGAAGGTGCGCACGGCACCTTCGACGGCGTCGCCGCGGGCGTGGACGAGCGCGGCGCATTGCGCGTGCGCACCCGCGAGGGCGTGCGGGTGATGGATAGCGCCGAAGTCACGGTACGACCCGGGTGAACGCGCGCGACCGCGAAACGTGGTTGCTCGACCTGGGCAACTCGCGCGCCAAGCTGGCGCGGCTGGCGGGTGGCGAACCCGCCGATGTCACCGCCCTGGACTGGACACAGCCGGATTTCGTGGGCCAGGTGCGTCGACTCGTCGCGCGATGGCCGCAACCGTCGCGGATCCTTGTCGCTTCCGTGGCGCGGGCCGACGTTGCCGAACGCGTGCGTGGGTTGTTGCCGGCGTCCGCGGGGGTGGAAATCGAATGGCTGCGCACGCTGCGGCGCGCTTGTGGCGTCAGCAATCGCTACGCGCGGCCGGAACGCCTCGGCATCGACCGCTTCCTGTCGATGATTGCCATGCACGCGCGCACGCGCGGCGCCGGGATCGTGATCGGTTGCGGGACGGCCATGACGCTGGACGCGGTCGGCGCGGACGGTGAACACGCGGCCGGCCTGATCGCGCTGTCGCCCGGGCGGATGCTGGAGGCGCTGCGTGTCGAAACCGCGATCGCCGCCCGCAACCCGGATGCGTTTTCCGGCGACGGCGGCGATGACACCGCGGCCGCGCTGCAGGCGGGGTGCTGGTCCGCGGCCGGCGCGCTGGTCGAATGGTTCGCCGCACGCCAACGGCGTGACGGGATTGAGGTGCCGGTGTGGCTGCATGGCGGTTGGTCCGCGCCGCTGGCGGAATGGCTGGCGCGCGATGGATTCCGGACCGGCGTTTTCGAGCACGCCGTGCTGCATGGACTTGCGGTGTGGTCGACGGCAGCGCTTGGCAAGCACCCATGACCGTGGTTACGTTGAGCGCCGTGGGGCCGCCGTGGACCTGCATGCCTGCGTCCCGGAGCGGCCTTCCGGGGTCTGGCTTTTCATCACCGTGTCGTCGGGTGGGAACTTGATGTTCATCCGTTTGCTGTTCCTGCTGCTGGTGGCCTTGAACCTCGGCGCTGGTGCGTGGCTGGTGTTCGGGCGCACGCCAGCGCCCACGCTGCCGCCGGTCACCGATCCCGGAGTTCCCGAACTGCGGTTGCTGTCCGAAACGCACCGCCCGGTGCACGCCCGCAAGGTGCCCGCCGTGCCCGCGACGGCCGCGACGACCGCGCCCCATTCAGGCGATGCCTGCCGCACGCTGGGTCCGTTCATGACCGCCGTCGACATGCGCGCGGCCATGCAAGCGCTGTCGCCGCATGTCGCGCGCATCCAGTATCACGAGGAGGCAACCCCCCGCTCACACGGTTATTGGGTGTACCTGCCCGCGGCGCCGGACCGGGAGGGCGCGCTCGACGCCGCGCGCCGACTCGCCGACAAGGGCATCCACGATTACTACGTCGTGACCGCGGGCGATTCTCAGAACACCATTTCCCTTGGTCTGTTCAACGACCGGTCCAACGCCGAGAAGCGCCTCGCACAGTTGCAGGCGCTCGACTTTGCCGCCAAGGTCGAGCAACGCATCGATACCGAATCGGCGTACTGGATCGACTATGCCGTGCCGGCCGACGCAACGTTCGATTGGAAGGCGTGGCTGCCCGGCCGCAACGACCTGCAGTCGAAACCGATCGACTGCTTTTGATGCGCCATCATGGGCGGCCTGCGCTTCGCACCCGCGGCCTGTTGCGATAATCTTCAAGGCACGCCGGCATAGCTCAGTTGGTAGAGCAACCGCCTTGTAAGCGGTAGGTCGTCTGTTCGAGTCAGACTGTCGGCACCATTGGAGCGAGGCGAGGCAATGATGGGCGTGGAATCGGATCCCCGCGAAGCGGAATTCCAGGCGCAGATCGAGGCGCTGCGCCGGCACTTCATCGAGGAACTTCCCGGGCGGCGCGCCGCGTTGGCATCCGCATGGAGCGGGTGTGCGGACGGGGGCGACGAAGCGCCGTGGCTGCGCCTGCGCGACGTGGCGCACAAGTTGTCGGGCTCGGCGCCTTGTTACGGGCTGGATGCGGTGGGCGACGCCGCGCGCGAGTTGGATCGCCAGCTCTCCGGTCGGGCACCAAGCCGCGAGCGCGCGGCCGTGATGTCCACCGTTGCTTCGCTCACAGCCGTTCTCGACGCGGCCATTCGCGACGCCTGACGCCGGGTGGTTCCGCGCGCGCCTGCGGGCTATGCTTTCCAGTTCCCCACAAATTCGGGTGACGGCAAGTGGCCAGCACAATGAAATCGGTTTCCCTGTTCGGTGTTCCCACCGACATTGGCGCGGGTTCGCGCGGCGCGTCGATGGGCCCGGAGGCCCTGCGCGTGGCGGGCTTGCCGCAGGCGATCGCCGGCCGCGGACTGGACGTGGTCGATCGAGGGAATCTCGCCGGACCCGTCAATCCCTGGCAACCCCCGCAAGCCGGCTACCGGCATTTCGCGGAAGTCGTCGCATGGAATCGCGCGGTGCTGGAAGCGGAGACGGCTGAACTCGAGGCCGGCCGCATGCCCATCATGCTGGGCGGCGACCATTGCCTTGCGATCGGTTCGATCAGCGCCGTGGCGCGCCATTGCCGCAACCAGGGCCGCAAGCTGCGCGTGTTGTGGCTGGACGCGCACGCCGACTTCAATACCGCGCAGATCACGCCTTCCGGCAATATCCACGGGATGCCGGTGGCGTGCGTGTGCGGCTTCGGTCCACGCGAACTGACGGACATGAGCGGCGCGACCCCGGCGATTGCCGCGGATGCGGTCCGCCAGATCGGAATCCGTTCGGTCGATCCCAACGAAAAGAAACTGGTGCACGACGCCGGGCTCGAGATTTTCGACATGCGCTACATCGACGAGTACGGCATGCGGCGCGTGATGGAGGAAGCGCTGGACGGGCTCGATGCCGACACCCACCTGCATGTCAGCTTCGACGTGGATTTCCTCGATCCCTCGATCGCGCCCGCGGTGGGCACCACGGTGCCCGGCGGGCCGACGTACCGCGAAGCCCAGCTGTGCATGGAGATGATCGCCGACACCGGACTGGCCGCCTCGCTGGACATCGTGGAACTCAACCCCGCGCTGGACGAGCACAACCGCACCGCAGAACTGGTGGTGGACCTGATCGAAAGCCTGTTCGG
>Ga0164242_10006572_pt1 | contig 12782 bp, 5 predicted proteins | sample OricomgcompostMG_FD_108783 | JGI IMG/M metagenome (GOLD analysis project Ga0164242, IMG submission 108783) | Miracle-Growth compost microbial communities from Emeryville, California, USA - Original compost - Miracle growth compost (MG) ... | reverse complement strand
GACGACGTACAGCGACTTTCCGTCCGGCGAAAGCACGATCGAGTGCATGCCGTGCTCGCCGCCACCGTGGATCTCGCGGAGGAGCTTGACCTCGTCGTATTTGTCGTCGCCGTCGGTGTCGCGGACGCGGTAGAAGCCGTGGGTCCCTTGCTCGTTGACCATGACGTAGAGGCTGTCGAAGGCGTAGAGCAAGCCGTGCGCGCCGCCGAGTTCGACGCCGATCGGCTCGGGGTGCAAGGGTTCGTCCTTGCCGATGGTAGGAAGGCTCATGCGATAGAGCTTGCCCCCCTGGTCCGCGGCGATGAGCCGGCCTTGGGGGTCGGTGCAGAGGGCGACCCAGGAGCCTTGGGTCGCTTTCGGGACCGTGTAGATCAAGTCGAGCTTGAACCCCGGCGCGATCCGAATGTTGCCCACGGCGGTATCGGCGGCGTGGCGCGAGGGCTTGGCCGTGACGTTCTTTTCCTGCGCCATGCTTGCGGCCGGCAGGAATCCGGCCAGCGTCAGCGCGAGCAACGGCGCAAACCGGAAACGGAGGGACGGAATCTTCATGATCGCTCCTGTGTGTCGTTCTGACTTCGATTGTTTGAGAGCGCACTCGCGCGGGCGGATCGTCAAGGCGCGCGGCGAATTCCATCAAATCTTGACGGGAAAGTGCATTCGCCTCAAGCCCTGACCGGCCGAAGCCGTTGAGTGGGTGCGCCAACCGATTCCGCCGGTGGAGGTTCGGGGGCATCCGGCGGTCGGGTTGAAAATAGGGACAGGCACCTCGAAAGACTCGGAGCCAGTCCCTATTTTCAACCCGACCGCCGGAATCGTTTGGGTTACTTCGCCTTCGCGCGAGGGGCGCGAGGCGAGGTGGGTCGGGGGCCGGGGTCGGCGACCTGGATGGTGCGCAAGACCGCCATCGAGCGCGGTTGCAGTCCGTAGACTTTTTGCGCAACCTCGTCACGAGGCGGTTGCGTGGGGTCGGAGGTGTCGAAGAGGAAGCCCCAGACTTGCCCTTCGCGGAGGCGGGGGAGACGGAACGGGATCGGCTCGTGGTGGGCGTTGAAGAGCAGCAGGAGCGTGTCGCCGAAGAGGACCCGTCCGCGCTCGTCGGTGCCGGGAATCAGGTCGCCGGCCCAGCGCACGCCGAAGCTGCGCACCCAGCCGTTGTCCCACATCGCGGCGGTCATCTCGACCCCCGTGGCGTCGAACCAGGTGACGTCCTTGACCCCTTTGCCGTGGAGCGAGCGGCCCTGGAAGAAGTGCCTGCGCTGGAGCACCGGCTGGCTCGACCAGATCCCGATGACGCGCTTGACGAACCGGTGAAGGGCCTTTTGCTCGGGGGTCCAGTCCCAGTTCAGCCAGCTCAGCTCGTTGTCCTGGCAGTAGGCGTTGTTGTTTCCGTTCTGGGTGTTGCCGAATTCGTCGCCGGCCAGGAGCATCGGCACGCCTTGAGAGAGCAAGAGCGTGCCCAGGAAGTTGCGTTGCTGCTTGGCGCGGAGGGCGTTGACGACGGGATCGTCGGTGGGGCCTTCGTGGCCGCAGTTCCAGCTTTCGTTATTGCTTTCGCCGTCGCGGTTTTCTTCGCCGTTGGCGTCGTTGTGCTTTTCGTTGTAGCTGACCAGGTCGCGTAGGCTGAAGCCGTCATGGCAGGTGACGAAGTTGATGCTGGCCGAGGGCTTGCGGCCGTTGTGGGCGTAGAGGTCGCTGGAGCCGGAGAGGCGCGTGGCCATTTCGTTGACGGTCTCGCCGTCCCCTTTCCAGAACTTGCGGACGCAATCGCGATACCGCCCGTTCCACTCGGTCCAGCCGGGGGGGAAGTTGCCGACCTGATAGCCCCCCGGGCCGACGTGCCAGGGTTCGGCGATCATCTTGACCTGCGAGAGCACCGGGTCTTGCGTGATGACGTCGAAGAAGCTTTCAAGTTTTCCGGCCGCGTAGAAATCCGCCGCCAGGGCGCTGGCGAGGTCGAACCGAAAGCCGTCGACGTGCATCTCCAGCACCCAGTAGCGGAGGCTGTCCATCAAGAGCTGCAAGACCCGCGAGTTCGCCCCGTTGAGGGTGTTGCCGCAGCCGGTGTAATCCATGTAAAACCGGGGGTTGTCTTCGACGGTGCGGTAATACGCGAGGTTGTCCACCCCCCGGAAGCTCAAGGTCGGCCCGAGGTGGCTCCCCTCGGCGGTATGGTTGTAAACGACGTCGAGGATCACCTCGATTCCCGCGGTGTGCAGCGTGCGGACCATCGACTTGAATTCACGGACGACGTCCTCGGGGTGTTTCTCCGACGAGTAGCGCGGGTCGGGGGCGAAGAAGCCGAGGGTGTTGTAGCCCCAGTAATTCTTTAGCCCGCGATCGGCCAGGACGCGGTCGGTGATGTGATAGTGAACCGGCAGCAGTTCGATGGCGGTGACGCCGAGATCGGTCAGGTAATCAATCACCGGCGCTGTCGCCAGCGCGGCGTACTTGCCGCGCAGGTGCTCGGGAACCAGCGGGTTGAGCATTGAGAAGCCCTTGACGTGCATCTCGTAGATCAACGTCTTGTGCCACGGCGTGTTCGGCTGTCGCTCGCTTCCCCACGTGAAGGCCGGCTCGATGACGACCGAAAGGGGGGCGAAGGGGGCGCTGTCGCGCTTGTCGAAGGAGAGGTCGCCGGCCGGGTGGCCGATGGTGTAGCCGAAGAGCGAGTCATCCCACTTCAACGGCCGGCCGACGGCCTTCGCATAAGGGTCGAAGAGGACCTTGTTGGGGTTGAACCGCAGCCCTTGCTCGGGCTTGAATGGGCCATGGACGCGATATCCGTAAAGCTGGCCGGGGCGGAGGTCGGGAAACGAGCCGTGCCAGATCATGTCGGTCTGTTCGGGCAGCGGGATGCGGTGCGACTCTTTCCGCGCCTCCGGAGAATCGAACAGGCACAGTTCCACCTTCGTCGCATGCTCGGTAAACAGGGCGAAATTGACGCCCGCGCCATCCCAGGTGGCACCTCTCGGATACGGTCGTCCGGGCCAAACGCGCATGCGGAACTCCAAGGGGACGATGACAAGACACGACCGCCCGCGCTCCAACGCCCGGAAGCCTTTCGGGCACGCGGTGGGCCGATCCCACGGGGCGAGCGCCAAGGGGCTCAACGGTCACGTGCCAACGGTCACGCTCCAGTCGCGAGTTGGAATGGCGTTGACCGCGAGGCCATGCCTCAGTTTACAGTTTATCGGCCTCATGCCGTCGCTTTCTTTCACGGCGGGTCGATCGGCCGGTCGAAATCCAGGGTTTTTTCGCAGAAGAGGACCATCGCTTTCGAAATCGCCGATGATCTTTGGCACGCGATGTTCATGAATGATCGGCCCACGTCGGATGGGTCACGCCGCGAAAAGGCGCACAGGGGAAGCCATGACTGTCAAGCAGGGCCGGGGCCGCGTCGTCATTGAAGGGGTTTGGCCGGAGATCGATTGCGGACGCTTTCCGATCAAACGGGTCGTGGGAGAGTCCGTCGTGGTCGAAGCGGACGTCTTCGGCGACGGTCACGACGTTGTCGCCTGCGTCCTCCTGCACCGGCACAAGGGAGACCCGTCGTGGTCGGAGACGGTCATGCAGCCGCTGGTCAACGACCGTTGGCGCGGGGAATTCACCGTCAGCCGGATCGGCCGCGCGGAATACACGATCGTCGCCTGGGTCGATCGATTTCTGTCGTGGGTCCGCGACCTCAAGAAACGGCCGCCGGAGGACCCGGAGACCGGCATCAATCTGCGCGTGGGGGCCGTTCTCGTTTCCGCCGCCGCCGGACGCGCCTCGGGCGAAACGGCCGCGTGGCTCCGGGCGAGGGCCGAATACCTGACCGGCTCCGCCCCGGTCCAGGATCGCATCAACGCCGCGCTTCATGACGAACTGGCCGAACGGATGTGGCCGCTGGCCGATCGCCAGTTCGCCAATCAGTACGAAACGCCGCTGTCGGTGATCGTCGATCGCCCAAAGGCCCGCTTCAGCACCTGGTACGAACTCTTTCCACGCTCCTGGGGATCGAGGCCCGGAACGCACGGGACGTTCGCCGACGTCGAGGCCCAGCTTCCCCGCGTCGCCGGCATGGGGTTCGACGTGCTGTACCTGCCGCCGATTCACCCGATCGGCCAGGCGTTTCGCAAGGGGAAGAACAACACTCCGACCGCCCAGCCGGAGGATGTCGGCAGCCCCTGGGGGATCGGCGGGGCCGAAGGGGGACACACGGCGATTCACCCGGACCTCGGCACGCTCGACGACTTCCGGCGCCTGGTTCGCAAGGCCGGTGAATTCGGCATCGACCTGGCGATGGACGTCGCCTACCAATGCTCCCCGGATCACCCCTGGGTCAAGGAACACCCCGATTGGTTCCGCCGACGCCCCGACGGGTCGATTCAATACGCGGAGAACCCTCCCAAGAAATACCAGGATATTTACCCGATCGACTTCGAGACCGACGACTGGCAAGGTCTCTGGCACGCGCTGGCCGGGGTCGTCGATTACTGGATCGAGCAAGGGGTGACGATCTTCCGTGTCGATAACCCGCACACCAAGGCGTTTCCGTTCTGGGAGTGGATGATCGGCAAGGTCAAGCAGGATCATCCCGAGGTGATCTTCCTGGCCGAGGCGTTCACGCGGCCGAAGGTGATGTACCGCCTGGCGAAGCTGGGATTCACCCAGTCGTACACCTACTTCACCTGGCGCAACAACAAGCACGAGCTGACGGAGTATTTCACCGAGCTGACCCAGAGTCCGGCCCGCGAATTCTTCCGCCCGAACCTCTGGCCGAACACGCCGGACATCTTGCCGGAATTCCTCCAGTGGAGCGGCAAGCCCGGCTTCATGGCCCGCCTGGTCCTTGCCGCGACGCTCGGCGCGTGTTACGGAATCTACGGCCCGGCCTTCGAGCTTGGCGTCAGTCGGCCGATCGCGCCGGGGAAGGAGGAATACCTGGATTCGGAGAAGTACCAGATCACCCGTTGGGAACTCGGCGGGCCGGACGACCTGAGCGAATTCATCCGTCGCGTGAACGCGATCCGCCACGAGAACCCCGCGTTGCATGCCGACCGGTCGCTGGTGTTCCACTGGACCGACAACCCGGAACTGATCTGCTACAGCAAGTCGGACGCGGCGAGCGGGAACACGGTCGTGACGATCGTGAACCTGGACCCCAAGCACGAGCAATCCGGCTGGGTCGATCTGAATCTTGGGGCGCTGGGGCTTGACGGCTCGAAGCCGTACCAGATGCAGGACTTGCTTTCCGGCGGGCATTACCTGTGGCATGGCGGCCGGAACTTCGTGATGCTCAATCCGCACGTCGTCCCGGCGCACCTGTTCCGGGTCCGGCAGCATGTGCGGACGGAAGCGAATTTCGACTATTTCATGTAACCCAACTCAACCCCCCCTTGAAGGTGAAGCCCCGATGCAGGACGGCAACGTGCTACTTTCCGACGACCCATTCTGGTATCGGGACGCGATCATTTACGAGGCACCCGTCAAGTCGTTCTGCGATTCCTCGGCATTGGGGACCGGCGACTTCCGCGGCATGACGACGAAGCTCGACTACCTGCAAGACCTCGGCGTCACCGCCTTGTGGATCTTGCCGTTCTATCCGTCGCCGTTGAAGGACGACGGCTACGACATCGCCGATTACCGCACCGTCCACCCGCAATACGGCACGCTCGAGGACTTCAAGGAGTTTCTCGCCGAGGCCCACAAACGGGGCATCCGGGTCATCACCGAACTGGTCATCAACCATACGTCGGACCAGCATCCCTGGTTCCAGCGTGCCCGGCGCGCCCCGAAGGGGAGCGTCGAGCGCGACTTCTACGTCTGGAGCGACACGCCGGAGAAGTTCAAGGACGCGCGGATCATCTTCAAGGACTTCGAGACCTCCAACTGGGCCTACGACCCGATTGCCAAGGCGTACTACTGGCATCGGTTCTACAGCCATCAGCCCGACCTGAACTACGACAACCCGGCGGTCTGGGACGCGATCTTCCCGCTCGTGGATTACTGGTTCCAGATGGGGGTCGACGGCCTGCGGCTCGACGCCATTCCGTACCTGTACGAACGCGAGGGGACGAGCTGCGAGAACCTGCCGGAGACCCACGCCTTCCTCAAGGCGCTGCGGCGGCACGTTGACGAGAAGTTCCCCGGCAAGATGTTCCTCGCCGAGGCGAACCAGTGGCCCGAGGACGCCGTCGCGTATTTCGGCGACGGCGACGAGTGCCACACCGCGTTTCACTTCCCGCTGATGCCCCGCATGTTCATGGCGATCCGCACCGAGGACCGGTTCCCGATCATCGACATCCTCGACCAGACCCCGGCGATCCCCGAATCGTGCCAGTGGTGCCTGTTCCTGCGGAACCACGACGAGCTGACCCTCGAAATGGTCACGGATGAAGAACGTGATTATATGTATCGTGCCTATGCCGCGGACACCCAGGCGCGGATCAATCTCGGCATTCGCCGCCGCCTGGCTCCCTTGCTCGGCAACAACCGCCGCCGCATCGAGCTGATGAACGGCCTGCTGCTCAGTCTGCCCGGCACGCCGGTCTTGTATTACGGCGACGAGATCGGCATGGGAGACAACATTTATCTCGGCGACCGCAACGGGGTCCGCACGCCGATGCAGTGGACCGGCGACCGCAATGCCGGGTTCAGCCGCGCGAACCCGCAGAAACTCTACCTGCCGGTCATCATCGACCCGGAGTACCACTACGAGGCGGTCAACGTCGAGGCGCAGCAGAACAACCCGAATTCGCTCCTCTGGTGGATGAAGCGAATCATCGACCTGCGCAAGCGCTTCAAGGCGTTCGGCCGGGGGTCGATCGAGTTCCTGTTCCCGGAGAACCCGAAGATCCTGGCGTTCATCCGCCGCCACGAAGAGGAGATCATCCTCGTCGTCGCGAACCTCTCGCGGTTCGGGCAGCCCGCGGAACTGTCGTTGGAGGAATTCGCCGGAATGGTCCCGGTGGAGCTGTTCGGCCGGGTCGAATTCCCGCTGATCTCCAAGGACCCCTATCCGATCATGCTCGGGCCGCATTCCTTCCAGTGGTTCGTGCTTCAGCCGCAACGCCCGGCGGTCCTGGGCCTGACCAGTTTGCCGACGGAGTTCCCCGAGGTCGCCGTGCGAGGCGGCTGGGAACGCTCGCTCATGGGGGCCGCCAAGGGACGGATGGAAGCGATCTTGCCCGGCTTCTTGGCGCAGAGGCGCTGGTTCGGCGGCAAGAACCGCAAGGTGCGATCCGTCGAAATCAAGGAGGTCGTGCCGGTCCCCATCGCCGATGGGACCGTCTACATGACCGGCCTGAGCGTGCAATACCTGGAGACCGAGCCGGAGTTGTACGTGCTTCCCCTGGCCGCCGCGCAAGGCACGGAGGCGGACCGCGTGCTCAACGACCTGCCGCACGCCGTCGTCGCCCGGCTCAAAGGGGAGGAGCCGGCCGTCTTGTACGACGCGACCTGGGACCCCAGCTTCTGCGCGGCGCTCCTGGCGATGATGGCCGGCGGTCAGTCCTTCGCCGGAAGTTCCGGAAGCCTCAATGCCGTCGGCCTGTCCGGTCTGAGGGAGGAACTCGGCGACTCATGCCTGGTGCCGACCTTGAGTAAGGCCGAACAGAGCAACTCGTCGATCGTTTTCGGCGACCGCTACATCCTGAAAATCTTCCGACGTGTCGAGAACGGCGTGAATCCCGACCTTGAGATCGGCCGGATGCTTACCGAAGGGCACCGCTTCGCAAACGCGCCGGAGGTCCTCGGCTATCTGGAATACCGCCAGCGCAAGGGGGAGCCGATGACCCTGGGGCTGCTGCTTCGGTTCGTCCCCAACCAGGGCACCGGCTGGCAGTACACGCTCGACGCCCTCAGCCAGTACCTTGAGCGGGTCCTGAGCATGGACGGCGGAATGCACGCGCCGCCGGAGCTGGATGCGCCGATCTCGGAACTGGTCAAGCAAGATCCGCCGCCGCTGGCCGTCGAGGTGATCGGGCCGTTCCTTGAGTCGGTCCGCGTGCTTGGCCGCCGCACGGCCGAGATGCACATGGCCCTGGCCTCCGACCCCGACGACCCGGCATTCGCGCCCGAGCCGTTCACGATGATGTACCAGCGCTCCACATACCAATCGCTGCGCAGTGAAGCGATCCGGGTGTTTCAAACCCTTGCCAAGCGGATCAAGACGCTTCCCGAGGAGCAGCGCCTGCCGGCTCGCCAGGTCTTGGACGCCCAGCCCCAGGTCCTCGCGCGGCTCCACGCCGTGACGAGCACGAAGATGACCGGGCTGCGGTTCCGCCTGCACGGCGACTACCACCTCGGCCAGGTCCTTTATACGGGTAATGACTTCTGCATCATTGATTTTGAGGGCGAGCCGCCGCGCTCGCTCACCGACCGCCGCATGAAGCGATCCGCCTTGCGGGACGTGGCCGGGATGATCCGGTCGTTCCATTATGCCGCGTACACGTCGCTGCTCGACACCGGCAACGACCAGACGGGTGGCCAATCGGCCGTGCGGAGCGAGGACTTCGGACTGCTGGAAACCTGGTGCCGGTACTGGTATCGCTGGGTCGCCGCGACGTTCCTGAAGTCCTACGTCGAGACCGCCGGCGGTTCCGCGTTTCTTCCCGCCACCGAGACGGAATTCAACACGCTGCTCGAAGCGTTCGTTCTCTCCAAGGCCGTCTACGAGCTGGAATACGAGCTGTCGCATCGGCCGACCTGGGTGTCGGTGCCGCTGCTCGGCATTCTCGACATCCTGCGAGGCGCGGTCGGTTCCGAGGAGCCCAGCCCCAACGCAACCAAAAGGCCCGTCTCATGAGCCAGCGTCCAGCGCCCCCTTCCCGTTCCGCCGCGACGGAGGACCACGGGCTTTCGCCCGAGGACCTCAAACGGTTCCGCGACGGGACGCATTACCGCCTCTTTGAAAAGCTCGGTGCCCATCGGGCCGCCGTCGGCGGCCGGCAAGGCACTCGCTTCGCCGTCTGGGCACCGAACGCCCAACGGATGACCGTGATCGGTGATTTCAACGACTGGGACCCGGACAAAACCCCGCTCGACCGCCTCGGTGAATCGGGCCTTTGGGAAGGGTTCGTCGCGGAGGTCGGTCCCGGCGAGCGGTACAAGTACCACGTCCGCGGCCCAGGGAGTTACCGGTTCGACAAGACCGATCCCTATGCGTTTTCCTACGAGGTCTCCCCGCAGACCGCCGCCATCGTCACGGACCTGGCGTACTCGTGGAACGACGGCCGGTGGATGGCCGATCGCAAGGGGCGCAACGCCCTCACCGCGCCGATCTCGGTCTACGAGATGCACCTCGGCTCCTGGCGACGCACCCCCGACGCGATCAAACGGCCGCTGAGCTATCGCGAGCTGGCGGAGGTGCTGCCGGATTATCTCGCCGCGCACGGATTCACGCATGTGGAATTCCTGCCGGTGATGGAGCATCCGTTCTTCGGCTCGTGGGGCTACCAGATGACCGGCTTCTTCGCACCGACCAGCCGGTATGGGTCGCCACAAGACTTCATGTTCCTGATCGACACCCTTCACCAGCGCGGGCTGGGGGTGATCCTCGACTGGGTGCCGAGCCATTTCCCCAGTGACGGCTACGGCCTGAGCTTCTTCGACGGCACGCACCTCTATGAGCATCCCGACCCCCGCAAGGGATTTCACCCGGATTGGAATTCCTACATATTCAATTACGGGCGTCACGAGGTTGCCAATTTCCTGATCAACTCGGCCCTGTTCTGGCTGAAGTATTACCACGCCGACGGCCTCCGGGTGGACGCCGTCGCGTCCATGCTCTACCTGGATTACTCCCGCAGGGAGGGGGAGTGGACGCCGAATGAATTCGGCGGGCGCGAGAACCTCAGCGCCATCGCCGTGCTTCGGCGGCTCAACGAGCAGGTCTACGCCGAATTCCCCGACGTGCAGACGTATGCGGAGGAAAGCACGTCCTGGCCCGGCGTCTCGCGGCCGACCTATCTCGGCGGCCTGGGGTTCGGCTACAAGTGGGACATGGGCTGGATGCATGACGCGCTGAACTACGTCGCCGAGGAACCGATCCATCGCAAATATCATCATAATCAACTCGCGTTTCGGTCGGTTTATGCGTTTTCGGAGAACTTCATCCTGCCGCTGTCGCACGACGAGGTCGTCCACGGCAAGCGCTCGCTCTTGGAGAAAATGCCCGGCGACGACTGGCGGAAGTTCGCGAATCTCCGGCTCTTGTTCGGCGCGTTGTGGACGCAGCCGGGCAAGAAACTCCTGTTCATGGGGGGCGAGATCGCCCAGCGTCGGGAGTGGAACCACGACGCCGCGCTGGACTGGGACCTGCTGGACTTCCCCGCGCACACCGGCATTGCCCGCTGGGTCGGCGACCTGAATCATGCCTATCGCTCTCACTCCGCGTTGCACGTCAAGGACTGTGATCCCGAGGGGTTCCGCTGGGTCGAGGCCAACGACGTCGAGCAATCCGTCTTCGCCTACGAGCGGCTCGGGCTTGAGACCGACGCTCCGGTCCTGGTCGTCTTGAACTTCACCCCGGTCGTGCGGCGCAACTATCGGCTCGGGGTCCCTCGCGGCGGGTTCTGGAAAGAGATCCTCAACAGCGATGCTCCGATCTACGGCGGCAGTGCCCAGGGGAACTTTGGCGGCGTCGAGGCGTATCCGTTCCCCTCGCACGGCCGGCCGTTCTCGATTTCGATCACCCTGCCGCCGCTGGCCGTCGTGCTGTTCAAACCCGACGAGGCGGCCAACGAGGGCCTCGGAGCGAGGCAATCATGACCGAAACCTGGCGACCCTCCGTCGGCGCATGGCCGTCCGCCGATGGCGTCCACTTCCGGGTCTGGGCACCGGATGCCGTCGAGGTCGAGCTTGTCTTTGATGATGATGGATCGGGACTTGTGTCGGTATTGCTGGATAAAGCCCCCGACGGATACTTCGCCGCCGTTGTCGCCGAGGCCCGGCCTGGAATGCGCTATGCCTACCGAATTGACGGGCGCGGGCCGTTCCCCGATCCCGCCTCGCGGTTCCAGCCGGAGGGAATTCACGGCCCCTCGGAAATCGTCGATCCGGCCGCGTTCGCCTGGAACGACGCGGCGTGGAAAGGCCCCGACGTGGATGCGCTGGTCATTTATGAACTTCACGTCGGCACCTTCACGCCTGCCGGCACGTTCGCCGCGGCGATCGAGAAATTACCCGAGCTTGCCGCGCTCGGCGTGACCGCCGTCGAGTTGATGCCGCTTGCTGATTTTCCCGGCGGTCGCGGGTGGGGATACGACGGCGTGGACCTCTACGCCCCGGCCCGTTGCTACGGCCGTCCGGACGATCTGCGGCGGTTCGTCGACGAGGCGCACCGGCTGGGCCTGGCCGTGTTGATCGACGCGGTTTACAACCACCTTGGCCCCGATGGGAATTATCTCAGCCAGTTCAGCTTGTATTACTTCTCGACCAGCCATCAGACGGATTGGGGCACCGGCCCGAATTTCGACGGCGAGCATAGCGACGAGGTCGATGCGTTTTTCGTTGAGAACGCGCTGCACTGGGTTCACGAATACCACGTCGACGGCCTCCGCCTCGATGCGACTCACGCGATGATGGACGAGGGAGATCGGCACATCCTCGAAATTCTTGCGACCGCAGTTCATGAAGCGGGCGAAGCCAGTGGTCGCCGGACATTGATCATCGTCGAGGATGAACGGAACCTCGACACGCTCGTGCGCCCTCAGACCGACGGCGGGTTCGGAATGGACGCGGTATGGGCCGACGACCTTCACCATCAGATCCGCCGGGCGGTCACGGGAGAAAATGACGGTTATTTCGCCGATTACACCGGCACATCGTCCGACATCGCCGAGACGCTGCGCAAGGGGTGGTATTATTGCGGCCAGCCGTCGCCCCGCAAACGCATGCCCCGAGGGACCGACCCGGCGGGACTGCCGGCCCGTTGCTTCGTCGTCTGCATCCAGAATCACGACCAGATCGGCAACCGGGCGTTCGGCGAGCGTTTGAGCCATCAAATCGACCCGGCCGCGTTTCGCGCGGCCTCGGCGCTTTTGCTCTGCGCGCCGCAGACACCGCTGATTTTCATGGGCCAGGAATGGGCCGCGTCATCGCCGTTCCAATACTTCACGGATCACGACGAGGAGCTTGGTGCCCTGGTGACGGAGGGCCGCCGTCGCGAATTCCGTCACTTCCATGCGTATAACGATCCGAACATCCGTACCCGAATTCCCGACCCCCAGGCCGAGTCCACCTTCCAGACCGCCAAGCTCAACTGGGAGGAACGTGACCAGGAACCGCATGCCGCGACGCTTCGCCTGTATCGCGACTTGCTGAGCTTGCGCAAGTTCGACCCGGCGATGCGCGCCGGGGGGACGCACGACGCGACCGCCCCGGCCGAAGGCGCGGTCGCCTTGCGTCGAACGGCCTCCGGCGGCGGTCAAGAGCTGCTCGCGCTGGTCGCGCTGCGGCCGGGTGTCGTGGCGGCGCTGAACGAGCCGGGATGGTCGGTCGTGCTGACGACCGAGGACGACACCTACGCCCGCTTTCCACGCCGACCCACGATCTCCCAGGACGACGCCGGAACCATCGTCCATTTCCCCTGTCCGGCGGCCGTCGTGTTTCGGAAAGGCGGCGGATGACGACGCATTCGTCGGGCCTGCCCGCGCGGACCCGACCAAAGCGGCTTCGGGTCATTGGCAGGAGACCAGTGATCGCAGGGTCTTGATATGTTCCGGGATCGCGGTCATGGGGTCTTCGGGAGCCTCGTATTCGAGGACGACGTAGCCGGAATACTTGGCCTGGCGGAGAAT
>Ga0164242_10006571_pt1 | contig 12783 bp, 9 predicted proteins | sample OricomgcompostMG_FD_108783 | JGI IMG/M metagenome (GOLD analysis project Ga0164242, IMG submission 108783) | Miracle-Growth compost microbial communities from Emeryville, California, USA - Original compost - Miracle growth compost (MG) ... | reverse complement strand
GACGACATCGCGCGGCGCGAGTTCTGCATCCGGATGCACGCCGAGCATGAAGCGCTCACCTGCGGCGTTGAGCAGCACAGCGCCCTCGCCACGCACGGCCTCCGAGACGAGAAAACTGCCGGGGCCCGCCAGTGCGGTCGGATGGAACTGGAAGAATTCGAGGTCGGTCAGTTCTGCCCCTGCACGCCAGGCCGCCGCGATCCCGTCCCCGGTGGTCACCGCGGGATTCGTCGTGTGCAGGTAGAGCTGGCCTGCGCCGCCGGTGGCCAGTACGACAGCATCGGCGTGCAACCGCGTCTCATGCCCGGTGGCGCCGACGCATTCGATACCGACTACGCGCCCGTCGTCAACGATCAGGTCGGCGAGAAAGGCGTGCTCGACGATGCTGCATGCGCTGGCGCGGACCGCGCCGACGAGTGCGCGCTCGATCGCTGCCCCGGTCGCGTCACCGCCCGCGTGCAGGACGCGCGCGTGCGAGTGCGCGGCCTCCAGCCCTCGGGCAAGCCCGTCGTCGGCGCGATCGAACGCAACGCCGGCGTCGATCAGCTCGCCGATCAGCGCCGGACCCTCCTTGCAGAGTGTCAGCACCGCTTCATAGTTGCTCAACCCGGCGCCCGCACGGAGCGTGTCCAGCATGTGCGACTCGGTGCTATCGATGCCCGTGCTGCCTGACGAGCCATCGAATGGCAGCACGGCGGCGATGCCGCCCTGCGCGTACAGCGTGTTGCTCTCGGTCAGGGCACCCTTGGTGATCAGGGTCGTTTCGTGTGTGCGGCTCAGCTTTATGGCCGCGACCAGGCCGGCGATGCCGCTGCCGACCACCAGTGCGCTGGGCATCTCAGGCGGCCATCGTCGTGTCAGGGCGGGCTGCAAGCATCCGCTCGAGGGCGATCCTGGCGGGTGCGGCAATAGTCTCGGGGACCGTGATCTGATTCAGCACCTCGCCGCGCACCAGTCCCTCGAGCACCCACGCCAGGTACCCGGGGTGGATGCGATACATCGTGGAACACGGGCAGACGACCGAGTCGAGGCAGAAGATCGTGTGCTGCGGGTAGTCCGCGGCCAACCGCTGGACCAGGTTGATTTCGGTGCCGATCGCGAACGTCGAGCCGGCCGGTGCGGCGGCGATGGCCTTGACGATGTAGTCGGTCGAGCCGTACTCGTCCGCCGCGTCGACGACGGGCGCAGGGCACTCTGGATGCACGATCACGCGCACCCCGGGGTGCTCGACGCGGGCATTCTCGATCTGTTGCACCGTGAAACGCTTGTGCACGGAGCAGAATCCGTGCCAGAGAATGACGCGCGCATCCGCCAGAGCAGCCTCGTCGTTTCCGCCGAGCGACTTGCGCGGGTTCCACATCGGCATCTGCTCGACCGGCACGCCCATCGCCTTCGCCGTGTTGCGGCCCAGGTGCTGGTCGGGAAAGAACAGCACGCGTTGGCCTCGTTCGAACGCCCAGGCGAGCACGGTCGATGCGTTCGACGACGTGCAGACGATCCCGCCGTGCTGGCCGCAGAAGCCCTTGAGTGCCGCCGACGAGTTCATGTATGTGACCGGAATCACGGGAACCCTGCCGTCGGCATCCGGCTGTGTTCCGTATAGTTCCTCGAGCTGCTCCCAGCACTCCTCGACCGAATCGATGTCCGCCATGTCTGCCATCGAGCAGCCCGCCGCCAGATTCGGCAGGATCACCGACTGGTGAGCGTCGGTGAGGATGTCCGCCGTCTCCGCCATGAAGTGCACGCCGCAGAACACGATCGCTTCCGTCTCAGCTTTGGCCTTCGCCGCGTTGGCCAGCTGAAACGAGTCGCCGACGAAATCGGCGTACTGCACGACCTCGTCGCGCTGGTAGAAGTGGCCGAGCACCACGACGCGCTCGCCGAGCGTGGCTTTCGCGATGCGGATGCGCTCGGCGATCTCGGGCGCGCTCGCCGTGCGATACTCATCGGGCAACTCGCCCTGACGCGGAGTGTTCGCCGGGATCGGGTCTGCCATCGAAGCGCCGGGACCGTAGCTCGGGGTGTTGGCGTCGAACTCCCACGGCGCCGCGACGAGATCGGGTGTGCAGATCTCACCGGGTTGCGACCCTGTGCCGATCAGCTGGATGGTGCGGTCGACCGATGCTGTCATCGTCATGGGTGCGATGCTCCTTCTTCATTGTTCGCGAGTGGGCCGCGGGCGGCCAGCTCGACGGATGTGTTGTACCGGTAGAGGCGCGGTGGGCGATGCGGGGTGCCCGTGACGCGCTCACCGGTGTCGACCAGCGCCTCAGACGATTCCATCGTGCGGCGGAAGTTGGCAGGGTCGAGACGCTTGCCGAGCACGGCCTCGTGCACCTCACGCAGCTGCGCGATGGTGAAGGTGTCACCCAGAAGCGCGCGTGCGATGCTGCTGTATTCCATCTTGTTGCGCAGCCGCCAGAGCGCGTATTCGACGATGAGGTTGTGGTCGAAAGCGAGGTGGGGGAGATCGTCGGCCGGAAACCAGCGCACGTTCTGACCGACGGTGGCGCGCCGTGCCTCGTCCGAGCCCACGAGCGCCCAGTACACGATCGATACGACACGGTTCTCCGGAGATCGGTCGGTGTCACCGAACGCGTACAGCTGTTCGAGGTATTTCGGGGCAAGCGCCGTGGTCTCGGTCAGCGACCGTCGTGCGGCATCCGCCAGACTTTCTGTGGACCCCAGCGGGCCGCCAGGGAGCGCCCACAGGCCGTCGAATGGTTGGCGGATGCGCCGCACGAGCGGCAGCCACACCGTCGGCGTCGTGCCGTCTCCACCGAAACGATCATCGGTGCGGAGAGCGAAGATCACCGTTGACACGGCAAGCGTCGCCGTCAGCGCCTGTGGGTCGCGTTCCATCCGCAGCGCTCCCGCCTAATAGTCAATCTGACCATAACCGACGCTCTATCTTAGAGTCAGTAGTACCCGAACGTGTAATTCTGTTGATTTACCCGGCGGGCGCGTGCGGAGGCGATAAGCTTGCCTGGCATCACATCCAACTGAATACCGGGCCGTCACGGTCGACGCGGGAGAGTCCGTCGCACAACTGCGGACACCGAAGGAGCAACACCTCCCCGCCAATCTCTCAGGTACGCGTACCGCGTCGAACAGGCCACTCTGAAAAGCGAATTTGCGAAGCAAATTCGGGTTGAGGAGGAGCTGGCGAAGCCAGCCCCGTCTCGAAACCCGGGAACGAAGCAAAACCAGCAAATTCCGCCGACGGTGAAAGCCTTGAACCCGCAAGCCGCACGATGGCGTGCATGGTTCGATGCGAAACTCTCAGGCCGGATGACAGAGGGGGAGTTCCCGATGCGGGTCGCGTGTGCGGCCCGCGCGACAGTAGCGCAGGGCATGGCCCACGCAGACCGGAGAACTCATGACCGCCCCAGATTCGAAGACGCACGAAGACGAACCGCAGTTCTCTCCTTTGCACGATGCGCACGTGAAGGCCGGTGCGGCCTTCACAGACTTCGCAGGCTGGCAGATGCCCGTGCGATACGCCGGCGACTTGGCCGAGCATCACGCCGTTCGCACGGCAGCGGGGCTTTTCGATCTCTCGCACATGGGTGAGATCCTGGTGATCGGATCCGCTGCAGCAGACGCGCTCGACTATGCGCTCGTCGGCAAGATCTCCGCGGTGGAACTCGGGCAGGCCAAATACAGCCTGCTGCTGGCCGGCAGTGGCGGCATCATCGACGATCTCGTGGTCTACCGCACGGGCGAGGACCGGTTCATGGTCGTCGCGAACGCCGCGAACCGGGCCGTCGTCGCAGATGAACTGCGCGCGCGCTGCGCAACGTTCGACGTGCAGGTGTTCGACGAAAGCGACGACGTCGCCTTGATCGCCGTGCAGGGACCGGCGGCGCTCGCTATTGTGCAGTTCGTGCCCGGCTTCGCGATCGAGGGCGGCCATCCGGATGGCGACGACGTCGCCGCCACGCTGGCGGAGCTTCGTTACTACCGGTCTATCGCGGGGTTGTTCAACGGAAAGCCGATCCTGTTCGCGCGAACCGGTTACACCGGCGAGGACGGTTTCGAACTCTACGTCGCCCCTGATCAGTCTCTCGAACTGTGGGACGCTCTGCTGGAAGCTGGCGCGGGGCACGGCCTCGTGCCTGCCGGTCTCGCCAGCCGTGACACCCTGCGGCTGGAGGCAGGCATGCCGCTATACGGCCACGAGCTCAGCCTCGACACTTTCCCGGCGCAGGCCGGGCTCGGCCGGGTGGTGAACCTGTCGAAATCGTCGGATTTCATCGGCAGGCGGGCCAGTGAAGACGGGCCGGCAGCGGATGCTCCGGTGCTGGTCGGCCTCGCCGGCGACGGGAAACGCGCGGCACGCGCCGGCTACGACGTGTACTCCGGCGACGCGCACGTGGGTACTGTCACATCCGGTGTGCTTTCCCCCACCCTCGGCCACCCCATTGCGATGGCATATGTCGCCCCGGCGTGCGCGCAGCCTGGCACCGAACTCGCCGTCGACATCCGCGGCACCCGACACCCATTCACCGTGACGGCGTTGCCGTTTTACAGCAGAAAGAAGAACTGAGCATGGCAGCCAAGGAAGACCTCAAATACACCGCCGAACATGAGTGGGTACTCGTCGACGGCGACACCGCGACGGTCGGCATCACCGATTACGCAGCGGAGAAACTCGGCGACGTCGTGTTCGTCGAACTGCCGACCGTCGGCAGCGACGTGGCCGAAGGCGCCGTGGTCGGCGAGATCGAATCGACCAAGTCCGTCGGCGAATTGTTCGCCCCCGTGGCCGGCACCGTCGCCGAGGCCAACGGCGCTGTCGTCGACGCGCCCGAGCTGGTCAACAGCGATCCGTTCGGCGACGGCTGGTTGATCAAGGTCAGGTTCACCGAGTTGCCGCAGCTGCTCACGCACACCGAGTACACCGCGCTGGTCGGGGAGTAACGCCGACGATGACTGACCTCTTCTCCTCGCGTCACATCGGTACGGATGACGACGCGCAATCCACCATGCTCGCCGTCGTCGGCTACGACAGTGTCGAAGCCCTGGTGGGTGCCGCTGTGCCTGCGGCAATCGCCTCCGGATCGGTCGAGAGCTCGGCCCTTCCACCTGCAGCCACCGAGCGTGAGGCGCTCGCCGAACTCCGAGCCTTCGCCAGGAACAACACGGTGCGCCGATCCATGATCGGGCTCGGCTATTACGACACGATCACCCCCGCCGTCATCAAACGCAACGTGCTGGAGAATCCCAGCTGGTACACCGCGTACACGCCATACCAGCCGGAGATCTCGCAGGGTCGTCTTGAGGCGTTGATCAACTTCCAGACCATGGTCACCGATCTCACGGGGCTCGACATCGCCAATGCGTCGATGCTCGACGAGTCGACCGCCGTCGTCGAGGGCATGCTGCTCGCCAGGCGGGCGTCGAAATCGAAGTCGAACGTCTTTCTCATCGACGCGGATGCGCTGCCGCAGACCAAAGCACTTCTGAAAAACCGTGCAGGCGCCGTCGGCATCCAGCTGCAGGAGGTTGAGTTCGGCACAGACGATCCGGCAGCCGAGGAGGCCAACCACGGCCGTTTCGACGGCTTCGGAGCGTTCGTGCAGTATCCCGGCGCATCCGGGCGGGTGTGGGATCCGTCCGCGGTCATCGAAGCCGTCCGAGCTCAGGGAGGCGTCACGGTCGTCGCGGCCGACCTGCTGGCGCTTGCCCTGGTGAAATCGCCGGGGGAACTCGGCGCGGACATCGCGGTCGGCACCACGCAGCGCTTCGGCGTCCCGATGGGTTTCGGGGGACCGCATGCCGGATACATGGCCGTGCGCAATGGCCTGGAGAGACAGCTGCCAGGTCGGCTCGTCGGCGTGAGCCAGGATGCTGCCGGCAAGCCGGCGTACCGGCTCACGTTGCAGACTCGCGAGCAGCACATCCGGCGCGAGAAGGCCACGAGCAACATCTGCACCGCTCAGGTGCTGCTGGCGGTCATGGCCGCCATGTACGCCGTCTATCACGGACCACGTGGCATCCGGGCGATCGCGCGGTCCGTGCATCGCACGGCACAGGAGACAGCCGAAGCCGCTACGAAAGCAGGCATCGAGGTCGTCCACGCGAGCTTCTTCGACACGCTGACGATTCGTGTGCCAAGCCGCGCTGACGATGTCATCGCTGCCGCGAAGGACCGCAACCTCCTGCTGCGCCGCGTTGACGCCGACACGATCGCACTCGCGTTCGACGAAGCGTCAGTGAGCGACCCGTCGATCGGAGTCGATCTCGGTGCAGCACTCGGTGTCGACATGAGCGTATCGGACGCCGACAGCCGGCCGTCCGGCGCGCTTCCCGCGCAGCTGCGCCGCACAACCGAGTACCTGACGCACCCGGTGTTCAACACGCATCACTCCGAGACGGCGATGATGCGCTACCTCAAGTTCCTCGCGGATAAGGACTACGCGCTCGATCGCGGCATGATCCCGCTCGGCAGCTGCACGATGAAGCTGAACGCCGCAACGGAGATGGAATCCATCACCTGGCCGGAGTTCGCCGGTCTGCACCCATTCGCTCCTGCGGACGATGTCGCCGGCTATCTCGAACTCATCGATCAGCTCGAGACGTGGCTCGCCGAAGTCACCGGCTACGATTCGGTGTCTCTGCAGCCGAACGCGGGTAGTCAGGGCGAGCTCGCAGGCCTGCTCGCCATCCGCGGATATCACCATTCGCGCGGCGACGACACTCGCACCGTGTGCCTGATCCCGTCGAGTGCGCACGGCACGAACGCGGCCTCGGCCGTGCTGGCCGGCATGCGGGTCGTCGTCGTGGCCACGGATGCCCTCGGCAACGTCGACCTCGAGGATCTGCGGTCGAAGATCACCGAGCACGCAGACCGCCTTGCCGCGTTGATGATCACGTACCCGTCGACGCACGGTGTGTACGAACACGAGGTGAAGGCGATCACGCAGGCTGTGCATGATGCGGGCGGGCAGGTGTACGTCGACGGTGCGAATCTCAACGCGCTGCTCGGCTACGCCCGATTCGGCGAGTTCGGGGGAGACGTCTCGCATCTGAACCTGCACAAGACGTTCTGCATCCCGCACGGCGGAGGGGGCCCGGGCGTCGGCCCTGTCGCGGCCAAGGCGCACCTGGCGCCGTTCTTGCCGGGCCATCCGCTTGCCCAACGGTCCACTCACGGTGCGTACACGCACGATGCTCCTCCCGTCTCGGCAGCGCCGTACGGCAGTCCGAGCATCCTGCCGATCAGTTGGGCGTACGTGCGCATGATGGGTTCGGCCGGGCTCGCACAGGCGACGGGGGCGGCCGTTCTCGCCGCGAACTACATCGCTGCCAAGCTGCGCGATCACTTTCCGGTGCTGTACGCGGGTGACAACGGGCTGGTGGCGCATGAGTGCATCCTCGACGTCCGTCCGTTGACCGCGGCGACCGGGATCACCGTCGACGACGTCGCCAAGCGGCTCATCGACTACGGTTTCCACGCGCCGACCATGAGCTTTCCGGTCGCAGGCACGCTCATGGTCGAGCCGACGGAGAGCGAAGATCTCGCCGAGATCGACCGATTCGTCGCCGCGATGATCGCGATCAAGTCGGAAGCCGACGCCGTAGCGGCAGGTACATGGCCTGCCGATGACAACCCGCTGCACGGCGCCCCGCACACGGCCGAATCCGTGATCGTGGGCGAGTGGTCTCACGCCTACACGCGCGAGCAGGCCGTTTACCCGGCCGCCTCGCTGATCCGCAGCAAATACTGGCCGCCGGTTCGCCGCATCGACCAAGCGTGGGGTGACCGCAACCTGTTCTGCGCGTGCCCGCCGCCCGAAGCGTTCGCCTGAGACCTATTTCGTCGCAAACAGCCCCGGCCACCAACCGACGGCCAGCGGATACCCGACGAATGAGACGATGTCGATGATCCAGTGCGCGATCACGAGCGGCATCGTGCGGCCCCACCGCGCGTAACACCAGCCGAATACGATGCCCATGACGACGTTGCCGAAGAACGGCCCGACGCCCTGATAGAGGTGGTAGCTGCCGCGCAGCACGGCGGCGGCAAGAATGGTGGTCCACTTCGACCAACCCAACTCTCGGAGCCTGGTGAAGAGGTAACCGATGACGATCACCTCTTCCTGCAGCGCAGAGCGCAGCGCGGAGAACACCAGAATCGGGATCGTCCACCAGTATCCGTCCAGCGGCGCGGCAACGACGTTGACGGTGAGGCCGAGTGCCCGCCCGACGAAGTACAGCGCGAGGCCCGGGATGCCGATGACGCCCAGAAGCGCGAGCCCGCCCAACGCATCACGGCCTGGCCTGGTCAGGTCCAGGCCGATCCGTCTGAATGCGTTCCGCCCGGGTTGCCACAACAGATACAACACGAGCGCGACCTCGAACAGCGCGAAGAACACGTCGAGGAACTGGTAGGTGAAATCCAGCCACTGCACGGTGCTCTGCGAACCGTTGAGCGTCGCAGATTGATCGGACAGCGGGGCTGGGCTGGTGAGCCGAGCAATGATCTCGACGATCGAATACACCGCTGATGCGCCGAGGGACAGGCCGAGGACGATCGCGATCTCCCACCACAGCCTTGTCCGTCGGCCGCGGTCGAGCGGAGTCATCTGGATCTGCGACATGCCGGTGTCCCTCCTGGCAGACGGTGGCGATAACGGGCGACCAGCGCATATGTGGCGGACGCCGCCCACGACCACGGCGGGATGCGTCCGAGCCAGCCGAGTGCGCGCAGCGCGGCGACCGGCTGGTGGGTGAGAACGGCGGCGGCGGCGAGATGGCCGCCGTACTGGTGCGTCGCAGTCACGAGCCAGACGCGTTCGCTCGCATCGCTTTCGGTCAGACCGTACCGAGAAAGCTCCGTCCACTGGTAGGGAACGGATGCCGGCGGCGCGGGCAACGCGCGGATCAGCCAGTCGACCGCGCCAGTGCAGAATCCGCAATCGCCGTCGAAGATCAGGATGCCGCGCGGCTCGGCGGGCGTGACATCCATTGCCCCATCTTGCCACTTCGTGCACAAGCTGCGTGTTTTTTGCGAAAGGAAGGCCAATCTCGCAACATATGAGCGAATGACGCAAAAATCAACCATCTGAGTTACCACTGTGTAACGGTTTGCGGCGCGGTTTGCTCAGAGGCACCACGCCTCTCTATCGTCATTCTTATCAAGTGCGGCAACGACGACATCATCGTCGTGCCGTCTGCACGATTCCACACAGGAGGAACATTGAAGATCACGCGAAAGCGGCTGCGCCCCATTCTTGGTGCAGTTGCCGTCGCCTCAGCCGCCGGCCTTGTGCTGGCGGGCTGCACGACGTCAGGCGATACGACCCCGACGTCCGCAGCAGGGGGCACGGTCACAATCGCTCAGGTGAACGAGGCGACATCGTTCAACTACAACACCCCTCAGGGCAACCTGGACACGAACGGGCTCATCTGGCAGATGACCCAGCCGCAGTTCTTCACCCTTGACGCGAACTACAACATCGTCCACAACAAGGACCTTGGCACGTACGAGAAGACCAGCGACGATCCTCTCACCGTGAAGTACACGCTCAACAAGGGCCTCAAGTGGTCCGACGGCAAGCCGATGACCGCGGACGACCTCATGCTCGGATGGGCACAGGGCGCCGGATACTACGACTCGGCCAAGACCGACGATGACGGCAATGTGACCAGTGGAACGCAGTACTTCGTGACCGCTGCAGGCACGCCGTACTCGACCGATCTGCCGACCGTGAGTTCGGACAACCTGTCGATCACGATCAAGTACACGAAGCCGTACGTGGACTGGGAGCTCGTCAACCCGATTCAGTTCCCCGCACACGTCGTCGCCAAAGAGGCCGGCGTCAGCGAAGCTGCGCTGATGAAGGCGTTCAAGGACACCCCGAAGGGTGACGTCAACAGCCCGGCTGCGCCGAATGCGACGCTGAAGAAGGCCGCAGACTTCGTCAACACCGGCTATGACGCCACCGCGTTGCCGAAGGACAAGGACGTGCTCGTCTCCGGCGGTCCGCTCCAGGTGACCGGCTGGTCCCCGAAGCAGTCGATGACCTTCACGAAGAACCCGGAATACAAGGGTGATCACTCGGTCAAGTTCAACAAGCTCGTCATGCGATTCATCGGTGACGCGAACGCTCAGGTGACGGCCCTCCAGAACGGCGAGGTCGATGCCATCCAGCCGCAGGCATCCGCTGACACGATCACGGCGCTGAAGGCAATCAAGGGTGCCAAGGTCATCCAGGGTGCCCAGGCGGCATACGACCACCTCGACTTGAACTTCAAGTCGTCAGTGTTCCAGGACCCGAAGGTCCGCGAGGCGTTCTTGCTGACGATCCCGCGTGAGAAGATCCTGAAGGCCATCGTGACGCCCGTCGACCCGAGTGCCAAGGTGCTCAACTCGCAGATCTGGCTGCCGGACAACAAGCAGTACACGAACGCTGTCAAGAACAACGGTTCGAGCGAGTTCGACAAGGTCGACATCGCCAAGGCCAAGGAACTGCTCGGGGGCGCCACGCCGACCGTGAAGATCCTGTACAACACCAACAACCCGAACCGTGTCGACTCGTTCCAGGCCATTCAGGCCTCCGCGAAGGAAGCCGGATTCAACGTGACAGATGGTGGTTCGCCTGACTGGAGCACGCTCCTGTCGGGTGGCGACTACGACGCGTCGATCTTCGGTTGGATCAACCCGGGAGCCGGCAACGCGCAGCTTCCGCAGTTGTTCCAGACCGGTAACCCGGGTAACTACAACAACTACAACGACCAAGAGGCCAGTGACCTCGCGGTGCAGTCGCAGTCCACTCTGGATCCGAGCAAGCTCGATGACATCAAGCTGAAGATCGACACGGCAACGTTCAAGGACGGCTACGGCCTGCCCCTGTTCCAGCTGCCCGGCGTCTTCGCCGAAGGTCCGAAGCTGTCCGGCGTCAAGTGGTTCGGCGGCCAGAACGGTATCACATGGAACGTCTGGGATTGGACCAAGAAGTAACCGATCCCTCAGTTCGCCCTCCAGTAAATCTGGGTTAGTCTGGGGCGCCGGATTCTTTCGAGAATTCGGCGCCTCAGCGCTGAGGCGGCTCGACCGACTTAGGATGAACCGCAGCCATCCGCTGTGAGTTCCATCCAGCGGGCCCGTTACAACGGCCGCCCGCATACCGTTTGCAAAGGTTCCCGAAGCTATGGTGAGTTTCATCGCGAGACGTGTGCTCGTCTCCATCCTGATCCTGATCGCCGCATCGTTCATCATGTACGTGCTCACGGCGAACGCGGGAGATCCGCTGCAGGATCTCAGCAGCAGCAATTCCCCGAACAGGCAGGCGTTGATCGACGCCCGTGTTCACGCACAACATCTCGACGTTCCGCCGCCGTTGCGGTGGGGGCTCTGGCTTGGCGGCGTTGCCAAGTGCGTGATCCCCTTCGCCAACCAGTGCGACCTCGGCACGACGTTCACGAATCAGGCGGTCACCGACCTGCTTCCCGGCGCCATGGTCGCCACGCTCCAGCTGGTGACGCTGGCATTCGTGCTCGCCGTTGTCCTCGGCATCGCACTCGGCATGATTACCGCGCTGCGCCAGTACAGCGCGTTCGACTACGGTGTGACCTTCATCAGCTTCTTTCTCTTCTCGCTGCCGTCGTTCCTGATGGCGGTTCTGCTGAAGGCGTTCATCGCACTCGGCTTCAACAACTTCTTGAGCGACCCGGTCATCGGGCCCGTGACGCTGGTGGTGATCGGCGTCATCGTCGGAGCGATCTGGCAACTGCTGATCGGCGGCGAATGGAAGCGGCGGCTGATCGTCTTCGTCGTCTCAGGACTGGCGACGTCGCTCGTGCTCTGGTACATGTCCGCGACCAACTGGTTCCTGAAACCCGCGCTCGGACCGATCGTGATCATCCTGCTCGTGGCAGGCATCGCGTACGGCGCGACGGCGATCATGGCGGGCATCCGCAACCGCAAGGCGTTGCTGACCGCTGGCATCACCGCCGCAATTGCGGTGATCTGCTATTTCAGCCTGCAGTGGCTGTTCAACATCTCATCCATCGGCACGTTGATCTTCCTCGGCATCATCGCCATCGTCGTCGGAATTGTTGTGGGGTACCTGCTCGGCGGATACGACCGGAGCCAGTCCATGCGCGTCGGCGCCGTCGTCGCTTTCCTTTCCAGCGGCGTCGTGCTCATCGACCGCTTCATGCAGTCGTGGCCGACGTACCTGAACCTCGATCAGATCAACGGCCGACCGATCGGGACCGTGGGATCGCAAACCCCGAACCTCGGCGGTGACGTCTGGATCCAGGGGATCGACGGGTTCACGCATCTTCTTCTGCCGACCATCAGCCTGCTGTTAATCAGCTTTGCCGGGTACACCAGGTACTCGCGCTCTGGCATGCTCGAGGTGCTCAACCAGGATTACGTGCGCACCGCGCGTGCGAAGGGGTTGCCAGAACGCACCGTGATCGTGCGTCACGCGTTCCGCAACATGTTGATCCCGCTGGCGACACTGGTGGCAACCGACGTCGGTGCGCTGCTCGGAGGCGCGGTAATCACCGAGACGGTGTTCGCGATCAGCGGCATGGGTGCGCTGTTCAACGCCGGCCTGCAACGCGTCGACGTGAATCCGGTGATGGGGTATTTCCTCGTGATCGCGATCACGGCGATCGCCTTCAACTTCCTCGCCGACCTTGCGTATGCTGCGCTCGATCCGAGGGTGAGGACCCACTGATGTCGACGACGCGCACACGGCCACTCGCCTGCGGCAGCGCCGCCGCCTGGACTTACGACATGGAGGGAACCCGATGAGCACCATT
>Ga0164242_10006570_pt1 | contig 12784 bp, 11 predicted proteins | sample OricomgcompostMG_FD_108783 | JGI IMG/M metagenome (GOLD analysis project Ga0164242, IMG submission 108783) | Miracle-Growth compost microbial communities from Emeryville, California, USA - Original compost - Miracle growth compost (MG) ... | reverse complement strand
CGGCTCGCGGTGCCTGCCCGTGGTGTCGGCTCGTGGTGTCGGCTGTCCGCGGTGCCGGCTCGCGGGTGTCGGCTCGCGGTGTCGGCTGCCCGCGCTGCCGGCTGCCCGCGGCCCCCGGCCCGCCCGACGATCCGGAGAGATGTCGTCGAAATCGCTGTGTCAGTTCCGCCTCATCGATGAGGCGGAACTGACATAGCGATTTCGCAGGTATTGCTTCGGCCACGTGGACGTGAGAACGAGTCGGCATGTGTTGTTTGCGGAGAGGTCCAGTCGTGATCGGCGAAGTGGCGCACCTCGCGCACCTCTGCACCTCGCGCACCTTGCGAACCTCGCGCCCGACACCCCGTGCTCGAGGCGCCCGGATCCCGGCAGGGGCAGGGGCCGGGGCGGGGCGCCGGGGCCGGGGCAGCGCGCCCGGGGCCGGGCAGGGCGCCCGGGGCCGGGCAGGGCGCCCTGGGGCGGGGCAGGGCGGACGGGGGACGGGCCGGGCGGGGGAGGCGGGACTAGTCGGTGCGCGGCGGCCCGGAGATGCGCTGCACCCAGGGATCGGCGGCCACGCCGGCGCCGCGCAGGCCCTTTCGGCCGGCGCGGTGCATGGCGCGCACGCGCGACGGTTCGTCGGGGTATTCCGGTGAACGGTTGTAGCGGCTCCCGTAGCGCTGGTCCCAGAGCTCGAAGAGGCCGGCCACGGTGTCGTCGAGACGTTCAAAGAAGTCGGGGTTCAGTCGATAGAGCCGCATGGTCTCGAGCGGTGCGACGAGCACGACCTCTTCATCTCGCAAGATCCGAAGGTGGTGCGAGACGGCCGAGCGCGTGATCGCGAACTCGTGCGTCATTGCGTCAGTCAGCAGTCCGACCGGATGCTCGCCGACCGCGAGCACCTCGATGAGCCGCCGCCGAACCGGCTCGGCAAGCACCTCGTAGATGTGCATCATCCCGCCGAGTGTAAGCGTTCGCGTGCGGCGCCGAGCGCGCCATCCACAGCCGTGAACGATCCATTACTATATGTGATATAGTACCAGATATGGCAAGTAACTCGGGCGAGCCGGCGCCGTTCTCCTCAGACCTGCTGCGCGGGCACACCGACACCATCGTGCTCGGGGTGCTCCGGTCTGCGGACAGCTACGGCTACGAGATCCACAAGGCGATCCGGGATGCCACCGGCGGCGACTACGAGATCAAAGAAGCGACGCTATACGCGAGCTTTCGGCGCCTCGTGAAGGACGGTCTGGTCGAGGCGTACTGGGGAGACGAGACGCAGGGCGGCCGCCGCAAGTACTACACGATCACGGATGCGGGCCGGGCCGTCTACCAGCGCAGCGTCGCCGATTGGAAGGCGACCCAGAACATCATCAACACCCTTCTGAATGTGAAAGGCGAACGCTCATGAGTGCGGAGAACCGCTCCGACGTCCACCGTTACCTTGACGAGGTCTTCTCCGGGGCGGCGATGACCGACGACCTGCAAGACCTCAAGGAGGAGCTGCGCGGAAGCCTGATGGCCCGCGTGGCCGAGTTGACGGCATCCGGCGTCGAGTCGACCCAGGCGGCCGAGGCTGCCATCGACGAGCTCGGCGACGTGCGCGAGCTGATCGCCGATGTCGGAGCCGATGTCGCGGGCGGGCGCCGCGGCACGGACTCGGAGGGGCCTGCGGGCGGGCAGGCCGTGTCCGGGCCGGGCTACCGGGCGATGGTGGCCGCCGCCCAGCGTAACCGGGTGCGCCCGAAGCCGGCGTACGTGTTGCGCACCGTGCTGCTCTCGCTGGCGCTGGCCGCCGCAACCGCGTTCGTCGCACTCGCCATCGCCGGCGTGCTTGCGCTGTCGGAGCAGCTCGTGATCGCCATCGCCGTGATCGTGGGAGCGCTGCCGCTGGGCGTCATCGTCGCCGACGGCGTGTTGCAGGAGACGACGCACAACTACCCGTTGCCGCGTTCGCGCGCGGCGCGCTTCGGCGTCGCCTCTGGCGTCGGGTACTGCGCGCTCCTCTTCGGAACGCTCTACGCCGCCCGCCTCGACGAGGTCTGGCCGCTGATCGTCGGTGTACCGCTGGCGATCGTTGCGCTGCTGCTCTTCGTCTGGCTCGGCGTGACCAAGACCAACCGCAAAAAACAGTGGCTCGTTGCGGCGCAGTCGGCGTGGGTCGCCGACGACCGCTTCAGCCAAGACCCCGCCGCGGCGGCGCGCTTCGGCATTTACACCGTGATCATCTGGCTGCTCGCGTTCGCAGCGTTCGTCGTGCTCAGCTTCACGATCGGCTTCGCCTGGTCCTGGATCGCGCTGCTGGCCGGCTTCGCGCTCTTCTTCCTCGTACTCGCGCGGATGCTGTTCCCTGTCGATCGAAAGGATCACCATGTCTGAGACGTCATCCATCCATGCTGTGGAGGTCGAGCAACTGGGCAAGGTCTACCGCCCGGGCGGGCGCAGACCGCCCGTGCGCGCCCTCGACGACCTCACCTTCCAGGTCGCTGCCGGCACCGTGTTCGGCATGCTCGGGCCGAACGGCGCGGGCAAGTCGACCACGACCAAGATCCTCACGACGTTGACCCGGCCGAGCGCCGGCCGCGCCGCTGTCGCCGGCCACGATGTCGTCGCGGCTCCTGCTCTTGTTCGCCGCCGCGTTGGATACGTCTCGCAGGGCACCAGCACCGATCCGCTGCTCACCGGCACCGAGAACCTCGTGCTGTCCGGTCGGCTGCGCGGCATGAACCCGACGGATGCCCGCGGCCGGGCTCACGAGCTGCTGTCCGACTTCGGGTTGGCCGACACCGCCGACCGCCCGGTCGGCAAGTTCTCCGGCGGCATGCGCAGGCGGCTCGACGTTGCGAACGCACTGGTGCACGCACCCGATGTGCTCTTCTTGGATGAGCCGACGACCGGCCTCGACCCCGAGGCGCGCGCCACGATGTGGACCGAGATCCGCCGACTGAAGGCCGAACGCGCCATCACCGTCATCCTCACCACGCACTACATGGAGGAGGCCGACCGCCTCGCCGATGAGTTGATGATCATCGACCACGGCACGAAGGTCGTCGGCGGCAGCCCAGACGCGCTGAAGTCGGCGCTGAACGGGGACACCCTGCGCGTCGCGCTCACCGAGCCCGACCGTGAGACCGTGCTGCGTGTCGCAGCGACCGTCGCCGGCCTGCGCGAGATCGTCGTGGAGACGCAGGGCACCGCCGGCCAGCTCGTCGCGCGAAGCGACGACGCCTCGGCGGTGGTCGGCCCCACCATCAGCGCGCTCGAGGCCGCCGGCATCGCGTTCGGTGCCGTATCGGCATCCCGTCCCACCCTCGACGACGTCTACCTGCACTACACCGGGCGCAGCTTCGACGACGCGTCGAGCACCGCTGGAGCCGACCCCGTCACGAATGGAGCAGCAGCATGACCACCACAACGCTCTCACCGGCGCGAGCCGCCTCGGCCGGCTGGTTCACGCAGACCGGACAGATCACCCGACGCTGGGTCACCAACTCCGTGCGCATGGTGTGGGGTGTCGGCTTCTCGCTCGTGCAGCCGCTGGTCTGGATCCTGCTGTTCGGCCAGGTCTTCTCTTCGCTTGGAAAGCTTCCCGGATTCGGCGGCTTCAGCTACATCGAGTACCTGGTGCCCGGCATCCTGATGATGACGGTGCTGTACTCCGGCGCGTGGGCAGGCACCGGCTACATCGACGACATGAAGTCGGGTGTGATGGACCAGCTGCTGACGGCACCCATCTCACGGTCGGCGATCATCACCGGTCAACTGGTGCAGCAACTGCTGATCTGCCTGGCGCAGTCGATCGTGGTGCTCGGCATCGGGTGGCTCGGCGGCGCGCGATTCCCGGGCGGCATCGGTGGGATCGCCATGGCGCTTCTGGCCGCGCTCATCCTGGCCACGGTCTTCTGCTCGGTCTCGACCGCTCTCGCTCTGACCACCCGCAACCAGGCGGCGCTGATCGGCATCTCGCAGATCGTCGTGCTGCCGGTGACGTTCCTCTCCACGACGATGATGCCGTCTGCGCTGATGCCGCACTGGGTGCAGAACGTGTCACGGTACAACCCGATGACCTGGGCGGTCGACATCGGCCGTGACGCGCTCGCTGGAACGAGCGACTGGGCACAGACCGGGTTGCACGCCCTGGGGCTCCTGACGCTGGCGGCGCTGGCCTTCGTCTGGTCGGTGCGCGCGATCCGCGGCTATCAGCGCTCTCTCTGAGCCCCGATAAAGTATCCCCGGGGTGTATCGTGCGCGCCCCGTAAGGGAGACACAGCCGCATGCGCCTCAAGCTCACGCTGAACCGACCGTCGGGCAGTTCGGACGACATCGTCGTCACCACCGACGCTGCCGCCCACATCTCCGACGTCGCGGCCGCGATCGCGCGCCTCGACCCGCAGGGGCAGGCCTCCACGCAGGACCCCAGGGGATACACCGTGGCGGCGACCCTGCCCGGCCAGAGCGAAGCGCTCGTGCTGCCGCCGGACGCTCCGATCGGCGAAGCGTGGATCGGCAATGGCGCGACGGTCAGCCTCGCCGACGCGGGCATCTATTATTCGCCGAACTCGATCGGCCGGGGGCCGACGATCGCCACGGTGCGCGTGATCTCCGGTCCGGATGCCGGTGCGGAGTTCCCGCTGTCGCAGGGCACGACCGTGCTGGGTCGCGATCCGGCATGCGACATCGTGCTCCGGGACAAGCTCGTGTCGAACCGGCATGTGCGGTTCGAGGTGTCGAACGCGGTGGAGGTCATCGACCTCGGCTCCGCGAACGGCGTCGTCGTCGACGGCGGCATCGTGCCCCGGCTGCGCATCGAGGGCACAGAGACGCTGCTGATCGGCGATTCGCAAGTGGTCGTCACGGTTGTCGAGTCCGTGAAGGCCGGGACGGCGCCGAAGGCCGGCCCGATCTTCTTCAACCGCTCGCCGAAGGTCGAGAGCCGGTACACGGGGCAGGAGTTTGCGGCGCCCGAGCCGCCCGCCGAGAAGGATCCGCCGCCGTTCCCGCTGCTGGCGATGATCGCGCCGTTCCTGATGGGTGGCGCGATGTTCTTCGTCACCCGCAGCCCGTACTCGCTGCTGTTCGTGTTCATGTCGCCGATCATGATGATCGGAAACTTCATGACGCAGAAGACGCGCGACAAGCGCGCTTTGAAGAAGTCGATCGCGGTCTTCGACGAGCGTCTGGCCGGCCTGACGGAGCAGCTCGAGGCCGAACGGGTGCGCGAACACGATCAGCGACTCAAGGAGTCACCATCGACGCAGGACGCATACAACGAGGCCATTCGCCGTGGTCCGCTGCTGTGGACCAGACGCCCGGAGCACTGGTCATTCCTCAACGTTCGGCTCGGCATCGGCACCATGAAGAGCCGCAATCGCATCAAGACCGGTGGCAAAGGCGAGATCCTGCGCGAGTACCAGGAACGGCTCGACGCCGTCGTCGACGCTCACGAGCGCATCGCCGACGTGCCGATCATCGACAACCTCTATGACTCCGGTGCCCTGGGCATCGCGGGCGGCCCGCAGCAGGCGATCGGATCGCTGAACTCGATCATGGTGCAGCTCACGGCGTTGCACTCGCCGGCCGAGCTGGTCGTCACGAGCCTGGTCACGCCCGCCTGGTCCAGCCAGCTGGAATGGCTGAAGTGGATCCCGCACACCTCATCGCCGCAGAGCCCGATCGAGGGCGGCCATCTCGCCGACAGTGCCGCGAGCGCGTCGACTGTGCTCTCCAACATCGAGGGCGTCGTCGAGCAGCGACTGAAATCGGCGTCCGACACGATGCGGCGCGGCGCGATGAGCCAGAATGACGCGGCGCTCGAGCGCGGCGCCGCGGTCGGCTCGCAGTCCGGATCGAGCAATGACGGCACCCGGTCGCCGATCCCGGCGATCGTCGTGCTGATCTCGGACGACGTCGCGGTCGATCGTGCCAGGCTGGTGCAATTGGCCGAGAACGCCGCGGATGCCGGTGTCTACCCGATCTGGATCTCGCCGGATGTGCCCTCTTTGCCTGCCGTCTGCCGCACGTACCTCGAGCTCGGCGATGAGCCGGGCCGCGGCGTCGTCGGATTCGTGCGCCTGGGAGAGACGATCACCGATGTCGTGACGGAGCAGGTCGCGCCGCAGTTCGCGCTGGACTTCGCCAAGCGCATGGCGTCGGTCATCGACGCCGGAGCGCTCGTCGCGGACTCCAGTGACCTGCCCCGGTCGATCTCGTTGATCACGCTGCTCGGTCACGAACTCGTCGAGACCAGCGAAGCGGTCGTCGACCGGTGGCGGCAGAACGCCTCCATCCATGACCGCTCGGGCGGTCCGCTCACGCCGCGCCGGGCGGGCAAGCTGCGTGGCATTATCGGCTCGGCCGGCGTCGACGCGATGCACCTGGATCTGCGCACGCAGGGTCCGCACGCGCTGGTCGGCGGCACCACCGGCGCCGGTAAGAGCGAGTTCCTGCAGGCCTGGGTGCTCGGTATGGCTGCCGAGTACAGCTCTGACCGGGTCACCTTTCTGTTCGTCGACTACAAGGGCGGTTCCGCCTTCGCTGACTGCGTCACGTTGCCGCACTGCGTCGGCCTCGTCACCGACCTCAGTCCGCACCTGGTGCGCCGGGCATTGACCAGCCTGCGCGCCGAGTTGCACTACCGCGAACACCTGCTGAACCGCAAGAAGGCCAAGGACCTGCTCGAGCTGGAGAAGCGGGGCGATCCCGACTCGCCGCCTGCGCTCGTGCTCGTGATCGACGAGTTCGCCGCGCTCGCCGGCGAGGTTCCCGAGTTCGTCGACGGCGTCGTCGACATCGCCCAGCGCGGCCGCTCGCTCGGCATCCATCTGATCATGGCGACGCAGCGGCCGGCCGGCGTGATCAAGGACAACCTGCGTGCCAACACCAACATGCGCGTCGCGCTGCGGATGGCCGACGAATCCGACAGCGACGACGTCGTCGGCATCAAGGACGCAGCGCACTTCGACCCGGGCATTCCGGGGCGCGGGGTCGCCAAGACCGGTCCGGGGCGCCTGGCGATGTTCCAGTCCGCCTACGCGGGCGGCTGGACCAGCCGCGAACCCGAGCAGGCGGATATCGAGGTCGCGGAGCTGCGCTTCGGTGGCGAGGTGCGCTGGGAGGAGCCGGGGCGGCCCGAGGTCGAGGAGAAGCGTGACCTGGGTCCGACCGACCAGCAGCGGCTCGTCGCATCCATCATCGGGGCGCAGTCGGTGGCATCCATTCCGGCGCCACGACGGCCATGGCTCGACGAGCTGGCCACCGCATACGATCTCGGCCTGCTGCGTCAGCGCACCGACGCGCAGCTGTTGCTCGGCGTCAGCGATATGCCGCAGCGGCAGGAGCAGGGCCCGGTCTATTTCGAGCCGGATGTCGATGGCAACATCTCGATCTTCGGCACCGGTGGCTCGGGCAAGTCTGCGGTGCTGCGAACGCTTGCCGCGGCGGCGGCGATCACGCCGCGCGGTGGCCCCGTTCACGTCTACGCGCTCGACTTCGGCGCGGGCAGTCTGCGGATGCTCGAGCAGCTGCCGCACGTGGCGTCCGTGGTCAATGGGGACGATGTCGAGCGGCTGATCCGGATGTTCCGGCTGCTGAAGGCCGAGCTCGAGGATCGGGCTCCTCGCTACGCCGAGGCGAGCGCGTCGAACATCACGGAGTACCGATCCTTGGCGAACCGGCCCCAGGAGCCGCGCATCCTGCTGTTGATCGACGGCTTCCCGAACTTCCGTGAGGACTTCGAGATTCCGGCAGGTCGCTCACAGTGGTTCGACGTGTTCAAGGACATGCTGGCCGACGGTCGTCAGCTGGGCATGCATGTCGCGCTGACCGCGGACCGGCCGGGCGCGGTTCCCGCCTCGATCTCCTCCACCATTCAGCGCAAGGTTGTGCTGCGCCTCGCCGATGACAGTTACGGCATGCTCGAGGTTCCCAGCGACATCCTGTCGCCCGCGTCCCCGCCCGGCCGCGCAATCGTCGACGGGCTGGAAACGCAGATCGCGATCCTGGGCGGCGTCTCGAGCGTGTCCGAGCAGGCGGCAGCGACCGGACGCCTCGCCGAGGCGATGACACGCGCCGGTGTGGCAGCCGTCGAACCGATCGGGTCGATGCCGAAGGAGTACGCCCAATCGGCGCTGCCGGCCGAGGAGTCCAGTGCTCCGGTGCTGGGCATCGCGGACATCGACCTGGGTCCGTACCCGTTCGACCCCACCGGTACCATGCTGCTGGCTGGACCGCCGGCCAGCGGCCGATCGACCGCGTTCGAGGTGATCGCCGAGGCGTTCCAGCGTTTCGATCAGGATGCCCGGCTCTACTACATGGGCAATGCGCGGTCCCCGCTGTCTCGGGTGCGCCCGTGGCAGGAGTCGGCCGCGACTGTGGACGACGTCGCCGCGCTGGCGAAGGATCTGGTGGCCGCCGTGACGGATCCGGACACCGAGGGTCGCATCGCGGTGTTCATCGAGTCCATCGGCGACTTCTTGCAGACCTCGGCAGACGGCGCCATCGTCGAGCTGGTCAAGGCCATCCGCCGCAGCGACCACTTCTTGCTGGCCGAGTCGGAGACGAGCGGCTGGGGGTCGAGCTGGCCGCTGCTCGGCGAGGTGAAGAACGGCAGACGCGGCCTGCTTCTGCAGCCGGAGTCCGTCGAGGGTGACATCCTGCTGAAGACGACGCTGCCCCGGATGGGGCGTGCGGAGTTCCCGCCGGGCCGTGGCGTCTACATCGCAAAGGGCAAGTTCGCCCGCGTGCAACTGCCGTTGCCCGGTTGAGACGGCAGGGCGCCGGCGGATGGGAAGTGCTCCCCATGGACGGTGCCCCGAGTGGGCCATACGGTGAGCATAGGGAAAAAGAGAAGCACCCATGGTGCAGCACGAAGGGGATGTCGATGTCCGGACCAGATCTGAAGCTCGACCTGGCGTTGCTGGAGCAGCTGAAGAGCGACCTTGATGCGATCGTCAGCGACTTCAAGGGCGCGGACGACTTCAGCGACGATGTCGCCGAACAGACCGGACACGATGATCTGGCCGGGCACGTTCGTGATTTCGCGCACAAGTGGAACGTGAAGCGCAAAGACATGAACAAGAACGTGGAGAACCTGGAGAAGGTCGTGGGGGCGATCACCAAGGGCTTCACGCAGGTCGACGGGCAGCTGGCGAAAGCACTCGAGGACGCGGGCAAGGACAAGGCCTACAAGGGCACGCTGAACAAGAACGGCGCTCCGCGCGCTCAGTGACGCGCCAGAGCTCAGAGGGAGACGAGAGACGATGGGTGACACGCCATATCAGCCTTTGACAGGCGACCCGGACGTGCTGAAGACGAAGGCCACGCACTACCTGGCCATCGCTGACGCGATCAAGCGGTCGGTCGTGACCTTGAACAAGATCCACGACGACACCGACGGCCAGGTCTCCGAAGCCGTCGATGCCATGCGCGACATGGCTCACGACGTGTCGAACGACATCAACAAGGCGCACGATCGGTACGAGAAGACGGCGCAGGCGCTGCTCACCTACTCCGGCAAGCTGCGTGAGGCCCAGTCGGACGCGACGACGGCGATCAGCAACATCAACGCCAAGCAGACCGCGTACGACCATGCACACACGGCGGCGCACAAGGCGAACGAGAACGTGGAGAACGCATCCGACGACGACAAGTCGAGCGCGAAGTCGAAGGCGAAGACCGCGGCCGGCAACCTCTCGGACGCGCAGACCGCGCTCGATAACGCACACGGTGCCTGGCACGACGCGGTGGACAAGAAGAACACCGCGGCGCAGGCGGCGATCAAGATGATCGTCGACGTGGTCGATCATCACAACAACGGGCTGAAGAACCCGTCGTGGTGGGACAAGTTCGTCTCCATCGTCGAGAAGATCGGTGACATCGCCGGTGTGCTCGCGATCTTCCTCTCCTGGGTCCCCGTGCTCGGTGAGGTGCTGCTGGTGATCGCGGCCGTCGCTGCGATCGTGAAGCTCGTCGACAGTGTCGTGAAGGTGGCCACCGGTGAGGGAACCTGGCTCGGCGTGCTCGGCGCCGCCGTCGGTTGTGTGCTCACGCTGTTCGGCGGACGCATCTTCACGTTCCTCGGCAAGGCAGCGCGCATCAAGGGCCTCGCCCGAGTGCCGAAGATGGTCGGCGGTGTGCGCAACGAGGCCAACGCGATGCTGAAGGCACAGATCGGCAAGCGTCTGATGAAGTCGGCGACGAAGGACCTGTTCAAGCTGCCCACCAGGGCCGACTTCACGCTGCGCTCGATGTGGACGAAGGCACTCGCCTCTGGAGGCGAAGAGCGCGCTGCGTACAAGGCGCTGTTCACCGGCGGGGCAGACAAGCTCAAGGCGTTGCGCACGCTCGCCGGCGTCGACAACAACGTTCTGAAGGCCGTGCAGCACGACATCAGCCATCACGAGTTCAACGCGCTCACGTCGCTCGCGGCGTTCCACCAGCTGCAGTCGCTGTGGAACAAGGGCGCGGACATCGTCAACGTGCCGTCGAGCATCCATGACATCATTACCGGAGACGACGGCAAGACCGCACCGGACGCCAATATCACCCATCGTCTGGTCGATCTGGCAGACAAGTACACGCCGACGTTCAAGAGCTACAACTGATCGGGAGTACCGCAATGACCCGCACATCGCTGGGATCGCGCGACATCGTCGACTTCACGTTGGACACCTACGAGGGCTGGCATCCTGTCACGCTGATCGGTGAGCCGGGCGCGGAGACCTGGGCCGCCGATCTTGTCGCCGGGTTCCAGGTTCCGGAGGCACTCGCATCCTCGCTGCTCGAGCAGCTGGGCACGGTGCAGAAGGTTCTGCATGAGGACGATCCGACGGGCGCGACCCGCGCCCGCGTGTTCCTGCCGTATCCCGAGGCAGGCGTTGTCAACGCGATTCTCACGTACCAGCTGATCTGGCTCGAGACCGACGACTCCCCGGAGAGCTTTCAGGCGGATGTCGATGCGCACGCGAACGATCGGGCTCCCGGCTATGAGATCCGCGGCTTCGAGTCATGGCGCGCGCCGCATCACGAGGGTGAGCTGGTCGGGTTCACGCACCTGACGGCGACCAGCACCCCGGAAGAGACGGAGGCGTTGCTGGAACAGCGGGTCGTGTTCGCGATCTTCCCGGTCGGTGCCGCGCAGATGTTCCAGCTGGTCTTCCGATCCGTGTTCCTCGGTGGCTTCGGAGACATGGTGACCGAGACGCAGGCGATCGCCGATTCACTGCGCGTCACGCTCGGAGTCGCCGCATGACCAGGCAGACCAGCTTCGGCGGTGGGGAGCTCGCGGTCATCCTTCCCGGAACCTGGGCGGCGATTCCGCTCGACGACCCCGAGGCGGCGAGCAAGCGGATCAGTGCGTTGGTGAAGAGCCAGGTCGGGCGCTCGGATCGACTCGCACGCGTGCGACGCGACGTCAAGTCGCAACTCGAAGGTGTCGTCGCAGACGCACGCTCCGGCGACGTGTTCTCGTTGGCACTGTCGATGGAGATCTTGCCCGGCGTGCCGTTTCCGGCCGCCATGTCGATGAGCAAAGAGAATTGGCCCATCGCGGACGACCCGGACTCCGAGGTTTCACGCATCGTGCGTGCGTATCCGCAAGCGACGCCGGTCGAATTGTCGATCGGCACGGTCGCACGCAGCAGCCGGGTCACCAGTCAACGCTATGACGAGCAGTCTGCCCCGGAGCTCGTCGTCGACTACCGGTTCCCTGCGCCCGGGGGCGAGCACGTGATCAGGGTGCATGTGAACGCGCCCATGGCCTACGAGGACGAGCTGTACCTCGAGCTGTTCGACGCGATCGTCGACTCGATCACCTTTCGGGAACCGCTGGCGGTCGCTGACTGAATCGCCTGAGTGCCTCGCGCACCAGAAGCACGATCGTCGCGACCGCGAACGCCCCGGAGATGACCACCCACACCACGATCGCCGCCGTCGAGCGCAGCGGCCAGAGCATCCAGCTGATGGTCAGAAGGTAGCCGATCCCGAAGACGCAGGCGGCGACGAAGACGCCCAGGCTCGGCACCCAGCCGAGCAGCGAGGCGCCGAGCCAGAAACGCGACCAGCGTGTCGAAGCGATCGGGATCAGCGAGAGCGCCGTCGGGAACACGGTGAACGGGCCGAGAGCCTGTCGCGACCAGCCCGTCGATGACAGGCGTGTCGTGCGATAGGCCGGCCGCAGGCTGCGCACCACATAGGTGATGGCGAGCATCATGAGCGGGCCGGAGGCGAGGGGCAGTGCGAGGAACGCGTAGCCGAAGATCGGCACAAGGAGCACGAGCGAGATCAGGCCGCCAAGGATCGCGCTCAGCGGGTCCATCCCGAAGAAGAAGTCACGCATCGTGAAGTCGGATCCGTCGGCCTGGATGCCGAGCGGCAGCAGAGCAGGCAGGGCGAGCGTGACAGCGAAGATCGCCGCCCAGACGATCGCGACCAGCAGGTATCCGAACGGGCGCAACGCGACCTCCCAGCCGGCAGGCGGGGTCGCTGCCCGCTCCGCCGCCGACTTGCGCGGCGTGCGCGTGCGGTTGGATGAGCGCGCGGCCGCGGAATTCGGGTTGGGTCGCATGGGAGTGTAACGTGCCACGGTTGAGATCCTTGCTGCGGTCGGTGCGGCTCACGCCGACGACGGGAGAGTATGGGGACTGCTGCCCATTCCGTGAGCGCGCGGATGCCGGTTAGGTTATCAGTAGTCGGTCGGCCTGAGGGGTTCGGCCTCTCGATGAGTAGAAGGAGTATCACCTCATGGCGAACATGAATGTGACTTATGGCGAGATGACGGATGCCGCGAATCGGCTCATCTCGGGTAAGG
>Ga0164242_10006569_pt1 | contig 12784 bp, 9 predicted proteins | sample OricomgcompostMG_FD_108783 | JGI IMG/M metagenome (GOLD analysis project Ga0164242, IMG submission 108783) | Miracle-Growth compost microbial communities from Emeryville, California, USA - Original compost - Miracle growth compost (MG) ... | reverse complement strand
TTACGCTTCCCTTTACGCTTCCCGCAACGAAAGCGGAAAATGCGCAGGTACGTTTAATGTTGTTAATGGACGGCTTTGCACCTGATAGCGAAATTTATATTGATGATGCGGGAATTTACAAAGTCAAATAAATGAAGGGACTATACCGTAATGTTTGGAAAGTACTTTTACTGGATTACTTTTTATGCTCTTGCTTTTGAACCGCTCTCACCAATTCCATAATCTTCTCCACCACTTGCTCCAGCGTCAATCCATCTGTCGCGATTAAATCTGCGTCTTCGGCTGGTTGCAACGGTGCGGCGGCGCGTTCAGTGTCGCGTTGGTCACGTTCGGAAAGTTGGGTTTGGGCGTCGCCTAAAAGTACTTTTTGTCCTTCTTCTTGCCATTCCCGCTGACGCCGTGCGGCGCGCGTGATGGGTGAAGCGATGAGAAAGACTTTGACTTCGGCGCGCGGAAAAACCACAGTTTGAATATCGCGTCCTTCCAAAACAGCGCCGCCGCATATTTGCTCGGCGGCGCGGCCCAGTTGGCGTTGTTTGTGGACTAATACTTCGCGCACAGATTTCAACGCGGCGACTTTGGATGCAAACAGGCTTACTTCCGGCGAGCGGATTTCATGGCTCACATTGCGCTCGCCGATAAAAGTACTTTTGCCGGCATCTTCAAATCGCAACGGCAAATCCTCGGCAAATTTTGCGATTGCCGCCGCATCATTTTGAGGATCTAAACTCTGTTCAATAGCCGTCAACGCCACAGCACGATACATAGCGCCGGTGTCGATGTAGGTGAAATTTAAATTCTGCGCCAGCGCCTTGGCAGCGCTGCTTTTGCCCACGCCAGCGGGGCCGTCAATTGCGATAATCATGGAGAATGGAATTGCAGCTTACGAAGTCCCCTTTTTTAAAGGGGGTTCATGGGAATTTGTCATGCTGAGCGAAGTCGAAGCATTTTGTCGTAAAAGTACTTTTGCCCTGAACTTAGAAACCTGAACCCAAATCAAAACGGCAAGCCGGGAATATGGAAACCGTGATGTTTGTCTTTTTTCTTTTTATCTTGATCGCCATTTTGATCACTGTTATTGTTGTTGCCGTCATCATTGTCTGCATTATTATTTCCGCCACCCATCATGGCTTGCATCATGGCCTGTTGGCGCTGCTTGTTGTAATCCTCAATCGACAACTTGGTGTATCCTTGGGGAACTGCAAAAATACTATCATCCAGTTTGGCTTGTGAAAGCGAAGTGATTTCCTGAATCATGATGACTTTGCCGTCTTTATCGTACATTTTCTGGCGCATGACAAGGCCATCCCAAATGCCGGCAAGCCGCGCGAAATTTCCTGTAGTCTCATACGTCACTTTGCATTTGCCGCCTTCGCGCCGTCCCAAAAGTGCGCCATAATCCACATGTTGTTTGCAGCCGTGCGCGTCTTTCACATCGGCCACCCACAATTCCATTTTCATATCCGAACTGCCATCGCCCACGCAACCGCTATTCTGGGTGTGCATTTCCACCATATAATGTTCGGTATCCCAGCCAGCCACTTTCTCCGGTTTTAAATCGGTCACTTTGACATTGACAGCAATTTTGCCGGTGCCGGCTTTTTCGTGCGATTGACCACGATTTCCCATCATGGGCGGAACGCCCGGCTCACTGGATGTGTTATCGTCAATCGCATAAATTTTGAGCGCATCGTCGATATGAATAGTTTGATACGGCTGACAAATGGTGACGATCGCCTCTTTGGATTTAAAATTCCCCATGCTCATTTCGGTTTCGTTGCGTTCTTTACCTGGCGCAACATAATGAGCAGAACGCATCATCGGCGTGGCATCCTGATCGCCGCCGACAGTCATGGTTTGCGTGTATTTGATGTCGGCATGAGCGGCAGCCAGCAAAACACATGTCATCAACATCGCGAGGGGCAACACATTTTTGAGTTTCATAGTTCTCTCCCAAAATAGTAACTACGACAATCATACCATGTTTGGCGTCTGTATTGAATAGGAAAAAAATCCTCTATAAAAGTACTTTTATAGAGGAGAGAATAAGGCAAATCGATTATGCTTTTTGCTTCAATGAATCACCAAATTTATCGCGATACATTTCAAAGCCTTTTTCCAGAATATCATACGCTTCGCTGCGTCCCAGCAAATGCTTAATCAGCACTTCTTTGTGTTGTAATTTTTTGTAGTCTTCAAAAAATCGGCTTAATTCCAACAACGTATGATCCGCCAAATCTTCCATATCGCGATAATGGCTGAATGCAGGATCGTGCTCATGAATGGCGATAATTTTATCGTCTTCCTCATCGTCATCCACCATCTTCATCACGCCAATAGGCCGCGCGGTGAGAATGCACATCGGCACCACTGGTTCTTGACCCAATACAAGAATGTCCAACGGATCGTTGTCATCGCAATAGGTTTGCGGAATAAATCCATAGTTTGCCGGATAAAACACCGCTGAATAAAGCACGCGATCCAGGCGCAACATGCCAGAGGCTTTATCGAGTTCATACTTATTGCGTCCACCGCGAGGAATCTCGATGACGCAATTAACCAATTTGGGAACATCAGGGCCAACGTCTAAATCGTGCCAGGGGTGCATAGGAATCTAATACTTAAATACTATCACACTTCGGTTAACACGGAAGAAATAATTGGTTATGGCATTCATAAAAATAATGAGAAAAGTACTTTTATAATTTAGTCGATCCTAATTTTCCAACAAAAACAACATCGTTCCGCCCGATGGCACCATTACAGTGAATTGGCCATTTTGCACTTTATAAGTTTGATCCGAAAATACTTCCTTTGCGGTTTTATAATTCGCGCCAACAGTGAAAACACGCTCGCCGCCGCCGAGGCTGTGCACGGCGAAGAGATTTTTCGACACATAAGTGACGTCACCGGCGCGATTATTTATTACTGGAACATTTGCCATCTTCGCAATATTGCGCAATAACGCAGCAGGTAAAGTTGGCGCAGACGAATAAATCGACGTCCAGTTAGGGAATTTTTTTATCGCCAGCGATGTTAGATTATCATCAGGAAATTGCCCCAGCGCCACGCCATCCTGTGGCACGAAACGAATGCCGCTTAATCGTGAACTACCAAAAACCGTCCCTTTCAATATATCGTGCTGCAATGGATTATCGTCGGCAAGCATTTGATTCACCAGCGGCCCATCGGGAATTTGCTTCAATTGAAATCCCGTCACTTCGCTGACGCGATTCGGATCATAAGTCGCTTGCGCAAAAGTACTTTTACTGTCGTCAATAATACCCGGCGAATTGATCCACACCAAAACATTGCCGTCTTTTTTCAGATTATCGTCAATATATTTCCGTTGCGCATCCGAAAGATTGAAACAATTCAAAAAGATAAAATAATGATACTTGCCCAGCTTCGGCAAATCATTAAGAAGATAATTGTCCCAGGCAGCTCCAGTGCGATTGAGCTGGTCTATCTCCTGGTTGTTGGCGGCGTCTTGGATCATCGAATCTACTTTGGTATATAAAATCGACTTTTCATCAGTGATCACTGCGATGGAATTAGGAGCATCTATCGTCTCGCGCGGCGTCTGCTGCAATGTTTTTGCAATCTGCCACATTTTGCCAACAGCCTGCATCAAACGCGCATCACCAGTGATCCAGCCATTGCCGAAATCGTACCATTGCGGCGCCACGCCGTTGATAATAGTGTTGGCAAATTCCCGTTCCAACACAGAGACGCTATCAGTTAATGTGTCCACTTTACCGATGGGATCAGTAGCGTGCAGCGTGCGAATATCGGCTTGATCGATATACAATTTGCCGTGCAATTTGAACGAATCCACCGCTGTCATAAAACCAGAACTGCCGCCCAGTCCGCGATCTTGATAACGCGATGGCGTCATCAGAAAATCAATGTCAGGTGAGGCGAGCACCTTGTCTAGCGCGAAATGTCCCGAGTGCACCCCAAAATAAGCGCGCCCAATGTACATTACGTAGCCGTAATACGTTCCGCAAATCGCGGTGTTGTTGGTTTCTTCTTTGACGACGTGGCAAAAATCGAGAATGTCCCCGGAAATAACCTGCGTGAAAAATTCGCGCAGATCAATCACCTCGCCGCTTTTCGCCGGATCCAAAAACGCGCCATGATCCGCGGCCATACGCTGTTCTTTGGAGGGCAATTGAATGGCGTCGAAACTGGCGTAATGCGTGTTCCATGTTTTATTCAACAATGCCAGATCGCCGTGATATTGCGCCTTCGCCCAATTGGCGAAAGCCTCCGTAAACGGTTTGGAATAATCCACAAAATCCTGCCCCTGCGAGCCGTAATAAAACCACTCGGCAGAAATTCCAGCAATCGGCACATAGCCGATGACGCGGTCTGCATAAGGGCCAGAGCGTACGTGGCGAATCAGTTCGCGCCAACTTTGGGTGGCATCGTCTATCCAAATCTTTGAAGCAAACGAGGCATACTTTTCGCCCCGATTAGGCACGCCGCGATAACCGCTGAGCGCGGTGGTGCCATCTTCTTTGCGAATTAATTGATCGGGATGCAAGTCGAACCATTTTCGCATGCCCAAATTGCGGGACGGATCAATATTCACATTAAGTACGATGTAGGCATGCGGATTCGCTTCCAGCACGGCGTTCACCGCTTCATCCATTTTCTGAAAAGTACTTTTGCCGTCAGGATTCCAATCAAACTCCCTAATATTCAACCAGATTAAATTGACGTTATTATCGCGGCTGTTTTCAACGATCGCCTTTTGCATAGCGGGAACCGCCGAATCATTTGTCATGGTGTGCATCACGGGAAGAATTTTTCCGTTGATGTCAAACGCCGGAACATGGCCGGGCAAATAGACCACTTTGGTGACGGGCGATGGAAGAGCCGGAGGCGATTTCAAACTGATTCGCTGTTCGGCTTTGCCGCTAATGGTGGCAAAAGCAAAGCTGGCTTTCAGGTTGTATTCTCCTGCGGGAAAATAGCGCGGCAATTGCACAGATTCACGCAGTTGAACGGGCGCACCTTTTTTCCAGTTCGCATCATTCAATGCGATGGGAGGAAAATTGAAGACGGACATATCGGCCGCATCCAGCGGAACCAATTGCAGCTTTAACGCCGTGCCGTGGAAAGGATTTTCCTGCGGCACAAAATCAAATTGCACATCGACTTTCTGTCCCAGTTCCGCTTGCTGCGGTGCGGAAAAATGTTGCGTCTGAATTGGTGTCCTACGCCCCAGATAATTGTAAGGCAATTCCCCCCACGGCGCGACCGGCGGTGCGCCAATCTCGATTGCGGGCTTCCAACTGCCGGCGTCAAAAGTACTTTTGGCCCAGCCCATATCGGCTTTGCCAACGAAAGTTTTCCAATCCTTATCCGTCTCCACGCTATATTCACTATCGGAAAAAATGACGTTCAACACGGCGATAACGCCTTCGGCGCTACTCTGATTCTGTGAAACAATTCCGATCACATTTTTGCCGTTTTGCAAATAAGGTCTGATATCGTAAGTATCCACTAACCGCCAGTTATTCCAGTTCGCGCCCGTCGTCAATTCGTGGCCATTGATGAAAAGCCGCGCGTTATCGTCGCCTGTGAGTTGAACTTTCGCTGCCGTGACTTTCGATGTGTCCGATATCGGAAAATCCTGGCGATAATAGCGCGATGCATCCGGCTGCGTTGCCGCATCCGCCGCCATAATCCAACTGGCACTCCAGCGCTCCTGCCACGCCGGAATCTGAGCGCGTGTGCGATTCAATGTAATGTTATCCAACGTGATCCGGGACAATGGCGGCACCTCAAATTCCACCTGGCCATACGCCGCCAATGGAGAAACCTGAAAAGTACTTTCCACATGCGTATTCGGCGAAACCGGAAAAGACAGCGTTTGCGGCGTGAGCGGATGGTGAAATATATCGAAATACAATATCTTGCCGGCGAGCGTTTTTGCCGGTGACTCGCTTCGATAATCCAGCGATAGTTGATATTGGCCGGTGTCGGCAAATTCAAATTGTGCGCTTTGCATTACACCCACCTTTGCGCCCGTTGTGAGTTGCATGGCTTGCGATGAATTTACGCCGTTGACTATTTTGGGAGTCAGATTCTCAAACGTCCAATCCTGCGGCAGCGCCGTTTTGGTATCGGTCAATTCAAAACCGCCATTGTGAATAATCCCACCAATATTCTTCGGCAAAAAACGCAGATATTCCAATTGAAGCTGCGCGTTTGCCGGATCCAACGGATCAAAACGGATCTGCGCGATATTGCCCTTCCACTGTGCGTTTGCCGCTAAATTCACTTGGTAAATATGAAATTGATTATCGCCCGTGATGGAAAAATTAATCTGGCGTGCGCCGGACATGCTTTCGCCGTCATGCCGAAAAAAGATTTGTCCGTTGCCTCCCACGCTGCTTTTGAGACGAAACTCCAGCATCGGCCAACTCTCAGCATCAATGTTTAATATTGACGAAAGCAAATGCGAATCGTATTTTGTCTGGCCTTGCAAAACATCTTCTTTCACTTCCGCAGTCGAAAAATTATCGGGCGTCCATCCCAACAAATCATCCGCGGTTTTCCATTGCCATGAAGTCGTTGGCGGAATCACGATAGGTTTTGTAGAGAGAATAACTTCACGCACTTTAATTTCGCGCCCTTTTTCGTCACCAGGATCAAGACGCAATTTATTGATGAGTTTCTCCGTTCCGCCCCAAACCGGACTCGCCGCGGCGTCAGTGGATTTTGCCCAACGAGCCTGCTTTTCCATATCCATCACATATTGATGCCAGCCTTTTTGCACTGGAAATGGCGTGCTGCCAAGACCCCAATTGCCGTTGGGCGATTTATAATAGACCGCTAAATTATTGGCCGCTTCCGAAGAATACAATTCCACCGACAAGTAATGATATTGTTTTGCATCGATGGGATTTTTCGGCAATGCCAGAAAAAAATACGGATCAAATTCCGTCGTTGCTTCCATCCCATCGTGACTAAAGATGACATTTTGCAAATGAGAAGTACTTTCGATCGATGATTCTTGCGAAAATTGCCAACGCAAATTAAGGCTGTCTTGAGCGCCAGCCATGCTTACACAACAAATACGCCACTACGATTCCAACGAATTTTTTCATATTTACCTGCCTCGAACTTTTCCGGCGTGCATATTTGAAATTGTATCTACCTTGGCTAATGTATACCATCAGCATACCAATAAACTTTGTTTGAGGTCACTCATACAATTCACTCTTCTCGGCCACAAGGACATAGAAAAATGCCTCTATAAAAGTACTTTTATAGAGGCATTCCTAAGTATTTATCGATACCCGTATTTTTATATTTATTATCCAGTTAATTCCGCTGCTTTCCGCCAGCCACTCCACACTTCCAATTGTTTCAAAACGCCCACATTTACAATCAAGTTTGCATGCGTTTCGCGGAAATCATCGACGGCCTTTTTCGCTTGATCAAAAGTACTTTTCAATGCAGCATTTTTGCGTTGCGCGTGGAAAGCGGCCAATGCCTGCATGCACAAATCGGCGTGTTGCAGCCATAGATCGAGATATTCCAAACGCGCCGAAACTTCGCCATTTCCCGCCGCCGCAGTTTTGGCGTCTTGCAATAATGCTTTTCCCTTCACAAAAGTTTCCGGAGTGAAAACTTCATCGCCCGCCATGCTGACCGAGCCCCAGCCGCCGTGGCTGCGGGTTCTGAAATCAGTGTCGCATTTTAGAGTCACACTTTCCCAATAGGAAAAGTACTTTTGCACCTGCGTTGCAGCCGGGCCAAATGCGGCGTAATAATCCTTCAACACATCATCAACATTCAACGACGGATCGACATTGAGCCGTCCCATCATGTAATAATTCGGCCCTTGCACGCCCCACATGCTGAGCAGCGAATCGTAATCGTCGGCGATCATGTTGTGCGCCGCGGCATATTTATAAATCTCGCCATATTCCCGCGCGAAAATATACGGCATGCAATATCCCGTCAGGAAAAAATTGGGCCGCAAATACAACCGCGCGCCAGTGGCCGCCCAACCGTCCCAGAGTTTTTTGAAATCCGCTTCTTCCTGTTTGCTCAGCGGAAACGGGCCGGGCGCGACGATGGCGATGATGATGCGATCATTCAATTTCGTAGCCACCGGCGGTTGAGAATAATCGGCATACGCATAGCCGATCACCGTGGCGTTGGGATCATGCTTTTCGCCTTCTTTTTGTAGCGCCAGCCAAAACTTTGCATAACGATCGGAAAGCGAAACCATCGGCACATTCGACGTGTCGCCAATCGCGGCTTTGCGTTCTTCCTGATTTTTCAATAGCGGCGCGTTCGGCGGATCCCAAGCGCGGCAAACCGGACACGTGCAAGAAGGATCTTTATCAGTTTTGTCATTTTCCGCGCCGTTAATCCACGGCAAACTCGAACTATTTTTTCGCTGAATTTGCCAATCTTCAATAATCTGCTGATGCAACGCGGGAGTGGAAACGCACATTTGCACTAATTCCGATCTTTTGGTGGCTGGCGCGCGGACGCCATCCGGGCGCAGAGCAAAATATTCGGGATGCGTGGCGCCGAATCGATCCCAATATTTTGTATAGGCGTGGCCATATTCAAAACTCACGCCGCGCGCAAAACGCTGGCGGCGCAGCCACACGCAGGTATCGTAAATATAGTGATCTTTGAGATTTGGATCCATGCCTTTCCAGGCATTAATCCGCGGACGCGAATGAATCAACGATGGAACGACAGTTTGATCGCCAATGGCTCCGCCTAAAAGTACTTTTGACGTGGGCACGAAAGTTCCTGCTTCGCCCGGCCACAACCATTTCACGCCCACTTGCTGTTCCAGCCAATCATACACCGCGAAAAGCGATCCCATCGAAACGGCGTCATCCAGCGGCGGCGCGCCAATGACAAAACCTTTCCAATGCGCCGCATAACTGCGCGTGGCCGGTTCGGTTGGCTTGCCGTTGTCGTCTTTGCCAATCAAGAAAACCGCGTTTGCAATAGTTTTTTTCCGGAAACTATTCGGCGCTAAATCATCCACGCGAATACCAACATTTTGCGATGCCGCGCTTTGGCCAACATAAATACGATTCAGCGTTGTCTTGCCGAGCGTATCTACATCTTTTTCGGAAACAATTTCCAGCTTCACACCAGTGGCGGTTAGCACATGTGATTGCAATTCTTGCACTGCATATTGCACCACATGCGATGGATTTTCCGGTGTAACAATAATCGCATGAGCCGTATTATTTTCCACCACTTTGAAACCTACGTTTGCAGCGCGTGGAACAGAATTTTGCAGCATTCCGGCAAATGCTTCAGAATGTTGCAATAACAGCGATGGCGCCACCAAACCGGCGGAAGTCAGACCTATACTATTTCTGAGAAAATGGCGGCGAGAGATGGACATAATGAATTACTTTTACAAAAAATAGAAAGTACTTTTACGGCCGGTTTCCCCACAAACTGAGAGAGGGCACAGCATGATTAGCAATCACCGGTCCGGCTTTCATCCACTTTACATGCCCATCTACAAAGGCGAAATTACAGCCCTCAAGATGAACATCACGGGGTAAGTAAGTTGAAGTACTCCAATGAATGACATATCCAACTGCGTTCAGGCCAGTATCCCCCAACAGTAGAGTTTCAGAAGGATATTTGATAGAAGACAGCAAATTTAAAGATGAGGGAACCACGGGATAGGAACCGCTCATTGCGAGAAAGGCATAATTATAACCGTAACTTACGTTGCCGGTGGATACGGAATTAGAAGAATTATGGCTGGCATTTGCATCACTGGGGCAAAAGAAAAGTTGATTACTTTTTACGTATGGCAATATCGCAAGTGACCAAGGAAAGGCAGCACTGCCTCCGCTCCAGTAGTATCCCCAATGTTGCGGAAACCTTTCATCATAATCCTGGGTATACATCATAAATCCTAGTGCCAATTGTTTCTCATTACTCTGGCAACTAGCCCGCCGTGCATTTTCCCTGGCGCGCGCAAAAACAGGAAACAGAATTGCCGCCAATATTGCAATAATTGCAATTACAACCAAAAGTTCTATTAATGTAAAGCCAGACCGACCAAAAGTACTTTTATGTCGCATAACGAAACTCCTGCAAGTCAAAGATACTATTATTATTCCCCATTTCGCTTACACTGAAACGTTGTTATCGGATATTTGCCGCAAGTATCAGCTATATTTTCTGCGTTTTGGGCAAAATCAGGCGTTTTTGAAGGCGATAACTGCTGGGCGTTTGTTGTTCGTGTTCCAAAAAAATGCTGCGCAAACGTGCTGCCGTCACGCCAACGACGGAGCTGATTTTTTCGATGGGCCAATTGGTGTCTTGCAAAAGTACTTTTGCTTCTTCCATACGGCATTGGGTGACATATTCAATAAAGGATTTTCCCGTAACCAGGCGAAACTGGCGCGTAAAATGCGCCCGGGACATAAATACATGAGCCGCCACGCGATCGATGGAAAGAGATTCCTGCAAATGATTGTGAATATAAGACTGCGCCCGCGCGATGGAATTTTCTCCCTGTAATTGTTGTGGCGCGTCAGGATTGAGAGCAGTTTTCGTAAATAACAACGGCTGAAAAGCCCGCTGCGCTTCAATTTCACGCATCAATAAATTGGTGAACGTCAAAAGCAATCCTCCGCAAATGGCGCGAAAGTGTGGCGATCTGCTCGTTGCTTCTTCAGCCAAAGTTTCCAGATAAAAATTTGCCTGCGTGGAAATCACATAGCAATTTTCTCCGGGAGCGCGATGGCTCCAATGCTGGCCATCACGCGTGTGATTCAACCAACACGCCACGCCATTGCCATAAGGGATTAAGGAAAACATGTCACAAGCGCTGTTCCCCACGGGAGGCCGTTCGGCACACAGCAATGTTCCGTCAGGATGCGGCGTGCCAGCCAGCATCAACACCGCGTGGCCAGGCTGGCAATGCACCACATAATCACCCAGCGGCAACGCCACTTTGCCGCCCACCACAAACATCAGCACCGGCATTTTTGTGGAACACAAACCGTCTTTAGGCCAGAGCGCATTAACGAGAGACGAATCCCCGTTACGCGTCTTTGGCCTAACTGCCACGCGCTTGGATTTCAATGCCTGCCGCGTCACATAAGCACCTTCGGGCAAGGGATCATCCGCACGCTGAAAATTTTTCCAAGACGACTGCGCAATAATCAAATTGTCCATGCCCTTATCACGCACCCACGGCACTACCTGCTTTTGCATTACACGCAATAATGGGGACAGTGATTCTGTAGTGGATTTGGTGGGCGGCATAGTTCCGTATTATTAAACAGTGCTTTGCTAATAATGCGTATTAATAGACACGATATTAATAGGAATAGTTCCTTCTAAAAGTACTTTGACCACGCTGTGATTTGCGTTTGCCGTTGCCGATGATTCTACTTGCCAAAAGTTATTTTTCGATTTGGGATAAGTACTTTTCAAGCTGGTTTTGCATTAGGTTTGCCTTTGGTTAAAGAGCTTTTACATAAAAGGAAATCAATTAATTCGCTACCGTTGATTGCCACATTTTTTGCCAATGGCGCATTCCTTCACCTGCAACCATTGCAGCGACGGTGAAAAGGGTCATGTTATTTGAAAATTGTGGGAAGGAAGTAAAACTCAAAAATATACCAGCCAACGTTGCGATCGTGCAGCAAAATGTCACACAAAGATCAAACAAAGAAATCCTCTTACGCGACGGGTTGAGAACCGCAATCGTCCAGCTCAATAGAAAAGTAACGACGAGAATACAGCTGCTATTCAAACTTGGTGAGATGGAAGGAAAATAGGGGATAAGACCAGATCGAATTGAAAAGATCACGATCAGGCTCGCCGCCAGCATCGACGCGAGAAATCTAAAAACTCTAAACCAATATTTCTGCAAAAATCTTCTGTTGCTTCCAGGCGGAAACTTTAAATCGCGTCCTAATTTATCCGCCGCGCCAAATTGCTTCAAAGCTTTCGCAACAGCTTCATCCGCATCAAAACCACTTGCGACATTCTCCTCAATCATCATCTCCAGATGCGAACGAATTTCCCGCAGTTCATCCTGTCGCTGCTCAATGGGCAGCGCGGCGAGTTGCTTTTCGATTTGCGATAAGTACTTTTCAAGCTGATTGCACATCGGGTTTGCCTCCAATTAAAACGTTGACGGCTTTGGCATACTGCTTCCAGGCGCGAGTGCGTTTTGCCAATTCTTTGTGTCCGCTCGCCGTGATGGAGTAGACGCGGCGCGGCGGCGCGTTGCCGGTTTTTTGCCACTCGCCTGTAATGGCGTCATCCGCTTCCAACGCGCGCAAAGCCGGATACAGCGAACCTTCGCGCAGACGAAACACCTCGCCGCTGCGCCGTTCCACCTCTCTGGCAATTGCATAACCATGACACGATCCCTGCGCCAGAACCGCCAAAATTAACGTGGGAATGTCACCCTTCGCCAAATCGCGGCTGCTGTTTTTCTCTGTCGATTGCATAGCTTGTATGCTAATACGATTTGAGAGGTATGTCAAGAGGAACAGCGAAAGTCAGAAGTTAGAATTGAGGACTATTATAAAAGTACTTTTACGGCGAGATGTTTCGACTTCGCTCAACATGACAGCAACTTCACTTCGCGTGCGTATTTCATAGTAAAAATGTCTCAACCGCCCATCTTCGCTATAATAGAATAAGTACTTTTACAAGGACAAAAGTACTTTTCTCTTATGATTAGTCGCTATTGTTACCCCGAAATGGCGGGGCTTTTTGAATTGCCTTCGCGTTA
>Ga0164242_10006568_pt1 | contig 12785 bp, 13 predicted proteins | sample OricomgcompostMG_FD_108783 | JGI IMG/M metagenome (GOLD analysis project Ga0164242, IMG submission 108783) | Miracle-Growth compost microbial communities from Emeryville, California, USA - Original compost - Miracle growth compost (MG) ... | reverse complement strand
GCCAGCGCGATCTCCACCTTGGCCTTGCCGTCGGAGAAGTACAGCGACAGCGGCACGATGGTGTGACCGCTCTCCTTGGTCTTGCCGATCAGCTTGGCGATCTCGGTGCGGTGCAGCAGCAACTTGCGCTCGCGACGGGGCTCGTGATTGGTCCAAGTCCCTTCGGTGTACTCGGGGATGTGCACCCCGGCCAGCCACACCTCGCCGCCCCGGACGAACGCGTACCCGTCCACCAACGACGCCCGTCCGGCCCGCAACGACTTCACCTCGGTGCCGACCAGCACCATCCCGGCTTCGAACGTGTCCTCGATGAAGTAGTCGTAGCGCGCCTTCTTGTTGGCCGCGACGAGCTTGCGGCCGGTTTCCTTGACCACGATCAGTTCCGATCCGCGATCAGCGCCTGCAGGATCGCGACGGCGCGCTCGGCGGCCACCTCGGGCGATTCGGTCGGCGCGACCCGTACATCCGGGGTGATCCCCACACCGTCCACCTTGGCGCCGTCCGGGGTGGTGTAGGTCGCCACGGTCAGCTCCAGCACCGAGCCGTCAGACAGGTGCGTCACCTGCTGCACACTGCCCTTGCCGAACGTCTTGCTCCCGACCAGCACCGCCCTCCCCCGGTCGGACAGTGCGCCGCTGAGTACCTCGGCCGCCGACGCGGTGCCGCCGTCCACCAGCACCGCGAGCGGCGTCGTGGTGTCCCCGCCACGGGACGCGTTCAGCGTCTCGAACGGGACGGACCGCCCCTGCAACGAGACGACCGGCCCGCCGTTCAGGAACACCGACGCGGTACGTACTGCCTCGTCCAACAGCCCACCGGGATTCCCGCGCAGGTCGAGCACGAATGCCTGTACCCCCGTCTTCCGGGCCCGGGCGACGTCCGCGGCGACGTCCGCCCCGACCCCCTTGGCGAAGGTCGCGATTCGGATCCGCTCGATCTGCGGGGTGAGCAGCTGGGTGCTCACCGGAGAAGCCGGCAGGTCCACCCGGGCCAGCGCGACGTCGCGCCGCGCCCCAGAGGTCTCCGCCAGCTGCAGCCGTACGTTGCTGCCGCTGGGGCCGCGTAGCGCGGCGGCCACCGCGTCGGTGTCCGCGCCGGCGACACTCTGCCCGTCGACCGCCACGATCTCGTCCCCGACCTGCAAGCCGGCCCTAGCGGCCGGGCTGCCAGCGGTGACGCTAGCCACGACTACCTGCCGGCTGCCGGAGTCCGCACGCCGCAGCCAGATGCCCAGACCGCTGTAACGACCGTCCAGCAACGCCTGCAGCGAGTCGACTGCGCCGGCGTCGTTGCCTACGCCGTAGTACGTCGCCCAGCGGTCATCGAGCTGGGAGAGCATGCCGCGAATCGCCGCGCTGTCGAGCACCGACATCGAGGTGCCCGCATCCGCCTTCGACCGGATCACCTGGGCGGCCTCGTCGACGACACCGCCGTGGTCACCGTGGTGACCGCCGCCGGCGACGACCAAGCCGCCGCAGAATGCACCCGCTAGCGCGCCGAGGGTACCCGCGGCGACAGCGGTTCGCGTGGCCAGCCGGCGCACGCGCGTGCTCGCGCGCATCCACCTATCGTAGGGCGCCGATTCCACTGTCCCGATTTGTCCGCCGCGTGTTGGGTGCGGATCGGGCTGGCGCTAGAGATAGCGCCGCGGATTCTCGGGGGTGCCGTTGATCCGGGTCTCGAAGTGCAGGTGCGGGCCGGTGGAGTAACCGGTCGAGCCGGACAGGCCGATGACCTGGCCCTGCGCGACGTGCTGGCCGACGCTGACCTGGATGACCGATTGGTGTGCGTAGCAGGTGGAGAATCCGCCGCCGTGGTCGATGCAGGTGTAGTTGCCGTAGCCGGTCTCGGAGCCGGCGTAGATCACGGTGCCGGCCTTCGCCGCCTTGACCGGGGTTCCGGTCGGGACCCCGAAATCCATCCCCGCGTGCAGCGCGTACTTACCGGTCACCGGGTCGTGACGCATCCCGAACTCGCTGGTGACGGGCCCCTGCACCGGATAGATCAACCCGGCGCTGCTCGCCGACAGCGGGGCGGCGGTGCTGGCGGCCGGCTGCTGACGCTGCCGGATCAACGCGGCGATGTTCGCCGATTCCTGCTGCAGTTGGGCGACCTGCGCGCGGTCTTGCGCAAGCGCCGCCTCGGCAGCGTTCAGCGTGGCGTTACGTGCAGCGGCGAGCGTCGCCAGCTCGTCGTTCGCCTGCTGCGCGGTCGCCACGAGCTGCTGCACCTGGTCGAGTGCGCGGCGGGCGGCGACGTCGCGTCGGGCGACGGCAGCGTGACGGTCCCGCAGCACCGCCTCGCTCGCGGCGAGTTGGCCGCGAGCGTTCCGGAGCTCCACAAGCTGGGTGCCGCGGCCCCGGACGACGGTTTGCAACAAGCCGGCGCGTTCCAGGTAGCGACCGGGTTCCCCGGATCCCAACAGCAGCGTGACGTCTTCGCTCGGCCCGCTCTCGTACCGCAGCCGCAACAGGCTGTCGATCTGCTGTTGCTTGGCGTCCACCCGACGTTGGGAGGCGGTCACCTCGCGCTGCGCCCCGGTGAGCGCGGTACGTGCCGCAGCCGCATCCCGCGCGGCGCTGGCGGCCGTCGCCCGGGCGCCGGTCAGCTGCCGCTGCGCGCCCGCGAGCCGCTGCTGCGCGGTGCTGAGCTGCGCCTGTACGGCCTTCAGCGCACTGGCAGCCTTGATGGTCGCGGCACTCGAGGAATCCAGATCCGCGCTCGCCGCCTTCAGCGCGGCCTCCACCTGCTTCTGCCGATCCGTGACGCCGTCCGCGCGCGCCCGTGTCGGAGCGGCCACGGTCGCGACGAGCAGCAGTGCGGTACTGAGCGTCAGACCGGCGACGACCAGCCGGACGACCGGTGCGACGCGGCGCCCAGACGCCAGCCGCCCAATCACACTGGTCCCACCCGTCACAGTTCAACACCATGAACTACGGCCCGACGGATGACAACCCGCCCACGACCGCCGGGTGCCCGGCCCCGCTCAGACTCGCACGTAGACGAGCGAGGTGAGGTACGACGCGGCGCCCGCCACCGCGACCCCGAGGACCACGAGCCACGGAGTCACCCCCCACACCTCGCCCCAGGTGGCGTTCGGGACCACGCCCGCGGCGAAGAAGCTCTTGAGGGTGCCGTTCAGCACCCAGGTCTTGAACAGCGCGAGCAACCCCACGGCTGCCCCGGCCCCGAGGAGCCCCGCGATCACCCCCTCGAGCACGAACGGCAACTGGATGGTGAAGTTGCCGGCGCCGACCAGGCGCATGATGCCGATCTCTCGGCGTCGGCTGAACGCCGCGAGCCGGATCGTGTTGAAGGTGGTGAGCAGCGCCGCAGCGCCCGCGACGATGGCCACGATCCGGGCCACCGTCTTCACCCCGTCGAGCAGGTCGAAGAGCGGTTTCAGCGCTCGTTGCGGGTCGTAGACCTGGTCGACCCCGGGTTGCTGACCGTACTTGCTGGAGATGTCCTCGAAGTTCCGCGGATCCTTGAGCTTGACCTGGAAGGATTCCGGCAATACGTCCGGGCCGGTGATGGAGTTGACCAGGTCACTCTGGTCGGCGAATTCCTTCTTGAATCGGGCCAGCGCCTCGTCCCGGGACACGTACAGCGTCTTCTCGACTTCGGGGTCCGCCTGTAACTCGGTCTGCAGGGTCGCCTTCTGGGTCGCGGTGACGTCCTGCTTCAGGTAGATCGCCACCGACAGCTCGTTGAAGTACCGCTCGTGCATCCGATCGGCGATCCGAGTCGTGAGCATCGAGGCACCCAGGAGGGTCAGCGAGATCATCACGGTGACGATGACCGCGACGGTCATCGTCAGGTTGCGGCGCAGACCGGTGACGATTTCCTGCAGGACGAAGCGGGGACGCATGGGGTTCCTGTCCGATCGAGGGCGCTGGCTTGAAGGTGCTGGGCCGAGGTCGCGTGGGGCGGGCGAACCCGGACGAGGTCAGGCCGGTCTCGGTGCCTACTGGGCGTACCCGTAGACCCCGCGGTTCTGGTCGCGCACCACCTTGCCACCCGCCAGCTCCACCACCCGGCGGCGCATCGTGTCCACGATGGCCGCGTCGTGGGTGGCCATCACGACGGTGGTGCCGGTGCGATTGATTCGGTCGAGCAGCTTCATGATTCCGATCGAAGTCTGCGGGTCAAGGTTGCCGGTGGGCTCGTCGGCGAGCAACAGCATGGGCTTGTTGGCGAAGGCGCGAGCGATCGCCACCCGCTGCTGTTCGCCACCGGACAGTTCGTCGGGCAGCCGGTTCTCCTTACCCTTCAAGCCGACCAGCTGGCAGACCTCGGGCACCACGGCAGCCACCTTGTGCCGGCTGGCGCCGGTCACGTCCAGCGCGAAGGCGACGTTCTCCGCCACCGTCTTGTTCGGCAGCAACCGGAAGTCCTGGAAGACGCAACCGATCTGGCGGCGGAAGGCCGGAACCTTCCACTGCGCGAGTCGGCCGAGATCCTTGCCGGCGACGTGCACCGTGCCGGAGGTCGGCCGCTCCTCGCGCAGCAACAACCGCAGGAACGTCGACTTCCCGGATCCGGACGCCCCGATGAGGAAGACGAACTCGCCGGCTTCCAGGTTGACGCTCACGTCGTCCAGTGCGAGGCGGTGCTGCACGTTGTAGGACTTGCTGACGCGGTCGAACCTGATCATAGGCGGGCAACCCGAGAGGCGGACATGGCTCTCGATGCTACCCGGCAATCCTGGATCTGCCCTCGGTACGCGTTAACGGCCGCTCCCCGACGAGCGGGAGCGGCCGTAACGCGCTAAGGACGGGCGGAGCCGTTACCGGTGGCTGCCACCGGCCCGACGCCGGCGACCGGCGCAGATCAACAGCAGAGCCACACCGGCGAGCAGCGCCTCGACACCGATCGCGATCATCGTGCCCACCGGAGCGCCCGGGCCGGTGAACGGCAGCTGGCCCTCCTGGTTGTACTGCTCCGCCAGGACCTGGGTCGGCAGCGAACTCGACGTAGCTGCCACCACGGCACCGGGCGTCGTGGTCCAAGTGGTGGGAAGCACCGACGTCGGCGGCTCACTGGTCGTGGTCGTGGTGGTGGGCGGCGGCGTGGTGGTCACCGTCGTCGACGGCTCGACCGACGTCGGCGGCTCCGTCGTCGGCGGCGTGCTGGTCGGCGGCTCCGTCGTCGGCGGGGTGCTGGTCGGCGGCGTGGTCGACGTCACCACACACGGCCCCTGACCGCCGTTGTAGGACGCGATCAGCGTGCCCTTGTCGGCGAAGTAGGACTCGCCGGCCTGCAGCACCTGCGGCGCGTCCGAGCCGTAAATCAAGTCCAGCTGGAAGTAGCAGGACGGCACGGTGACGTTGAACTCTGCGTGACCGGTGACGGTCTGGGTGTCGATCGCGGCGAGATGCTGCACGCCGCTGGTGGCCCAGTCCGGACCCTCCGTGGTGTAGGCGACCAACGAGAACTGCTGGTCGGTGCACGCATCGGAGTACAGGTCGACGGAGACGTGACCGCTGCCGTCGAGCGTCACCGGGCCGATGGTGAACTTGCCGTCGACGCAGTCCGCCGCAGACTTGGCGGTCAGCACATCGGCATTCACCGTCCGGGCCGCGGCCAGCTGCGTCGGCGGCGAACCGTTCTCCGCGGACTGCGCAGATCCCTGCAACAGCAGGGGAATCATCGTGATGGGAAGGGCGACGAGCGCAGCGGTCAGGAGGTAACGACCGAAGCGACCGTGCGAAACATCATGACCCGACTTGACCTTCACAGGAAACTCCACGTGACAAGGAGTGCTGTGGGGTCGGGCTCACCACTCACTCCCCGCGCCGCCTGGTGACCGACTGGCGGCTTTGGCGCGGATCTTCGTGTCCCCCCGGCATCTCAACCGGCTGTCTGACGATAGCGTGATCTTGAGGAATTGTCTGCTATGCGTCCGACAGATCTTGCTGACCAACCAGAACCTAGCACGGAGTGTACCTGTTTAGCTACCCTCCGCAACAGTCCGTCGCCAACGAATCTCGCTGGCGAGCAGCTCGTCGATCTCGCCGTCCAAGACTGCCTCGACGTTGCCCGTTTCGGTGCCGGTGCGCAGGTCCTTCACCATCTGGTACGGATGCAGCACGTAGTTGCGGATCTGGCTTCCGAAGTTGATGTCGGCACGGCCGCCGCGCAGTGCGTCCATCTCGGCGGCTTCCTCGGCCCGGCGGCGCTCGAGCAGCTTGGCCTGCAGTACCAGCATGGCGCTGGCCCGGTTCTGGATCTGCGATCGCTCGTTCTGGCAGGTGACCACGATGTTGGTCGGCAGGTGGGTGATGCGGACCGCGGAGTCGGTGGTGTTGACGCCCTGTCCGCCGGGTCCGGAGGAGCGGAAGACGTCCACCCGGAGGTCCTTCTCGTCGATGTCGACGTGGTCGCTGGCCTCCACGACCGGGGTGACGTCGACCGCGGCGAACGAGGTCTGCCGGCGGGACTGGTTGTCGAACGGGCTGATCCGGACCAGCCGGTGCACGCCGTGTTCACCGGCGAGCGTGCCGTAGGCGTACGGCGCCTTGACCGTGAAGGTGGCCGACTTGATGCCGGCCTCCTCGGCGTACTGGCTGTCGAGGACGTCCAGCGAATAGCCGGAACGCTCGGCCCAGCGCACGTACATCCGCAGCAGCATCTCGGCCCAGTCCTGCGAGTCCACCCCGCCGGCGCCGGGGTTGATGGTGAGCACCGCGTGCCGGGCGTCGTACTCCCCGGACAGCAGGGTGCGGACCTCCAGGTCGTCGACGGCACGGCGCAGCTCGGGCAGTCCGGCCTCGACCTCGGCGAGCAGGTCCGCGTCGTCCAGTTCCACCGCGGTGCGGGCATCGTCGAGCCGGCCGCGTAGGTCGGTGAGCTTGTCCAGGGTGGACTTGGCCTGGCTCATCGCGCTGGTCACGCCGGCGGCGCGGTCGGGGTCGTCCCACAGGTCGGGCGCGGCGGCTTGCTGCTCGAGTTCGGCGAGTCTGTTCCGCAGCCCGGCCGGGTCCAGCACCTGCTCGACACCGGAAAGGGTGGCGTCGAGCGCCTTGACCTGCTCGGGAAGTTCCTCGGCCACGGTGAGCAGCGTAACGGCGCTGCCGACAGGCGCCCGCGGCCTCACTCCAGGGAGTGCGTGACGGCGGTGGCGTGGGCGGTGACCGTGACGGTGCCGAATACGGGCAGGTGCACGGTGCGGCGGCCGGAGACGGCCACCGCGTGCTGGTCCGCGGTGACGTCGCCGACGATGCGTTGCTCGGGGTAGGACACCAGCGGATAGGTGCGGGCGACATAGTCCTGCACCGCGCTGCGCACCGCACCCGCTTGCAGCGGTAGATCACCCCGGGCGCCGGACGCGTACACCCGGTCGACGTCGACCTGCCGCGCGGCGGCCAGCGCGGTACCGTCGACCGCGGCGGCCAGGTCACGCCGGGCCAGGAACACCACGCTCGCGTCCACCACGGCCCACACCAGCAGCAGCGCCACGGCGCAGAACCCGATGGACAGCAGCAGGATCGTGCCGTCGTCGCCGCGCGGCCGGCGCGTCAGGACCGCCGGGGCACTCCCCCTCATGAGGCGGCCCGGAACCGGTCGACGGACAGCGCGTAGCGCCCGGTGACGTGCACGCGCGCGTGCAGGTAGTGCGCGGCGATCGCATTGTTCGCGTACGGCAGCGCGACGTCCTGTGCGACGCAGACGGTGTAGCTGGCGCCGGGGGTGAGAGACGGCGTGACCGGGGTCGCGCGGTCACCGCACCCGGCGCCAGCCGCGGTGAAGACGACCTGCGGATCGGTATCGATGCCCTGGTCCTCGAACGCAAGTCGCGCGGCGTACGTCGCACGCACCAAACCGATCGCCGTGGTGGGCGCGGTCGCAAAGGCGCGACCAGCCTCCCGCGCGGCTTCGGATGCCGCGAACGACGCGCGTTGCAGGTGAAAGACGGTGAGCAGCAAGTAGATCAACGGCAGCAGCAGGATGACCGACGCGCCGACGAACTCGACCAGCGCACTGCCGCGTTCGGCTCCGCCGGAGCGCAGCCGCGCCAGAGGGGCGCGGCGAATCACTGCGGTTCCCGTACTGCGCGGGCCGCGACATCCAGGTGAACCGTCCCGAGCGGGATGAAGGTGAGCGGCAAGGTGGCGTGGACGTCCATCCGCACCAGCGGTGGCTGCCCGGCGCTTCCTGCCACGACGGTCGCCCGGCACGGTTGCGTCCCGGTGTCGATCGCGCCGGAGAGCGCCTCCCGCACCAACCGGGCGCACAGCCGCTCGCCGTCCTGCAGGCGTGCACCGCGCACTGCCGCGGCTCGGGCGCCCTCCGCAGCGTCGGCCACCAGCACGTTCCGCGCGTGTAGCACCAAGCCGACCTGCACCACGCCGAGGAACAGCGGGATCAGCAGCACCGCGACCAGGACGAATTCGACCACCGCAGAACCACCGTCGCGGCAGCCTCCGCCGTTCCGAAACACGCTGTGCGCCAGCCGCATCACCCGCCCGCAGCGGGCTGTCGTCACGGGCCGGAGACGCCCGACTTCGTGTTGGAAACGCTGTCCACGGCGTTGGAGAAGGCCCGCCCGATGATCGGCCCGACGAACGGGATCAACACCACGACCACCGCGGCGCTCATGATCGCGATCATGACCCAGCCGGGGATGTCGCCTCGGTCGCGGCGCCCACCGCTGAGCGCACGAACGCGCCGTGTCACGCTGTCAGTGAGTGCGATCAGGCAACCGAAGCCGTTCAGTAGCAACAGGTTCGCACGGGTCGAAGTCATGTCGTCTCCCAATCAGGTGAACTGGATCAGCGAGCGATGCTGGTGAGGGTCACCGCGCCGGGGAAGAGCGCGAACAGGATGGTCACCGGCAGGACAAGGAAGACGACCGGGATCATCATCGCGATCTCCCGTTTCCCACCGAGTTCGAGCAAGCGGCGGCGCCCCGCCTCGCGGACGTCAAAGGCTTGTGCTCGCAGTACCTCCGCGAGTGGCGTGCCGCGCTGCAGCGCAACCGTGATGCCGTCAACGAACCGGGCCAGGGCCGGCAGCGACGTACGGTCGGCGACTCCGGCAAGTGCGACCGCGAACGGCGCCCCTGCTCGGGCGTCGGCGAGCGCTCGACGGAGCTCGCTCGATAGCGCCCCGGTCGCCCGCCCGGTCACGCGCTCGAGCGCAGCCACCGGGGTCTCGCCCGCCCCGACCGCTAACGCGAGAAGTTCCGCCACGGTGGGGAGTTCAAGCTCCATACGCTCGTCACGCCGTCGCACCGATCGGGTCAGCGCTTGGTCCCGCGCGACGAATCCCCCGATGACGCCGACGACCGTGAGCCCGGCGAGGGATAGCGGGGGCGGCCCCACGCCGGTGCCCAAGCGGGTGGTGAGCAGCACGAGCCCGATCAGACCCCCGCAGGCGGACCACAGCACCTGCTCCTGCCGGAACACCTCGACGGTAATCGGATTGCCGAGTGCCGCGAGCCGGCGCCGGACCGCGGCACTCCCCCCGACGATCCGATCTGCGGATGTAGCGAGACTGGACAGCGCCGGGGTGATCAGCTGTCGTAACGGCCCGCCGGTTCGGTCGCCGGTGGCCAGCAACGATGACGGCGGTGCCGCGCCCAGCAGGTACGGAGCGAGGCGGTCCGCGAGCCGCGGGCGACGCATCGCCGGCAGCCGGGAGACCGCGAGCAGCAAGCCCATCGCCGACAGCAGTCCGATGCCGGCACCCGCCGCGCTCACCGCAGTACTCGCTGTTCGTCCGGCAGCCGGCCGATGCGGCGCATCAACCAGTAGGCCAGATAGGACGTCGCGCCACCGAGAGCCAGCACGACCGCACCGGCGGCGCTGTTGTACGCACTGACCGTGCTCGATTGGCTCGCGAGCAGAAGCAGGACGACCCAGGGGGCCGCGAGCGCCACGCGAGCGGCGTTCACGGTCCACGACTGGCGGGCCTCGACCTCGCCGCGGGTCCGTCCGTCTTCGCGCAGGAACCTGGCGAGAGTGCGCAACACGGTGCCGAGGTCGCTGCCACCGACCTCACGCGCAACCCGCAGTGCCTCGACGACGCGGTCCCCGACCGGGTCGGCCAGGTCGGCGCCGAGGTGGTCGAGGCACTGCACGAAGGCCCCGGTGGCACGATGATCAGCCGCGAACCGGCGGAACGGCGGACGCAACTCGGCCGGGCCGGATTCACCCAGTGCGCTCAGTGCCTCCGGTAACGAGAGACCCGCACGCACGCCCGAGACCAGGTTGTCGACAGCCTCTGGCCAGGCGTCGTGCCGAGCCTTCGCCCGCATTCTGGCGCGCCTGCGCAGGATGGCCCGCGGCAGCAGCCCGGCGAACAGCCCGAACGCGAGTGCCACCGGTACGGCGTGGCTGATCGCCGCGACCAGCAGGCAGGCGACTACCGCGGCGACGACGCTGCCTGCGATCAGTTGACCACCGGTCACGGCACGGACATCGGCTGCGAGTAGCAAGGACCCGGCGCGGCTACGGAGTGACCGGCGACGCGGCCGCTGCCGTGGTCGGTCGGAACCGCTTGTCACGATCAGGAACAGGCCGAGCCCCAACACCAGCCCGAGCAGCAGTCCCACGTCAGTCGATCCGGGTCTCGGCGTCGCGGTCCGTACTGCTGGCCAACAGTTTGGCCAGATTCATGCCGAGTTGCGCGAACCGTTCCGGGTGCGGCGGGAAGCCAGCCGCGCGGGCGAGCCGTCCGTCGCGGGTCTCGAATACCTGCGCCACCTCGACGACGTCGCCCTCTGTCCGGCCGGACAGCGCGGCGACCTCAGTGATCCGCCGCAGACCGTTCGCGTCCTTGGCCACGTGCACCACCAGATCGACGCTGGCGGCGACCGTCGGGACGACGAACGAGTGCGCGACGTTCTCACCGGCCAGCAGCGGGAGCGTGCATAACTTCGTCACTGCCTCGCGGGCGGAATTCGCGTGCAACGTGCACATACCCGGCAGCCCCGAATTCAAGGCGATCAGCAGGTCGAGTGCTTCCTCCTGACGCACCTCGCCGACCAGCAGCCGGTCCGGACGCATCCGCAGCGCCTCCTTCACCAGCCGCCGCAGCCGGATCTCACCGGTCCCCTCCAGGCTCGGCTGACGCGTCTGCATCGCCACCCAGTCCGGTTGCGACGGCTGCAGCTCGAAGACCTCCTCGCAGGAGACCACGCGTTCCCGGGACGGGATCGCCGCCGCCAGGCAATTCAGCAGCGTTGTCTTTCCGGCCTGGGTACCACCGGCGACGATGATGTTGAGTCCCGCGACGACACTGGCCTCCAGGAACTGTGCGACCTGAGCCGGCAACGTCCCGAGACCGACGAGATCGTCCAGGCTGTTCACCCGCAGTACGAACTTCCGCACGTTCACGGCCCAATGCGCCCGGGTGATGTCGGGAATCACGACGTGTAGGCGGGAGCCGTCGGGCAGCATCGCGTCCACGAACGGGCTGCTCACGTCGATACGACGACCGGAGAACTTGAGCATCCGCTCCACCAGGTCACGGACCTGCGGAGCGGCCAGGATGGTGGTGGTCAGTTCGCTGCGACCGCGCCGCGCTACGAAGACCCGGCCCGGCTCGTTGATCCAGATCTCCTCGACCTCCGGGTCGTCGAGCAGGCGTTGCAACGGCCCGAAGCCGGCAACGGCGTCATACACCTGCTGCGCGACCGTGCTGCTGTCCTGGAGCACGGCCAGGCTGCCGGACAGCGACCGCCGCTCGTAGTCCGCGATCACCTCGTCGATGAGCAGCCGGACCGCACCGGGCTGGCGCACCGGGTCGATGCCTCGCCGTCGGACCAGTTCCCGTACCTCGTCCTCGACCAGCGTGCCGGGCAGGTCAGCTACCCGGGAAACCTCCACCCCGGCTGCTGCCGTGACGGCACTCACCAGCGAACCCCCCAAGCCGTGATCTTGAACCGACCGCGACGCAATCTAGGACGCATCGGACCTGCTGCAAAGGGGCTAACGCAAATCTGTTGATAAGTACCCAATCGGCCTAATGATCATGGAGAGCGGCGCTATCTCGAGCTCAGGTCATCCGCGCGACCATCGGCAGCCGCGACCGGCTGAACGCCCCGGCGAGCAATGCCGCGAGCACCGGCAGTGCGGCCACCGACAACCCGATCACCAGCCACGGCAGGGTCAGCGGCAGCTCCGGCCGGGCGTGCACCACCGCGATCGCCGGCACCAGTCCGGCGAGAACCCCGAGGCCTGCCCCCAGCAACGAGACCACGGCCGCCTGGCACATCGCCAGCCTCCGCCGCTCCCGGGGTGCGGCTCCCACCGCGGCCAGCGTCGCCAGGTCGGCCTGTCCCTCCGCCGCCGCCAACCCGGTGGAGATCGCGGTGGCCGCCAGCGTGACCACACCGGCCACCGCGACCAGCGCGAGTTGCACGACGTCGCCGCGCCCGTGGTAACCGCGTTCCACCACGAGCCCGGTGTCGGTACCCAGCAGCGAGCTCTGCGCCCTCGCCTCGTCGTCCCGGCTCGGCATTCGCGGCAGGTCCAGCAGCACCCCGCGGCTCGACGTCCGCAGCCCGAGCGCGTGCGCGGTCGAGGCGGAGATGACCGCGCTGGGGTAGCTGGTGGGCAGCCGACGCAGGCCGGGGTCGGCGAACACCGCCGGGAACGCCGGGCCCAGCCGGTCGCCGTCCGCGGTCAGCACCGCCGTCCCCTGCTGGACGCCGTGCCGGGTCAGCGACACCACTTTCCCTGCGGCCAGGGCATTCTCGGCTTCGCGGTCCGGGTGGCCGAGCAGGGCACGCAGGGTGCTCGCATCGCCGACCAAGACCGTCCCGTAGCCGTCGGCGG
>Ga0164242_10006567_pt1 | contig 12785 bp, 14 predicted proteins | sample OricomgcompostMG_FD_108783 | JGI IMG/M metagenome (GOLD analysis project Ga0164242, IMG submission 108783) | Miracle-Growth compost microbial communities from Emeryville, California, USA - Original compost - Miracle growth compost (MG) ... | reverse complement strand
CGTGGAACTCCGGAGCGTCGAGGTCGTAGCGCAGCCGGACCGCCGCCTCCCCGAGCGCGTCGAGGAAGCGCCACGCCGCCGCGACGGCCGCGACCGTCGGGGCGGCCATGCCCTCCGGCACCGGCCCCAGGTCGTAGACGTCCTCGAGGATCGTCCCGTCCGAGGTCAGACCGCGGTACGGCTGGTGGTACTTCGCCACCCAGGCCTCGTAGAGCCGGGCGGCGCGGGGCGTGGCGAGCGCGGCCTCGGTGTACTCGCGGGCGGTACGGCCCTGCATCATCGCGGCCCGCGGGTGACCGTCCTGGTAGACGTACTGCCGGAACTCGTGCGGCTCCGCGGCCGCGTCCTCGGTCGATCTCGCCGTACGCTCGCCGCGGAACTGCAGCCATGGCGACCTCGAGGTGTTCCGCTTCATCGGCACCGGTCCTCGCTCGCCGGCCTCCCGCGGTCGGCGTCACTTCATCTCTAATACGCGAATCGCATTCCGACAAGCCCGTCGGGCGCATGACGAGCACGCTCACGGCGACCGACCAGTGACGCGGGAGAATCGATGACGTGACCGAGACGACGCCGCACCGCGTCATGCCGCGTCCGCGGCACATCCTGCAGTCGAATCCGGGGCAGGGCGAGCACTGGGTGGCGCTCCGCGCCGCGCTCGCGACGGCGGCGCCGCTCCTCGTGCTGTGGTGGATCGACCGGGTCGATCTCGCGCCGTATGCGGTCTTCGCCACCTTTGTCACGCTCTACGGTCGCCGTTACGGCCACGCGCACCGGATCCGGGTGCAGGTCGTCGCCGCACTCGCGCAGCTCACCAGCATCATGGCCGGCGCGGTGCTCGCGCTGCTGTCGCCGAGCCCGTGGCTCGTGGTCGCAGCCACCGCCGTGCTCACCGCGGCGATGTCGATCGTCGGTGACCTGTCGCGCTGGACGCCAGCCGGGCCGATCTTCCAGGTGTTCGGCTTCGTCGCGCTCACCGGGATCCCTTCGACGCCCCGGCTGCTGCTCGACGGCTTCCTCGTCGCGCTCGTCACCGCCGCGTGGGCGCTGCTGCTCGGCGGCGTCTGGGCACTCGCGCGCCGCATCGCGGAGCGTCGCGGGATCCCCACCCCGGTGCGGGCCGTGCCCGGCGGCCGGCCCGCGGCGAGGACGATCTGGTCGAATGCGGCGACATACGGCCTCGGCGTCGCCATCGCGGGCGCGATCTCCGCCGCGATCGGCATCGGCCACGTCGGCTGGTCGATGATCGCGGTCATCGCCGGTCTCGCCGGCGCGAACGCCTTCCAGCGAGTGCTCCGCGCGACGAACCGATTCCTCGGCACCCTCGTCGGGCTCGGTCTCGCGGCGCTCATCGCCCTCGTGCTGCACCCGGAGGGGATCTGGCTGATCCTGCTCGTGATCCTGCTCACCGGCACCGCCGAGCTGCTGGTGACGCGGAACTACGCGCTCGCGATGATCCCGATCACGCCGCTCGTCATCCTGATGGGCGAGCTGCTCAGCACGAGCGATCCGGTGCGCAGTCTCATCGACCGACTCGTGGAGACGCTCGTCGGGGTCGTCGTCGCGATCGTGATCGCACTCCTCCTGAACGCAATCGATCGGCGCTCGCTGCGCACGCCGCGACACTGAGGCGGTCGGGCGCGCAGACGAGGAGGCGGCCCTGCCGGGGAGCCGGCTCGCAGCCTCGCGTCGCAGACTGGGCGGGTGGGCCTCTCGGACTGGGTCACCGCATGGCTGCCTGCCGCGCTGCCGCTCGGCGCGGGACTCCCCGTGCTCGCCGCCGCGCTCTACCTCGTCGGCGCGATCGCGGTCCGGCGCGGGCCGGACGGCTGGCCTGCGTGGCGGATCGTCTGCTGGCTCGTCACCTGCCTGCTCGCGGCATGGACGTTCGCCGGCGCGCCGGAGGCGCTCCGCGGCGGCGCCCCGGTGTGGGACGGCGTGATCCTCGGCTCGGCGTCGGCGGTGCTGCCGCTCGGCATCGCGCTCGGCGACCCGATCCGGCTGATCGAGCGGCGACGGGGACGGAGCGTCCGCTGGCTGCGGGGGCGGCTCGCACGGCTCGCGATGTTCCCCGGCTTCGCCTCGCTCCTCAGCGCGGTGTACCTCGTCCTCGTCGTCACCGCGAGGTGGTATTCGCCGGGGCGCACCGGCGGCGTCGCCTGGGGGCTCGCGCTGGCCGGCGCGCTGCTCGTCGGCGTGCTGGTCAACGTGCCGCTGCTGTCCGACGACCTGCTCCCGGCCTGGGCGACCCCGCCGATCCGGACGCTCATCGCCTTCCTCGACGGCACGCTCGACGCCGTCCCCGGCATCGTCATGATGCTGACCGTGGACCTGTGGGCCGGCGGCGCGCTGCTGGGCGTCGCGGAGGCGATCGGCGTGCCGATGATCGCGGTGACGATCGCGCAGTGGCTGCGCAGCGATGCGCTCGAGACGCTCCGGATCGACACCGAGCTCGACGCGCAGGAGCGGGCCCGGGCGGCGAGGGAGCCGACGACCGACCCCGATGCCCCGGCCACGACCGACAACGGACTGTGGTGGAAGTCGGACCCGAGGTTCACCGACCGGTTCTGAGGGGCGGCCTCCGGTGGCTCAGATCCCGGCGCCCGCCAGCACCTCGCGGACCCAGCCGCGGTCGACCTCGGCGACCGTCGCCGGCCGCCACTTCGGGTTCCGGTCCTTGTCGATGATCTGCGCCCGGACGCCCTCGGTGAAGTCCCAGGTGCCGATGAACGAGTGGCCGATGTGCAGCTCGAGCCGGAGCACCTCGTCGAGGTCGCCGAGCGCCGCGGACCGCCGCAGCGCCGCTCGGGCGGTGACGACGCCGGTCGGCGCCATGCCGCGGATCGTCGCGGCGGCCTGCCGCGCGGCCGGCTCCGGCCGGGCGTCGAGGCGGGCGAGGATCTCGTCGACGTCATCCGCGGCATAGGCTTCGTCGATCCACCCGCGCTCCGCGGCGATCGACGCCTCGGGGGCCGGCTCCTCGAAGCGGGCGATCGTCGCCGGGACCGTCGCATCGCCGTGCGCGAGCGCGTCGACGAGCGCCGGCAGCCGGTCGCTCGGCACGTAGTGCGAGGCGAAGCCGACGTAGATCGCGTCACCGGCGGTGCAGTCGCCCGCTGTCAGCGCGAGGTGCGTGCCGACCTCGCCGGGCGCGGTGCCGAGGATGAGGGTGCCGCCGACGTCCGGGATGAATCCGATGCGCACCTCCGGCATCGCGATCCGGGTGCGCTCGGTGACGATGCGGTGCGCCGAGTGGGCGGAGAGGCCGATGCCGCCGCCCATCGTGATGCCGTCCATGAGGGAGATGAAGGGCTTCGGGTAGGCGTGGATGACCCGGATCAGGTCGTACTCGGTGGCCCAGAAGCGGCGGAGCGTGTCGAACTCGCCGCGGGTGTTCATCGTGATGTCGCCGCCGGCGCAGAGGCCCCGCTCCCCCGACCCGGCGAGGATGACGAGCTCGACGGCCTCGTCGTCACGGGCGGCCTCGAGCGCGCCGGCGATGGTCTGCACCATGCCGAGCGTCAGCGCGTTGATCTGCCGCGGCCGGTTCAGGGTGAGCCGCAGCGCGCGGCCGTCGTGCTCGACGAGGACCTCAGGCTCGGCGGCGGGCTCGGTGATGTCGCTCATGCGGGATCCTCTCCGGGGACGGGCAGCGGGTGGAATCGGGGGGCCGGCGCGGCCGACCAGCCCTCGGCGTCGAGCCGATAGGTGCCGCGGGCGGCCAGGTGCGGGCTCGCGAAGGCCTCGCCGAGCGTGCGCACCGGTGTCACGCAGGCGTCGAACGGCTCGAAGGCCGCCGCCCACTCGTCCCGGGTGCGGGTCCGGAAGCGCTCGGCGAAGCGCTGGCGCAGCTCGGGCCAGTTCCGCGCGTCGGCGCGGTCGGGCGCATCGTCGATCCCGAGGCCGGTGAGCAGCTGCGCGTAGAACTGCGGCTCGACGGCGCCGACGGCCATCCAGCCGCCGTCCGCGCACTCGTAGGTGCCGTACCAGGGCAGCTCGCCGCGGAGCATCTCGAGGTCCGGGGTCGCCGCGCGCTCGGAGCGGAAGCCGAGGATGGTCTGCAGCAGCGAGGCCGCCCCGTCGACGATCGCCGCGTCGACGACCTGGCCGCGGTCGGTGCGCTCCCGCTCGAGCAGCGCGGCGAGCACACCCATCACGAGGAAGGCGGCACCGCCGCCGTTGTCGCCGATCATGTTCGCCGGGACGGTCGGCGGCTCGCCCGGACGGCGGTTCGTCCAGAGCGCGCCGGTCTCCGCGATGTAGTCGATGTCGTGGCCGGCCTTCGCGGCGAGCGGGCCGTCCTGCCCCCAGCCGGTCATCCGGCCGTAGACGATCCGCGGGTTCACCGCGGCGACGTCGGCGGGGCCGAGTCCGAGGCGCTCCATCACCCCGGGCCGCAGCCCCTCGAGCAGCACGTCGGCGTCGCGGAGCAGCTCCAGTGCGGCCGCCCGGCCGGTCGCCGACTTCAGATCGAGCTCGATCGGCGTCCGGCCGCGGAGCATGACGTTCGGCCGGAGCGCCTGGCCGGGCCGCAGCACGATGGTGACCTCGGCGCCGAGGTCGCCGAGCAGCATCGCGCCGTACTCGACGGGTCCGAGCGCCGCGAACTCGACGACCCGGACGCCGGTCAGCGCGCTCATGCCCCGCCCCGGATCCGCACCATCTGCGCCTCGGCGACGGCGACCAGGCGTTCGCCGCTCAGGATCTCCGCCTCGTACCAGCGCGTCGACGATCCGGCCGCGAAGCGGAGCCGGCTCGTCGCCACCAGCGTCTCGCCCGCGCGCACCGGCGCGAGGAACTTGATCGAGGACCCGGCGGTGAGCCAGGTGTCGGCGTCGCGGCTGTTCGCGTCGGAGCCGATGATGCTGTCGGCGAGGTGGAAGATGACGCCGCCGTGGCACACGCCCGCGGGGTTCAGGTGCTGCGACCCCACCTCGAACGCGAAGGCGAGGCCGTCGTCGTCGGCGCGCAGCACCCGCCAGCCGTGCGCGCTCGACGCCGCGTCGCGGCCGAGCGCCTCGGTGACGAGCGCGGTGCGGTCCCCCATCAGCGGCCCTGGAACTCCGGCTTGCGCTTCTCGGCGAAGGCCTTGAGCCCCTCCGCGAAGTCGTGGCTCGTCTGGTAGCCCTCGGAGGCCTGCCACTCCACCGCGAGCGCGCTCGCGCGGTCGTCGATCGCCTCGGTCTCGCGCATGATGCGCTTGATCTCGCGGAGCGCGAGCGGCGACTTCTCGGCGAGCTTCGCCGCCAGCGCTGCGGCCCGGTCCGCGAGCTCCGCGTCCGGCACCACCTCGGCGAAGAGACCGTACTGCAGCCACTGCTGGGCGGTGAGCCGGTCGCCGGTGAAGACGACGTACTTCGCGATCCCCGGCGGGACGCGCTTGTGCAGCAGGGCGGCGCCGCCGCCGCCCGGGATGACGCCGACGTTGGTGTGGCCGTCGCCGACCTTGACGCTCTCCGCCGCGATGGCGAAGTCGGCGGCGAGGATGAGCTCGGTGCCGCCGCCCATCGCGGTGCCGTTCACCGCGGCGATGACCGGCATCGGCAGCTCGGCGATGCGGACGAAGAGCTCCTGCAGCCGCTTCAGGAAGGCCTGCGAGGCGCCCGGTGCGCTCCCGATCCGGATCAGGTCGGCGCCGGCGGAGAAGCCGCGACCCGTCCCGGTGACCACCACGACGCGGGTGCCGTCGCCGGCGGCGGCGTCCAGCAGCCGGTCGATCTCGTCGATCATCTCGCCGGTGATCGCATTCAGCGCCTCCGGCCGGTTCAGCCGGATCGTGAGCACGCTGCCCGCGCGCTCCGCGACGATCTCCTCCGTCATGATCAGCCCACCATCCTCGTCCGGTCCTGCCAGTATTCCTGCCGCAGCTCGCGCTTCAGGATCTTGCCGTTCGTGTTCCGCGGCAGCTGTGCGTGCACGATGACGTGCTTCGGGGTCTTCACCGGGCCGAGCGCCTCGCGGACGAAGGCCTTCAGCGCGTCCGGGTCGAGCTCCGCGCCGGGCGAGAGCTCGACCGCGGCGGTGACCGCCTCGCCCCACTTCTCGTCCGGGATGCCGAACACCGCGCATTCCGCGATGCCGGGGAAGGCGAGCACCTGCTTCTCGACCTCGGCCGAGTACACGTTGAAGCCGCCGGTGATGATCATGTCCTTCTTCCGGTCCACGATGTGGAAGAAGCCCTCCTCGTCCTCGAAGGCGATGTCGCTCGTGAGGTGGTACTCGATGCCGTCGATGCGGATCCGCGCCTTCGCGGTGGTCTCCGGGTCGTTGTAGTACGCGGGCATGTTGCCGGCGCAGTGCACCGCGATCTCGCCGACCTCGCCCTTCGGCACCACCCGGCCGTCGTCGTCGACGAGGATGAGGTCGACGCTCGGCGGGACGCGACCGGCGGCGGAGAGCCGGAAGTCGCTCGCCGGCCCCTTCGCCGGATCGCCGTCCCGGAGGTGCTCCGCCGGCGTCATGTAGAGATCCCAGCCGGTCTCGTTCTGTCCGTAGATCTGGGCGAACACCGGGCCGAACACCTCGAGCGCCCGGGCGAGCTTGCCCGGCGACATCGGGGAGGCGCCGTAGACGATGTACTGCAGCGCGCCGAAGTCGTGGTCCTCGACGCCGGGGACGTCGAGCATGCCGTAGACGACGGTCGGCGGCAGCCAGGCGAGGGTGACGCCGTACCGCTCGAACAGCTCGACGATCCGGGCCGGCGTCGCCCCCGGCACGATGACGACCTCGGCACCGTGCCGCGCCGCGTAGAGGAACATCCGGCCGGCGGCGTGGCTGAGCGGGCTCGAGGCGAGATAGACGGGTCGGGGACTCCGCTCGGTGACGCGGACCGGGAAGATCTCGCCGAGCCGGTCGGGGATGAAGTTGACGGCGGCGTGGGTCATCGGCACGCCCTTCGGCACGCCGGTGGTGCCGCCGGTCGAGGAGATCTCGTGGATCTCGTCGTCGGTCGCGGTCGTCGGATAGGCGGTGCCGGGCACCTCCCCGATCCAGGCCGCGACCGCGTCCTCGGTGAGCGGGACGAGCTCGACGCCGGGTGCCTCGGCGGCGATCCGCGCCGCGATCTCGGCCATCTCGGGGTCGTGAAAGAGGACGTTCACGTCGAATCGGGTGACGAGGTCGAGCGTCTCGGCGACGCCGGAGCGAGAGTTGATCGGCACCCACTTCGCGTCGGAGCGGCTGATGCCGAGGTACACCTCGTGCATCAGGATCGAGTTCGCCGCGATCGTCGCGATGTGGGTGTCCGGGCCGTAGCCGTGCGCCGCGACGGCATGCGCGAAGCGGTGGCTGAACGCGACCGCCTCGCCATAGCTCGCGGTGCGGTCGTGGTCCGGGTCGCGGTACAGCACCGCGTCGGACCCGGCCAGGGCGTGGCCGGCGTCGAGATTGCCGATGACGAGCATGTACGAGGTCTCTTCCGTCGAGTTCCGTCGGGCGCCGACTACTTGCGTCCGCCGCTGGATCTGCCGAACATCTCGCGGGTGATGATCATCTTCTGGATCTGGGTCGGGCCCTCGGCGATCTCGAGGCCCTGCAGGTCGCGCATCAGCTGCATGAGCGGCAGCTCGTCACTGTAGCCGCGGTGGCCGTGCGCGACGATCATGTCACGGGCCGCGTTCGTCGCCGCCTCGGTGGCGTACCACTTCGACATCGCGGCGGGCTTCGTGGTGGGCTGCCCGGCATCGGCGAGGGCGAGCACGTGATAGGCGAGGTGGCGGGCGGCCTCGAGCCGGGTGGCGTGCTCGGCGATGAGGAAGGTGATGCCCTGCCGGTCGGACAGCGGGGCGCCGAAGGTCTCCCGGGTGCTCGCGAAGTCGACGGCCATGTCGACGGCGCGCTGCACCCCGCCGATGGCGAGCAGCGCGATCATGGCGCGGCCGACGTCGAAGGAGCCCATCACGGTCTGGAAGCCGCCGCCGACCTCGCCGACGACGTTCGCGTCCGGCACGAGGACGCCGTCGAGCCCGATCTTCCCGCGGCCGGTCGGGCGGAAGCCGCCGTTCGGGATGCGCTCCCGCGTGACGCCGTCACTGTCCAGCGGCACCAGGAATCCGGTGATGCCGTGCTTCGGGTCGTCGCTGGTGCGGGCGAAGACGATGGTGGCGCCGGCGACGACGGCGAACCCGGAGCTCGTCTTGTGCCCGTCGAGTCGCCAGCCGCCGTCGACGCGGGTGGCGCGGGTCTGGATGTTCCGCGAGTCGCTGCCGGCGACGAGCTCGGTGAGCGCGAAGCCGATCGCGGTCTCGCCGGCGAGGGCGGGGCCGAGCCAGCGTTCGCGCACCTCGTCGGTGGCGTGCAGCGCGAGCAGCTTGTTCGCGGAGTAGGCGGCGAAGAGGGAGAAGCCGAGGTTGAAGTCGCCGCGGGCGAGCTCCTCCATCACGATGCCGCACTCGATGCTCGTCGCGCCGCGGCCGCCGTGCTCGACGGGGACCGTCATGCCCCAGTAGCCGTGGCTCGCGGCGTCGCGGTAGAGGTCCCAGAAGAAGTCGGTCGACAGAGCGCGCTCGAGGTAGCCGTCGTAGATGCCATCGGCGAAGGCGCGAACCTCGCTGCGGAGGGCATCGTGCTCGGGGGCGAACAGCAGCGGCGCGGTCGGGGTCACGTCATCCATGGTCGCGCGCCGCGGTGGAACTGTAAAATGGATATATCCGCTCTACTGTATCGACATGGCCGATACAGTATTGGCGGACTTCTCGCTCCGGCAGATGCGCTACTTCGTCGCCGCGGCCGCCGGCGGCTCGACGATCGCCGCCGCCGAGGCCGTCCACGTCTCCCAGTCCGCGATGTCCTCCGCGCTGAGCGAGCTCGAGCAGTCGCTCGGCACCCAGCTCTTCCTTCGGCGGCGGGGCCGCGGGCTCGAGCTCACCGAGACCGGACGCGAGCTGCTGCCGCTCGCCCGGCAGCTGCTCGGGGATGCCGACGAGCTGCGCGGGCGGGCGGCGAACCTGCAGCACGAGCTCCGCGGTCCGCTCACCATCGCCTGCTTCAACGTCATCGCCGCCTCGATCCTCCCCCGCGTGCTGCGCGGCTTCGAGACCCGCCACCCCGACGTCGTCGTCGACTTCATCGACGGCGACCGGCGCGAGATCGTCGAGGCGGTCGAGACCGGCCGTGCCGAGGTCGCGATCGCCTTCTCCCGCTCGGTGCCGGCGAGCCTCGAGCACGCCGTCCTCGCCCGGCCGGTCCCTCACCTGCTCGTGCCGCCGGGGCACCGGCTCGCCGGCCCAGCCCCGGTGAGCCTGCGGGAGGTCGCGGACGAGCCGTTCGTGCTCGTCGACGCCGATCCGGCGGCCGACTTCGTCGGCGCCGCCTTCCAGTCGATGGGCATCTCCCCGCCGGTGCGCTTCCGATCCCGCTCCGTCTCGACCGTCCGCGCCCTCGTCGCCCGCGGCTTCGGCATCACGCTCGTCGCGCAGGGCTCCCGGCTCGACGGCCGCGTCGCCCCCGACGGCGTCGTCGCGGTGCCGGTGTCCGACGCGATCGAGCCCGACCCGATCGTGATCGTCCGCGCCGGCGCCCTCACCCGACGTGCGGCCGCCTTCTGGGACTACTGCCTCGAGGAGCTCGGACGCTCGCAGCCGTGAGGCCCGCTCAGTCCCAGGGCGCCTCGTCGCCCGCGAGCCAGGCCGCGCCCTGCGCATACATGGCCTCGACCTCGGGGCCTCGGGTGCCCGGCATGTCGCGCTTCACCGGGAAGCCGAGCTGCGCCTGCAGGTAGCCGAGGTTCCGGTAGCCGACCGGGAAGCTCGCGAGCAGGTCCCGATCGAGCGGGATCGGCGTGCCAGGAATCACCGGGGCCATCCAGTCCTTCTCATAGGCGAGGCGGCGACGCACCAGCTCCCAGCGGCCCTCGCGCTTGCGGAGGAAGTCGTAGAAGCGGCCGATGCAGGTGACGTCGACCTCGACGTCGTGGATCACGCCGCGCTGCAGGATCTCCATCTTGGTCTGCGCGATCGCATGGTCGCCGGCGACATCGCTGACGTGGCCGCCCAGGAAATGCATGATGTTCACGCCCGAGTCGAAGCCCTTCCGGCTCGCCTCGATGAAGCCCTGCGCATCGCTCTGCAGCCAGGTCGCCCACATCACGCCGTCCGGTGCCCACACCGTCGCGAAGCGCTCCCAGTCGCCGGCATCCCGCCAGATCGCCCAGTTCTCGACGAGCTGGCGGATCTCGAGCTGATCTTCGATGGTCATGCCTCGATCGTGGCGGAGCCGGGGATCGCCGGCAACCCGACGCATTCACGCATCGTGGTGATCCGCGGCATCCGGGCCGACCCGCACCGTGAGCAGGTTCGCCCACGGGTCCTCGAAGGAGATCGTCCGGCCGTCGTCGGCGACCTCGCTGCCGGTGTCGCGCATCCGCTCGGCGACCGCGCCGAGGTCGTCGGCGGTCGGCACCAGGATGTCGACCTCGCCGAGGCCGAGGGTGCGCGCGCGACGGCCCGCACCACGGCTCTGCCAGGTGTTCATCGCCATCCGGTGGTGGTAGCCGCCGATGCTGACGAACAGCGCGCCGCCGTACTCCGCGGTGACGTCGAAGCCGAGCCGGTCGACGTAGAACGCCCGGGCGGTGTCGACGTCGCCGACGCTGAGGTGGACGTGGCCGACGGTCGTCCGGCCGATGACCGGGTCCGCGATGGCGGCCTCGGCGAGATGCTCCTGGAGGTAGCGGTTCGGGTCGAGCCGGAGGGTGTCCATCCCGACGCGCCCGTCGACCCACGACCATTCGCTCCGATCGCGATCCCAGTACAGCTCGACGCCGTTGCCCTCGGGATCGGTGAAGTAGAACGCCTTGCTGACGAGGTGGTCGGAGCTGCCGGTGAAGGTGCCGGGCGCGTGCTGCGCCACCGAGTAGACGGCCGCCGCGAGCGCGGCTTCGGACTCGAAGAGGATCGCGGTGTGGAACAGACCGGCCTCATGCGGCGCGGCGTGCCGCAGCTGCGGATCGTGCTCGAGCAGCACGACCGGGGTCGCGTCCCGGCCGAGCACCGCGGTGCCGCCCTCCTGGGCGAGGAGGCGCAGCGGCACGGCCTCGGTGTAGTAGCGGATCATGCCGTCGAGATCGGCGACCCGGAGCGTGACGGCGCCCATCCGGGTGTCCGCGGCGAGACGGTCGATGAACGCGTGCATGGCTTCGGCTCCCTGCCTTCGACGGATCCGCCGGGAGTGGCGGCATCGATCGAAACATAGTTGCCTGAGCAACTATTCCCGGATCGTCAATCCTCCTCCCAGGGCAGCTTCGTCTCGAAGCCGACCGGATCGACCGGGATCACGATCACCGGCCGGTGCTGCCGATGCGCGAGATGCACGCCCACCGAGCCGTTCAGGAACTCATGCGCGGCCGCGCGCAGCCCGCGCTTGCGCACCCCGACGACGATGGCCTGGGCCTCCAGCTCGTCCGCGAGCCGGGCGAGCTGCTGCGCCGGATCGCCGGCGAGGGCCCGGAAGTCGTAGCGGATGCCGGTCGGCCGGAGGATCGCCTCGAGATGCCGCTGCAGCTCCGGATCGAACCGCTCCGTGACCTCCTCGGCCGCATCGGGATCGAGCGGCCAGGCGACGACCCGTCCCTCGATGTCCTGATCCACCACATAGGTCGCCGGATCCACCACCGCCAGCACGAGCTCGGCGCCGATCCGCTGCGCGATCGCCGCCGCCTCCTCGACGACCGCGTCGGGCTGGTCCGGGGTCACCCCGAGCACGAGACGCAGCGGGCCGGCATCGGCGGGTTCGCTCATGGACCACTCCTATCACGCCGAGGATACGTCGCCCCTCGGAGGCGCGCCATGCCTCGGCATCGCGATCCGTGGCGGGTGTACGCTCGCACGTTGCGGCGGGGACCCGTCGGGAGAGGGCCGAACGCTGGACGATGACGAGGAGCCGCGCCGGGAGGCCGAGCGGCTCGACGAGCTCCCGATCGACAGCGATGTCGAGGTCGACGACATCACCCCGCGCAGGCCGCCCCGGCCCGTGCATCTGCGGTGGCGCTACATCGGGCTCGTCGCCATCGGCGGCACGCTCGGGACCGCCGCCCGCGAAGCGCTCAGCCTCCTCATCCCCGCCACCGGTGCCTTCCCGGTCTCGATCTTCCTGATCAACATCACCGGGGCCTTCGCCCTCGGATTCCTGCTGGAATACCTGCTGCGCGCCGGACCGGACGAGGGGCGCCGTCGCCGACTCCGCCTCCTGGTCGGCACCGGCTTCATGGGCGGCTACACCACCTACAGCACGCTCGCCGTCGGCGTCGCCGACGCCCTCGCCGGCGGCGAGGCGGCCCTCGGCATCCTCTACGGGATCGTGTCCGTGATCGTCGGCATCGCCGCCGGATTCGCCGGGATCGCCCTCGGCGCCGGCACCCACCGCCGCCGCTCGATGCGGAGCGGCCCTCGATGACCGCCCTCGTCTTCCTCGGTATCTGCGTCGCCGGCGGGGTGGGCGCGGCGCTGCGCTTGGTCGTCGATGGGCTCGTCCGGAGCCGCGTCAAGTCCGTGTTCCCGGCCGGGACCGCGATCATCAACGTCACCGGCTCGCTCGTCCTCGGCCTGCTCACCGGGCTCGCCCTGCATGCCGCGCTCCCCGAGGCGTGGGAGCTCGTCCTCGGCACCGGCATGATGGGCGGCTACACCACCTTCAGCACGGCGAGCATCGAGACGATGCGGCTCATCCAGCAGCGCGAGACGATGCCGGCGATCCTGAACGGCCTTGGCGCCCTCATCGCGACGGTGGTCGTCGGACTCGGCGGGCTCTGGCTCGGCAGCGTGATCTGAGTCCTCGACGCGCCGGCCGACCCG
>Ga0164242_10006566_pt1 | contig 12787 bp, 7 predicted proteins | sample OricomgcompostMG_FD_108783 | JGI IMG/M metagenome (GOLD analysis project Ga0164242, IMG submission 108783) | Miracle-Growth compost microbial communities from Emeryville, California, USA - Original compost - Miracle growth compost (MG) ... | reverse complement strand
CGAGGACATCGCCGCCGATTTCGGCGTGTCTCCGCTCGTCGTGCAACGCCGCCTGAAACTCGCCAACGTCTCGCCCCGCCTGATGGCCGACTATCGCGGCGGCGACGTGACGCTTGAGCAACTGATGGCCCTCACGATCACGGACGACCACCGCGCGCAGGAAGCCGCGTTCTACGATGCCCCGCACTGGCAACGCGGTTCGGCCGCGCTGCGCGAACGCCTGATCGCGCGTGAAGTCAGCGCCGCGCATCCGCTCGCGCGCTTCGTCGGGCTGGACACCTACACGGCGGCGGGTGGTCAGGTCATCCGCGACCTGTTCGCGGAGGACGACACTGGCGTCTATCTGGGCGATTCCGCCCTGCTCAGTCAGCTTGCACAGGCCCGACTCGACGCGCTCGCCGCCGACCTGCGCGCCGAGGGATGGGTGTGGGTCGAGGCCGTGACGCACATCAGCCATGCCGACCGACAGGCTTTCCATACGGCCCGCCAGCACGCCCGCGAACCGAACGCGCGCGAAGCCCGCCGCATGGCGTCCCTGCAAGCCCGCATTGGGCGCACGGATGCCGCACTGGATGACGCTTACGAGGCAGAGGACGGGAACAAGGTCGCCTCGCTGCAAGAATGTCGCGATGCCCTCACCGAGAGCCTCAACGCGATTCAGGCCAGCCTGCTCGACTACACCCCGGACGTGCGCGCTGTGGCCGGGGCCATCGTGACGGTCGGGCCGGATGGCGAACCCGTCATGCTGCGCGGCCTGCTGCGTGAAGCCGAAGCCCGCGCGCTCGACACGCTGGAACGCCTGAAGCATGGTCTGGCAGGGCCGAACTCTACCTGCGCCGACGAGACGGACAAAGCCGAACCGATTGCCGCTTCGCTGACCGACCGCCTCGCGCAACGCCTGAGCGCGCATCGCACCGCCGCCCTGCAGATCGAAGTGGCCCGTCATCCGCCGGTCGCGCTCGCCGCGCTCGTCTACGGCATGGTGCAGTCCACCTTGCACCGCGAGCATTACAGCGATCCGCTGCCGCTCGGCGTAAAGCTGGCGACTCAGGACCGGCTCGCCGCCATCGCACCGGACTGGCCGGAGTCGCCCGCCGCCGTCGCACTGAGCGACATGCTGCGGGCGCAGGCAGCCGCGCTGCCCACCGACAGCGACGAACTGTTCGCCGCGCTGCTCGCGATGCCGCAGGACGCACTGGTCGCGTTACTCGCCGTCTGTGTCGCGCCGACCGTGGACGTGGTTACGCTGCGCGCCACGAAAGCGCTTCCGGGCGAAGCACTGGCGCAGGCGGTCCGGCTGGACATGGCGGCATGGTGGAAGCCGACCGCCGAAGGCTATTTCCGGCATGTCTCGAAGGCCGCAATTCTTGACGCGGCCCGGACCTTCGCACCGTCCGATGTGACCCGTCTCGCGAAGCTCAAAAAGGGCGATCTGGCAACCGAAGCTGAACGGCTGGTTTTGGGCACCGGCTGGATGCCTGCCGTGTTCGGAGGCAGTACCCCGCCCGCCAACGACCGAGGGGACGTCGGACATACGGATGAGGACGCGGAAGACCTCGGCCCGACGACCCACGACGACACCGGATCGGATGACGTGGCCTACGAGGACGCGTCCGGTGCAATGCAGTTCCTGCCGGTAGCGGCGTGACGTGCTGCGCGTCCCGGCGCAGGTCGGCCGGGACGCCCTCCTTCCCCGCGAGCCTCCCCATCATGAGCCCCACCCTCCCGACATGGGCGATCCCCTACGCCACCAGCGAGAAAACCGGTTGGGCACAACTACGCGCCAGGGTTCAGGTGGTCAGCGCGCCGCAGCTTTTCCCGACGCCCGCCCCGCTCGCTGCGCGCATGGTCGGGATGGCGGGCATCATGCCGGGCCATGCCGTACTGGAACCAAGCGCGGGAACCGGCCGGATTCTGGAGGCCCTGGACGCAGCCTGCCCGGTCGCTTCGCTGTCTGTGACCGCGGCCGAACTGAATCATGCACTCGCGGCCGCGCTCACCGCCCGCTTTTCGCAGGCCCGCACAATCTGCCGGGACTTTCTGGAATGCGGCGAGGAACTGGAGACGTTCGACCGGATTCTGATGAATCCGCCGTTCGTGCAGGCACAGGACATCGACCATATCCGCCACGCACTCACATTTCTGAAACCGGCGGGCAACTGGTCGCGATCTGTGCCGACGGCCCCCGGCAAGCCGAACAGCTTCGGGCACTCGCAGAGGAAAGCGGCGGTATCTGGGAACCGCTGCCCGCTGGTACCTTCAGCGAATCCGGCACAGGGGTGCATGCCGTGCTGTTGACAATTGAACGCTAGACGCATGATTCCGGTGGGTATGTCCCGCCGGAATCATGCGCGCAAGAGGCGGACGGACGGGCGAGCGCAAACGGGTTCGACCCGCTTGCGCTCGCATCGCTCATATCACGCGCCGATAAATCGCTGCCGTAGCGTCAGCTATCCAGCACGCTCGCCCGACCTGATTTCAAAAACGCCTGCAATTGCTCCCATGCCCGCACATATTGATGCGTGGGTGCAGCAGCGAGCTGCGCATCGTGCAGTGACAGAAGCTGACCGACGATGTCCAGTTCGTTCGCCCGGAGCGCCCACTCCCTGCTTGCTACCGCGTGTTCAATACAGCTTTCCAGTACCCGCTCGCCCTGCCGGACTAACTCGATATCCACGTCGGCCGGGATCACGTCGCGCAGAAACCACGCGAGATACACCACGCGCAGCAGGCAACTCATCTGGGCCTGACCACCCGCCCCTGCCCGGATAGCAGCCAAGGCCAGATGATTCTCGAGCGACATCGCTCTCGTCCGTGCAGACGGCAATGGCAGCAGTTCGCTCTTGGTAAGCAGCTTACGCGCGGACCTTCGACGATTTCCCGACATGTTCCAACGGGATAAAAGGCGTCATCCTATACCAGTGCACCCCACGAATGCCGATAGGCGACCGGGCCAGGTTTCGCTGTCGTCTTGAACAATAAAAGCACCGGATCAATTTTTCATCGTTGAAAATTTTTATCCGAGTGCAGGATAGGCCAGTGGGCCGGATTTACCGGTAATGATCGAGGCCGCGCTTAGCTTTCGAATACACTTCCAAAGTCACATGGAAACCGGCAGTACCCGTACGAACCCACCCAGCACCGGAACGCTCAATGACGCTAAAAATCGACGCTCTGCCCGACTATCCTTCGTTGCAGCAATTTGCTCGGGCGCTATGGCGTGACGGAACGATCCGCGGCGCTGCCGTACTGGTAGGTGCCGGCTTCTCAAAAAACGCTGTTCCTCCAGCGACGGATACACCGCAGCCCCCGTTATGGGGAGACTTGTGCAATGCAATGATCGAGCGGCTTTATCCCGGGAAAAGCAGTAGTGCGCCGACGAACCCCCTCCGGATCGCCGAGGAGTATCGAACCTATTTTGGTCAAGCCGCTCTCGACGAATTCATCCGTTCGCATTTTCCCGATCGGTCATGGCAACCCGGTGCCCTGCATACAGAACTTCTCGATTTCCCTTGGTCTGACGTGTTGACGACCAACTGGGATACGTTACTAGAAAGAGCGGCCGAAAATACTTTTGACCACCGGTACGATCTCGTCAGGCTCGAAGCAGATCTGCCGCACGCGAGAGCACCTCGTGTGGTCAAGTTGCACGGATCGATAGGTGACGAAGGTCCACTGATTTTTGCCGAAGAGGACTATCGGACCTATCCAGTCAGGCACGCTGCGTTTGTGAATCTGGCGAGACAGGTTTTTATCGAAAACGAGCTATGCCTCATCGGATTCTCGGGCGATGATCCCAACTTCCTCGAATGGACAGGATGGGTGCGAGACCAATTGGGAGGTAAAGCCCGTCGCATCTATCTCGTCGGGAATCTAGATCTCGCCCCGGCGAAGCGAAAATTCCTGGAGTCTCGCAATATTGCGCCGATCGATTTCGCGCCGTTACTGGAAGCGACACCGAGATCGGCTCGCCACACGGAAACGACGAAACTTTTCTTCGAAGCACTGCGTTTGGCCCGTCCCATTCCATTGCAGAACTGGAAGCCAACTGAAGCGAGTAGTTTCCCCCTTTCTCAGGCGCAGGCTCAGGCTGGCCTGGACTGGCACACAAAGGTACGCAAGGACGACGCCTTTGCAGCAGATCTGCTGCAGCAAACTGCCGCCGTTATCAAGAAGGACCGGGAAACCTATCCGGGCTGGCTCATATGCCCCGCAAGCTTGCGGGAACAGCTTCGACGCCGTTCAGACGAAGCGTGGCTGTTGCGCCCTTCCGTGCTCGAGCGATTCAAGGTAGTAGAACAAGCAGCAATCCTGCGCGAATTTCTCTGGCAACGCACCATCTCGTATTCATGGATATCAGATCAAGTGCTTCAGGCGGTGACCCACCTACTGGAGTCGGACACCACCGAAATCGATACCGGAATTCTCTGCGAATTTGCCATCGCACTAATGCGTCAGGCGAGACAACATCAGGACGAGCAGGCCTTCCTAAAATGGGAAGAATATATCGACTTGCGTGCCTCCTCCGACGAAATACGCATGGAGTCGCAATATCAGAAGTGCCTGTTCGAACGGGACCAGCTCAAGCTCCATGCATTGGTGGGTTCTGTGTCGCTTCTGGAATCTCCCGATCCCCTCTGGATGCTGCGTCGAGCAGGATTACTAGCGGAAATCGGGCTTCACGATCAAGCTACGAATTTGATTAGAGAAGCCGGAACTGAATTCGAGCGCCGATACAAACTCGACCGCGCCTCCATCTGGATCAAAGCTCGACTGGGATGGGCAGAATGGATTACGCGCGGAACATACGCAGGATTTTCCCAAACATCAAACGATGCGCCGAAGGCCCGCGAATTCAAAGAGCTACTCGTCGACCCTCGCGGAGAGATTGAACGAATCGACGCTGCGGCCGCTGACTACTATGCCAAGCAAAAAATCGAAGAGAAGGAATACAAACCACTATTCGATCCAGGCCACTATCGCGAATCGAAGCCCAAAGCCCCAGATACAGTAGATAGTTCGGCAGTAGTCGATTTCTACCAGTTGGATCAGATCATGGAAGCCTCCGGATTGCCTATTCGGGCAAACGGCGTAAACTTCTGCGGAGATACGATCCGAGCAATCGCGAAGAACACTTATCGAAGAAGCGTCGACTGGTACATCTGGCTAATGCGGGGTCTGCATAGTTCCCATGACGAGGGTTTCGATACCTATTTCGGCCGTATCGCCATCGCACAATTATCCGATGAGGTAAGTGCAAAACTGATATCGGTCGTCAAAGCAGGAGCTAGCTTTTGGGTAAGTGCCGTTGAAGCATCGCAAGGTAAAGAACGCGCTCAGAATCGGCACGACGCAGTCGACCGGCTGAGACTCCTCCTTACGATACTGTCGCGCCTCGCTGTACGAATGTCCGAGGATGATGCGGAAGAAACGTTCCTCTACGCGCTCAGCCTGGCAAAACGCGACTCGCTCCGGTTTCCCTGGATTTTAGAGGCGCTGAATGAGGTGGCAAACCAATCCGCTGCAGCTCTCTCGCCATCAAGGCAGGGCAAACTGGCATGGGAAATTATCGAATTTCCATTAGCAACGGAAGTGCAGTCGAACACTCGATCGTGGCCCGACGTCATCACCCGGGTCTGGGACTCGATACCGGTTCGGCCCGGCGACGACGCGCGGTGGCGGCATCGTATTCAACAGCTATTGGCCGCAGCAAAGAGCGGGCAACCGTCAAGAAAGGAAGCAATTCTTCGACTGAGCTATCTTTCGCTACGAGAATCGCTGCAAGCTGACGAACGCACGTCCTTTGGCGAAGCATTGTGGTCGGAAGTTGACAGCCAAAGCGGACTGCCCGCCGACACAGGCTTACTAAGCAGTGCGCTGGCCAACCTCCCCTCACCCGATGCCATCGACTCCAGAGGAGTCGTTTGCGCCTTACTGTTTCAAAGGGACCAGACCACCGATCTTGATACACCCGAGCTACTCGATACGCGAGTGCTGAACCAGAAACAACACAATATCCACGCCTATATTCTTGCCGCGCAAATCGGCCTCCGACCAGAACCTCAACAGGCCGAACAGCTCTTTGACGCACTTGTGGCATGGGATCCGGCACCCAGTGATGCTAAAGATCCGTTCGGCGACACATGGAGGGAAAATTTCGTAGACAGTACACGCAGCTCCATTGGCACCGTACTGGCTGAACTATGTGTCCCCGCACTAAGCTCTCATGCAAAAAACGAGGAGCGTGCCTCAAGGCTGCAGACTTGGATATCGAAGTCTCGAGAGTGGCATGGTCTGCCAGCGCTACCGGAATTTCTAAACACTACGCCGAGTCTTGCCGACGATGTTGCCACGCTTATACGTCGAGCACTTGTCGGGTCATATAGCTCTCGCGTAGTCAACGGTGCAGAAGCACTACGAAAATGGGTGGCACTACGGGAACAAGGCCTGAATGTCGCTATACCTGACAATTTGGTCGATCAACTTGTTTCGACGATCGAGACCCGACACGAACCCGGATTGCAAGCACTGCTCTACACCGCTCGATATTTACTTGGACGGGATCTCATCCTGACCGACGGAGCATTGCGCCTACTTTCTGCGCTGGAAGATCTCTGGTTCGAAACCCAATATATCGACACTGAACCGGTCAGTCGCCGAGCAATTTCACTATCGATTGTCCGCGCCGAGTGTGTTCGACTTGCCCACGCCATGCAGTCTCGAATCAGCGATAACGGCACGCTTGAACGATGGATCGATACAAGCAAGTCAGATCCATTGCCGGAGGTCCGAAATGCGTTGCTTGTCGACAGAACGTAAAGTGGGACCATCTTGAATTTATTGGACACCGCCAGTTCCCCCATCATGGCCCGCACCTCGATTCAATCGATACGAAGGGATAGCTGATAGTGGGTATCGCCTCTCAAGGTTCGATATCTGGAGCGATTTTCTCAGGCGGTTGCGTTTCTGAACGGGCGAACTTCAGCAGATTCCTTGGCTGTTGACCGTCCACTTCGTTCGATCCACGTACAGCCGTCACCACAGGCATTTGCCGCACGAAGCTGGCGATATCCTTTGCCATAACCGGATCTCCCGCCCGCGACGACTCGGCAAGCACAGACGCCACTCTCCGCCAAGCCGACAACGTCGGCAGACTCGCGTTGAATACTTGCTGTGGATTTAGAAGCATGTTGGTCCGTTTATGGATCTCCGCGTTACGCGCCCCCATGTGCCTGCTTGCTTGCGTCTGGTACTGCTGAGCCACGCCGCGCGTGCGCCGTGGCGTCGCGTTTGCTTCGACGCCATGATCGCGTAGCCCCTGTGCGAATCGCTCACGCCAGCGCTGCAAATCGGCCTTGCGCGGGTTGAGCCGTTTGCCATCTCGGCCACGCGTAAGCACAACAATATGGACATGCGGATGCGCCTCGTCGTCGTGTGCGGCAAATACATAGTCACACTGCTCGCCGAACTCTTCACGCGCGAAGGCGCGCGCCGCCTCCTTGACAGCGGCCCGGTCAGTTCCCGGCGGCATCGACAACATGACGTTGAATGCCTCGCGCTTCGAACTCGTCTCCGCGATGCCACGGCCTGCAACACGCCACATCTGCGCCAGATCCCGCACCTCGGCCCGCCCGAAAATCGGGTTGCCATCCTGGTCTTCGAGCTCAACCTGACCATGTCGGCTGATGTAGTCCAGATGCGCACGAATCGCACCCATGCCATTCCGAGTACCTGGTCGGTTCGTGATCTTCACCATCACCTCGGGTACACGCTGCACCGTACGCTCGATCTGCGCACGCAGTGCTGAAGGCGTTCCCGACCAGGTGGCGCGACTCGTTCGTGGAGCCCTCCGACCACGTACTGGCTCATAGAACAGGCGATCGCCCCACTGCAGCAGCAGGTCGTCGACGTTGGTGACAGGTTTCGGCATGCTCGTCTCTATCGACGCCAGCGCTCCAGATTGGCACGCTGCATATCGTGGACAGCTTTCAGATGCGTGTCGATTTCCCGGCGCAGCGCATCCACCACGATCAAACGGCCGCGTTGAGCGCTCAAAGCGGGGTTCGCATTCAACGTACGCGCGAGCTGGTTCAGGTTGCGACCGATCGCTGCCAACTGATAGTTCGACATCTCCAGTGCAGCGACTTCCCGGTCTCCCAGTTGCGGATACCGGGAGATCTGCGCGCGCACCATCGCTACAAGGAACCGGCTTAGCGTAAAACCCATGCGTTTCGCGGTACCGCTGACTGCCTCGTACTCGCCACTGCTGAACTGCACCTTGACCGCAATCCGTTCATCTCCGTCGGCAGATGCCACGGCCGGAAGCTGACGCACATCGGAGCCGAGCACACGGGCAACCATCTGCCTCACCGCATCGTTAACCGTCACGCCTTGCCGCCGACACCACGCCGCGAATTCGTCTTTCATGTCCCCGAGGGGAACATCGATGCGATCGGCTCGTGAGCGATGTTCTGTCGGTTGATCCATTCGGTTCACCTCGAAGGTACAGTCGGCGTGGCCGGCTGCAAAACGCGCTCGATTTCTGGCGCGACCGCTGGTGTCGCCGGGTTGCCCCGCGAACGCGGCTGCTGCGCTCGCCCCGCAGGATCAAACACGCGTGGCGCCAGCACGGGCACACCCTGTTCGTTCAACCGATTGAGCACGAGGTCAGCCCTCGCCTGTACCCTCGCCACCGACCGGTCGCTGAAACCTTGCGCGCGCATAGCCTCGGCAATTACGCTCATGTGCAAGGCGCGCTGTGGATCGCTGCGCTCCGCTCTTTCGTCCGGAGTGCGTGCTCGTGGTTCGCGGGGCTCGGCTGTGACGGCCCAGACATACCGTTCGATCGTGCGCCGCTCGGCCCCCGTCACTGCCCCCTGCCCGTTTACGACAACCACCTCGGCATCGACACGACGCCGACCATAGTTCGCCAGATTGACCTGATCACCCGTTTTCACCCCGCCATTAGCGATTGCCCGCTCAAGATCAGCGCCCCACACCGTTAGCTGACGCCCATCAGTCTCGCGCAGTGTCGCGAAATACGTGGCCTGCGCACCGGTCCTATTCTGATAAGGAGCGCGGCCATGCATGACGAGCTCGCCCCGAAATTCTGACTCGGGCGACCAACCGGTCACATCCACCGTTAACGGCGGAATACCCGGTCGAACTGTCGGCACTCGTTGGTCAACCGAACGCGAATCGATCGTAACTGCTGCGGATAGCGGCGAGGACTGCACATCGTGCGGCATGTGCTCCGGGCCCATCAGCTTGACCTGCCAGACATTGCGCTCGACAGTCTTCGGTTGCTCGCCGATCATCTGACCTGCCGCATCGCGTACGGGCTCATTGACCGTCACCGGTTGCCGCCCGAGGTTCGACAGGGCAACGGTCTGCCCCGGCTGGGCGCCGCTCGCCTGCATCGCGCGCTCAAGGTCGACACCCCATACGGTTTTGTCTGTACCGTCCGGGCCTCGCAGCGTCACAAAATACGAACGCGCGCTATCGGTCCCATGCTGGTACGGCGCAGCACCGTGCCGCACCAACTGGCCAGTCAACCCGCGATCCGCCGCGGCCTCGCTGTCGGGCCCCGGTCGCGACTGAGCCTTACTGGTCGGCACGGCCGGGGAGGCAACTGGCTCGACACGATTGGTCATGCGCGTCTGCATCAACTCGGCGAGGTTCGCACGATCCATATCGTTCGGCACATAGCCGGTCACGCCAATCCCACGTACCGCCGCCTCCAGCCAGACCGATCGCCGGAAATCCTCGTGCCCCTTCACACGAATCTGCGCCCAGCCCTTCGCCAGCGCCATTTCGGCCATCGACTCGGCAATATCCGGCCGGTTGTGCGCTGTCACCATGCGTGCGCCGCGGTCCTCGAAAGCGATCTCCCGCGAACCGTCGCGCAGGAAATATCGATGCCCTGCTTGCAGATAGCGTTTCGACACGCTCTCCGGTGGCGTTTCCAGCGGACCATTCACCGGACGACATACTGGCTTTGACGCTTCCCCCTGAAGGGGCTCCCCGGCCGACGCGGGAGCATGCTCCGTGGCCGCATCAACCGACTGAGCGTTACCCGCATTCATGTCCGGCGATCGGCCTGATGTCGCCCACTCGGGCATCTGCATGCCCTCGCGCGCGGCAGCCACGTCCCGCAAGCGGCGGCGCCTCAGCATTTCCATTCTGTCGGGATCGACCCAATCGAACCGGGCCGATGCCGCATCGTCCCTGTTCAGGGAAGCTGCCGCCTGTTTCCCTGCCACGACAGGCTCGCGCGGCAGATCCCGTTCGACCAAATTGACTATCATGTTGGCCGTCTCGCCCGACGGGTCGACTGCGTCCGCCATGTCGTGTGCCTGTGCCTGGTTGTCCATCAGACTACCTCCACCTGTCCGGCTCCAATGACTACCGATCCGGACCATCGGCCGACTTCGACGGTTGCTGCGCCTGGCGTGCCTTCGCCTCCTCGAGCGCAACGTTACGTGCTGCCTTTACGCGGTCCCATGACTTGCCCTTGGCCGCATCGATCTGCTTGCCGAAATCTTCGCCAAACCCCAGTTCGTCGGCCGACTTCTTCAACGACCGAACCACCTTTTCCATCTGGTCGCGCTGCCGGTCGTACGGGAACACCTTGGGCTGATCACCCGTATAACCTACCTGCACGTCCGCGCCATTGAGCCGCTGGTTTTCATTGCACCACTTCAGACGGCTGTCGACGAACTCCATGTTCTGCTTGTCATGGAACACCACGCTGCGCGTCGCCACCTCCTGCACCAGATAGCGATCGGTGTTGAATACCTCACCCTTGTACAGGCCGTTCTCGCGTGGCACGCCCATACGGATGTCAGCACCGAAGCGCTGCTGCGCAGCAGCCTTGATCTCCGGCGGCACCACCCTGAAGTCGAACAGCGCATTGCCCACCTTGCGCGAAGACTCGGCCGGTGCCTCCGCCTGATCCGCCGATGCGGATTTCAAGGGGGTGCTCCCCTCCTTCGTTGAGGCCGAATCCGGGGATTCCGGGCGCGCGCGCCGGGTCGAAGACCTCCGGCTACGCTTCGTCTCTTGCGGTTGTTCAGCGATATCGCTCATGATCTGTGCTCCGTTTGCTACCTGAAAATAGCCGTCCAGATACACTGCCGGACAGCCTCTGGTCCGAAGCTGCCCACATACATTCAAGTGCGGCGGCCCGGATTCGGTGAATACGTCGGCGATGCACTAGCCGTCCGTCGCCGACGCACCCGCTTTACTGGATCTGGATTTCGACGCCGACGATGTACGGCGGGTACCGGTTGCCTTGCCGCGCGGTAACCGCTTCCCGGTTGCTGGCTGCTCCAACGACAGAATCAGATCGGTAGGAACCGGAAATGGTGCCGCCTCCGGTTCAGTACCCCAGACCGCTTCGCCTTCGTTGTCATCGAGACCATCCAACCGAGCTGCAGGCAACACGTCTGCTTCTGCCTCGATGCTGCCGCCGAAGAACTCGACATCGTTGTCCATCACGCGCTGCGCCACATCGGGCGCAAGCGGCTCCGGTGCGCTCGACACTTCGATGCCCGCCAGTTCGGCATCCACCCGTTCGAGCGCGTTGCGCAGTGGCGCCTGCGGCACGCCCATACTCGTGAAGTACCAATCGACCAGGGCAGGTACGTCTTCGTCGGCCACATCCTCGAAGGCTTCCGGCGTATCCGGCAGCCCCTGCCCGTTCGTGTCCGCCAGAATTTCAAGGTGCTCGACCGGCACGGTGAGACGCCCCGCCGCATCAAGATCGGTCGAAAGCAGGTCGCGCAGGCGATGCTCGACGCGGGCCTGGTACCCCGCTACATCGAGCGGCTTGACCGCAGGTGCCGGCAGGATGCGCGCCTGAAATACCGGATCGCGGTAATAGACAATCTTGTTCGCCAGGATGGGTTTGGTGTTTTCGAGCAGGATGATTTCCTTGTCCTGCTCCAGTTCCTTGAGCTCCTGTGGCAATAACAGGGCACGGCGCTGATCGGAAATACTGACGCTTTCCCAGCCCTTCGCGGTCCAGCCGCGCGGCCGGCTGATACTGGCCGACTTCTGCGTGAAATAGCCCAACGCCTCGGAATACTCGCTGGCATCCTTCTGTTCGCGCGGCGGATACAGCAACTGCATGGCGCAGTTCGTCGCGAACGTACGCGCGTCCTCCCGCCCATAGACCGATTCGAGCTGGGCAACCGACTGGATGATTGCGAGCAGCCGCATGTTGTAGCCGGCCATATAGGACACCGACCTGGCGATAATCCCGACCTTGCCGATCGATGTGAATTCGTCCATCAGCATCAGGCACTGGTACTTGAGCTCAGGATCGTCCTGCGGCAGCTTCTTCGTGTTCAGGTTCACAAGCTGCGAGAACATCAGGTTTAGCAGCACCGCGGATTCGGCCAGGTGGTCGGGCGTGATGCCGAGATACACGGTCATCTTCTTCCGGCGCACGTCGCGCAGATCGAAGTCGTTTGCGCTCGTCGCGGCATCCACGACTGGATTCGCCCAGATCGTGAGCGGCGCATTAAAGGTCGCGAGAATGCTTGCCAGTACCTTGTCGTCGTTGGCAAGAAAACGGTTCAATGCATCGACACACGCGCCTGTGAGTACCTGACCGTAATTCGCGAGCAACGAACCAAGATACTGCTTGACCGGCTGCCCTTTACCTGACGACTGGCGCAGCACCTCGCCGATCGTGACCGGGTAATCGGGCAGGTCCAGCTCGCCGGCATCCGGTCGGCCGCGCGCATCGCGCAACTCGCACAGCAGCATCGTGAGCCCGAGG
>Ga0164242_10006565_pt1 | contig 12788 bp, 11 predicted proteins | sample OricomgcompostMG_FD_108783 | JGI IMG/M metagenome (GOLD analysis project Ga0164242, IMG submission 108783) | Miracle-Growth compost microbial communities from Emeryville, California, USA - Original compost - Miracle growth compost (MG) ... | reverse complement strand
TGGGGGTTGGGTACCTCGGTCACGCATCTGCCCTTCTGGTGATCGTCAGCGCGACGTCCGAGAACGTCGCGTCGATGGGAGCGTCCGGCTTGTGGACCGTGACACGCACCCATTCAACACGAGTGTCCAAGAGGCAGACATCCGCGATTCTCTGGGCGAGCGTCTCGATCAGATCGACCGGATCACTCTCCACTGCTGCTTTTACCTGAGCCACGAGACTCCCGTAGTCGACCGTGTCGTGCAAGTCGTCCGAGGCCGAAGCGGGGGTGGTGTCGAGCCCGAGCACCAGGTCGATCAGGAAGGCCTGGCCCTCGCGTCGCTCGAACTCGAAGACACCGTGGTGGCCGAAACATTCGATCCCGGTGATCGCCAACTCGTCGATCGGTCGCTGGGTCATCGTGCGGGCCTTTCCAGGTCGTCCAGTCGCTCCACCACCGCGAGGGCGTCGCGGGTCGCTCGTACGTCGTGCACCCGCGTGCACCACACCCGGGCCTGCGCAAGGTGCACCGTGACCGCTGCATGGGCGCTCTCCCGCTCCGCCACCGGTCGGGGGCGGCCGTCGGGGTCGGCGAGCAGTGCACCCAAGAAGGCCTTGCGGCTGGCGCCCACCAGGACCGGGTGGCCGAGGTCGGCGATGCGGTCCAAGCCGCGCAGCAGATGCCAGTTCTGGTCGGCCGTCTTGGAGAAGCCCAGACCCGGGTCGAGGATGAGGCGTTCGGCCTGGATGCCGGCAGCCAGCGCCGCGTCGACCCGACCGGCCAATTCCGCGCGTACGGTCTCCACGACGCCATCGGCGTACTCGGTGAACTGCTGCATCGTGGCGCCATGCGCCCGCCAGTGCATCGCGACGTAGAACGCCTCGGAGTCGGCAACAACGTCGAGGATGCGCGGGTCGGCGAGGCCGCCGGAGACGTCGTTGACGATCCGCGCACCGGCCTCGACCGCCGCCTCGGCGACCTCCGCACGCATGGTGTCGACGGAGATGACCGCGCCGTCGGCGGCCAGCTCCTGGATGACGGGGATGACCCGGGAGAGCTCGTCGCCCACCAGCGGTCGGGTGGCGCCCGGGCGGGTCGACTCGCCCCCGATGTCGAGGATGTCGGCGCCGTCGGCGAGCAGTTCCCGGCCGTGCGAGACCGCATCGTCGGTCGCGAGGTAGCGGCCACCGTCGCTGAACGAGTCAGGGGTGACGTTGACGATCCCCATCACCCGGGGACGGCCGATCGGCGCGAACACGGGCCCGAACCTACCGGAGTCCCCCGGTTGAGCGGATTTTTCACCACTTCGCTCACAGTCGCCTCACCCGGTGCCGATGCCTAGCCCATGACTGCGCTGTACCAGCCGACCTCCGACACGACCGACGCCCGGGTGCCGTCCCCGCGCGCCTCTCAGGACCACAGTGGCCGGCACCAGCCCGCCGACGGTCGTAACAAGTCCGGCGCCCGGCCCGGGCTGCGCCGGCGGATCACGCTGGTGCAGCGGCTGTGGGCGATGGTCGCCCTCGGCGTGCTGGTGCTGGCAGCGGTGTCGGCGCTCACGTTCGAGAAGTCGCATGCCGTCCGGACCGAGAACGCCAGCGGCAGCAACGATTACGCCGCCGCCAGCAAGATGGACGCCGGGTACGGCGAGTGGCTGCTGCTGCGCGTCTGGAGTGCCCAGTACATCACCGACGTGGAGACCGGAGCGTCCACCGCCGTCACCGACGACGCGTACACGACCGCGGCCGACCACGCGGCGGCCGCGCAGAACAAGTTCAGCGCCGGCATCATCCTCGCCGAGACGCCGCAGGCGGAGTCATGGTTCCGCAAGATCGCGGCCGCGACCCAGTCCTATGCGACGTACCTCATGCAGATGAAGCAGGCCGGCGATGCGCACGAGGTCACGGCTCTCGACCAGTTGCAGACCAAGGCGAACAAGGCGGCCGGCGCGATCGACGACCTCTACAGCAAGGCTGACGACTCCAACGACGCCGCCGCCGCTGCCCACAACGCCGATGTCGATGGTTCGGCCGCGTCGCTGATCCGGTCCACCCTGATCCTGTCGATGGTCGGGCTGTTGCTCTTCGTCGTGGTCGGCTTCTTCGTGGTCCGGGCGATCGCCGGGCCGCTGGGCAAGGTGGTCGACTCGCTCCGCGCCATCGCCGCCGGCGACCGCAGCCGCCGGGTGGAGCACGACAGCGCGGACGAGATCGGCACGATCGCCGTTGCTGTCGACCACGTCATCGAGGCGCTCGATGCCGCCGACGACGCTGCCCGCCGCACGGAGGCCGACCGGCTGGCCCGTGCTGAGCAGGACCGGCTCGCGGTCGAGGAGCGGGCCCGTCTGGAGCGGGAGGCAGCGGAGCGGGAGGCACGCCTCGAACGGGAGCGGGCCGAGGCCGAGCAGGCTCAGGTCGCACGCGACCAGGAGCGCGACCGCCAGCAGGCCGAACAGAAGGGCCGCGAGGAACGCGAGCGACTCCAGGCCGAGCACGAGCGCCAGCGCGTCGCCGCCGATGCCGACGCCGCGCGGGCGCGGGAGGCCGCCGCAGTGGCGGCCGAGACGGCGGCCCGGGTGGAGGTGGTCAAGGAGTATCTCGCCACCGTCGCCGGCGGCGACCTGACCCAGGAGCTGGTGCTGGCGGGCCAGGACAACGTCGGCCAGATGGCCGACTCGGTCCGCGCCCTCGTCGCCTCGCTGCGCGCGAGCATGGTGCGGATCGGGCACACCGCTGCCTCGGTCTCCGAGGCCTCCGCCCGGCTCACCGACGTCAGCGCCGAGATGGGCGAGAGCGTCGACCAGACAGCGACGCTCGTCGGCAACGTGTCGGCGGCCGCCGGCAACGTGTCGAGCAACGTCCAGACGGTCGCCGGCGCGGCCGAACAGATGACGGCCAGCATCGCCGAGATCGCGCGCAACGCCACCCAGGCCTCCTCCGTGGCCGCGGACGCGGTTGAGCGGGCCCGTACCGCGACCGGGACCATCGAGGCGCTCGGCAGCTCGTCGGCGGAGATCGGTCAGGTGATCAAGGTGATCACCTCGATCGCGCAGCAGACCAACCTGTTGGCGTTGAACGCCACCATCGAGGCGGCTCGCGCCGGGGACGCCGGCAAGGGCTTCGCAGTGGTCGCCAACGAGGTCAAGGAGCTCGCCGGCGAGACCGCCCGGGCCACCGACGAGATCGGACGCCGGATCGAGGCGATCCAGCGTGACAGCGCCGGCGCCTCGCAGGCCATCAGCGAGATCGGCGAGGTGATCAACTCGATCTACGGCATCCAGGCGACCATCGCTGCGGCCGTCGAGGAGCAGAGCGCCACCACCAACGAGATCTCGCGCTCCGTGACCGAGGCAGCGGCCGGCACCAACGGGATCGCGGCCGACAGCTCCGCTGCCGCTTCCTCAGCAGCGACGGCACAGGCCGGCGCCGCCAGTACGGCGCAGGCCGCTACCTCCCTGGCCGCCCTCGCGAACGAGTTGGACGGGCTGGTGCGGCAGTTCGCCTGCTGAGGCATCTGCCCGGGGTAACACGCTGTTGACCCGGGTAACACGTCGTTCACTGCGGTAGACGGTCGATGCATCGACCGTCTACCGCGTGTAACAGCGTGTTACCCCTGAGCCGCGGCGGACCCGAAAGGTCAGTGCGCCGCCGGGCGGTTGATCAACGCCATCGCCTCGGCCCGGGTGGCGGCGCTGGTGCGCATGCTGCCACGGACCGCCGAGGTGATCGTGCGGGCGCCCGCCTTGCGAACGCCGCGCATGGTCATGCACAGGTGCTCTGCCTCGATCACCACGATCACGCCGCGGGCTTCGAGGGTCTCCATCAGCGCGTCGGCGACCTGGGTGGTCAGCCGCTCCTGGACCTGGGGCCGCTTGGCGAAGACGTCGACCAGCCGGGCGAGCTTGGACAGGCCGGTGATCTTGCCGGTCTCGGCGGGGATGTAGCCCACGTGCGCCACACCGGTGAACGGCACCAGGTGGTGCTCGCACATCGACCAGAGCTCGATGTCACGGACCAGCACCAACTCGTCGTGACCGAGGTCGAAGGTCGTGGTCAGGACGTCCTCGGGCTCCTGCCGCAGCCCCTGGGTGAGCTCGGCGTACGCCCGAGCGACGCGCGCCGGGGTCTCCTGCAGGCCCTCACGATCGGGGTCCTCGCCGATGGCGTAGAGCAGCTCTCGGACCGCCGCCTCAGCTCGGGCGTGGTCGAACTCCGGCGTGCTCACGCGTGCGGAGGCTGGGTCGGACCGCCGGCGGGCGGGGCGATGCCCGGACCGTGCACGTCCCCACCGCTGCCCGGAGGCGTCAGCACCGAACCCGTGTCCGCTGCCGGCTTCCCGTTGGCGCGGTCGCGGATCTCCTGCGGGATCTCCACGGCCGGGATCGCCGAGGGACGCCGGTTGGGCGAGCCGGTCCAGGCCGGACGCTGGGGACGGCGACGCAGCGGCTCGAAGACCGCGGCGATCTCCTCCTTGTTCAGCGTCTCCTTGTCCAGCAGCGCGAGCACCAGCGCGTCCAGGACGTCGCGGTTCTCCTCGAGGATGTCGAACGCCTCCTGGTGAGCGTTGGCGAGGAGCTTCTTGGTCTCCTCGTCCACCATCGCGGCGACGTCCTCGGAGTAGTTGCGCGAGTGGCCCAGGTCGCGACCGAGGAAGGGCTCGGAGTTGGACTCGCCGAGCTTGATCGCACCGAGCCGCTCGGTCATGCCGAACTGGGTCACCATCGCGCGGGCCAGGTTGGTGGCCTTCTCGATGTCATTGCCGGCACCCGTCGTCGGGTCGTGGAAGATCATCTCCTCGGCGGCGCGGCCACCGAGCATGTAAGCCAGCTTGTCCAGCATCTCGCTGCGGGTCTGGCTGTACTTGTCCTCGTCCGGCATGACCATCGTGTAGCCGAGCGCGCGACCCCGCGGCAGGATCGTGATCTTGTGCACCGGGTCGTTGTGCGGCAGCGCCGCGGCGACGAGGGCGTGCCCGCCCTCGTGGTAGGCGGTGATCAGCTTCTCGTGGTCGCTCATCACGCGGGTGCGCTTCTGCGGGCCGGCGACGACGCGGTCGATCGCCTCGTCCAGGTTGGTGTTGGTGATCAGCTTCTGGTCGCTGCGAGCGGTGAGCAGCGCGGCCTCGTTGAGCACGTTGGCCAGGTCGGCGCCCGAGAAGCCGGGAGTACGCCGGGCGACGGCCATCAGGTCGATGTCGGTGGCCAACGGCTTGCCGCGGGCGTGCACCTTGAGGATCTCGAAGCGGCCCACCAGGTCGGGGGCGTCGACCTGGATCTGGCGGTCGAAGCGGCCCGGACGCAGCAGAGCCGGGTCGAGCACGTCGGGCCGGTTGGTCGCCGCGATCAGGATGACGCCGCCGCGCACGTCGAAGCCGTCCATCTCGACGAGCAGCTGGTTGAGGGTCTGCTCGCGCTCGTCGTGACCGCCGCCCATGCCGGCGCCGCGATGGCGGCCGACGGCGTCGATCTCGTCGATGAAGACGATGGCCGGAGCATTCTCCTTGGCCTGCTCGAACAGGTCACGGACACGCGAGGCGCCGACGCCGACGAACATCTCGACGAAGTCCGAGCCGGAGATGGAGTAGAACGGCACCCCTGCCTCGCCGGCGACAGCGCGCGCGAGCAGCGTCTTACCGGTGCCCGGAGGGCCGTAGAGCAAGACGCCCTTGGGGATCTTGGCTCCGACGGCCTGGAACTTCGCCGGCTCCTGGAGGAACTCCTTGATCTCCCCGAGCTCCTCCACGGCCTCGTCCGCGCCGGCGACGTCGGCGAACGTCGTCTTCGGCATGTCCTTCGTGATCAGCTTCGCCTTGGACTTGGCGAACTGCATCACGCCGCGGCCGCCCCCGCCCTGCACCTGGTTCATCAGGAACAGGAAGAGCAGCACGATGAAGATGAACGGCAGCAGGAAGCTGAAGATCGAGCCGAGCAGGCTGGGCTGGGCGACCTGCGAGTTGTACTCGCTGATCTTGCCCGCGTTGACCTGCTTCTGGACCTCGTTGATCAGCGCCGTCTGGGCTCCGTCGACCCAGTGCGTCGAGACCTTGTCGCCTGAGTCCCGCACCCCGTCGTTGAGGGTGGCCTTGATCTGCTGGTCGCCGTCGACGAAGGTGATGTCCTTGACGTCACCGTTGTCGATGTACTTGACCATCTGGGAGGTGGAGATCTCGTCGCCACCGCCATGCGGGGCGAGGTACTGCAGGGCGAGCAGGACCGCCACCACGACGACGATGATCCAGAGCCACGGGCTCTTGGCTATGCGCTTCACAAGGCTTCTCTCGGACGCGGACTACAGATCTGACGAGGACTACAACGAGTCGAGGCGGCTCATCGTGCCCGTCCTCATCGTGCTCATTGTCTCCTACGAGGGAAATCCCCTCAGGAATAGACGTGCGGTGCGAGCGTGCCGATGTCCCGCAGGTTGCGGTAGCGCTCACGGAAGTCGAGGCCGTAGCCGACGACGAACTCGTTGGGGATGTCCCAACCGACGTACTTCACGTTGACCGGCATCTGCTGCGCCTCGGGCTTGCGCAGGAGGGTCGCGATCTCCACCGAGGCGGGACTGCGCGAAGCCAGGTTCGAGGTGAGCCACGACAGGGTCAGGCCCGTGTCGATGATCTCGTCGACGACCAGCACATGGCGCCCGGAGATGTCGGCGTCGAGGTCCTTCAGGATCCGGACGACACCGCTGGACTGGGTGCCGGAGCCGTAGGAGGAGACCGCCATCCAGTCCATGTCGACGTGGCGGCTGAACGCCCGAGCGAGATCGGCCATCACCATCACCGCACCCTTGAGGATGCCGACGATGAGGAGGTCCTTGCCCTCGTAGTCCTTCTCGATCTGGGCAGCAAGCTCATCGAGCTTGGCGCGGATCTGCTCTTCGGTGAAGAGCACCTTGACGAGGTCGTCAGCCACGTGCGCGGAGTCCATGGCGGCAACCCTAGACGACCGAGTGAGCGGCAGCGCGAGCGAGGGAGGCAGTGCGCGTAGCGCGCTCACTGCCGGCTCGTCAGACGCCCGAGCCAGTACGCCGGAAGGCGAGGGCGTCCCCGTCCTGGTAGGCGGTGATGTGTCCCGGCAGCTGGATCTCGCGTCCTCCGGCGTTGTGCATCAGCAGCTCGGCCATCGCGTTGATGTGGACCGCGAACAGCTCGTCGGCCGGGCAGCCCGCCTCGAGGGCGGCCAGCCGCGCCACGCGGGTCTGCATCGCCCAGCCCAGCGGGTAGACCTTCGAGGTCCTGACCCGCACACCGAGGCCCGCGGTCGGCTCGCCGTCGACCTCCTCGCGGGCCTCGTCGTACAGGCGCTCGGCATAGTCGTCGAGGAACTCCATGTCCGGCCGCAGCTGCTCGGCCGTCCGGGCGAGCGTCGCCGTCACGCCCGGGCCGAGTTCGCGCTCCAGGACGGGGAGTACGTCGTGTCGCACCCGGGCTCGTAGGAAGCGGGGATCGGAGTTGTGCGGATCGACCCAGAAGTCGAGACGCTCGTGGCGGCAGGCTGCCTCCGTCTGCTCGCGAGTGACGTCGAGCAAGGGTCGGACGAAGGTGACGTCACCCCGGTTGAAGCGACGGCGCATCCCGGCGATCGAGCGGCCACCACTCCCCCGCGTCAGGCCGAGCAGCACTGTCTCGGCCTGGTCGTCGCGGGTGTGCCCCAGCAGCACCTGGCGGGCGTCGAAGTGGGCGGCCAGCTGCCCGAGCGCGGCGTACCGCGCCTCGCGTGCGGCCGCCTCGATCCCGATGCCTGCACCGTCGACGCTGACCCGGACGGAGGCGGTCTCGTGCGCTCCCATCCGCGCCATCTGCTCGACCACCCGCGTGGTGTGCTCGGCCGAGCCGTCCTGGAGGTCGTGGTCGACGACGACCCCGATGACGCGATGGTCGCTGCGCCGCAGCTCGAAGATCGTCGCCGACAGCAGCGCCAGCGAGTCCGCGCCGCCGGAGCAGGCGACCAACACGGGGCCGCCGGCGGAGAGGATCGGCAGCGACTCGCGCACCCCTCGGCGTACTGCCGCGACGGGTGCTGGAAGTGTCACCGCCTGCCGCCCGCCCGCCGCGCAACTGTCACCGTGACACTTTGGCGCTCGGTCACAGGACGCGCTCGATCCACCGCTCGGGGTGGTGGATCTCGTCCTTGGACGGCAGGTTGTCCGGGCCGGCGAAGACGGCATTGAACCGCTCCATGCCGACCCGGTCGACGACGGTGCGCACGAAGACGGCGCCGTCGCGGTACTGGGCCATCTTCTGCTCGAGGCCGAGCAGGCGGCGCAGGATCCGGTCGAGGGTCCCGATGCCCTTGCGGCGCTTGTCGAACGCCGCGCGGATGTTGTCCACGGTCGGGATCACCTCCGGCCCGACGCCGTCCATCACCACGTCGGCGTGCCCCTCGAGCAGCGACATCATGCCGGTGACCCGGTCCATGATCGCGCGCTGCTCCGGCGAGGAGATCACCTCGAGCAGGTTGCCGTTGCCCTTGACGGCCTCGATCGCTCGGGACAGGCCGTCGCCGAGCATGCCCTGGACGTCCATCGTGTCGGCGAGCGCCTTGATCTCGTCGAAGAGGTGGTCGCGAAGCCAGGGGTTGGCGGTGAACTGCACCCGGTGGGTCTCCTCGTGGAGGCACACCCACAACCGGAAGTCTGTCGGGTCGACGTGGAGCTCGCGCTCGACGTGGACGATGTTGGGGGCTACCAGCAGCAGCCGGCCGTGCGGTTCGTGGAACGGGTCGAACTGCCCCAACACCTTGCTCGACAGGAAACCCAGCAGGCCGCCGACCTCGACACCTGTCACCTTGGCCCCGACGCTGCGGGCGATGCCGCTCATCGGCCGCTTCTCGGCCAGCTTCTCGATCACCGGTGCGATCACCTGCGAGAACGCGTCCGCGTTCGCCTGCACCCAGCCGGCCCGGTCGACGACCAGCACCGGCGCGGTGTCGGCCGGAGCATCGAGTCCGGTGAACTCCTTGACCAGGGCCGTTGCCCGGCCCGCATCAGACCGCAGCTCCGCGACGACAGCGGCACCATCGGCGCGGCTGATCATCGGACCGTCCCCCGCGATCCCGGCGCCGACGCGCACAGCGAAGTCCCAGTCGACGATCTCCCCCGCTGAAGTCATGGTGCCGAACCTATCCGCAGCGGCAAGTCGTGAGCGCTGTGGCCAGGTCGTCGAGCGCGTTGCGGGCCTTGAGCGTGTTCGGTACGGCGACGTCGTCGGCCAGCACCGCGAACACCACCGGACTGCCGTCCGCGTCCTGGGTGTAGCCCGCCAGCGCATCCACGCCGGTGAGTGTGCCGGTCTTGGCCCGGACCACACCCCGGCCCGCATCGGTGTGGTCGTCGTACCGCTCGAGGAGGGAGCCGCTGAAGGCGGCGATCGGCAGGGCGCTCACGATCGGGGCGAGCCTGCTATCGGTGGTCGCCTTCTGCAGCACCTGCACCAGCGCGGTGGCGGTGAGCCGGTCCTGGCGGGAGAGGCCGCTGCCGTCGTGCAACGAGAGGCCGGTGGTGTCCACCCCGAGCTTGCCCAGCGTCTGCATCACCGCCTGTACGCCGCCGGTGAAGCTGGCACCCGTCCCGGCCGCGAGACCCGCCTGGTGGGCCAGCACCTCGGCGCCCTCGTTGTCGCTGGTCTCCAGGACATGGTCGACGATCTCGCGCAACGGTGGGCTCTGCACCTTCGCCAGCGTCGGTGCGTTGCCCGGGGCGAGCGCGGCGGTAGGGGTGCCGTTGACCGTGATCCCCGCGGCGGTGAGGGCCCGGGCGAAGTCCTTGGCGGCGTCGCCGGCGGGGTCGGCGACCCGGCCGCTGCCACCGTCGGCGTACCCCTCGTCGGCCCAGAGCGCCGTGATCGGCGCCACCACACCCTCGCTGATGTAGCTGTCCGGCCAGGTCGGGTTGACCGACGGCCCGGTGAAGAGGGTCGCGTCGTACTGGACCCGGACGTGGGTGCGGCCCTGCTTCTTGAGCGATGCCGCGGTCTGTCGGGCCAGCGTGGTCAGGTCGGCGCGCCGCGGGTAGGAGCTCGACGGCTTGCTGGCCAGCAACGGGTCGCCCCCGCCGACCAGCACGATCCGCTTGGCCCCGCCGTCGACGACGCTGGTGGTGAAGCGCTTCTCCGGGCCGTCGAGGGCAAGCACCGTCGCCGAGGTGAGGAGCTTGTTGGTCGACGCCGGCGTGATGACACCCGAGCCGTGGGTGGCCACCGGCGTACCCGCCTCGCCGGCGACGGCCGCCAGGACATGGCCGCCGAGGGCGGCGGTCAGGCCGTGGTCGAGGACGCGACGAACCTTCGCGGCGTCGAGCGTGCCGGTGGCAACGCTGGCGATCGCCGGCGCCGGCTTGGTGGCGGGCGGCGTGACGCTCAACGGGCGCGGCGGCGGGACCGCTGCCACCCGGTCATGACCGCGCCAGTGGTCGATCCAGCCGAGGCTCCAGGTCGCGGCGGCGACAGCGATCAGCAGGACGACCAGCGTGATCGCGACCGGCCTGGTCCGTCTCGTGCGCCGACGGCGGGAGCGGGTACCTGCCACCTGATGACCTCCTCGTTGGGCGGACCCGAACCGGACCTGATGCGGGTGTCCGCGCCATTGTGGTGGAGAATGACGCGTCACAACACTTGCGGAGGCACACCAATGACGCTGACGTTCGACGTCCTCATCGAGATCCCGAAGGGCTCACGTAACAAGTACGAGGTCGACCACGAGAGCGGCAAGATCCGCCTCGACCGCGTGCTGTTCACCTCGATGGTCTACCCGACCGACTACGGCTACATCGAGGGCACCCTCGGCGGCGACGGCGACCCGCTGGACGCGCTGGTGCTCCTGCCGTTCCCCGTCTACCCGGGCGTCGTGGTCGAGTGCCGCCCGGTCGCCATGTATGTCATGGAGGACGAGAAGGGCCAGGACGAGAAGGTCCTCTGCGTTCCCAACGACCCGCGCTTCGACGACATCCAGGACATCGACGACGTCGCCAACTGGGACCTCGACGAGATCAAGCACTTCTTCGAGCGCTACAAGGACCTCGAGCCCGGCAAGTCCGTCAAGGGCTCCGACTGGGTCGGCCGCGACGCGGCGATCAAGGAGATCGAGGCGTCCTACGAGCGGCAGAAGAACGCCAGCCACTGAGGCTCGCTCTTTCCTCCAGGGCGTCGGGACTTCGGTCCCGGCGCCCTGTCGCCATTTCGGGGCGCGCGGTCAACCCAGCCAACGACCGAACGTGCGGATGAACTCGGCGTGAGCGCTGGCGGTCGCGTTCTTGTTGCCCTTCACCGCCAGTGCGTGGTCGGCGCCCGGCAGCTGAAGTGTCTCGGCGTGAGGCGCCGAGATCATCAGCGTCTGGGCGACCTCCGGGGCCCACGCCCGGTCCGCCGTACCTCCGACAAGGAGTTGCGGTGCCTGGTTGACTCTGATCCCCTCGACCACCTCGGCGCGACCGAGGAGGGGCGTCAGCCAACAGGTGGAGTACGCCGCCTGCGCGGCTGCGGGCGCCGCCAGACTCGCCACCGACTTGGCCAGCAATCGGATCGGGAGCTCGTCACGGGAGACCCCGGCGAGCGCAACCTCGAGCTCGGCCCCGGCCCAGGCCCCGTCTGCGTCGCTGGGCACCTTCCACCAGACCTGCCGCACCTGCCAACCGAGGTCGACGGCGAGTTGGGTGGCGACGGCCAGCAACGGCTTGTCGGGGTGGTAGCCCTCTCCGGGAAGCACCACCAACAGCCCGACAGCACCGTCGTCCCGCGACGGCCCGAGGTCGACGTACCGAGTCGCCGTCATCAGCCGATCAGGTCCTCGGCACGCAGCAGCTCACGGGGAACCGAGAACGCCTCGACCAGCCCGACCGCGGAGCCGCGGAGCTCGCGGCACAGCGCTCCTACCTCGCGCGAGATCGCCTTGGAGCGCTGGATGGTGAGCCGGCCGTGCTCCATGAACCAGGCGCGGTCGCGCTCGATCTCGGCGAGCGCATGCAGGGTGCACACCTGGGCGAGCAGGTCACGGGCCTGCCCTGCCGGCATGGCGTCGACCGCACTGGTGAACGCCTCGAGCACCAGCCGCTCCACATGCGCCCGGGCAGCGCCGATGACATGGTCCTGGACCATCGAGAAGACAGCCGCCGCGTCGTCGCCACCGTCGACGCCACGCTTGAGCCGGCGGGCGACGCCACCGAGCATGTGCTCTTCGCGGAAGCGCAGCATGGCGAGGTGGTACTCGGGGTCGCGGATCTCCGCCTCCTGATCCCAGGAGTCGCCTCCGGGCAGCAGGTCGCGAACGCGTTCCAGCAGCTTGTGGACCGACGTCCGCTCCAGCACCGTGTCGACGGCCAGGCTGGTCACGAAACGCACCATGCCGAGCTGGTCGAGGTCCTCGAACTCGCTGGCGAAGTCGGTGAGCAGCCCCTTGGCGACCAACTGCAGCAGCACCGTGTTGTCACCCTCGAACGTGGTGAACACGTCGGTGTCGGCCTTCAGCGCGGCGAAGCGGTTCTCCGCGAGATAGCCGGCGCCGCCGCACGCCTCACGGCACTCCTGGATCGTGCTGGTGGCATGCCAGGTGGCGAGCGCCTTGGTGCCGGCGGCGCGCGATTCGAGCTCCCGCCGAGTCTTCTCCGCGACGTCCTCCGGAGGGGCACTGAAGACGGCGTGCAACTGGCCGCGCAGCACCTCCTGGGCGAAGTGCAGCCCGTAGGTCCGCGCGATCCGCGGAATGAGGCGGCGCTGGTGCTGGCCGTAGTCGAGCAGCAGCAGCTCCTCGCCGTCGCCCTCCCCGAACTGCCGGCGCCGGTCGCCGTACATCGTCGCGATCGTCAGCGCCGACTTGGC